>QWCE01003623.1_pt1 | contig 23858 bp, 20 predicted proteins | sample 1972531 | NCBI WGS metagenome assembly QWCE01 (sample SAMN09866716, study PRJNA288562) | Human gut metagenome isolate term4_stool, whole genome shotgun sequencing... | reverse complement strand
TTAACGTTGGGGTTTAGTCGTCCCACGCGCGAACCCACCATCGACAGCCCAAAATAGACCAGACCAAGGAAGAAAGCGGCGATCACTCCCGAAAGGGCGGTAACCCCAAATAGCTGCCTGCCCGGTTGGAATCCTTTTTGCCGCAGTGCGCGAATAATCACCACCCCGAATACCAAGGAAGCGATAGCATCCAATGTGCCGTAACCGTCAAAAATACCCTTCAAAGTGGGGGTTGAAGCATACTTTTCAATCGGAGCTGCCTCCGAAGGAGACATAGTTACTACCGCCGCAATAATCATTACCGCCAACAGAATCAGCAGCGCGGGAGTCAGTAGACCGCCAATCCGGTCAAGCACGTTACGCGGATTCAAACACAGGTAACCGGCGATGCCGAAGAATACCAAAGTGTATATAAATAGCGCCAGGTGAGAGTCCCCGGTGGTGGCTTGGAATGACATTGAAAAAGAAGCGGCGGCAGTACGTGGAATCGCGTATAGCATTCCGGTCGACAAAAAGATCAACCAACAAAACACCAGACCCGGGTAGTGAGAGATGCGTTCAATAATCCCGAGCACTCCGGAAGAAGAGGTAGCGGCGGCAATCATGCCGGCCATGGGCAGTAGCACTCCGGTAAGCATAAAGCCGATAGTGGCGGGAACCTGTTCAACTCCCGATTCCACCCCAATCATTACTGGAAAAATTAGGTTGCCAGCCCCGAAAAACATGGCGAAAAGTGCCAGTCCGGTAACCAGCACATTGAGAACACGTGTCTTGCTATTCATTGTGTGAAATCCCCACTCTCATTCTTTTACCTGTTCCAGTTTCGCAAAGACCAGCTGCTATTCAAAAAGAATCTTTCATTCTGGGATACTGGGTTAACATATTTTCAACAACATGTTTACAATTGCGCCGCCTTGGCGTATTTTTCTGAAGCGGGTGAGGTGAGATGCTTGCAGACTGAGGCACAGCTTTCCCCACTTGAGCAGTATTTTCAAACTCTGGCTTCCCTGCTCTCAGTGACCCCGGTTCTGCGCCGGAACCAAATAATTGGTGCGGTTCGTCTGGCGGTAACAGAGATGGAGGAAACTGCCTCTCTACCAATTCCCTACACCCGCGAACAGCTTTACGCCTACTTAGGGGATCCGCAACAGGTAGTAGCTATCGCTGATGCGGATACTACGGTGATTAAAGCTGGTAATGGCGCGCAAGTGATTCAGGCGGCAGCAGCTGCGGAAAATACCGAGGTTCCCTGGGGAAAGGCGGCCGCCCGCGTTCGTTTCGAGGATGCCCGCCTGCTGCGTGATTATGGTGAGTTGGTCGGCTGGGGAGAAACTGTGTCCGCGGCACCCGTAAAATCGGATTATTTGGACAGTAAAATTGAGTCACTAATTAGTTCCGAACGCATCCGACGTAACTTCTTTTCCTATTTCTTACCGATCGCTTTTGGGATCGCCTGCACTGCCACTGCCCTGCTGGTTCCGCTCGGGTTCTTCCTGGGAATCTTCGCTTTGGTGTTGCTATTTTATCTGTGGCGCAAGAAGGTTGCTCCCCTCTGGCCCCGGGTCTTCTGCGCTTTAGCGAGCCTATTTGCAATTGTCTGCACGGTGGTCGCTACCCTGCGTCTGCTGGGTTATAACTCTTAAGAAAGCGCGTCCGCTTTTTCCCGCCGCACTGCAGCCACTTCGAATAGGGCAATCCCCGTAGCCACCGCGGCATTTAAGGATTCCACCTCAGAAGAGATCTCGATTCGGGTGAGCAGATCACAGTTTTCCTTCACCAAGCGGGATATCCCGTTGCCCTCAGCTCCGGTAACTAACGCCAACGGACCATCTGCCAAACCGGATTCGCTCACCGAGGAAGTACCGCCGCCATCTAATCCCAGCACGAAGCAGCCTTGCTCTTTGCACTGTTTAATCGCATTTACCAGGTTGGACACTCGGGCAATCGGCAAACGTGCGGCGGCTCCGGCGGAGGCTTTCCAGGCAGTCACGTTCATCGAGGCACTGCGCCTGCCGGGAATCACTACCCCGCTGGCTCCAAAGGCGGCAGCGCTGCGCACAATCGCTCCCAGGTTATGCGGATCAGTAACCCCATCTAGCAGCACAATCAGTGGCTTAGCGTGATTTTTTTCCGCATTGTCAAAGAGCGCAGCTAAATCGGTGTACTCAAACTCGGGTACTTCAAGAGCAACGCCCTGGTGAACCGCGCCCTCGGTAGCTAAATCTAAATCGGAGCGGGGAACTTCCACGATGGGTGCCCCCTGCGCGCTGGCTTTGGCGAGCAGCAAGGAGAGTTTCTTATTAGCCGCCAGGTTACCCGCCACAAACACTCGGGTCACCGGGATATCAGATTCCAAGGCTTCCAGCACGGGGTTACGTCCGGCAATCAGCTGATGCCCACCTCGCACGTGGATTAGGGAACGTTTGGCACGCGCCTTACGTTGGGCAGCTTGCGTTTCTGCGCGCTGCTCTTTTTGGATACGGGCGCGATAAGCGGCGTGATAAGGACGGTTTTCGGCTTTCGGCGTGGGGCCTTTCGCCCGCAAGCCCCGTTTATTGCCGCCGCTGCCTTTAGGAGCGCCCTTCCTATCAGTGCGCTTCATTCTGCCGTGGTGATCTCCGCGAACTGCCATCTGAAACCCCTAACCTAAATGCCAAGTGGAGCCGCCAGCTCCGTCCTCAATAATTATCCCCGCCGCGCCTAAGCGGTCGCGGATTCCGTCCGCGCGCGTCCAATCCTTTTCTTTGCGCGCTTGAACTCGCTGTTCCAGCTGATCAGTGACCAGTTTTTCTAAAGCAGCTGCGGCGACAGAATCGCTACCGCTGTCTGCTTCCCGCCATTGCTCCGAGAGAGGATCGAGCCCCAATATCTCTAGCATGGCGCGAATCTGGATAGCTATCTGCGCACCCTCAGCAGTTTTCCCGCTTTCAAACGCGGTATTTGCTTGCCTGATTTTTTCGTGTATCACCGCTTGAGCAGCCGCGATATTTAAATCATCGTCCATAGCTGCACAAAAAGCGTCCGGGAGGGCAGCCGCTGCTAACTCTGGGGCACCGGCCTCAGCAACCTCGGGGGCTGCCTGGGCAAAACGCGCCAGGGACGAAGTAAACTTATTCCAAGTTTCGCCCGCCTGCTCCAAGGTTTCCGGGGAATACTCCACGGTGGAACGGTAGTGGGTAGTCCCTAAGGCTAACCGCAACACCGCTGCCGGAGTGGTTTTTAAGATTTCCGAAACCACCAGGGAGTTCCCCAGCGACTTCGACATTTTCTCACCCTTAATAGTTACCCAGGCGTTATGCATCCAGTATTTTGCGAATGGCCAACCGGCACCGTGAGATTGCGCCTGTTCATTTTCGTGATGGGGGAAACGCAGGTCAATCCCGCCACCGTGAATATCGAAAGCTTCTCCCAGATAGCGCCGGGACATTGCCGAGCACTCTAAATGCCAGCCGGGACGCCCTTTTCCCCAGGGGGAATCCCATTTAGCAGTCTCGGGTTCGCTGTCTTTTGCTGCTTTCCAGAGGGCGAAGTCCCGCGGATCGCGTTTTCCTGCCTCGGTTTGGTTATCGATCTGGCTCTCGTCCTCGGTAGTTCGCATATCGGAAAGGTTTTGCCGGGTCAGCGAGCCGTAGTCTTTGAGGGATTTAACATCAAAATAGACGTTTCCATTCCCATCACTATAGGCGTGACCGGCATCTATGAGACGCTGGGTGAGAGCAATTTGTTCGGGAATCTGCCCGGTGGCGCGCGGTTCATAGGTCGGGGGCAGCACCCCGAGGGCGCGATAGGCGGCCGCGAACTCTTGCTCGAAACGGTACGCCCATGCCCACCAGGGCCAGCCCGCCTGTGCAGATTTATTCAAGATTTTGTCGTCAATATCGGTAACGTTTCGCACATAGGTTACCTGGTAACCGCTGCGGCGCAGCCAGCGAATCAGCACGTCAAAGGCAATCGCCGAACGCACGTGCCCAATATGCGGAGACCCCTGAACGGTGGCTCCGCACAGGTAAATTCCTACGTGTCCGGCTTTGACCGGCTCAAAATCCACTATGCGGTGACGGGCAGAATCATAAATGCGAAGGCTCATGTTCCCATGCTATCGGCAACCACCCTTAGGGAAGAACTTCGTCTGCCCGGTTTCCGTGAACGCGTCCTCGCCTTTTCCGGTCTCTCAAGTTTCATCTACCGCACCATCGCTACCAACCCGAGGGCAAGACGGATAAACTCAGATAGTAAGAGTGCAAACGCTGCCGGATAAATCTCGCCAGCAGCCTTGCAAAAGTCCTTATTTGAGAGGAATAGTTCATGCCCGCACTGATTGTTGTCGGAGCCCAATGGGGAGACGAAGGAAAGGGTAAAGTCACCGACCTAGTTGGCCAGAGCGTTGATTGGGTGGTTAAGTTCAATGGCGGCAATAACGCTGGTCACACCATTGTAGTGGGAGATCAGAAGTTTGGTTTACACCTGATTCCTGCCGGAATCCTCTCCCCCACGGTCACCCCAGTAATCGGTAACGGAGTAGTAGTTGACCTGGAAGTAATGTTCGCCGAAATCAAGATGTTGGAAGAGGCCGGGGTCGACTGTTCGCGGCTAAAGGTTTCGCTCAACGCCCATATCATTCCGCCCTATAACAAGGTGATGGATGGACTGGCAGAACGGTCTTTGGGCGAACGCAAGATTGGTACTACCGGCCGGGGGATTGGACCTACCTACGCCGATAAAATGAACCGCATTGGCCTACGCATCCAGGATCTATTTGACGAATCAATCCTGCGGCAAAAAGTTCGCTCCGCTCTGTCGGGTAAGAACTTTGTGATTGAAAAACAGTTCTCCGAAGAACCTATCGATCCAGAAACTATTTCTGATCAGTTGCTTTCCTATGTGGATAAAGTGCGTCCTATGGTTTTTGACTGCACCACAGAGCTTAACCTGGCCTTAGATCGCGGAGAAACCATCCTGCTCGAGGGCGGTCAGGCCACCATGCTCGATATTGACCATGGCACCTATCCTTTCGTAACCTCCTCATCTTGTACGGCGGGTGGCGCCTGCTCGGGATCAGGAATCGGACCGACACGTATCGACCGAGTTATCGGGATTGCGAAGGCCTACACTACTCGCGTAGGGGAAGGCCCCTTCCCCACCGAACTTTTTGGTAAAGAGGGAGAGGACTTGCGTCAGGCGGGCGGGGAGTTCGGGGTAACTACCGGACGCCCGCGCCGTACCGGCTGGTTTGATTCCGTAGTTGCTCGCTACGCCGCTCGGGTCAACGGCCTCACCGACTTAGTGATTACCAAGCTGGATGTACTTTCGAAATACGATGAAATACCGGTCTGTGTAGCTTATGACGTTGATGGTCAGCGTTTCGAGGAACTGCCCGCAGATCAGACTGCTTTCCACCATGCCCAGCCGATTTACGAAATGCTGCCCGGTTGGAAAGAAGATATCACCGGCTGCCAGACGTTTGCGGATTTGCCAACCAAGGCACAAGAGTACATTGAGCATCTAGAGGAGCTATCGGGCTGCCGCATTAGCGTAGTAGGGGTAGGAGCGGACCGCACGGCCACGATTGTGCGCCATCAGCTGCTGGACTAGGGTTTGTCCCGCTAACTTAACTCCGTATCTGACGCAAGTATTTTTACTTGCGCGGCGCGCTCTCCCGCAATATCTGCTCTCATAATCTATGGTTGCTGTTGTATAGACAACGCGATTTCGTTGGAGGTCAGATGAGCAAGAACGAGCCGGATAACGACTTCACTACCCGAACCTGGTTCGTGGGAGAAGAGGGCGAAGAAGAACAGGCTCCCGAAGATACTTTGATCCCCGGCGAGCATAAAGCTACTTCCCCCTCTGATAACGATTCCCTGATCGCGGGGGACGGCCTCAGCTCGGAGGCAGCTCCAGCAGGCGAAGAAAACCTTCCCACCCAGCAGCTAGAGCACACCGATAGCGCGATTGTGGGTACCGCGGAAAACCCGGACGCGGTCTCTACAGACGAGGACGAGTCAGCGGAAGTGAGCGTACCTGACGTAAGTGAAGAAGACGCTAGTGACGCCGCTTCCCCGGCTCTAGAGCGCAAATCACTCATGGAACGCAGCCGCGAGGTAGATCAAGACGATTCTGGGATGGAGCCCGCCCCTTCTAGCGAAGTGGAAAGCACCGCTGACCGGCGCTATTCTTTGCTGAGCGACTCTGAGGAAGCGACGGATCCGGTCGAGGAGGACTCGCCCCACTGGGATTCGGTAGAGGAAACCGAACCGGAGGAAGTGCTAACTACCGCGGAGCGGCAACAAAGCTTTGAAGATACTATTTTCGATGGAGCCACGGTCAAACCGACAGTGCCTTCGCGCGCAGCTGCTCACGTCTGGTCGCTATTGCTGTTTTTAGTGTTGGTTCCGCTTACCTGGTACCTAATTCTGGATGTCGCTACCCGGTTGCGTACGCGTGGCGGAGATGTATTGCTGCCCGTCTCGAGCTTGAATGCCGGTCAATGGGTTGAACTTGTGGTGGCGGTAATCATGGTCTTCCTGCTGGCTCTAGTAGCCCGCTTCTCTTCTCTAGGCGCTTTTATTACCGGGTTAGCCTTGACAGTAGGAGGAGCATTCTTCCTGGTGGTTCCCGAGCAAACTGCCAATGGTTTGCAACCACTGCTAACCGCTCTCGATAACGCCGGCCAGCAAGACCACTTCTATCAGGCACTTCCTTCCAATATCGCCCATCACTTGGCTTGGTCAGGTGGATCGGGAATGTTACTACTGGCTGGTTTGACCCTGCTAGCAATGGCCTTCCTGGCGCATAGCGCGCGCCGCGCGGGACGTAAGGATTATCTGATCGAACGCAAGGTAAAGGCGGCGGAAAAGAGCGAGCCGACGGAAGGCTAGGTTCTTAACCGGCTGCAACCGACGCCAAAGTTAAACAGCGCTAGTTGGGTAATCCCATACCGCAAATAAGGTTAGTGCGTCTAAACCTGCTTTTTTAGGGTTAATACCCAGCGGGGATAGGGACGCTATTATTAGCGCTTTGTTTCACGGTGTTAGGTTTTTTTCATAAGTTTTGGGGCGGCAACCTCTATGGCTGCCGCCCCAAAACTTTGCTTAATGCCGAACTCTAGCGGGCACGCCCGAACTCGGCTAAGGACTTATTCACGGTCTCCCGCGAGGCTCCCACCAACTGAGCTAACTCTTCTTGAGTCAGGTCATGCGGTACATGGATTCCGTCCTCGGTACGGATCCCGAAGCGATCCGCCAAATCCAGGAGCGCCTTGGCTACCCGGCCGGGCACATCCGAGAACACCAGGTCAGCCAAAGCCTCGTTGGTGCGGCGCAGACGCTTTGCCAGCGCTTTGAGCATATGTTTCGCCAAGGAGGGGTTATCCTCCAGAAAAACCATCAAGTCACTATGGTTTAAGAAAACCAAGCGGGCAGGTGAAACCGCGGTTGCGGTAGTGGAACGCTGACCGGGATCAAATAAGGTTAGCTCCCCCAGGATTTCCCCCGGCCCCAACACCGCTAGCAGGTTCTCGCGACCATCGAGGGACTGATGCGACAGTTTTATTTTCCCCTCGGCCACGATATACAAGCGGTCGCCATCATCGCCCTCTTCAAATAGGTTTTCCCCGCGGCGCAAGGTGGTTTGTCCCATCATTGAGAACAGGCGCATCTGCGCTTCCTGATCAAGTCCCTCAAAGAGGGGGACTCTAGCTAAAAAGGACGAATCCAAGCTAATCACTCCTTATACTTCTAGACAGACGGCGAACCATAGATACCGATTCAACACTACTCGTTTGTTGTGACTTATGCCACCCGAGAGTTTGGGTGCGGTCACTAATATACTTCGCTAACTATATGTTGGCGCGGAACTGGGACTTCTTTCCGGCAACACTCAGCTTTTAAGCAAGACTGTACTGACTATTTTTCAGTAGTTTGCCGCTGTATCCATTCGGCTAGTTCCATCCGCTTGCCGGTATAGAAGGGCGTATCCTGGCGGACATGCAGGCGAGCTTCACAGTCCCGTTGCTGACGCAGCACGCCCATAACCCGGTTAATATCATCGGATTCTAGGGTCACTGACCATTCATAATCATTAAGCGCAAAGGTCGCCAAAGTAGATACCGCTACATCCAGGTAACCAGCACCATTGCGGCCATGCTCGGCGAGCATGGCGCTACGCTTAGCCTTGGGCAGGTAATACCACTCGAGGGAACGCACAAACGGGTAAACCGCCGCATAGGCACGGGGCGCCCAACCACCGAAGCAGGCAGGAAGATGGGGCTTATTGAACTCCGCAGTCATATGAGCGCTCATAATCGACCATACCGGCACCAAGTGGGCTCCTAGCCGCGAGTTCAATACCGCGTGGTAGGCATCTTGTAGCTTGTCATTGGATTCATCTAGGAACCAGAACATTAAATCAGCGTCTGCGCGGTAACCGGCAACGTCATACCAGCCGCGCACGGTTACTCCCAATTCTGCGATGGTTTCCTCGAGTTCGCGCGCCATAGCTGCGCGCTCTGCCTCCTGGGCAGGTAGCGGCAAAGCTAGTTCGAAAACCGCGTGCATAGAAAAGTTGTTGCGCGCATTTACTTCCTCAGGATCCACTTTATGATCGCGAGGATCGGGGGATACATCATTGGGCATCGGGTGAGCCATTATTTTCTCCTTTTAGCTTTTAGTTGTTGATTCTTTTCTAGTTTCAAACTCGACTGGTAGGTCAGCTCCCTGTTTGCTGACTCGGGAATCTCCGGGGGGCGCCCAGGCTGGCCATCGGGGTTCTAAAGCATCTTGGGCATAGGCGACCTCGCCTCCTGCTTTTTCCTGAGCGCGCTCGGTCACTAAATCCGCGAGTGCTCCGATAAAGCCCGGATCGGTGCCTACCGTAGACACCCGCAAATAGTTAAGCCCCAACTGGGCTGCAGTTTCTTTGGCTTCGGTATCCAGGTCGTAAACCACTTCCATATGGTCACAGATAAACCCGATAGGTACGCAGACTACGTCAGTTACGCCCTCTGCTTTCAGTTGCGCTAAGCGGTCATTAATATCGGGCTCTAACCAGGGCATTTGTGGCGGACCGGAGCGGGAACAATAGGACAAATCCCAGTTCAGCTCCCGTCCTAGCTCTTTACTCACCCTCGCCGCAACCTCGGAGCATACCTGTTGGTGTTGGCGCCCATAGTCGGGGCGGCAGTTATCGGCAGGGCCGGAGCATTCCTGCATGGCACGGGGAATCGAGTGGGTCACAAAGGTTACGTAAGGTACGTGTCCGCTATTTTGCTCCCGATTTACTACTGCCTCCAACAATAACTTCGTATAGGCTCCTACGAAGCCTTCAGTGGTGTAGTAGGCGCGCACTTTATCCAGTTCCAGCGATAAATCCTGAGCCTGTAGCTGAGCTTTCGCGGCGGCTAAGTCTTCCCGGTATTGCCTGCACCCCGAATAACAAACATAGGCGGAGGTGAAAATACAAAGTACCCGGGTAAGTCCTCGCATTGCCAGGTCGCATAGGGTGTCGTGGATAAAGGGATGCCAGTTACGGTTCCCGATTACGACTTCGATATCTTCCCCCCGCCGGCTCAGTTCCAGCTCGAGGGCGCGTCGGATTTCCAGATTTCGCGCATTTATGGGGCTGATTCCGTGGAAACGTCCATAGTGGGTCGAAACCTGTTTTAACCTCTCGTCAGGAACTCCGCGCCCGGAGGTAGCGTTGCGCATAAACGGCAACACGTCCTCCATTTGTCGCGGCCCGCCATAGCTGACCAGCATCACCGCATCGTATTGGGCAGAAATCTGACTCACTGTCCCTCCTCGCTGGAGCTTTCCTGTTTCAAATCGTCAACGCTCAAGCCGGTTACCGGGCAGACCTGCGTCTTATCTTGTGGAGCTGGCGGAACTTCCAGATCCAATCCCCACACCTGTTGGAGGGCGTTTACGTATTCCCGCCCCATCCCTTCGCGTCCGGCGCGATGAGCGTTAATCGTGGGAATATGGGCTAGCCGAGCCGCCAGGTGTCGCAGCGCGTATTCGGCTTCTTCCCGGGCAATAGCATCTCCCTTGGGCAGGCGCTCCACTTCATCGGCCAGCACCTGGCGGAAGCTATCACGCAGCGCCACCACTACCGAATCCATTTGGCGATCGGCGAGCAATGCTTCGGCTTCCTGCACACCCTCGGCTACAATCTCTTGTGCCCGCTTAACCTGGGCTTTCCCGGCTTCCGGTACCTGGGCACTAATTTCTTCTAGGTTGATTACCCGTATCCGCTCTAAATCGGCAACCCCGTCCTCAATATCGGTTTGTAAGGCCAAATCGAGAATGGTTTTTTCTCCGCTAGATAACTCTAAAGCCCGCTGCACTTCCTCTTTGGTGAGTACCGGAGAACCCATACCCCGGCAGGTAACAATCAAAGTGGCTGCTTCTAGCGCCGCTACCAGCTGGTCTTTGGCTACCGGTTGCAAGTCATGGCCGTAAGCGAAACGTTCGGCACGCCCAGAAATGGAGTACACCGAGATGTCTTGCACCCCTTTGGCACGCAGCGCCGCGACTGCTGCCCCCGCATAGGAGCCGGTTCCGATCAAAAGTGTGGGGGTACCTACCAGGGGATCTATTCGTTCCGCCACTATTTCCAAACCGCAGGCAACTACCGAACGACCCTGGGAGGCAATCCCGGTTAGCTGCGCGACCCGGCGGGAAGTAGTTAGCGCTCCTTGGCAGGCGCGGGTAATAGTGGCGGAGGATATCCGCTCCTGGGTGGCTACTCGCAGGGCGCGGCGCAGCTGTCCGGAGATTTCGCGTTCTCCTACCACCATGGAATCCAACCCGCAGGCAACTGTAAATAAATGTTCTAAAACCTGACGGTCACGGCGAATTTCGCAGATAGTTCCCAGGCGGGATTGGATGTAGCTATCTACCGCTGCCAGTTGCTCGCTGGAGATTGCCGGCGCTGTTTCAATAATGATCTCTACCCGGTTGCAAGTGGAAAGCGGTAACACTCCCCTTACCTCAGGTAGACGTTGCAAGAGATCCTCAGGCAGGCCATCAGTGGTACTGGAAGCTGCCGCCACGGCGTTAAGCCCGTGACGGAGATGATGCACCGAATAGGAAGAAAGACCCACGGACTCATTAGATCATTTTTTATTTTTTGAAAAGCACCCGGCAGATCCCGGCCTATCCGCACCCTAATTAATTCTATTTACCCATTCCAGAGCGTTACTAAAGAAAAATAATCTGCCAGAGCGTCAGCAAGAATCCCTGTTTTTTGCAACAGACAGATGCGGAAAATGTGTCAGAAAAATAGTTTCCATGGTTTCTTAGCCGCGGAGAGCAGTCCGCAGCCAGCTGGTTACTGCACTTGCTTGCGCCAGTCAAAAATGCCGTAGATGATGGAAATATGTCTGAGCAAAATTCTTTCCTGCAAGCCGTTCACGGCCTGCGTCCTGATAAAACTCCAGTTTGGTTTATGCGCCAAGCCGGGCGTTCCCTGCCCGAGTATCGTCGCCTGCGCGCCGGTAACGATATGCTCACTGCCTGCACTACCCCCGAACTGGCAGCGGAAATAACGCTGCAACCGGTGCGCCGCTACGGGGTAGATGCCGCGATTTTCTTCTCTGATATTGTCACCCCCCTGTATTTGGCGGGTTTAAAGGTAGAGATCGTCCCCGGTAAAGGCCCGGTCTTTGCCGACCCGGTTCTGAGCCCTAAGGACGTAGACCGCCTCATCAGTTTTACAGGTTTTGATTCGAGCTGTATTACCGAGGCCGCGCAGATGGTTTGCGCCGAGCTGGGCGACACTCCCCTAATTGCGTTCGCGGCTGCGCCTTTTACTTTGGCCTCCTACCTAATTGGAGATACCCGCTCGAAGAATCACCTGGAGGCGCGAGCCTTTATGCATTCTTACCCGGATGCCTGGAACCGGCTCGCCAGCTGGTGTGCGGATATGTCGGCGGCATTCCTGGCCGCACAGATTGCCGGCGGGGCGCGCACGGCGCAAGTTTTCGACTCGTGGGTGGGAGACCTTTCACGCGCCGATTACCAAACCTATTGCCTTGAGCATTCTCGGGTAGTGATTGATTCTGCTCATGCCCACGGAGTCCCGGTGATTCATTTCGGGGTGGGAGCTAGCAACCTGCTAGATTTGATGCGCGATGCCGGTGCCGAATGTATCGGGGTTGATTGGCGGCTACCTCTAGGTGAAGCCGTAAAGCTAATCGAGCATGGCCCCGGTGACCGTTTTGCGGTGCAAGGCAATATTGACCCTGCCGTTTTGTTCGCCTCTACTGAGGTACGCCGCCGTCACGTCGATCAGGTGTTAGCGGAGGGCAAGCAGGCCGCCGCGCATATCGTCAATCTGGGACATGGGGTGCCGCCGAATGCAGACCCCGCGGTTTTGCAAGAAATCGTCGACCAGGTACACGAATCGCGTTAAGCGCTAACGACTATGCTGAAAGATTATCCGGGGCACACCGCCTCAAAAACCGTTTGTGGCAAGGAGATGCAATGCACGACCTAGCTGGATTAGCCGATTATGATGTTTTGGTTATCGGAGGAGGGCTGGCTGGATTGACCAGCGCCTATACTCTGCAAAAACAGGGTGCGCGGGTAGCGGTGATTGAAGAGAGAGGACGCCCCGGCGGCCTGATTTGTTCGGGGCGTTTTGGGGACTTCACCTTCGATATTGGCGCTGAAGCTTTTGCGGCGGGGGCTAGCGAAGTTAAAGATTTATGCGCAGAGCTAGGTTTACCGCTGGTTGCTCCCCGTGGTAAATCCTGGATTTTTCACCACACTCGCGCTGGTAACCCCGAGGGCGCGCTTCCGATTCCTCACGGTATGCTAGGGATTCCTGCCAGCCTCGATGACCCGGGCATTGTGGGAGCGCTCAGCGAAGCAGAAATGCAGCGCGCCCGTGAGGACTTAACTATGGGGTCGCAGGTAGGGGCGGAAGAAACCACCGTAACTGGTCTGGTAACTAGCCGCCTAGGAAAAGCGGTTTTAGAAAAAGTAGTTGCGCCCGTTGCCGGGGGAATCCACTCGGCAAGCACCGACCGCCTAAACGCCGATACCGTGCTGCGCGGACTGCGTCCCGCCCTAAAAGAACACGGTTCGCTGGTGAAAGCAGTCGCCGCTTTGCGCGGACTAAAGCCCGGCAAACCCGCCGTACTCGCCCCCGAGGGAGGAATGTTCCGCCTGGTAGAAACCTTAGCGCAGCGTATTGAAGAGGGCGGGGGGCTGATTTTGTCTCATGTGCGCGGTCTCGAACTGGAACCGGCAAAAGACGAATCAAACGCTGATGCCGATGCCTCTGCTGGCTCGAATCAGCCCGGCTCAGCAGGCTGGAAGGTAACAGTTTCTAACACCAAATCGGGGGCGACTCCCGGGGCTAGTCCCATAAATATCGGAGAGGCAGTCACGGTTACTGTCCCGCAGGTAGTAGTGGCTTTACCAGGCTATTTAGCCGCGCCGATGCTGCGTGAAGTACCAGGGATTCAAGTCGGTGAGCTCCCCCAGGGCGGCCCGATCGCACACGTGACTCTGTTTGTGGACTGCCCGGCGTTAGATGCTCATCCGCGCGGTTCCGGAATGTTGGTGCAACGCCCCAGCAATAAAGATATTGAAAACGGCTGCGTGGGAGCGAAAGCTATCACTCATTACACTTCCAAATGGCCGTGGGCGCAGGAAACTGCCGGTAAAGGTCGCCACCTGCTGAGAGTGTCTTATGGTTGGGCAAATGGACCGGAGATTCCGGTATCGGTCGAGGGCGCGTTAAAGGATGCTTCCCGGCTGCTGGGGGTACAGATTTCCCCAGAACAACTGCTCGGTTCGATGACTATTCACTGGGATGGCTCTCTGCCACCTTTCACCCCTAAACATCGGGAAATGACCACCAAGCTGCTAGAAGACCTGCATGCCTATCCCGGTCTGGATTTAGCAGGCTCTTGGGTTGCCGGTTCGGGGATTGCCGCCGTGGTCCGTCAGGCGCAAACGATTAAATTGCGCGGTACCGGTTGGATTAGCGAAGCTAAGGCTGACGCTTTAGTTTTGGGTACTCGCGCTTCCCGCCTGGCGGTAACCCAATCGGAAACCGTAGCTAACGCTTTGCGCGCTCAGGGACTAAATGTGCAACTGCGGCAAGTGCGCACCGCCGGCGATATTTCCCGCGCCTCTTTACAAAAACTGGGGGGCGTTGGGGTGTTTGCCGCGCAACTACGCCTAGCACTCTTGGAGGAAAACTGTCATTTAGCAGTGCATTCTTTCAAAGATTTACCCACCCAGGAGGCTCCGGGTCTAAAAGTTGCGGCGATTCCCAGCCGCGCGGATGCTCGGGACGCACTATGTGCGGCTCCCGGTTTAACTTTGGAAACTTTACCGCCAGGCGCCACCGTGGGTACAGGCTCTCCGCGCCGCTCCGCCCAAATCCTGGCTTTACGTCCCGACCTCAACATCGTGGATATTCGCGGCAATGTGCCTACCCGCCTGGGCAGGGTGAAAGGCATTGCCGCTCCTGAGGGTGACTTTACTGATGGACGGGAGACCCGGGAAAAAATTTCGCAGGGCGCACACGACTTGGATGCAGTGATTTTGGCGGCGGCCGGTTTGGATCGGATTGGGCTGGGCGCTTACGCCAATGAGCGTTTCGATCCTGAACAGGTGCTTCCAGCTCCAGCGCAAGGGGCGCTCGCGGTGGAGGTTTCAGAGGTAGTGCTTAAAGCCCACCCTGATTTAGCGGCCGCGCTGGAAGAGCTTAATGACCTGGCAACTGCGCTTACTTCTACGTCGGAGCGGGCAGTGTTAGCGGAGCTAAACGCCGGGTGTGCCGCGCCCGTAGGAGCGTTTGCCCAGATGCAGGCGGGCAAGCTTAATCTGACTGCCGCGATTATTTCCCTGGACGGTACTCGGGAGGTACGTGTCAATGACTCCTTGCAGGCTGATCCGGAAAAAACTTTTGCCGAGATGCTTGAGCAGGCACGTCAGCTGGGTGAGAGCGTGGCGCGCGCCCTCCTAGAATCTGGGGGCGGCGAGCTTGCTGACCTGGAGGCTTCCAACGTACGCGGCTAATATCGGGCAACGGGAAACTATTTTCGGAGGGCGGCGATGGCATTTACGGTGGCACTTACGGCAGGCTCAACGCGCCCGTTAGCAAAAAAACTACAGGCGGAATTGCCTGAATGTCATATCGTTAGCGCTCCGGTTACCAGTTCGCGCCCGGTTAGCGACCCGCAAGTCTCTAGCTACCTAGAAAGTTTGCGACGCGGGGAATATAACTGGGTGGTGATTACTTCTGCCCGCACCGTAAAGTTTTTACAAAAGCTATTAGCTGCCGAGCCGCCTCTTACTACCTTTCCGCAGGTAGCAGCAGTAGGTAAGGCTAGCTCCCAGGCCGCAAGCAAAGCTGGCTGGAATGTTACTTTGCAGGCGGGCGGCAACGCCACCGATTTGGCGCGCTGTTTCGCGAACTTAACCCCCAGTCCCTCCCGCCCTTCCCGGGTGTTCTTACCGGGCTCTGCGCTCAGCAAACCTGACCTCGCGGCTGCTTTAAGCGAGTTAGGCTACCGGGTTGATAGCTGCGCCCTCTACACCATGACCCCGGTTGGCGAGTGTCCGGAAGTATATTTCCACGCCGATGCGGTGGCGGTTACTTCTGGTTCTAATCTGCGCACCCTCGCTGACTTCGGGATATTCAGTTCCTGCCCCGAAAAAGCTGCCTGCACCCTCCCCCACCTAGTTTGTATCGGGGAGCCGAGTGCCCAGGTGGCAGCGCAACTGGGGTTGGAAGTTGCGGCGGTTGCGCCAACCCCAGACGCGAGCGGACTGGCACGGGCGCTACGTTCTTGCCTGGCACCCTAATCGCAGGTTGGCGCCGCAGATGGGAAAGCGGAAGTTAACTTTTAATAACGTTTACTGAAAATCCCGCATTCCTCGCCGGCTAGCTGGAATGTAGCTGTTAACATAAAGCATGACTTATACACCTCAACCTGATAATGCAAGCCCCACCCCTCAAGGGTATCCGATGCCGGACAGCCCCCAGTTTTCACCGGTGAACCCGCAAATGCCGCCGGACGCAATGCCGCCGGCTACCCCCACCAAGAAGCCCAAGACCGGTTTGATCGTCACCATCGTGATTGTGGCGGTACTGGTTGTTACTTTGATCGGGCTATTTATCGCCAACACTTTAGTGGCAAGTGCGCAAGAGAGATCCTTGAAAAACGAATTCGTCAAAGAGGGATTTTCGAATGTGCGGACTGAAATTAACTCTAGCCCTATGCTCCTTAGTTACTTTAAAGACTATTATCGCGAAGCAAAAGTCACTGCCTCGGCGGGAACTTTTGCTACCGAGGGGTCAAAACAGAATTTAAAGATAAAGGATGTGCGGGCTGTTTTCCATGGGCTGAAAGGTGGAGATAATCCCATCATTGAAAAGGGCAATATGACTTTCACCCTACCGGGTGAAGAATTTGATAAAGCCATAAAGGAAGATGCCACTGCCTCCAAAATGAATATGCGGCGCAACGGTAACAAAATTACTGCCGAGGCGGAAGAACAAGGTCTAAAGATTCAGGTTGAAATGGGTATGCATTTTGAACCTGGTAAAGACGGACAATCTGGAAAACTCTTCCTAGTCCCGGACAAGTTCATGATTAACGGTAGTGACGAATTCATGGGGCAAAAGCTCAGCCCTGCTGATATGGGAATGAAAAAAGAAGAAATCCCCATGGATCTGAATAAAGCTTTCGTTCTCAAGAACGTAGATTTTTCGGGTAAAGACATCAAGTTCGATATTGATTTCAAGAACGTCAAACTGAAAGACATTGGCAAGTAGGTATTGCTGCTTACCCGGTTCGGCAGGTAGCAGTTGATATTTCCCGTAATTACCTGCTGCTACCGCCTCGGCTACTGATCCGCATACCTTGGAGAGCTCACCCCTGGTTATTGATCCTTATGGGCACCGGAGCTCTATCCTGTCCGCCTCTGGAATACCACAGCTGAGGAGCCTTGACAGGTTCGAGCCCTCCCGCCGCGCCCTCGGAAAATATTTGCGAAACTGCCCACGGTTTTGGGCGAGAATCTCACTGCAGTGCCCAGGCGCGGTATGCTTTTTTTAGTTTTCTTATCCGCAAGCCGCATGGCTAAGCCTAGGAGGAACGATTGTTTAACTCCCACGAAGAAGCCCTCAAATTTGTTGCCGACCAGGATATTGAGCTGATTGATATCCGTTTTTGCGACCTGATTGGCACCAGTCAGCATTTCACGATTCCTGCTGACCAGTTTGCGGATGCCCTGGAAAATGGCTTGATGTTCGATGGGTCTTCTATCCGCGGTTTCACTTCGATAGACAAATCAGATATGAAGCTCATTGCTGATGTGTCGGATGCCTATGTGGATCCGTTCCGCGCTTGCCCCACTTTGGTGGTGAATTGTTCCATCGTGGATCCCTTCACCGATGCGCCTTTCCCCCGCGATCCGCGCCAGGTTGCCTCGAAAGCGGAAGCCTACCTGCGTTCTACGGGAATCGCCGATACCTGCTTTATTGGTGCCGAAGCTGAGTTTTATCTATTTGATTCCGTGCGTTACCAAACCCAGCCTTATGACACTTTCGTGAAACTGGATTCTGTTGAAGGGTATTGGAATACCGGTCGGGAGGAAGAGGGCGGAAACCTCGCCTATAAGACCCCGCTCAAGGGCGGCTACTTCCCAGTGGCTCCCGCCGATAAGTTCTGTGACCTGCGCGATTACATGGTGAAGCTCCTCAGCGACTCCGGGCTCAAAATGGAGCGCGCTCACCATGAGGTTGGCTCCGGGGGGCAACATGAAATCAACTATCGTTTCAACTCGCTAATGGCGGCGGGTGACGACATGATGAAGTTCAAGTACCTGATTAAGAATGCTGCGCAAGAAGCGGGAGTCACCGCCACCTTTATGCCCAAACCTATGGCGGGTGATAACGGCTCGGGAATGCATACTCATTTTTCGCTTTGGAAAGAGGGCGAGCCTCTATTCTATGACGAAACCGGTTATGGTTCCCTCTCTGACCTTGCGCGTTACTTTATTGGCGGCTTGTTGCAGCACGCACCAGCGTTACTAGCCTTCACTAACCCTTCGGTTAACTCTTATCGGCGTCTAGTTCCCGGTTTTGAGGCTCCGATTAACTTGGTGTATTCGGCGCGTAACCGTTCTGCCTGTATCCGGATTCCGGTGACCGGTACTTCCCCGAAAGCTAAGCGGGTGGAATACCGGGTTCCTGACCCTAGCGCGAATCCTTACCTGTCTTTCGCGGCTTGCCTGATGGCGGGGATCGACGGCATTCAAAACCGGCTAGAGCCGCCAGCTCCCATCGATAAAGATCTCTATGAGCTACCACCTGCCGAATATCATGACATTCCGAAACTGCCCTGTTCCCTGGATGCCGCTTTAGAGGCACTGCGCGCTGACCAGGACTTCTTGACTGAAGGTGAAGTATTTACCCCAGATTTGATTGAGACTTGGATTAACTACAAGGAACAAAATGAGGTCGCCCCGCTGCGGCAGGTGGTTCATCCTTACGAATTCCAGCTTTACTACGATATTTAGGTCTGTTTGCTAAATTAATCCCGCCCCCGCGGACTCGGAAAAAATAATGGCTTTTACCTGCGATTTTCCGAGGCCGCGGGGGCGGTTTTTTAGTATTAGAACTATTACTTTTGGTCGCGATTAGTTTTAGTGATTTCCACTCCCCACAATACGGCGGCGATCACCCCAAAAACTGGGGCGGCTATCACCATGAATCCGGCTCCAAAGGGGAAACTGCTGTCAGTGTCGATTACATAAATAATCAGCGTCCCCACAGCCAGCAACACTGCACACAGGATAGTGAATATCCAGGCAAAAACTTTCAGCATCCCGCTGTTCCTTTCATGTTGGCCACAGCTTTGGTTACCCTAGCAGACGCCGTCGGCGAAAAGTAGTTTTTCTAGAGATTTATTATCGTACTGCCGCGATATTTCTGGCCGATAACTTTCCCTGGTTCTGGCTAATGCAGTACAAAGCTCAGCTGCTTTTTCTTCGTATCTATTTCTTTTAATCATCTCGACCTCGGCGTCATCACCAGATGCTTCTTCCTCCTCGCTGGCAAGTTGCGCTGGCGCACCCTCTTTCATAAATGGAGCCGCGAGTTTATCGAACTCGTCTAGGCTTTTACGCAGTTGCGCATTGGTTTCCGCTGCCTGATAGCCTTCGAGGAACTCTCGAATAATACTGAGTTCCTTTAAAAACCGCATCCCTGATAACTCATCGAGCGAGTTCCAGTATCTGTGTTCTTTATTGCCTGAATTCCTCCAGGCGGAGAAATTTTCCGGTTTGAAGGCAGGTAAACGTAACTTTTTCTGGATGTTATCAATCCAGGGTTTATACATGGTATTAAAAGCCTCGAAAGCCTTATCTTTGTTGAGATATTCCGGATACAGCAAGACCTTATAGTGTTTTTTCTGAAACTCCATGGTGCCAACTACTGGTTGATAGCACTGATTTTCGCTTCCCTCTCCCCCGTAACCGGCATCGGTCGCATCTCGCAAAGTAGAAAGCGAACACCAGCTATACATGGGCAGATCCGCTACATCTTTCACAGCGGCGTGTTCCTCGGCATGACTACCCCACAGATACCCCACCCCAACTGAAGTTATGCACGTCAAAACGCAAGCTAAAACAACCGCCCCCGCCTTCTTGGTTAATTTCATTGTCCAATCCTTCCTTTCATGATGCCTGCGCCTATCGCGCTAATTACTTGCGAGACAAATTCCGCGCAGTCATATTGGTGTTCGACGCCTTGACGTTAAAAGGAACCGGTTTCAAGCTCAGGAGCATGCATTCCATATGCGGCATCAAAAAGATTATTGTCGCCCTCCAGGCTTAGCAAACCATTTGCCTCACTGAGAGCTGAAATCTCCTCGCGGGGGATACCTTGATTTAATCCTGCAACCGCCTTTTCTAGATTTCTAATAATTTCCTGGTTACAGCTATGGGCTTTAAATCCAAAGAGATACCAATTTAGTTCACTCATCTTCAGACTGGGATCTGCGTTTATCAACGATGCATCGGAAGCTGCAACCCATTCATTAACCGTAGATTTAGACAAAGGAGGCAGTTTCGCATCTTTTTGCAACCAGGTAATCTCCGGCTGATAATCCCGCAGCATCAGATTCCACGCGGCTTCTTCATCTACAAACTCGTCATAAAGGGAAAGATTATAGATTTTTTCAGGCGCCCTAAACTTGACTGACACTTTATTAATTTCTGTTTTCCCGTGCACCCCGGGCTCTGTAGTTGCAGGTTCCAGTACATACGAGGAGACTGCCTTATTAACGTTTCCTTGCTTAGAGCCTTCTGCATTAGTGCTCAAATCATTATTTCCTGACTTAGACAATTCAGCTGAGGGATCGAACAATTGATCACTGGAACCATTAGGATCCGACACCTCAACGCTGCTACCAGTTTCACTTTCCGATCCCTCCGGGGAATTCGCCGGGGAGGCGTACGATAATGAACTCATCCCCAAGGGAAAAGCAATCCCTAGAAGCACTAAAACTGAACGACGACAAAACTTGTTCATTTCAGATTTCCTTTCTTGAATTCAGCCAATCTTCCATGTGACACTTTCATGTTCCCAAAGGTCAATTGGGTAATTCAATGGTCAAGTGGCTGGATATTAGCGCCAAGTGGCCAGGTTTAATATCCAGGTGGCTACTCGATGGTTACATTTTTCACCGGGGTGCTTGCTGCCAGCTGGTTTGCAGCTACAGTGGCGCCAAAACGTATATTCTTGAAGGAAACAACGAGGGGGTGGCCGTGAGCGAACCAGAAATCACTATCGGGCTGATTGATGACGATCCCTTTGCGCTGCAAGCACTGGAAGCGATTTTAAATTCCACCCCCAAATGTACAGTCTCCTGGGCAACCTCCAATCCTGAACAAGCTCGCGAATCCTGTCACCGCGAACCCGTAGACCTGGTATTACTTGACTACCTCTTAGGAGAGACCACCGGGGACGTGATCTGCAAGCAGATCACCCAGCAAGATCCGCAGCAAAAAGTGGTAATTATTTCGAGCCTGGAAGTAGCAGATGTAGCCCGCACCGCCCTGCTCGCCGGTGCACGGGGATTCTTAAATAAAGCCGATGTTTTAAAAGACTTACCCAGTTTCCTCGCAGTAATCATGCAAGACTCCGTGGTAGTCTCCCACGCCGTAGTCCAAGGGCTGTTTCAAAGTATCCCTGCGCCCTCGCAAATTGTTCTTAGCCAGCGCGAACAAGCAGTTTCAGAGCTAATTTTACAAGGAATGTCTAACCGCGAGATCGCAGAAAAAATGAGTTACTCCCTGTCCACGGTGAAAGAAACTGTAACCGCGCTGCTGGAAAAAACCCACACTTCCTCGCGAACCGCGGCAGTAGCTGTCCTGGTGCAAGACGGAGCAGTCAGCTACCCAAATAACCTTCCCTAAGGTTGGGGTGACGAGGACGCGACAATAGCTGAAACCTACCTAGTCGCCACCCAACTCAAGCTGTAGTAGGTTCTGCCACTGCTCAGCGCGTTTACCATAGGTGAGCAGGCCACCGATCTCTAGCATCCGTTTACTGGCCAGCCCTAACCCCATCTTCGAAGAATCTACTGTCCTGCCCCGGATCTGATTCTTGGTTTCCAGGCGGAAGCTATTTTCGGAGATCCGTGCGTCGACAGTTATCGGATAATCGGGATCGCCGTAACGGAAAACATTTTCAAAAAGTTCTGCCACCACCTGCGCTACTGTGCCTTGTTGCTGCCGAGAACACTCAGTTTCTCCGGTTTTTTCACACTGATAAGCAACCTGGAATCCCTGCTCCTTCAGCCGCGTGACTGCCTGAGACAGCACCTCCGCTAAACTTTGGGTCACCACCTCACTCTTTTCCGGCAAGGTTTTTTCCGAATTGATGAGGGCGCGGATAGCCTGCGATATTTCCGCGGCTTCGTGCGCAGCGGTGTCTCTAAACTGCTCTAAAGGTAACAAGTCCCGCTGGCTTTGTTCCGCAGCCAGCGCAATATGAGTGCAGTGCCGCAAAACATTATCGTGGAGGCGAACATTAAGGTTCCGCCGCTCCGCCTCCCGGGCTGCCTGTTCGTCACGTCCTACCTGAAAAGAACGATCCATCCAGGTTTTTACTAAAATCCCGGCAACCGAAAAACATGCCACATCCGAAAAAGCGCTTACCGCCTCGAAATCTACCGGGTATGCCCACACGAAAAAGAAGAACACATTGATTACGGTAGGAATCAATACTGCTGGCCCTAAGCGTTTGGGGGAGAAAGAAAAAGTATCTAAGAGGGCGATATTGGAGGCGGGGAAAATCGGCGCCCAATAAATCTCATCTCCCCCAATCAATGCCACCGAAGTGAGCGCGTAACCGACCCAGAACACGGGGAAACGTATCGCTAACATGGCCATGATTAGAGCCTCGATAGCCAGCAGATATCCGATATCAAATTCTTGGGTTAATATCCCGTCGTACAGTAAAAATAGGCAGTTAAAAACCGCGATCGTGATAATGATGGCTCGAAGTAATAAAACCTTACGGGTAAACTTCTTCCCTAAAGTTTGCCGATCGAAATATAAATACGAGCCCAGAACCTTAAATATCGCATCCACAGAAAAATCATACTGAGAATCTCCTGGTCACTGTGGGCATTAGGGATTATTCCTGATGGCGCCGCCACTTCGCCCCTAAATAACCGCATATCAACGCGGTTTTCGTTAGGCACTATCTCCTGGCGCAAGCAGACTTTCTGAAAGCGCCATATGGGTGCGTTAGAATCGGGGCAGATATCTAGGAGAGAAAATGACAGATGACTTTATGCTGAAACCGACTATTCGTCCTCGCCGCCTGCGGGCTTTCCCCGCGATGCGCAACCTAATCGCGGAAACCCGGGTCAGTCCCGCCCAACTGATGCTGCCCGCATTCGTGCGAGACGGCATTGAGGAAGCGGTCGAGATTCCCTCTCTACCAGGGGTTTTCCAGCATACCGTAGAGTCTATTCGCACCCTCGCCTCCGAATGCGTTAAAGCCGGAGTCGGCGGAATCATGCTGTTCGGGATTCCCAATACCGCTGATAAGGATGCACAAGGCAGTCCCGCCTGGGATGGAGGCGGGATTTTGAATCGCGGTATCCGCGCCGTGCGTGAAGAAGTAGGAAATGACCTGGTAGTGGGGGCAGATACCTGCCTGGATGAGTTCACTAGCCACGGGCATTGCGGGGTTCTCACCGCAGATGGGCAGGTCGATAATGATGCCACCTTGCCGTTATATGCGAAAATGGCGCTCAGCCAGGCGCGTGCCGGAGCCCATATGGTTGCTCCCTCCGGGATGATGGACGGACAGATAGCGGTGATTCGCCAAGCGCTAGACGAGGACGGATTCACCGACACCGTGATTTTGGCTTACTCGGCGAAATATGCTTCTGCTTTCTTTGGTCCTTTCCGGGATGCGGTTGCCTGCTCCTTAGAGGGCGATCGCCGCTCTTACCAGCAAGATCCTCGTAATCGCCGGGAGGGCGTATTTGAGACCCAGCTAGATTTAGCCGAGGGCGCCGATATGGTGATGGTTAAACCAGCTGGCTACTATCTGGATGTGTTGGCTGATGTGGCGGAAATGTCACCGGTTCCAGTCGCGGCCTACCAGGTCAGCGGGGAATATGCGATGTTAGAGGCAGCGGCCGCTAATGGTTGGATTGACCGCGAGCGTGCTATTGACGAGTCTTTGCACGCGATTGTGCGCGCCGGAGCCGCTACGGTACTGACCTATTGGGCGCTAGAGTACGCGCAGCGAGTAAAGTAACTGCTCAATGCCTGATTCTCCCCGCCTACTAGCAGTTTCCGAAG
>QWCE01002374.1_pt1 | contig 23870 bp, 14 predicted proteins | sample 1972531 | NCBI WGS metagenome assembly QWCE01 (sample SAMN09866716, study PRJNA288562) | Human gut metagenome isolate term4_stool, whole genome shotgun sequencing... | reverse complement strand
TAAGATGAGCAGCCAGGTTTAATCGGAAACAGCGATTTTATATCTGATAGCAAAGCGTGGTGCCCCGCCGTTTCCCGGCGGGGCACCACGCTTTCTGCACAATCTGTGGTAAGGGCTACGAATGTAACGATTTGGTAGCGAAATGATTGCATATTGGTTTAGACTGATTTTCGCCTGGTAAACCGGGCAGGTTATTTTGTCGACTGAATGGGAAAATCGTGGGACGTCATAGCCAAGGAAAGAAACCATTCCGCCATCTACTCTGGCAGGCGGGGTTAGCCACTGCAGTAATCGCAGCAGCAGTCGGTACCTCGGGAGCAGTCGCTCTGCATTCTGCTTCCCTTCCCGCCGGGCAACCCCAACCCGAAATGACGGCGCAAACCATTTCCAAAACCAACCCGGTTGCTCAAGCAGGCGGGGAATACGGTTTAGAAAAAGTTAGCGCTAAAGTCTTAGACGAATCCCCCACAACCGATCCCGATACTGCGCTAAACAGCGAGAACTCGCAACCTGGCGCAAATTCGCAACCAGCTTCGCAGGCAAGTACCGGTGGGGCTAGTGCTTCCAGCGCACAATACTCCCTGGCAGCTTTACGTAGAGCAGGTGTAGTGCACTGGAGCGGATACAAGTTCACCTACTACTCCCAAAAAGTCTTACCCGGTGGGGGACTGCGGATTCCAGGTCGCCACGTGAACGCTAACGGATATGTAGCTGACGCCGACGGCTATATTGTGCTCGCCAATGATGCCCCGAAAGGCACCGTTATTAACACTCCCTTTGGTGGGCCGGGAAAGGTCTATGACCGCGGCACCCGGGGTAACCATTTCGACGTTTACACCCGTTAGATAGCGGCTAGTTATTTACAGGCGAGGGTGCACCCTCGCAAAACAGCGGTTACCGCAATCGTTCAGTGAAAGTGAACTAGACGGCTCACTCCTCTAGGATAGACACGATGAGTTTGCAAGCCGTAGTAGAAAAAGTAGCTAGTGAGCCGGCAGCTAAAAAGTTCTTTTCCCAGCCCCATAGCGTCCAGTCTCTATACTGTCCTGCAGGGGTAAGGCCACCGCTCGCAGCAGCAGCGGCGCAAACCGAGGTAAGTAGCGGAACCTTTTCGCCACTACCTTTCTCATCAGTAAATACGAAGAAAGCTGCGCAGGCTGAGGCGACTCAGGAAAAGCGGCGCGGTCTGATCCTCTACGTAACTGCTTCGGGCAGAGCCGCCGAACAGGTAGAGGCGGAATTGTCCGGATACCTGCCTCGAGTTTCCCGGTACCCCTCCTGGGAAACCCTGCCACACGAACGGCTGTCTCCCCGTGCCGACACTATGGCGCAGCGAATCGCCGCCTTGCGCCGCCTGACTCATCCGGAAACCAGTGGTCCTGGGCAGGCTATTTCTATTTTGGTAGCTCCCATTAGGGCATTATTGCAGCCGGTAGTTGCCGGTCTAACCGAGATTGAGCCCCTAAAAATTCTAGAGGGCGAAGATTATCCTCTGGACAAGCTGGCTAGCCGCCTCCTAGACCTGGGATACGAGAAAACCGATTTGGTGTCCACGCGGGGACAATTCGCGGTGCGAGGAGGAATTGTTGATGTATTTGTTCCCGGGGAATCCCACCCCCAGCGCTTAGATTTCTTTGGCGACACCCTAGAGGAAGTAAGCTATTTCTCCCTCTCAGACCAGCGCAGCCTGGAAAAAAGCCCTGCCGGGGTGTGGGCACCGGCCTGCCGGGAATTGCTATTAACCGACCAGGTGAAGCAGCGCGCTAGGGAGCTGCAACCGTCCCTGCCAGGCGTGGCCGATATGCTAGAACTGATCAGCCAGGGGATCGCAGTCCAGGGGATGGAATCTTTAGCCCCGGTGTTGGCTCCCGGGCTGCAAAGCGTGGTTTCCTTACTACCTGAAGATACCACTATCGTGATTGACGAACCAGGGAAAGTAGCTCGCCGCGCCGCAGATTTGCTGGCCACTTCCCACGAATTTGAGCAGGCTGCTTGGCAAGCGGCCGCTGGAGGCGGAAAAATTCCGATACAGGCTGCCCGCGCCCTCCAGAGTCTCAATGATTTTAATCAAGAGGCTCTCGATAAAGGTCTTGGCTGGTGGGAACTCACCGGTCTACCCAGTGCAGATATTTTGGCTGCCGAAAACGAGGAAGAGCCAGCTGAGACCGGAAAGCTCACGGAAGAGCTCAGCGGGGGCGAAGAAGAAAATGGGCTCAGCGAAACTACCCGACCCACCTATGTTTACAACGGTCAAACTAGCATGGGCGCGAGGGCGACCAAAGGCTATCGCGGACAGATTGACCAGGCAGTTAAAGAATTAGGACAGTATCTAAACGCCGGTTGGCAGGTGATTGTCTCCTGTTCAGGACGCGGCTTGGCCAGCCGATTCGCCGCTAATCTTTCCGAGGCAGGCCTGCCTGCCCGGGCAGCAGCCACCCTAGCTACGTCCTCGGATATAGAAAAGGGAAGCGTACTGGTTACCGCCGGTAAAATCGCCGCTGGTTTCACCCTAAAAGCCTCACACCTGCTGGTATTGGCAGAGGCTGACTTGACTGGCCGTTCTCCACGCCTGGCGCAAGCTCCCCGGAAGCTGGCTAGTCGGCGGGGGAAAACCATTGTTGATCCCCTTTCGCTAAAACCCGGGGACTACGTGGTGCACTCCCAACATGGGGTGGGACGCTTCGTGCAGATGACCAAGCGCACTATTGGTAAAGGTCAAGACGCTGTTACCCGCGAATATCTCGTGTTGGAGTATGCTCCTTCGCGGCGGGGTCAAGCTGGTGACCGGCTCTATGTCCCCACTGACTCTTTGGATTTGGTTTCCCGCTATGCCGGCTCGGATACCCCGCAGCTAAACAAAATGGGGGGAGCGGATTGGGCGAAAACCAAGAACCGTGCCCGTAAAGCCACCCGGGAAATCGCGGCAGAACTTATTCGGCTATACGCTGCCCGTCAGGCCACCAAAGGACACGCTTTCGGTCCCGATACTCCCTGGCAAAAGGAACTCGAGGATGCATTTGAGTATCAGGAAACTCCTGATCAGCTCGCCACCATTGATGAAGTCAAGGCGGATATGGAAAAACCGGCTCCTATGGATCGCCTGCTCAGTGGAGATGTAGGGTTCGGGAAAACCGAAGTGGCGGTGCGCGCTGCCTTCAAAGCTATCCAAGAGGGATTTCAGGTTGCCTTGTTAGTGCCGACCACGCTGCTAGTAAAACAACATTTTGAAACTTTTAGTGATCGTTTCGCGCCCTTCCCGGTAAAAATCGGGCAGCTATCGCGTTTTTCTACCCCTGCCCAGGCGCGAGAACTCAAAGACCAGTTACGCGGCGGCGAAATCGATTTGGTGATCGGAACCCATAGTTTGATTACTGGGGAAGTAGGGTTTAAAAATCTGGGACTAGTGATTATTGACGAAGAGCAGCGTTTCGGGGTGGAACACAAAGAAACTTTGAAAGCCCTGCGCACCAATGTGGATGTGCTCTCTATGTCGGCCACCCCGATTCCGCGCACCCTAGAAATGGCAGTGACCGGGATTCGGGAACTATCGACCCTTTCGACTCCGCCCGAAGAACGCCACCCGGTGCTCACTTTTGTTGGTGCTTACCAGGACAAACAGGTAAAGGCAGCGATTCGACGGGAACTGCTGCGTGACGGACAGGTTTTTTATGTTCATAACCGGGTAGAATCGATCGATCGGGTAGCGGCGCATCTGGCGGAACTGGTTCCGGAAGCCAGGATCGCGGTGGCGCACGGCAAAATGCATGAAAAGCAACTGGAACAAGTAATGGTTGATTTCTGGAACCACCAGGCTGATGTGCTAGTTTGCACCACGATTGTAGAAACCGGGCTAGATATTTCCAACGCTAATACCTTGATTGTTTCCGGCGCGCATCGAATGGGGCTGTCCCAACTACACCAATTACGAGGACGAGTAGGGCGCGGGCGGGAACGCGCTTACGCCTATTTCTTCTACCCGGGCGATAAACCGCTAACCGAAACTGCGCATGAACGCTTACAAACGATCGCCGCAAATACCGATTTAGGGGCAGGCACGGCAGTTGCGCAAAAAGATTTGGAGATTCGTGGAGCCGGAAACCTGCTGGGTGGCCAACAGTCGGGTCATATCGCCGGGGTTGGTTTTGATCTGTATATCCGGATGGTGTCCGAGGCAGTGCGCGGTTTTAAGGAGGGCGAGGAAACGCAAGACGATGAAAGTGAAGTGCGGATTGAACTGCCGATTGATGCCCATATTCCGCCTGAATATATGGATTCGGAGCGGCTGCGCCTAGAGATGTATCAAAAGCTATCGAGTGTGCGGGAAGAAGAACAACTGGAAGCGGTGCGGGAAGAAATGACTGACCGTTACGGAGTGCCACCCGCAAATGTACAGCTACTGTTTACGGTGGCGAAGCTACGGATGGCTGCACGTGCCCTAGGGATTAAGGAAATTGTGGCACAAGGGCGTTTTGTACGTTTTGCCCCGATTAGCTTGGCGGATTCACAAATGCTGCGGATAAAGCGGCTGCATCCGGGAACGGTGATTAAGCCGGCGGTACGCCAAATCTTGGTGCCCGCCCCTAAGGGAGAAAAATTGGGGCAAAACGCGCTTCACGATGAACCGTTAGCGCAGTGGGTGGCACAGTTATTACAGAATGTGCTTACCCCCTTTGGAAAAAATAATTCTAATGCACAAGAATAGAGCTGTCCGTGCCCTCTTGATAAGCTAACCCTAGCTATTAGCTTCAGAAAGACAGTCTTATGAATAACAAAGTTCTTCGAGTTATTGGTATTTGCGCCGGAACCGCCCTGTTCGGGATGGGTCTTAGCGGATGTTCCAACGCTGAAACCGCGAAAGATAGTTTTCCGGTCGAACAGGTGGCAGCTGAGATTAATGCGGCCACTCCCACTGACGAACAGCGCGTATCCTATATGCAACAGATGCGTTCACAGGTACAAAAACAGTTGGGAACTGAAGTGTATCCGCAAGCTGTTTGGGATTCCCTAGAGCGTGGAGAGATACCGTCGCAATACCTTGCCTCTTGGGCTTCCGCGATGAAGGTCGCCAGGGAAGAACTGCGTAACCAGCCGGGATATACCGATGCGGATATTAATAAGTGGCTGGCTGCCGGAGCTGAAGCAGCAGGCATTAAGGATGCAGACTTTTCTACAGATACCCTAGATTTCTGGCGGCTACAAAAGTTGTCTAATGATCAGCAACAGGGGAAGTTATCGACGGATTTAGCGAAGCGAATTCAGCCGAAACTGTTGGCGGCGCAAAAACAGGGTGATGAGCAGGCTGCGGGATTGAAAATTAACGCCCTATTAACTCAGGTATTGTCGAATACCACCGGGATACAAGTGCTAGAACCTGATCTGGGTTCCGGAGTGAAACTGCAAAATTTTGCCAAAGTGGAGCAAGCGCTGCAAAGGCAAATGCCGCAAGACTCGCAGCCGCTTAAGTAAACAGTTTTTCTTTCCGTCTGCGCCTAAAGATAGGGACTTTTGCAACCTGCTGACGTCCTTTACTTCCAGTAGACTGTAGGTAAGTGATCAATAAAATCTATAAGGAGCGTGACCGTGTCACTAATCGTTGCTATTAATGCCCGTGAAATTCTTGATTCTCGGGGAAATCCCACCGTTGAGGTGGAAGTATTGTTGGATTCGGGTGCTTCTGCCCGTGCTTCCGTTCCTTCCGGGGCTTCTACCGGCGCTTTTGAGGCCGTGGAACGTCGGGATGGCGACAAAGGTCGTTACCTGGGTAAAGGCGTTCAGGATGCGGTTAATGCAGTAATGGATGACATTGCCCCAGAGCTAATCGGTGAAGATGCTTTTGATCAGCGCGCTATCGACCAGATGATGATGGATTTGGATGGCACTGCTAACAAAGGCAAATTGGGTGCTAACGCTATTTTGGGTGTTTCTTTGGCTGTTGCTCATGCCGCCGCCGAGGAAGCAGGGGTGTCCCTCTTCAAGTACCTGGGTGGCCCTAATGCCCACGTGCTGCCGGTTCCGATGATGAACATTTTGAACGGTGGTTCTCACGCTGACTCCAATGTGGATATTCAAGAGTTCATGATTGCCCCTATTGGTGCTGACTCTTTCGCGGAAGCTCTCCGTATGGGCGCCGAGGTATACCACACTTTGAAGGGCGTTATTAAAGATCGTGGTCTATCGACTGGTTTGGGTGACGAGGGCGGTTTCGCCCCCAACCTGGACTCCAATGCGGAAGCTCTCGACCTGATTTGTGAGGCGATCAAGAAAGCCGGATACGAGCCGGGTAAAGATGTGGCTTTGGCTCTGGACGTGGCTTCTTCCGAGTTCTTCAAAGATGGCAAGTACCTGTTCGAGGGTGAACCTCGCGACACGGATTACATGGTGAAGTATTACGACGAACTAGTCGCCAAGTACCCGATTGTTTCTATCGAGGATCCGCTATCGGAGGACGAATGGGATGCTTGGAAAGCTTTGACCGAGCATATCGGGGACAAGGTTCAGCTGGTTGGCGATGACCTGTTCGTAACCAACCCGGAGCGTCTGGCTCGCGGCATTAAAGAGGGCGTAGCTAACGCTCTGCTGGTTAAGGTTAACCAGATTGGCAGCCTGACTGAAACCCTACAGGCGGTTGAGGATGCTCACCGTGCCGGTTACAAGTCCATGACTTCTCACCGCAGCGGCGAGACCGAAGACGTAACTATCGCTGACCTAGCGGTAGCCACTAACTCTGGTCAGATTAAGACTGGTGCTCCGGCACGCAGCGAGCGGGTAGCGAAGTACAATCAGCTACTCCGTATCGAGGACGAGCTGGGCGACGCCGCTGTATATGCTGGGCGGAACGCATTCCCGCGTTTTAAAGCCTAGTTTGCAATGCCTATACAGCTGATAGGCGATTAGCTTAAAAAATCCGGGGTGGGTCGAAAGATATTTCTTTCGACCCACCCCCTTTTTTGTTTTTAAGCAGTAAGCGCAGATAAATCTGTTCGTTTTATTCGAGTATTAGCCCTTTATTCACGCGATGCACGTTCGCGCGAACGTGTTGTCGGGTTTCTTTGAGATAATCCCGGGTTTCCAGCTAAGCCAACTGAACCAAATCAGAAGTTAAATACCTCCATTCTTTCGGGTAAAAAGTATTGATAGCATTGTGGGGTAATCATGCGCTTTTGGGGTTTACCCCAAAAGTGAGGTTAGAGTTAGACAAGTAATAAGCAAGGAAGCCGAAGACCAACTAACTCGCTGACGAATCTCGCAGGAAAGACGCTTTAGGGCGTAAATTTTTTCGCGAATAATGTAAAACGAACAGCGGGTAACGAAGAATGCTGGGGATATATGAAGATGAAGAAGTCTTTAGCGGCAGCTAGCGTAACTTTAGCGATGCTTTTTTCTGGGATCGGGGTGGGGGTTTCTGCCCCAGCCGAGGCTGCCAGCGTTCCCTCTGTGAACTGGGCAATGCCCACACAGGTTAAAGCCAATACTCCGGAAAATACCGCTTCCACAGCTAACCAGTCCTTAGCTGATTGGGAAAAACTACAGGCCAAACTGGCGAAAGAAAACCCTATTTCCTGGCTATTTACTGGTGATTCCATAACTCATGGCGCTAATACCAGTGAAGGTTTGCGGCGCTTCAGCGAGTATTTCAACTCGTATCTACATTCGACCCCCATTAATGGCATAGGACGCACTAACGATTTAGTGATGAATACCGGGGTGGCTAACTCTACTACCCGGTATTTGCGTCAAGCTTTCCAACAATCTGTCCTTGATAAAGGCGCTGACGTAGTCTTTTTGGCTCTGGGGATGAACGATTCGGTAAACGCCCCTGCCAAGGAACGGGTTGAACAAAACACTTACCGACAAAATCTCGAATACTTTATCGATCAGATTCGCGCCTCCGGTGCAATTCCGGTGTTGCAAACCCAAAACTATCCCACTGACGGGCGACACGCCTCTTTCGATGCGTGGATGCAAACTGTACGAGAGGTGGCAGCAGAAAAGAAAGTGATTCTGCTGGATGTCCAAAAATTCTGGCAAACTGAGCACGCGCCAGATAACTCTGACGGCTGGATGCAAGCCGATGGAGTACACCCCAGTGCGCAAGGCTATCTGGAGTGGGCAAAATTCCTGGTAAAGCAGTTGAATATCTGGAATGAAGATTCAACGCTAGCCAATACTTACAAAGCATACGTAGAGCGTTATGGAAGTCCCCTAACCGAGGTGCCAGTGACGCAAAACGTACCCGAAGTGTTAAAGAAACAGCCTCCACACCAGGCAAACCTAGTGCTCAATCACGCCCAGACCACCAGTGAATCTTGCACCCCGCAGATAAAAGATGACGAAGCCGCTCAGGTAGCCCCCTTTAGCAAACAGAACTTTACGGTGCGTTTCAAAGCCACCTCAACTCAGACCGGAACCCTTATTTCCTTTGCTGATAAGGACTCTAATCTGCAGCTGCGCCTCGATATTGCGGAGGGTGGAAAGTTTAAAGTTCAGCGTCAATTCAAAACCGGTAAGCTTGACGGTTTCACGTTACAAACTCCCATCGTCGCTGACGGAAAATTCCATACTGTCAGCGTAAACATTACTGACGGTACTGCCGACTACTACTTGGACGGGGTAAAAGTACTGCCGTTGAAAGGTGCGGGAGTTGCCGGCGCTAACGCCCTCACCTTAAATAACTTCTCGGTAGATTATGTAACCTTGTGCGCAGCGCGGGTGGGGGCAAATCCCACTCCCGAGAGCGCATTTTCCGGGGTATTAGATTACGCAGCGGTTTCGGATCAGGTATTGAGCGAACAGCAAATAGCTGAACAGGCCGGTGCCCCTACGGTTAATGCGGTGATTTCTCCCTTTATCCATAATGGTAAGGGAGACCCCAACACTTGGGTATTTTTAGGTTCGGACACTATCTATGGGGGCGAGGGCGATATTTCCGCTAAATCTGCCACCGAAGTTTTTGACGAAGTGGTGAGCTGGGAATGCAACGGTAATAGTTGTGACGCTAACCCTAGCGGGTTGCAGCTTGCCGCTCGTTCGCGTTTCGTAGTGAATTCGTCCTATCCGGGGCAGACCACCGGGAAAATGCTAGCCGCATATGACAGCCAGGTAAAACGTCATAATCCGCAGGTGCTATACCTGGTACCTGATGCGCTAGATTCCGCCGGGCAGCCCTATGAAACGCTTGACAGTTTTAAGAGCAATATCAAACAGCTGGTTGCCCAGGCTAAAGCAGACGGAATCCGCGTATTGCTAGTTACGCCTGCTGAAGCTAGCGCCGAGGTCGACAAATACGCCGCGGAGATGTTGCAGATAGCTGCTGACGAGGAAGTACCGGCAATTGACGCCCACCAATACTTCCAAAAGCTGCAAGCAAAGAACAGCAACTATGGTGACATTGTCGATAGCCGGGGCAGCTTGAATCACAAAGGACAGTTACTGCTAGGCAAGTTCTTGCTGAAAGAATCGGGAATTCCCGCTCCCAAGGGGCGCAGAATCGCCGCTTTGAACTACTATGACCCCGCAGCCAAACTGGTAACCCCTGAGGCTTCCTCAAATGTTGATGGTGCAGCTCAAGACCCGGTTAGCTGTAGCGTAAAGCCCTCTGGAATGGTTAAACAGCAAGAGGGTGTGCGCTATACAGTGACTGTAAATGGTAAAGAAATAACTCCCCAGACCAATGGGGCGTTCACCTATGATTACGGACAAACTCTGCGTATCAAAGCCGAAGCGGAAGCGGGATACGTCATTCCGGCCGGGGTGCAAACAATCTGGAGCTGGACTGCGCCTACTCGGGAAAAGTTGGATTGCGATAAACCTAAACCTCCGGTAGTAGATCCCAGCCAGCCCGATAAGCCCGGTGAGGGCGAAACTCCAGGTCCCGGTGGTGACACTCCTAAGCCAGGGACTGATACTCCCAAGCCGGGCACTGATACTTCTAAACCGGAAGCTAGTGATAAACCAACGTATAAACCTACCGGTAATCCCGGAAAGGCTAACCCGACTACGCCGGGTACGCCAGGTTCTTTAGATAAGTCGAAGAATCGCCCTCAGCAGCAATCGTCCGCTAGCGACGTTACCGCAGGTAATCTTGCCCGCTCCGGTTCTTCCCCCTGGGGGTATCTGTTTGCGGCCGCGTTATTTGCGGGTGCGGGGGTAGCGCTACGCTTTAAGCGCTTATGAAATCGCGCGCCGGCAAATCTGCGTTAGCCAAAAATCAGTTAAAGGATCAGCGTAAACGTCTCACTAGGTTTCCTGGGGGGAGGGAGGCGTGTGCCGCTTTACTTATCGGGATAGCGGTTTGCGCTCTAGTGGCGAGTGTTATCTGGGCTGTGGGGATACCTCGATCAGATACCGCAGCTACCAAAGAAGAACCCCAACTGCCAGGGCTAACTATCGCCGGGCAAAAGGTGAGCGCTGCCGAGTTTAAATACGCCCTCTCAGAGGTTAAATCCCAGGTAATAGCTGCTTGCGCCGGCGAAGAAAACTCTGTTGGCGCTGACTTTTGGCAAAAAAATCAAGCTAAATGTACTCGCCCAACCGTTGCCCCCACTGCTGGCTCCGAGAACGAACGTAAACAGCTGGTACTGCAACAAGCGTATTCGCCTGCCAGTAAAAAGTTTTGCGCGAGCGCCAGCAAACCGGCTGAATATGCTGCTTGCCTGGCTGTGCATTTATTAGAAGGGCAGCACGCTGCCTATAGGCAAGCGGTGCTAGGGGGACAAATGACCGCCCCCACCTGGGAAGAGGCGCTGCAGTCTTGGCGAGAGGGTAGCTCACCTAGCGAGGCCACAGCCGCCGCGAAGAATCAGACTTTCGAGGGCGAGCAACCTGATTTAGCGGTTTATCTTTCGAAATACGTCAGCAGTTTGCGTGACCAATATATTACTGCTGAACAAGCCCCGGGGATGAAGGTTAGTGACCGACAGGTTAAAGATCACTATTTGGCTAACGCCTGGGATTTTGGTGAAGAAATTGCTAAGCTTTCCTCGGAAGAAGAAAAGTGGAAGATTATATCACCCAGCGTCAAAGTTGATCTTCGTACCCAGATTTATTACGACTTGTTAGCTCGGCAGGTTCAGGGTATGGAAACGGTGATTAATCAAGAAAGCGTAGTTGCTTTCGTTAAAGACACTTTCAGTAAATAGAGCTGGTTACCCAGCAGGCGATAGGGGAAAGATGAACCTGAAGAAACTTGCTAAAGCTACCGGTATCACCGTGCTTGCCACCAGTTTGGTTGCTCTGTCTCAGTTGCCGGCAGTGGCTGCCCCGGTGCAGGCGGAAATTATTCCTGCCACTACCTATTACGTGAGTGCGGCGGGTAATGACACTAATGATGGAAAATCTGAGGCTAAACCCCTTAAGACCTTAGGAGCTGTCAATAAACTGACTCTGCATGCCGGTGACAAGATTCTGTTAAAACGTGGGGATGTCTTTAACAACCAGAATTTGTGTATCAGTGGCGATAAAGCCTTCAGGTTTAATGACGGCACTACCTGCGCCTACCAGGCAGATAGTGATGGAGCGCCCCTGGTGATTTCGGCATATGGCGAGGGCGATAAACCGGTAATTGCTGCTAATGGCGAGGGACAGTGGAAACTTGACTATGGTTTGACCTTGGGACACAGTCAGCATTATCTGGCTAAGGATGCGGTTTCTTCTACCGTAATGCTAAAAGACGCTGAAAACATCGAGCTTAGCGACCTAGAAATCACCAATATACGGCTCGAAGATGGCAGCGGAAAAGAAAACGGGTGCGCCTATAACGATAACTGCGCTCTTGACCGCACCGGGATTGCCGGGATCGCTCAAAATCAGGGAACGTTAGATCATGTGGCACTAAAGAACCTTTACGTCCATGATGTGAAAGGTAATATCTACAATAAACACAGTGTTAATGGTGCGATTTATTTCAGTTCCCTAATCGCCAGCGACCAGATGAAACCAGCTGCGAATCGTACGGCTCCGGGATTTAAGCCTGCCTTGGTCAAACCGGAAAAAGGATATCCCCGGTTTAATGATTTACAGATTATCAATAACCGGGTAGAAAACTCCGGACGCTGGGGGATAGCCGCTGTTTACAGTGCTTACGCCAGCGTTGCCGTTGATGGTCGTATACAGATTCCGGGTGAGGTCATCACCAAGTATGGTTCCACAAATGTGGTAATCAGCAATAACTTTATTAAGAATATTGGTGGTGACGCGATTACCGCCATGTACGGGTATAAGCCAGTAGTTGAAAGCAATGTAGCCACCGAGATTGCTACCCAGATGAACACTACCGATTATCTTTTTGCGAAAGATACTCCCGGAAAATTTGCTAAGACGGGAGGGCGCGTAGCCGCCTCCATCTGGCCATGGAAATCAAAAGATGCCGTATTCCGCTTCAACGAGGGTTTCAATACCCAAAATGCCGATAAGGGTAATGGTGACGGAATGCCCTGGGATGCGGACTCCGGTGACGGTACCGTCTACGAGTACAACTATTCCGCCAATAACTCTGGGGGAACGGTGATGTTCTGCGGAGATCAGGCAGCAAACTCCACCTTCCGTTTCAATATTGCGCAAAATGATTCCCTCGGGGCGCTTTCACCAACTTTTTGGGATGGAGGCTATAGCGGAAAGTATCCGAATGCGCATGTTTACAACAATACTTTCTATTTGAAAGCAGGATCCTCGATTTTGCACCCTGCGCAAGCTCAGCAAGGAACGATGAAAGTAGAAAATAATATTTTCTACAATATGAGTGACCAACCCCGCACTGAAGCTTGGAATCCCCTAGGGCATATCACCTGGGATCCAAAAGATATTGATGGGAACGCCAAGGTAACTTACTCCCATAACCTTTACTACAACTACGCTAACTATCCCGCTAGCGACCTCAATCCCGTAAAAGTAAGTAAAGGCAGCGCGGTACTGGCAGATCCGGGGAAAGCTCCCAGTGATGCTGCCACTGATATGAAAGCACGCCCCCACTATTTCCCCGGGTTAAGTTATGCCGAAGCGGATGCCAAGACCACGGTCTTTGATGGTTACAAACTAGCCGCTAACTCGCCAGCAATTGGGAAAGGTAAAGAAATAGTTGACGATAACGGCTTTGCTTTAGGTACGGATTTCTTTGGACGCACTGCCAACACATTTGATATTGGGGCAGTCTCTACCGATCAAAAACCGCTCCCGCCAGCAACCGTTACCGATAGTGCAAAATTGGTTAGCACCACCTATCAGGTAACTGACGGAGAAACCGTACCCAGCAAGAATGGTGCGTATAAAGCTGGAAATACTATTCACGTTCCCTCAACAGAAAAGAGTCCCAGCACGGTTGCGGAAGTGCTCTCTAACCTAACTGTAGAGGGTAAAGCGCAAATAGTTGATGCTGCCGGTAACGCTCAGGCAGGGGACGCACTGGTGGCAACGGGAATGAAGCTAAAGATTACCTCATTAGATGGCAAAGTTACCAGCGAGTTCCCGCTGTCTATAGATAACGTTTATAGTTGGCTGGATGACTACACCCATAACGTGCAAGGCAATGTCTGGTTTGGGCAAAAGCAGACAGGCGCTAATGGTAAATGGGTAAATATCGATAAAGCTGACCCTACATGGCCGAACTGGCAGGTAGACCAGTATTACGGGCCGGGTATTAACGGCGCTCAACTAGCTCCCACCGACCGGAGCGCTCTCTACGGTTTGCTTTCTGATTCACCGACATCTGCAGGCGCAACCGCAATGGCGTGGCGGGCTCCCAAGACCGGTTATATTACTTTCAAAATTAAGGACGCGGCGGCAGGTAAACCTGCAGAACCATTCTTGCGTCAAGGGGATGCTACCGGCGGGACAGTCACCGTGAAACTGCTGGTAAACGGAATCGAGAAACGTTCTTTGACTTTAGTAAAGAAAGAGATTCGCCCGGATGGAGAATTTAATTTCACCGCCAATGATGCGAATGCTTTACGGGTTTCTAAAGGGGACTTTGTGCGGGTAGTTGCTGAATCTACCGGCAATCCCGCCCAACCATCGATGTTCGTTAGCCCCACTATCACCTATATTGATCGCACAGTAGATACGGAAGTTATCCCCGTGAAACCGGGAACTGCTACCGGCGACCCTGATACTCCAACTCCGGGTCAAGATCCGCAAACCGATAAAGGATATGTGGAAGGTAAAGTTCCAGGATTTGCCCTGAGTCTGGCAGGAGACAAAGTTACCGGTAAAGTGACTTTACCGCAGGTTGAAGGTATCGAATATCTGGTTAATGGAGCCCCATTAGCTGATAGCTATCCGGCCGGCCCCGTGGTTGTGACCCTCAAAGCGAAAGCTGGTTACAAACTGGGAGAAAGTGCCACCACGGAATGGAAATTCACGGTGCCCGCTACCCCTGAATTTGCCAGTGAGACTGGAAATCTTCAGATTCCCACCACTGTCGGCGTGAGCTATGACGCGCAAAATCAGACGGTGGCTCCCGGTAAATCGGTGACAGTAACCGCTACCGCTAGTGATGATTATTCATTTGCGGCTACCCGCGCTGTGAAGTGGACATTTACCGCTGATCAGAAGGATGATCCTAAGCCAGGTACTGACCCGCAGAAACCAGGTACTGACCCCGAGAAACCGGGAACAGTTCCCTCTGACAATCCGACTCAGCCGGACAGCGGAACAGTCGCTGATGGGAAGCAGAAGAACCCCAACAAACCGGCTACATCGGTCAGACAGAATCAGGGTTCACTGGTTACTACTGGTAGCCTGGCAGGTATTGCAGCTATCGCAGCTTTAACGCTCGGGGCTGCGGGAATGGCGATTGTTCGGCGACGCGCTAAGGAGCACTAGCAATCGCGCTGAATACTCGACCTCTCAGAACGCCGGAGCGCTATTTGTCAATAATGATGAAATAATGAAGGCGTGAAGTCTCCGCAACCGCCTAAAAGTGTACAAAGAGAGAATACCCGCAAGCAGGGCTCTGCTTTCCGGTCAGTTTCTCCTTTGGTGCGCACCGCTAGGCGCAATCGGGGACGTTCCCCGGTGGTTAAAGCGGCTAACCGGCGGGTCAAGGTAGGTTCACGCTTTTCGGTAACTGTGGGTACCATCCTGGTGGTAGCCTCCATATTTTTGCTACTAGTGGGGGCTCCCTTGTTTGATCTGGTAAGCCAGCTGGAACAACGTAACAAGGTACATGCACAACTGGTGGCGGCGAAACAAGAAAACCGAGAACTGCATAAAGAATTAGAACTTTGGAATAACTCAGATTATCTAACCCAGCAGGCGCGCGAGCGGCTCGGTTACGTAAAACCGGGTGAAACTCGCTATGCGGTGGTGGATCCTGGCAAAGACTATCAGGCACGCCAGGAAGCAAAACTAGAGAAACTGCCGGCTCGCCCCTGGTACTTAGAGGTTACCCACTCGGTGAAAATGGCGGGGCAAAGCACAGATACTAAAGAATCCTCGACTCAAACTCGTCCTCAACCCGCCCCGGGAGCCACCCCTCAACAAGAAAAGGCAAAAAAGAAGTGAGTTTTAAACTTGACGAAGCCATCCCCGCCGACCTAGAAACTCTATCTTCCCAGTTAGGGAGGATTCCTCGCGGGGTGGTGGGAGTCGCTGCGCGCTGTGTGTGCGGCCGACCCGCGGTAGTGGCGACCGCTCCGCGCCTAGAGGACGGTTCCCCTTTCCCTACGACCCTGTATTTGACCCTCCCCAGCTTGGTGCGCGCCCTATCCACCTTGGAAGCCTCCGGGAAAATGGCCGACTATCAGCAATTGCTATCAGAAGATGAGGAATTGGCTGCCGATTATCGGCGTGCACACCTGGAATATATTGCAGTTCGTGAGCGCGTGGGGCAACAGGTTGGAATCGAAGAAGTGCCAGAAATCGCGGGAATCAGCGCAGGCGGAATGCCCGAACGGGTCAAATGCCTACATGCCCTCGCTGCCCAAACCCTCGCTTGCGGTAAAAAAGTAAACCCCATCGGTGATTTAGCACTAGCTGACCTCAAAGCTACCGCCCTATGGGACAGCGACCACTGCTACTGTGAATAGTCGTTGGTTTTCCCCATCGATAATAGGGCGCGTCTAGGCATCGCTGTCTCGGTAAGAAATACTTTCGACCCATGGTTTTCGTTAAGCTCTCCTGTTAGTCAGGAATCTGAATCCGTGAAAATATAGGGCTATGGCATTAGTTGCAGGTATTGATTGTGGCACCAACTCGATTCGTTTAATCATTGCTCGCCGGGAGAGTCCCAGCGAGCCGATGACGGTTCTAGCTCGCGAAATGCGGATAGTGCGCCTGGGGGAGGGAATCGATAAAACCGGGCAATTCGCGCCGGCAGCCCTAGAACGCACCTTTGCAGCCACAGAAGAATACGCACAGATTATCTCCAAACACGGGGTGGACAAGATTCGTTTTGTTGCCACCTCCGCCAGCCGAGACGCGAAAAACCGGGACGAGTTTTTCACCGGGATCAAGGAACGCCTAGGGGTAATCCCCGAGGTGATTTCCGGAGATGAAGAAGCAACCCTATCTTTTTCCGGTGCTACCTCCTCCTTTAAAGACGAGGACGAGCCGGTACTGTTGGTAGATATTGGGGGCGGGTCTACCGAGTTTGTTTTAGGTCAGCGCGGGCAGGTAATAGACACCATTTCCACCAATATGGGTTCGGTGCGGGTTTTTGAACGCTACCTGGCGCCGGTTATTGCGGATGCTAAATGCGGGGACGGCTCCCTAGATCCTCGCCAGACTCCCGGCATGGCGAAAGCCCTAATAAAAGCCACTTCCGCAATTGATGAATTAATAGATGAGGCTGATCAAAAACTAGGGTTAGACCGCGCCCGCACCCTGATTGGGGTAGCCGGAACGGTCACTACCATTACTGCCCACGCCCTCGGCTTAGAAGAATACCAGCCCGAAAAAATCCATGGCTCGCGGATAACGCCCACGCAAATGCTGCGTTCGTGCAATTGGATGATGAATCAACCGGTATCTGCGCGTGCCACCCTAGGGTATATGCCCACCGGACGCGCCGATGTTATCGGCGCAGGTGCGCTGGTGTGGTCACGAATTATCGAACGGGTAAACGGGGAAATCGAACCTGACGGCAGCGGTTTGAAAGAAATAATAACTTCAGAAACCGACATATTAGACGGCATTGCCCTGTCAATCTTGCCCTAGGGATTTAGCTGTCCTCCTCCTATTAACCAGTCGAGATAAAGGCTGTACCGACGGGGTGAGGGGCGTCCTAAATCCAGGAGCTAAACCACATCCGCCAACCCCAATGTGAATAGGGAATCGGCATCCCGCTAACTACCGGATAGAAGAATAGCGCGACCAGTAAAATCACGATAACCAGGGCAATCCCCATCGAAACCGCGATATCTGGCGTGCGTCGCGCAGGGGCAACTAGCTGATCTCGGCACGCTATCAGCGGCTCGGGATGAGGCCGCAATAACCCCAGAAGAAGCCCGATCAGATAGGTAACCGCTAAAGCTAGGAAGGGAGTTAGCACCACCATATAGAACATAAAAATGGTGCGATACCAGTACAGGAGCCAGGGTGCCCATAGTCCCAGGTATCCGACCAGGATTACTCCCGCTCGCCAGTCACGGCGAACGAAGGTACAGTAAATAATCACTGCCAGGGCGATTACTCCCACCCACCACAGCATCGGGTTACCCAGCGAGGACATAGCTTCCACCGTGAAATCCCCGTTATCGCCATGCGGTTTTTCAAAAAGCATGGAGGTAGGGCGCTGATTAATCAGCCATTGCCACGGATAGGACTGGTAGGGGTGTTTACTGGTTACCCCGGTATGGAACTTCATCACTTCACTCATATAGGTGACGTAATCAGAAATCGGATCTAACCAAGAGGAATCTCCGGCCGCAGAGGCCGTTTTCCCATGCCCCCAGGCGTTAGGGTGGGTAAACCAGTTCCACCAGTTCAGCAAATACACCGCGAAGGCTACTAAGACTAGCTGTGCGAACGCCGGCAGACCTCCTCGAAGAACCGCCCCCAGCCAAGCACGTTGCTTACCCTTAATGCCGGGATATTGCTTACTGAGAGAGTGGGGAGATATCCGCAGCGCCGAAAGCCTCAGAGTCAGATCTCGCAAGAACACAAAAATGCCGCACACTGCCAGCAGGTAAAGTCCGGACCATTTCACTGCGCAGGCACATCCTAGCCAGATCCCGGCCGCTACCAGCCACCAACGCATCCCCGCCAGGTCATTACCCAGTTCTGCGCCCAGCAGCTGCCGAGCTAGCCTCTGGCGTACCTGCAGTTGATCATAAACCACGCATAGCACTCCAGCCAGGCAAAACACTGCTAAGATCCCATCTAAGAGCCCTACGCGCGAGAGGGAAATCGCTACTCCGTCGGTGGCGATAAACATCCCGGCGATCCCGGTCAGAATCCAAGAGTCAAATAATGCCCGAGCTAGACGGCAGGTTAGATACACCAAGATAATCCCGCAGATAGCGGCCGCAATCCGCCAGCCGAAAGGATTGGACCACCCGAAAAGCTTCATCCCCAAACCAATAATCCATTTACCCAGGGGGGGATGTACTACAAATGCCGGATCGGCGGTGGCTGCCGCAAAATCTCCGGCAGCGAATTTAACGTCCTCTCCTTTGGGCCAGTTAGTTTCGTAACCAAAATGCCACAGAGAATAGGCATCTTTTACATAGTAGGTTTCATCGAAAATCAGTTTGCGGGTGACACCCAGACGGGGTAAGCGCGCGATAGCGGCTACCACGCAGGCGATAAGGGTAACTATCCAGGATCGTCGGCTGTTGATTGCCTCTTTGTCTCGCTGCCCGCGCCATCCGCGCAGGTAGAGTCGAGGCAGTGAGGTAACAGAAGTCCACGAAGGCGCGGGTGGACGCCTGCGACGGGATTTAGGCTTGACCTTGTCGCTTGTCGTCAAAGTTTTTCGTGCCGCTGCCGGTGGGGGCGGAGCGGGACGTCCAGGCATTGCTTGCATGTACTCGATATTATCCGGATAGGGCATAATTGCGAGAGTGGAACAGTTTTCCTGGGATGCAGGCGTCATCGCTTTAGCGGCAACCCCGATTGGTAATCTCGCTGATGCTACCCCCCGCCTGATCAGCGCCTTCGAACAGGCAGATTTGATTGCAGCCGAAGACACCCGCCGCACCGGGCTGCTACGTGAACGGTTGGGGATTACTCGGCACGCCCCCCTAGTTTCTTGCCATGAACACAATGAACAGGCGAAAGCCGAACAAATAGTTTCCCACGCCGCACATGGTCAGCGAGTTCTGTTGGTAACTGACGCGGGAATGCCTACGGTTTCTGACCCTGGATATGTGATTGTGCAGGTGGCGATAGCGCGCGGGGTGCCGCTGACGGTACTGCCTGGCCCGTCTGCCCCCCTCCTGGCCCTCGCCCTCTCCGGATTGCCTACGGATCGCTTTTGCTTTGAAGGGTTTTTGCCGCGCAAACAAACTCCTCTAAGGCGACGGTTAGAGGAGCTTTCTAGCGAGGAACGTACCATGATTTTCTTGGAGTCTCCCCGGCGTTTGGAAGTAACTCTGGGGGCTCTTGCCCAGGTTTTCGGCACTGGTCGCTCTGCTGCGGTCTGCCGGGAACTCACCAAGATGCATGAGGACGTGTGGCGGGGCAGTCTTGGCGAACTTAAAGAAAAAGCAACCGAGGTGCGCGGAGAAATCGTGCTGGTGGTGGCAGGAGCTACGCCGCAGACTCCCTTGACGCCTAAGGAAGCAGTTGGGCTCGTCCTTGGCCGGGTTGGGGACGGCGAAAGACTAAAAGACGCCGCTAAAGCGGTAGCCGCCCAAAGCGGGATTAGCGCTAAGGTGCTTTATAACCAGGCGCTTGCGGAGCGAAAATAACCAGGTCTTTAGGTATATTTTGCTTCCGGCAATGGGGCATTAGGATAGAGGTATGACTCATGTTTTATCCGCTGTTGCTTGGCCTTACGCCAACGGTCCGCGTCATATTGGGCACGTAGCCGGTTTTGGTGTCCCCTCCGATGTTTTCAGTCGCTATATGCGAATGGCGGGACATGAGGTATTAATGGTGTCGGGAACTGATGAACACGGTACCCCGATTTTGGTGCAGGCAGAGGCAGAGGGAATTTCACCCCAAGAACTAGCCGACCGCAACAACCGGCTAATCGTAGAAGATTTGGTGAACCTGGGGCTATCCTATGATCTGTTCACCCGCACTACCACCGGCAATCATATTGCCGTTACCAAAGCCATGTTTGCGCAGGTACGTGACAATGGCTACCTGATTGAAAAGCGAGCTATGGCCGCAATTAGTCCCTCCAACGGTCGGGCGCTACCTGACCGCTATATCGAAGGCACCTGCCCGCTGTGTGGAGCCGGCGGGGCGCGGGGAGATCAATGTGACAACTGTGGTAAACAGCTAGATCCCATCGATTTGATTGACCCGGTTTCAAAAATCAATGGGGAAACCCCCAAGTTTGAGGAAACCTCCCACTATTTCCTGGATTTGCCCGCCCTGGCGGACGCTCTCGGGAAATGGCTCGATGAACGCGAGGCCTCCGAGACTTGGCGCCCTAACGTAATCCGCTTTTCCAAGAATATTCTGGCGGAAATTAAACCCCGTGCCATGACCCGCGATATTGACTGGGGGATTCCGGTTCCCGGTTGGGAAGATCAGCCCAGCAAGCGCCTATATGTGTGGTTTGATGCAGTGGTGGGATATCTATCTGCCAGCATCGAGTGGGCGCGGCGCATCGGCCAGCCAGAACGTTGGCGGGAATGGTGGAATGATCCCCAGGCTTGTTCCTACTACTTTATGGGCAAAGACAATATCGTTTTCCACTCCCAGGTTTGGCCAGCGGAGCTACTCGGCTATAACGGCGAGGGCGAGCGCGGCGGTGAGCCCGGAGAAATGGGGCGGCTCAACCTGCCCACCGAAGTGGTCTCTTCGGAATTCCTAACTATGGAGGGTAAGAAATTCTCGACCTCTAAATCCGTGGTGATTTATGTGCGGGATATGCTTTCGCGCTACCAGGCCGATGCCTTGCGCTACTTTATTTCCGCAGCTGGCCCCGAAAATCAGGATGCTGACTTCACTTGGGCAGAGTTCGTGCGCCGCACCAATGATGAATTGGTTGCCGCCTGGGGAAACTTGGTTAACCGGGTGGCTTCGATGATTCATAAACGAGTGGGAGCGATTCCAGAGCCTGGACAATTACAACCCGAGGATAAACAGTTATTAGACCAGGTTGAATCCGGATTTGCTGAGGTAGGACAGCTGATTGAAACCCATCGGCAAAAGGCAGCGTTGCAACAGATTATGCATCTGGTGTCACTAGCGAATCAATATGTAGCCGCCACCGAGCCCTTCAAATTGAAAACTCCGGAGACGCAGGAGCGCCTGCACACGATACTATGGGTATTAGCGCAGGTGATTGCGGATCTGAACCTGATGTTTTCGCCGTTTTTACCGTCCTCGGCTAATGCTATCGACCGGGTGTTCGGCGGGCAAGGGGATATTGCCCCCATGCCTCGTATTGAAGAAGTTAAAGATTTAGACCAAACTAGAGAAGACGGTTCAGATTTCATCTACCCCATTATTACGGGCGATTACAATGACGTTCCACATTGGGGAAGGCATGAAATTCAAATCGGAAGGTCAGTTTCTAAACCCAAACCCGTGTTTCAGAAGCTAGAACCTGAGATTATAGAAGAGGAATTAGCCAGGCTCGCTTAAGAGCCGCGGCATAAAGGAGAACGTACGTGGCTGGGTTTTGGCAACGCTTGAAAAGACTCTTTAGAGGGTCTTCTGCTCGTGACGACGAGCGCGACTCCCGCCTGCCGTTGGCCTTGGAAAGCGCTGATAAACAGGCGGATACATCTGAGAGCGAACGGACAGTTTACGAATCATCCGGGGTTGTGATTTTAGAAGACCAGACGCTATCTGATAATCAAAGTGAGGAAGCATCTTCTGAATCTGCCGTCCCTAACTCAGCAGAAGAAAAAAGAGAAGAACCTGCCCCTAGTTCCCAGGAGCAGACCGCGGAACCGTCCGCACCTGACCCGGTAGCTCCAGTGGAAAATGCCGTTCCTGACTCAGACACCTCTAAGTCCCAGCCTGCAGCCCAGCCAACAGACACCTCTACTACCCCTGCAGAAAATGACGAAGATAACTCAGTAGAGATTCCGGTGGAACCAGTAGTGGAGCCAGGTAAGAAACTTCCGGTGCACGGGGTGAAAACTGCCGATATTTGTGCAACTAGCGACCAGGAAACCTACGGGGCACCTGCTATTGACCGCACTCCGGGCAGAAAACTAATTCTCGCTTTCGAAAAACGTATCCCCAATCAACGCTGCGAAGTGTGGTACACCCGCAGCAGTGACCACGGTATCAGCTGGGAAGAGCCACGAGTCCTATTTGACCAGGAAACATATAAAGATTCGGGTGAATGTTTCACGTCCCCGCAGATTATTATTTCCCAGGTTACCGGGCGGGTTTTCGTTGCGGTAACTACGCGCACCGCTAAAGATGACTCCAAGAACCGGATTGCAGTAGCTTTAACCGATGACGAGGGTGATACCTGGCGATACCGCGATTTGACCAGCCTAGTTGACGGTGATCAAAACTGGGTTTCGCGGCGCACCGCCCATGGACACGGGGTGCAGCTGCGACACGGAATTTGGACCGGCAGGCTCGCCTATGTGGCAGTAGCCACCGATGCTGACGGTAAACGAGGCGCGGTAGCGGTTTGTTCCGACGACCAAGGAATTTCCTGGTGGGCAGGTAAATTTGCTGGTGAAAAGGTTGTGCAGGCTACGATTACCGAACTTTCCGACGGGAAATTGGTAATGGGCTGTATTGAAGAAACCGATCAAGGATTAGCTTTCAACGCGTATGCCTCCGCTGATGGCGGTCGCAGTTTCACCGAGCATTTAGATAAAAAGGCTTTGGGAAATACCCTGCCAACAGCGGTGGAGAGAGCTTTCTATTCTGCCCCCGAACACACCGAACAGTCCCGGGTAATGCTAGCAGTCGCGTGCAACCAAAATGGACAAGGAACTGTACGTTCCATGTTTGATTTTGCTTCCGAACTTTTAGGGGTTATTCCTTTCACCTCTCAACCAGTCAATACGCTCGATGTGGTGTCTTTAGAAGATATTCGGATTGTCGCGATTGCATACGAGACTGACTCCGGAATTTCGGTGGCGGCATTTTGCATCGATGTCTTGTCTCTGAAATATCTTGCGGTTGGTTGGAACGCCACCGAGGAAGAGCAAAATCAAGTCCTGCGACGTGCTGGTTTGCTCTCTCGCAGGTAATACCCAGTTATTTTAAGTTTAATGATAGATTTTAACGCGCTTTTTTCTGCTGATACCCCCACGTCTCAAACCCTGCTTCCGGGCGCAGTTGCGGCAGGTTCGCATCCATCCTCACCCTCTGCTCCCTCCGACCCGAAAGAAATTGTTTCAGGTTTGAACGAGCCCCAGCGGCAAGCCGTGGAGCATCAAGGCCAGCCGTTGCTGGTGATGGCGGGAGCCGGATCCGGGAAAACCCGAGTTTTAACCCGCCGTATTGCCTATCTTCTGGCTACCGGCAGGGCGTATCCCTCGCAAATCTTAGCCATTACCTTTACGAATAAAGCGGCTGCAGAAATGCGAGAAAGGGTTAGTTCCCTGATCGGACCACAAGCGAGCCAAATGTGGGTGTCAACTTTTCACTCTGCCTGCGTGAGAATCCTACGTCGTTACGCCGAGGCGGCTAACCTTAAGTCTTCGTTTACGATTTATGATCAAGCGGATGCTACCCGCTTGGTTTCCATGATTCTAAAAGAGCTACAACTTGATCCGAAACGGTTTCCAGCTAAGAAAATTCAAAATCGGATTTCTGATTTAAAGAACTCCTTGATA
>QWCE01002365.1_pt1 | contig 23928 bp, 21 predicted proteins | sample 1972531 | NCBI WGS metagenome assembly QWCE01 (sample SAMN09866716, study PRJNA288562) | Human gut metagenome isolate term4_stool, whole genome shotgun sequencing... | reverse complement strand
GCCAAGATATCCTCCCAGAAAAAGAAATCCATACTTCAGAAGCCGGAACGCAGACGCAAATTCCTCATTGGGGATCGCCAGAGATCCAAGCGCCGTTAATGCCACAATAATTACCACCACGGGGCTTACCAGATTAGCCTCCACAGCTGCCTGTCCAATAATCAGGCCTCCAACAATCCCGATGGCATTTCCAAGAGCTCCGGGAATCCGCACGCCCGCCTCCCGGATCAGCTCAAAAGACAGCTCCAGGAACACCAGCTCCACCACGCTGGAAAACGGTACGCCTTCCCTTGCCTGTGCAAAAGAAAGAATCAGATTGGCCGGAAGAATCTGAGTGTGGAACCGTATCACAGCCAGATAAAGTCCCGGAAGCAACGTTGCCACAGCCATAGCCAGATACCGCAGCACACGCAGGAATGAAGTCATTTCAAAACGGTTGTACCAGTCCTCACTGCTTTCCATAAAACTGTTAAATGCACCTGGAATCACCAGTGCCACCGGTGAGTTGTCGCAGAGCAGAACGGCTTTTCCATTGAGAAGTTCCTGTGCCGCCCGGTCCGGACGTTCGGTTGTCTGAAACTGAGGGAACGGCGAATACCATGCTTCTTCGGTCAGCTGTTCCAGCATTCCGCTATCCAGAATTCCGTCCACAGTAAAAGATTCCAGCCGTTCTTTCACTGCGGTCAGAAGTTCTTCGTGCACCAGATCTTCCACGTACAGAAGCTGCACCACTGTATTGGAACGCACCCCGATGCTTTGCTGCTCTACTTTAAGACGGGTATCCCGGATCCGCTTCCGCACAAGGGCCGCATTGGTTTTTACGCTGTCGCAGAAGCCTTCTTTGGAACCCCGCAGCACTTTTTCCGTTTCCGCTTCTGATACATCCAGCCCCGGATAGCCTTTGCTGGATATCTTCATGGCCCTATCATAACCATCCATAAAGAAAACCGCATTTCCGGAAAGAACAGCCCCGAAGACTTCTTCCATGGAAAAAAGTTCTTCCACATCCGCAATTCCGAGACTGTTTCTCCTGATAAATTCCCGAATCTTTTCTTCCGGGATTTCCCAGAAATGATTGATCATCTTTCCAATGGCAGAATCGTCCAGCATCATGTTGGAAACTGCCACTTCAATATAAACCATCAGACAGTCCACTTTATGACCCTCTCCCAGGCGCATGGGCCGTATCAGAATATCATCGCAGTTTTCGCAGCGCTTCCGGATATAAGATTCATTTTCATGGAGAGATACTGAAATCTTTTTTTCTTCCACAGTTTCACCGTCCTTTTCCAATAAAAAAAGAGATGCCAGTGGCATCTCTCTTAATATCCCCGGATATCCGGTTCTTATTCTTTTTTCTCGGATTCTCTGGCTGCATTCTCCGCGCGGATGGTACGGATAATTGCCATTCTCTGATTCTCCAGATGGTGAAAAGAAATATCCTGTGCTTTCTGCACATCACCCTCCCGAATCGCTTTTACCAGTTCTTCGTGTTCGCTGACAAGAAGATTTCTGGTCTGCTCTTCCTTCAGATATTCCACGCGGTAACGGTACATCTGTTCCCGGAGATTATTCAGTACCTGGTTCAGGCGCTTGTTATCGGAGGCCTGGTAAATGATCTCATGGAACGCCACATCCGCTTCCGCAAGACGAACAAGATTTCCCTCTGCTTTTGTTTTTTCGAATTCTTTGGCTGCCACCCAGAGCCGTCCAAGCTCCTCCTCTGTAATCAGCTTGCATGCCTTTTCTATAGCTACGTTCTCAAGTGCAATACGCACCTCAAGAACATCATTCAGATCTTTTTCAGTAATGCTTGCAACCTGGGCTCCCCGGCGCGGAATCATTACCACAAGACCTTCCTGCTCCAGCTTACGCATTGCCTCACGCACCGGTGTTCTGCTGACCCCCAGACGCTCTGCAAGAGCGATCTCCAGAAGTCTTTCCCCCGGTTTCAGTTCTCCTTTCAGAATTGCCTGCCTCAAGGTGTTAAAAACAACATCCCGAAGCGGCAGATATTCATTCATATCCACAGAAAAATCACTTGTCATTTGTAACTCCTCCATCCCTGTTGTAAATATCCGTGGCAAATACTGTTTTTGCCAGTCCGCTCTTTCTGAGACTTCTGGCTGCCGCCGCCATCTTATCTCTGTTATCAAAAATACCAAATACCGTTGGACCGCTTCCGCTCATCATCGCTTTCAGCGCTCCCTTTTCTTCCATGAGTTCTTTGATATTTCCAATTACAGGGTACTGGCGGATAATTCCAGGCTCAAATACATTCTCCATTTTTGATGCCATGGCATAAAGATCACCGCACTCAATATCCCTGATAAGGCCATCAATATCCGGATGTTTCCCGATTCCCGCCAGATTCAGATTTTCGTAGGCAGTTTTTGTGGAAACATTGATTCCCGGTTTTCCTACCAGCACATAGCATTCCGGAACTTTCGGAAGTCGCTTCAGCTTCTCACCGATTCCCTCCGCAAGGGCTGTTCCACGCATAATGCAGTACGGAACATCTGCTCCTACCTTCACTGCGCGCTCCATCAGCTGCTCTTCCGTCAGGCCCAGATGAAACATCCGGTTCACACCTACAAATGCGGCCGCAGCATCAGAGCTTCCGCCTGCCATACCTGCTGCTACCGGAATAAACTTGCGAAGTTTAATGGAAAGTCCCTCTTCAATTCCAAATTCGTCCATCAGCATCTGTGCTGCTTTATATACAAGATTACGGCTGTCTGTGGGAATAAACGGAAGATTGGTGGTCAGCACGATTCCCGGCCGTTTCGTCTTTCTGATATCCAGGATATCATACATACGGATGGTCTGCATGATCATGCGTACCTCATGATAGCCGTCCTCTCTCTTCCCCAGAACATCAAGTCCGAGATTGATCTTTGCCATTGCTTTTAAACGCATAAGCCCCTCCATTTGTACTTTGTATACAGTATTTATATGTATATTTTATATGATTTTCACAGTCTTTTCAACAGCAAAATTTTCCAGCTTTTTTCATTTTCTGCTGTTTTTTTCTCATTTAATCTGTCCTTCTACTTTTTTCACCACAAGAAGCGGTGTTCCCGGAGATGGCTCCTGGTTTTCCTTAAGCCCGTTCAGAGTGCAGATTTCTTCAATGGATGTATGATATTTTCTTGCAATATCCCACAGCGCATCTCCCGGTTTCACCATATAAATCAGTATTCCCGGCATGGCCTGGATTTTTTTCATATCCAGAGGTTTTTCTTCCACTTTATCAATAATAAATACCGGTTCCCGGATCACCGCAAGAAGATTCAGGCCCACTGACGCCCGGATCTCGATTTCGTTGCCGTCTGCCATGGATGCAGAAAGCTGTTCCAGTTCCGCCTTTAACCGGTAGCTGCTGTCCGGTCGGATACCTCTTGCTTCCACCACATGAGAAAACGGGATCATAGCCTCCATGGAATAAAAAGGCATCCTGTCATTTCCGATAATATACAGAATCTTCAGCATGACCACTCCATCTGCCTGCACTCCGTTCTCCACAATCCTGGTCTTATCGATTTTTACTTTTCCCTGGCTGTGACAAAGCTGAAGAATTTTTCCCTGGGTTTCTTTTACCTGAATACGGTCACTGATCCGGCATCTGGAAAAATTCCGCACCAGCAGTCTTTCCAGGACTTCATTTTTTCCTTCCGGAATGCATTCCCGAAGAGGTGTATACACATCTGTAACCATTGAACATTCTTCCTCCCGGAAAAACTTCATATCCAGTTCCAGCACTACATCAGATACAAAAATTCTTTCTTCTCCATCTGCATCCGGCTTTACTTCCAGGCTCTGGTGCATTACAGACACTTCAATATCCGGAATCAGTTCCTCCGTACAGTCCGGGCATTCCACTTCCCCGGAAAAGGGCAGGGCGTATTCCAGCCATTGCACCGGTGCTTCTGTATCTTCCGATTCATACAGCACAAAAACTGACAGCTCACCTCTTGCTTTTACGATATTTTCTTCCGGTTTCAGCTCCAGCCCCCGTACATCCATGGTATACCAGATCAGTCCGGAAATATCCGGGCGGTTGGAAGCAATGGTATATTCATCTTTGATCCGGAAGGTGTCTTTTTTATGTACAGTAAGTCCCAGGAAACGTACCTGCTTCTTTCTCACAGAAATGTCCGTAACATCCAGCGCTACCGGAAGCCGGATCTGCTCCGTCTCATCCACAGCTGCATAAAAAGTTACCAGGGCTTTGATATTCAGCTTTCTGGAATGGATCAGCCGGAGCGTAAGATCCTCTATTTCCCACTTCAGGCACATTTTATCCCCATTTACAATATCTTTCAGGTTTAATGTTTCCTCAAAAGGCAATTTTGCTGTAAGACTGCTGATAATTCCGCTTTCTTCCCCCACATAAAGAACATCTACCTGCAGATCTCCACGCAGAATCCCTTTTCCATCTGCAAGGCGTACATCCTCCATAATGATCCGTCCCTTATGCTGGATCAGTCTTCCCACATCCGGTTTTGCATCCGGTACATTAAAATCCTCATCAAAAGTAACCTGGCTTTTCGCCCTGCTTTTTTCTCTGAGTATCTGCATACTTTCCTTTTTTAATTCCACAGTCTAATCCCCTTTCTCAGATACTTTTTCTGATTTCCTGCTGCCTTCCCGGAAAGTTACCGGCTTTTTCTGGCGCCGGGTTTTTATTACAATGGAAGGATATGAGGGAACTCCGGCTTCGCTCAGATCCTTTGGTCCCAGAAGTCTCGTAATAAAAAAAAGACCGTTTCCGGATTCTCCAAGTTCTTCTACCTGAATACTGTACCCGCCGCTCATCTGACGGCCATATCCCTTTACCAGGTACAGATCCTCCCCTGTTTCGTAGCTTAGCTGAAATTCTTTTTCCTTTTTTTCTTCCATGATCCTGGAAAGTTCTTCCGGGATATCCGAATGTTCCACTACCGTATAGGAAACCGGTTTTCGATCTTCTTCCTCAATCCGCACAAACCGGCAGCCGGAAAGCAGAAAAGCTGTTACTACAGCAATCAGCAGAAAAACTGATTTTTTCATAATTCCCTCTTTTATCAGCAGCCTGCATTACTCAGTATTTATTCTATGTAATCCGGTAAAGATTTATTGCAACTATCGGAAATTCTTCGTATAATGGTATCAGGATGCGAAGCTGCATCAAAATATAGAAAGGACAAAAGACATGATTCGATTTATACTTGTCTGTATCGTTGTCATCGCTTATCTGGTGCTGACGATCCCGGTTCTTCTGGTGGAATGGATCATCGGCAAGTTCTCTCCAATGACCAAGGATATCAGTTCCCTGCGTATGGTACAGGCCATATTTAAATTTATCCTGTGGATCACTGGTGCCAAAGTCACCGTCATCGGTGAAGAAAATGTTCCGAAAGATCAGGCCGTTCTCTATGTGGCAAACCACAGAAGTTATTTTGACATTCTGCTGACCTACAGCCGCTGCCCGATCCGTACCGGTTATGTTGCAAAAAAAGAAATGGAACGTTATCCGCTGCTTTCCAACTGGATGCGTAATCTCTACTGCCTCTTCCTTGACAGAGAAGACATCAAACAGGGACTGAAAACCATCCTTCAGGCGGCAGACTATGTAAAATCCGGCATTTCCGTGTGCATCTTCCCGGAAGGAACCAGAAACAAAAATGCTGACGAAACCGATATGCTGCCATTTCATGACGGAAGCTTCAAGATTGCAACCAGAGCCAAAAGCCCGATTATTCCTATTGCAATCAGCAATTCCGCCAATATCTGGGAGGCCAATTTTCCAAAAATGTCTCCTACCCACGTGGTAATTGAATATGGCAAACCGATCATTCCATCTGAGCTTGACCGGGATACTCAGCGTCACCTGGGTGCGTATACTCAGAGCATTATTAAAGAAATGCTTATCAAAAACAAAGAGCTGGTGTGAGCAATGTTTCACACCAGCTTTTCTGATCTATACAGATTCTTTTTTATTTTTCAGGAACGTCTGTTCCCCCCCCCATTGTCGGGACGTTATCCATGTATTCTTTTTTTATGTCTTCAGACACGGATTTAAAGAACTGTTCTTTTGTTTTTTCGTAGCCGTCAAATTCTGAGGTAGCACTTCCCTTATCTTCAGTCTCCGTACGCTCTTCTGCCATTGAGATCATTTCTTCTTTCAGACGGCTCTGAATATCTTTCAGGCATTCCAGAAGAAGCGGATTGAAGGTACCGCACTCTCCATTCAGGATCATCTCAACAGCTTTCTCATGAGAATAAGCTTTCTTATATACACGTTCGCTGATCAGCGCATCGTATACATCAGCCAGTGCAACTACCTGGGCAGAAATCGGGATTTCTTCTCCCTTCAGGCCATCCGGATAGCCTTTTCCATCATAACGTTCGTGATGCCATCTGCAGATATCATGGGCAATCCGGACCAGCGGTTCGTTTTTATAATATTCCAGGCTCTCCAGCATGGAAGCACCAATAGCACTGTGTGTCTTAATCACCTCAAATTCTTCTTTGGTCAGTCTGCCCGGCTTATTCAGAATCTTATCATCAATACCGATCTTTCCGATATCATGAAGCGCAGACGCTGTAACAATCATTCTTCTTACAGAGCTGGACAGATCATACTGATCCGTTTTCTGTATCAGTCTCTCCAGAATCAGTTCTGTAATAATATTGATATGCAGAACATGGGCACCACTTTCACCATTTCTGAATTCTACAATCTGGCTTAAGATGCTGATCATCATACGGTTGTTCTTTTCTTTTTCATAAATCTGATCTGTAACAAGAACCAGCAGTCTTCTCTGTTTTGCATATAATGTAATGGTGTTGTAAACACGTTTGTATACAATCTGGGCATCAAATGGCTTTTTGATATAATCCGCAACTCCCAGATCAAAGGCACGTCTCACGTAGGAAACGGAATCTTCACCGGAAATCATGATAACCGGAATATCCTCAAGCCAGTTTCTTTCATTCATATAGCTCAGTACTCCAAATCCGTCCAGCACCGGCATAACAAGATCAAGAAGTACCAGAGAAATTCCTGTTTCATACTGTCTCAGGAGTTTAATGGCTTCCTCTCCGTTAGTCGCTTCCAGAATGTCATAATCTTCTTTCAGCATTTCGGACAGAATGCAGCGGTTCATCTCTGAATCATCTACAATCAGAATGGTCAGTTTTGTTTTATCCTGCAGTAAAATTTCCTGTGCACTGTTTCTTCCTACAATCTCATTTTCGCTGATAACAACCATATTTTTACGTTGTTTTGCACGATACATAAACTTGTCTGCACGAAGTACTGCTTCTCCCAGCTTTTCTCCGGTGGAAAGCACTCCACCGATACTTACTGACAGTTTCAGCTGAGAATATCCGGGAACTCTGGCTGCATGGACTTCTTCCTGAATCTCTTTCAGTTTTCTGGTAAAATTATCCACATTAATATCCGGAATCAGAAGAAGAAACTCATCTCCTCCGAAACGGACGACTTTATCTGTCTTACGCACATGCCGGTTAATAACTTCCACAACTGCTTTTAATGCTTTATCACCTGCATCATGTCCATAGGTGTCATTATAAAGCTTAAAATCATCCAGATCTACCATCGCCACTCCGGCCGAACTTTCCAGTTCTTTCACCTTATCCTCATAATATCTCCGGTTAAAAACACCTGTCAGCGCATCTTTATACAATTCATCCGCATATCCACTGAGCTCTGCGAGAAGATTCTCCCGGTCTTCCGAATCAATAATATCATCATCTTCCAGGTTGTTAATCATTTCCATGATGTATGGCTTCCCGTCAATATTCAGGTATCTGGCAATTACCTGATAAACTTTGGAGTCTACAATTTCTATTTTTGTTTTCTGGCGTTTCTCCTTCAGTGCTTTTCTGGAAATACAGTTTATACACTGTCCACTCTTACCCCATACTGAATAGCACTGACATGGCGGTTCAATCCCCGCTCCGGTTTCCAGCGTTTCTCCATCCAGCAGGCGCACAATTGAGAAGACTTTTTCCAGCTGATTCTTCATTTCCTGTACTTCCTGCATTGTCATGATATCCTTTAGCTCCATTCTTTTTCCTTCACTTTATACGTTACCTTGATAATCTTTTTTCTTCTTATTATATAATGATATCACTATTTATTTTCAAAGTATAGTAAGAAATGACAAAAAAACCATATCCATGTCTATTTTTCGACATGTGATATGGTTTTTACATTAATGTGCTCCTGCACCCAAAATCTTCTCTGCATTTTCAATGCGCTCTTTCGTTGGAGGGTTAATCCCTTTCAGCGGATAGTCAAGATGAAGATTTTCCCATTTAAAAGTTCCAAGTGTATGATACGGAAGAACTTCCACTCTCTCTACCGTTTTCAGCGTACCAATAAAATCAGCCAGGCGGTGAAGGTAATCGTCACGGTCATTACGTTCCGGTACCAGCACGTGGCGGATCCACATGGATACGCCCATATCGGAAAGTTTCTGCGCCATGGCAAGGATATTTTTGTTGGTACATCCTGTGAGAATCTTATGCTGTTCCTCATCAATATGTTTGATATCCAGCATGACAAGATCTGTATATTTCATCAGCTCTTCCCATTTTTCATACCATGGGCCCTCTTCTGTGTAAGGATTGCCGCTGGTATCAAGAGTTGTGTGGATTCCCTGTTTTTTGGCTTTCTTAAAAAGTTCAGTGAGGAAATCGATCTGTAACAGTGGCTCGCCTCCACTCACAGTAATACCGCCCTTACTTCCCCAGTAAGAGCGGTATCGACAGGCTTTTTCAAGCAGCTCATCTGCTGTGTACTCCGTTCCTGTTTTCATTTGCCAGGTGTCCGGATTGTGGCAGAACTGGCAGCGCATGGCACAGCCGCTCAAAAAAATCACATACCGGACTCCTGGTCCGTCAACAGAACCGAAGCTCTCCAGTGAGTGGACGTAGCCAGTGATTTTTTTCTGGTCGTCCATATTTTTTATTACATCCTTTCGTGGCAGGTTCTTGCGATAACGTCAAGCTGCTGCTCTCTTGTAAGGTCGATGAACTTAACAGCGTATCCGGAAACACGGATCGTGAAGTTTGCATACTCCTCTTTTTCCGGATGCTCCATAGCATCGATGAGTTTCTCTTTACCGAATACGTTTACATTGAGGTGATGTGCACCACGGTCAAAGTATCCGTCAAGTACGTTTACAAGGTTCTCTGTACGCTCTTCCTCAGAATGGCCAAGGGCATCCGGGTTGATGGTCTGAGTATTGGAGATTCCGTCAAGGGCATCCTCATAGTCAAGCTTTGCAACAGAGTTCAGGGAAGCAAGAAGTCCGTTCTGCTCTGCGCCGTAAGACGGGTTTGCTCCCGGTGCCAGAGGCTCGCCTGCTTTTCTTCCGTCCGGAAGAGATCCTGTAGCTTTACCATAAACAACGTTGGATGTGATGGTAAGGATGGATGTGGTTGGCTTGGAATCACGATAGGTATGGATGTGTTTCAGCTTCTCAAGGAATGTGGAAAGCAGAGTTGTTGCGATCTCGTCTGCTCTGTCATCATCGTTACCATAACGTGGGAAGTCACCCTCAACCTGGAAGTCTGTTGTGATTCCGTCCTCGTCACGGATCGCTTTTACTTTTGCATATTTGATAGCGGAAAGGGAATCTACTACGTGTGAGAATCCGGCGATACCTGTTGCAAAGGAACGGTCAACCTTTGTATCGATAAGTGCCATCTCAGCTGCCTCATAGTAGTATTTATCATGCATGTAGTGGATCATGTTCAGTGTTCCGACATACAGATGTGCAAGCCAGTCCATCATCTGATCATATTTTGCAATTACTTCGTCATAGTCAAGGTACTCGGAAGTGATCGCCTGGTACTGAGGTCCTACCTGCTGTTTTGTCTTCTCATCAACACCGCCGTTGATCGCGTAAAGAAGGCATTTTGCAAGGTTCGCACGAGCACCGAAGAACTGCATCTCTTTACCTGTCTCTGTAGCAGATACACAGCAGCAGATGCTGTAGTCATCACCCCATACCGGACGCATAACATCATCGTTCTCGTACTGGATGGAACTTGTTGTAACAGAGATGTCTGCTGCATATTTCTTGAAGTTCTCAGGCAGTCTTGAAGAATAAAGAACTGTAAGGTTCGGCTCCGGAGCCGGTCCCATATCCTCAAGTGTATGAAGGAAACGGAAGTCGTTCTTTGTTACCATGGAACGTCCGTCCTGTCCCATACCTGCTACTTCCAGTGTTGCCCATACCGGGTCACCGGAGAAGAGCTGGTTGTAAGACGGGATACGAGCGAATTTAACCATACGGAATTTCATTACGATATGGTCAACAAGCTCCTGTGCCTCTTTCTCTGTAAGAGTTCCGTTCTCAAGGTCTCTCTCAATATAGATATCAAGGAATGTGGAGATACGTCCAACACTCATTGCAGCTCCGTTCTGAGTCTTGATTGCTGCAAGATATCCGAAGTACAGCCACTGGAATGCTTCTTTTGCATTCTTAGCCGGCTGGGAAATATCAAAGCCGTAGATCTGAGCCATTTCTTTCATCTTCTTCAGAGCGCGGATCTGATCTGCGATCTCCTCACGAAGCTGGAAGTCATAACGTCTCATACCCTGACGGTCGCATGCTGCGAAATCTTTCTCTTTACCGGCGATCAGGAAGTCGATTCCGTAAAGAGCTACTCGTCTGTAGTCACCTACGATACGTCCACGTCCGTAAGTATCCGGAAGTCCTGTAAGGATCTTGTTGTGACGTGCTCTCTTCATCTCTGGTGTGTAGATATCGAATACACCCTGATTATGTGTTTTGAACTCATAGTTGTTGAAAACATCTTTGATTTTGTCACTTACGTGGTATCCGTAAGTCTCGCATGCCTGCTCTGCCATCTTGATTCCGCCGTATGGCATGAAAGCACGTTTCAGAGGTTTGTCTGTCTGAAGACCTACAACCTGCTCAAGGTCTTTCAGCTCCTCATCGATGTATCCAGGACCGTATGCTGTGATTCCTGTTACTACCTCTGTCTCCATATCAAGAACGCCGCCCTTGGCACGCTCCTCTTTCTGAAGCTCCTGAAGTTTGCCCCAGAGTTTATCAGTTGCCTCTGTCGGCTCTTCCAGAAAAGAAGCGTCTCCGTCATATGGTGTGTAGTTCATGCTGATGAAGTTACGAACGTCGATTTTCTCTTTCCAACGATCGCCTTTGAATCCGTTCCACTGCTCGAAATTAACTTTTGCCAATTTGTTGCACATCCTTTCTCTGTTCTGTTTCGATGATTATTCGTTCACTGCCCGCGCAGTTAGTAATATATAACATTTCTCATGACGACCATAAGATACCAGATTCAGATTTTAAAGTCAACAGATTGGAAGTATGTTTTTTATAATATACAAGGGATGGTATTATTGATAAAATTAATGATAAAATTGTACTAGATATTGTACATTGTGGGCGCGTCTTGGGACGCACTTTGCAGTGAGCAGGATGCCCTGCCCGGGCGGGGCGGATTTGGCTTTTGGTGAGGCGCTTTGGCTGAGGGCGTTTTTGCGAGGAGGGGAAGCATTCATAGTTGCGAAGGCCATTTCCCCTCCTCGCGCTCCTCCCCTCCGGCCACGCAGTTGTTCTGCGTTGTGGGAATGTGATTCTTTACTGACAAGAAGATGGATTCTGCTGTATTGGATATGAAACACTATGCCGATTTTAGCGAAGATGTGGACGGGAATGTGGCACTTACGTTCCTGTTCCCTGGGTGTGGAATGGGTGAATAGATGTGTAGGGTTTAATCTATGACTGACTTTTAAAGTGTATCTTTTATATTTTCTGATTATTTGTATTGAAACACTTTTTTGATGGAGCTATAATGTAGAAAAAAGGAGCGTGATTTTTATGAGTACGGAAACTACGAAGGATACTCTTCCTTTTACCTGCACACCGGCTTATAACCGGGATGCCTGTAAGGGGTGTGTCTGTTCTACCTGTTATGAACAGGAATTTTGTGACCGGTGCAGCTCCTGTGTGGAGCAGGGACATCGGAAGGAGCGATGTAATGCTTATGAGGGGGCTTATAACTACTGAGCGTCTGAAGTAATTCTAACATTAATGTTTCGTTCCATTACCTGTTCATGAACGAACATAGTCACTTAACAGTCTGTATTCTAATAACATCAAAAAAGGATCTGACAGAGGCAAATCTATTTGTACACTCATGCCTTTTACAGATCCTTTTTATTATCAACGTAAGTATTTACAGTAAATTATGCAATGTCGATCAGTGGTTTAATTTCCTCATCAAGAATTTTCCTTAGTTCATCTATGCACCGTGGTTTATACTTGAATTTTGGAAGAGGTTTTTCCTGTGCTGCCGGCAGAATATAATTTTACAGCATCATCCACACTTTTCCGGAACAATTTCGGAGCCTGGAAAGTTACAATCTGACCATAAGTTTTATTTCTGTCAAAAATACGGTTTGTTCTGGAAAATGCCTGTATCAGATCATGGGGTCCCATAGGCTGTCTGTCAATAAAAAGTCTCGAAAATCTACAGTCTTTCAATGACACGGCCTGTATTCTTATCATTTTTAATATACCTCTTTCACCACTTTTATCATTTCCTCTTCCGTCAGACCTGGTATACTGACAGAATAACTGTACTCTCCAAATTCCCACAACGCAAGGTCAACATACCCCTCATTTCCCTTAAACGTCACCTCCTCATCAAAAATTTTTACCTTATATACATCCTCATACACATTATAATCCCCACTGATATCCTCCAGTCCCTTTCCCTTACGGATCAGCGCGTTTTCCTTATCATCTTCATACTGAAATTCCAGAAGTTCACCCTTTATCACCCGGACAAACCTCTCTCCATAACCATCCAGCACCTCCAATAAAATTTACTTACACTCTGTAAACCCTTTAACACCCCAAAATGTTGCACCTGCGTATAAAAAAAGTACCAGGATCGGTTTTCCCGAAACTGGTACTTTTTTCAGAGAAAGGATTCTCCGCATCATATTTTTTTAAATTACAATACTTTGGAAAGAAACTCCTTTGTACGTTCCTCCCCTGGATTGCCAAAGAGTTCTTTCGGCTTTCTGTCTTCAAGGATCACTCCGTCGTCCATAAAAAGCACTCTGTCGCTGACTTCTCTTGCAAATCCCATCTCATGGGTAACAACCAGCATGGTCATGCCTTCTTTTGCAAGCTCTTTCATAACCTCAAGAACCTCCCCGACCATTTCCGGATCAAGGGCTGATGTTGGTTCATCGAACAGCAGCACCTGCGGATTCATTGCCAGGGCTCTTGCGATGGCAACCCTCTGCTTCTGTCCGCCGGAAAGCTTCCCGGGATGGACATCTGCTTTTTCTTCAAGGCCGACTCTTTTCAGAAGAGCCCTTGCTTTCTGGTCCGCCTCTGCCGCATTCCATTTGCCAAGGCGTACCGGTGCAAGAGTGATATTTTTCAGTACTGTCATATTTGGAAACAGGTTAAAATGCTGAAAAACCATTCCCACATTTTCCCTGAATTTATCTACATCCAGCTTTGGATCCAGAATCTGCTGTCCGTTTACGGTGATCTCGCCTTCCTCCGGTTTTTCCAGAAGATTCAGGCAGCGCAGAAACGTAGATTTTCCGGAGCCGGACGGACCGATGATACAGATACACTCACCTTTATTTACATGAGTTGTGATTCCTTTTAATACATGTACATCCCCGAAGGACTTTTTCAGATTTTTAACATCAATCACTTTCTCTCAGTCTCCTTTCAAATCTCCTCAGAAGAATGCTCAGACACTTCACGATCAGGTAATACATGATACCTGCAACGATCAGCGGAATGAACATCTGATAGGTACGGGAAGAAACATAGCTTGCCGCTTTTGTCAGATCCATGATCCCCACATAACCAAGAATAGACGTCTCTTTGATCAGCTGGATAAACTCATTACCCATTGCCGGAAGGATTGTTTTTACTGCCTGCGGAATGATAATAAAACGCATAGTATCTTTATATCCCAGGCGGCTGTGGAATACTGCAAAATAAATGATCATCAGCTGAAGAACGGACGGTGTTCCCCGGATCACGTCAACATAAATATCCGCGATCGTAGAAAGAATGGTTCTTCTGCCTTTTTTCGCAGCTCCAAGACGTACCAGAGCCACCACAAGACCGATCAGAATACCTACGATCACAGACAGAAGGGAAACGATCAGTGTAATTCCAAGACCGTTGATATAAAATTTCCAGCGATTATCCTGAAGGAAAATAAAGCTTAAAAGTCCCAGGAAGCCATCGGTTGCAGCTACATCAGTCACATCCTCACTGCTTTCTACCGTATCTACGAAATACTGCTGGTAAAGATCATCATAAACACCGGACTTTTTAACCTTTGCAAGTCCGTCATTGATGATCTGAACAAGCTCTGTGTTTCCTTTTTCAATACAGAAAACAGTGTCCTCTGCTGTACTTGGCACAGATTCATACTGCAGATCCGAATTCTGTTTGCAGTAGATCTCAGCCATGATATTATCGATCAGGACTGCATCTGCACCGCCGTTTTTCAGCTCCATTACTGCACTGGAGGCGTTTTTAAATCGTTTCACTTTTGCATCTTTTACTTCGCCATAATCCGTTGTCTCACCGGATGCGATCATATCGCTCTGGGCACCTTCCAGAACTGCAACAGTTTTTCCGGACATCTCCTCAAAATCTTTGATCGGATTATCCTTACGGCTGATGATGCACTGGGTACCGGTGTAATAAACATCGGAAAAATCCACGCTCTTTTTTCGATCCTCTGTAGGTCCGATTCCGGCAGCGATCACCTGCACGTCTCCGACTTCCATGGAACCCATCAGTGAATCAAAAGGCATGTCCTTCCATACCAGCTTTACATTTTCTTCTTTGGCGATGGCCTCCAGAAGATCGTAGTCAAATCCTGTGATATTTCCATCATCATCCAGGTATTCAAACGGTGAATACTCTGCATTTGTTCCCACAATGATGGTCTGCTGCTCTGCTGCTTTTACTGCCGCCGCACTGCTGAAATATACCGGCAGAGCCATGATCATGCACATTACAAAACAGATAAGCGCTCTGCTTTTTCCATAGCGTCTCATTGTTTTCCCCTCCTGTTATTCATATTTTTTTCCGTATCCGAAAGCACCTTCCATACCGCAGATCCCTGCCGCAAAAGCAGCTGCTTCCGCAAGGCTTTCGCGGATTGCTGTTTCCCTGTCCACGCCGGCTTTGGTTTTTCCGATATATCCGGTAAGAAAAGAAGCAATAAGGGAATCTCCTGCACCGAGAGTGTCTTTTACTTCTGCAAGCGGAGCTGCCGCCTGGGCAAAAAACTTCTCACCATCATAAAGGATACATCCTTTTGCACCTCTGGAAGCCATGGCAAGTTCCGAACCCATGGAGATGATTTTTTTCAGATGGGCTTCTGCTTCCTCATCGGTTCCATCAAAAGAACAGAACGCATAGGTAACATCCGGTGCTGTTTTTTCATAATACTCTTCTGTGGAATCATCCGAAAAATCGAAGGAAACCGGGATTCCGGCCTCTTTGATCTTGTGGAGTTCATTCTCTGTAAAAGAATAATTTCCACTGTGTACCACGTCAAAACCTTTCATGTATTCCAGGTCAAACCGATCCAGAACATATGGTGTTTTTCCGCGGATGCCGCCTTCATTAAAATCCAGGAACTGACGGTCTCCGTCTTTTAACGTGATCCTGGAATAGCCATTCTCGCCGTGCAGCTGTTTACACTTTACCGTTTCCACGCCGATTTTTCCCAGTGTATCCATGATCAGCTCTGCTCTGTCATCATCTCCGAAATATCCCATATATGCTGTTTTTTCACAACCGGCCATTTTTCCGTAGACACTGACATTTACACAGTTTCCACCTGGATACATGGTTTTCAGATGATCATAGATATCCACAACATTGTCTCCAAAACCAAGGAGTTTTGCACTGTATCTGCTCATTTTTCCCCTTTCTCTGTGCCGAGGCACTGCAACATTCTTAATATTCCACAACTCCCATATATCTTCTCATATCCAGCGGATGGCGGCGTTTATCCTGCAGCGCAGTACGGTAAACCGTTGTCATGGTGTAGAAGAGCATTGGTGTAAAATATTCCACGCAGCTGTCATCGATCGCTGCCATGCCAAGTTTATCTGCATCGATCACTTCATATTTTCTTCCATATTTCTCAAGAAAAGTCAGAACTCGCTCATCCATCATACGATTTCTTCCGCGACTCATCATCAGAATGTACAGATGATCCTCGTCTGTCACCTCAAAGGGTCCGTGGAAATATTCTGCGCTGTTCAGATATCCGCAGTCCATCCACTGCATTTCCTGAAGAGAGCAGATGGCAAAACCGTATGCCTGAGAATAGGATGCTCCGGATGCCATGATATAAAGATTCGGTTCCTCAGAGTATTTTTCTGCAAAAAGCCATGCTGCATTCTGCTGATCTTTAACTGCTTCTGCAATGATCTCATCGATCTTGTCAAAACCTTCCGCAATCTTGTCATAGAGCCCATAACCCGGCTCCTGTATCTTCATAAGTTCATTAAGAAGACGGAGAACGATTCCCTGTGGCTTCTCTGCCTCTTTTACTCCCGGTGCCCAGTCGTATACAATGGAAATCCACTCATCGGTATCGCAGGCAGATCCCGGTGCATGTGTCATGGTCACAACGGCTGCGCCTGCTTCCATTCCCGCTTTTGCGGCTTCCAGACATTCCTTTGTTTTTCCGCTGTGTGAGCAGATGACCAGAAGGCTGTCTTTTCCAAGCTTCCTGGGCGGTGTCAGGGCAAACTCCCTTGCCGGGATCCACTGTGCATCCATCACTGCTGATTCCGCACGCAGGAAATAATATCCCGAATATAAATCTACCAGAGAGCCTCCGCATGCAAGAAAATACACATTTTTGATCGTTCCATGCTCTTTGCTGATCTTATTTGCAATTTTTACTGCGTCCATTTTTTATCCTCCTGTTTTGAGATGTTCCATCTGAAAATCCTAAAAATCCTTTGAAAATTCAGGATCTGAAAGATTTTCCGGCTTTGTTTTTTCCTCTTTTGCTTTTACGGTTTACCTTTTTAAAGAATATAACATATTATAACGTTATAGTAAAGAGTGTATTCATTATTTATGAGTAATTATTCATCCCTATACATTGTTACTGTTCACTCTGTGACCGGCGGCATGCCCCGAGGTGCTCTTCATCCTGCTGGACAAATCCAGTTATCTTATAGTAAAATACTATAGTTATGAATACATCAGAAAGGACTTTTTCATGTTAAATAAAAATTCAATCCAGCCGCTCTATAAGCAGCTTATGGATATCATTACCAGCCAGTTAAAAAACGGCACATATAAACCCGGAGAAAAAATCCCCACAGAGCCGGAGCTGGCTGAACTTTACCAGGTCAGCAGGATCACGGTACGTCGTACTATAGAGGAGCTTTGTACCCAGGGATATCTTGTGAAACATCAGGGAAAAGGAACCTTCGTAAAATCTCCTATGATCTTCCGGAAATTTGAATCTCAGAAAAATATGAGTTTTTCTGAATCCTGCCGTCAGAACGGCCGTGTTTCCGGTTCCCACGTGCTGGCTTTCTGCCGGAAGTCTTCGGACAGTCTGACCTCTGATTTCCTGCGGCTTGCTCCTGATGAAGAAGTTTTTTTCCTGGAGAGGCTTCTCCTGGCTGACGGGATTCCCATTATCAATGTGCACACATGGCTGCCAGTCCGGCTTTTTCCGGATTTTGATCCGAAGGTTTTGGAAAACGGATCTTTTTTTGAATATCTGAAATCTGCTTACAGCTATTCCATCGCTGATTCCAGCAGAAGCACCGTTTCAGTCACTACCGCATCCGCAGACATGGCCCAGACTTTAAGCCTTGCACCGGGGGACCCTGTGATGATCCTGGATTCCTATATGCAAAGTCCGGACGGAGCTCCCCTATACATCAGCCGGGAATACATTGCCGGCTCACGCTATACAATATCTTTCTGACAAAATGAGCAGCACAACCTGGCCCCACCATCAACACATTTCGCCCACCACTCTCAGGGAACAGGCCCGCAAGTGGGCCTCCTTCCCGTCCACAACCACCAATAGACACAACCTCCCATCCCCAACACCCCCGAATCCCACATCCCGTCAGTGCATTTACGCCCACCACAACGCTGAACAACTGCGTGGCCAGGAGGGGAAGAGCGCGAGAAGGGGAGACGGCCTTCGCTAACTCCGAGTGCTTCCCCTTCTCGCAAATTACCGCCTTCCAAAAGGCAGAAATTTTATCAAAAAAATCATAAAAAACAAATTCCACATAAAAAGAGACCATCAGACAAAATAAAAGTCCAACAGTCTCTCAAAAAAAGAAATTTTTTACTATTTATTTTTAACTTTTTCGAGCATTTCCTCAGCTCTCTCAACCTCAGTTTTCTCATCCTTCGGAAGAACGATATTAAGAATAATCGCAAACACCGCCGCCGGAACAATACCGGAACCGCCAAAGATCAGACTGATAGCCTGTGGCAGATGCACAAGGATCGCTGTATTGGAACCAAGTCCATAGCCAAGACCCAGTGCAACAGAAACGATGGTAACGTTTCTTGGTCCTACCGGCCACTTGGTGATCAGCTGGATACCACTGACAACGATCGATGAGAACATCATAACAGCAGCGCCGCCCAGAACACTCTGCGGCATGATAGAGATCAGCGCAGCCAGTTTCGGGAACAGTCCACATGCGATCAGGAAGATTCCACCAGTAGCGATACAGAAACGGTTTACAACCTTATTCATGGCAACCAGACCAACGTTCTGGCTGAAGGAAGTATTCGGCAGTACACCGAACAGTGCTGCAAAGGAAGAACCAAGACCGTCACACATAACACCACCGGAAAGCTCTTTATCAGTAGCTTCTCTTCCAAGACCACCCTCTGTGATTCCGGAAATATCACCAACAGTCTCCACTGCAGTTACAATAAACATGATCAGGATCGGCACGATGGCACGTGCGTCAAATACCCATTTTACAGGCATAAGTGCAGGTACTGCAAACCATTTTGCCTGTGCAACCTTATCCCAGTTCAGAACCCAGGCTTTTGTAGCTTCTACAGTGGCACCTGTATCATCTACATATGTAAATGTTGTTGGAAGTACCAGTGCCATGATACTTACCAGAATATATCCCACGATAATACCGATGAGGATCGAAGAAAAGCTTGTGAAACCTTTTGTTCCGTGCTTCAGTGCAATGATCACGATCAGAACCACAAAACCTACGAAAAGGTTTTCCAGAGAACCGTAATCCTTTGCGGAGCTTCCGCCTCCAAAGGAGCTGATTCCCACACCGATCAGTGAAAGACCAATTGAAAGTACAACGGTACCGGTTACAACAGACGGGAAAAATTTTCTCAAAGGTTTCAGAAAGCTTCCCAGAACCGTCTCAAAAAGACCGCCGATAAAACATGCTGCCATGATCGCGCCGTAGGCTACGACACCATTTCCCATAACTCCGGCAACACTCTGACATACGCCGATGAAGCCTGAACTTGTTCCCATAACGATAGGAAGCTTGCCACCGACCGGTCCGATCGTAAAGACCTGTACAAGTGTAACAATTCCTGCGATCAGCATTGCATTCTGAAGTAATGCAACCTGAAGATCCCCTCCTGCTTCGATCCCGCAGGCTGCCGTAATGATCAGAAGCGGGGTAAGGTTACCCACAAACATGGCAAGCACGTGCTGCAGTCCAAGGGGAATTGCCACCTTAAGAGGTGGGCGTCCGTCCAGCTCATAAGGGCTGGCTGTGTTTTTCTCCTGTTTTTCCATAATGAATCCATCCTTTCTTTCCCTATGTCCTGACGATAACATAAAAAAGAAGGCAGTTATACCCACTGCTGAATATAACCGCCCTGTTATCTGTCAGTACACGTATCGTGTCTCTTCTGTTTCGACACTCTTATCTGAACTGTTATTTCAGACTCCTGAAAAACGGGTTCATTATACAGTATCCCAACATCTATATCAAGTGTTAATTAACAAGTTGTTGATTTTTTTGCAGCTTTTTTCGCCTGGCTCTCACTCCAGAGCTCATCTGCCTGTTTCTTCCATACCTCTGCATAGTGATCACACTTTGCACAGAGATGCTCAGCTGTTTCCGGAGACTGAAGATCTGTAGATTTCGCTCCTGCACGTTCAACCATCTTGCGGAGAAGCTCCGGATTCTCAAGCATAGGACATGGACGAAGCATGTTCTTGTTGAACGGCTGTCCCTTGTGATACTCCATAAAGATCGGGCTCTTCAGCGCCTCAAGAAGTGTACATTCTTTAATGTTCGCATTGGAGAAATGAATGAATACACAAGGATCCACATCTCCGTTTGCATTGATATGAAGGTAACGGCGGCCACCTGCGATACATCCGCCTACATACTCTGCATCATTCTGGAAGTCCATAGTGAAGAGAGATTTTGTGGCACGGAATTTTCGGACGCTGTCGTACATTTTGATTCTCTGCTCCGGTGTGGGAAGAAGATCTGCTGCCGCATCATTTCCAACCGGCATATAGTGGAAGAACCATGCAAAATAAGCTCCGCACTCGATCAGATGATCGAAGTACTCCTCGCTGCTTACTGCATCTACGTTTGCAGATGTGTAGCATGTGGAAACACCGAACGGAAGTCCGTGGCTCTTCAAAAGCTCCATGGCATGCATAACCTTCTGATATACGCCATCTCCACGTCGTCCGTCTGTAGTTGCCTCTGTTCCCTCAAGGCTGATAGCCGGAACAAAGTTTTTCACACGGAGCATTTCCTGACAGAATTCTTCGTCAATAAGGGTTCCGTTTGTGAAGGAAAGGAACTCGCAGTCCGGATTCATCTCACAGATCTTAATAAGGTCTTTTTTGCGGACAAGAGGCTCACCGCCTGTGTAGATGTACATATAAGTTCCCAGCTCTTTACCCTGTTTAACAATAGAATCGATGGTCTCAAGATCCAGGTTCAGTTTGTGGCCATACTCTGCTGCCCAGCATCCTGTGCAGTGAAGGTTACATGCGCTGGTTGGGTCAAGAAGGATTGCCCACGGTACATTGCAGTCATTCTCTTCGGATACTTTTTCCTGTGTTGCGCTTCCCTTAAGGCTGGCATTTACAATAAAGTTACGGAAGAATGTCTGGCGTACTCCCGCATCCAGCTGATACATACGAAGGATCAGCTGATACCAGTTGTCCTTTGCCTCGATGGAATGACGGATGGCGTTTCTCTGTCCTGCATACCAGTCATCCGGTGTTACTTTATCAACCATTTCCATGATCTTCGGTATATTGGTCTCCGGATCCTTCTCAAGATAATCCAGTGCTTTTGTTACTGTAGCTGTAAGAGCAGCCTGTTTTGCTTTGTCTACGATTCCCATACTCTATTTCCTCCTATGTTATTATCTAAAGTGATTGGTTATTTTTATATTTATGTTTAAAGCCGACTCTTGATGATCTTGATCGTCAGGATCCCGACCCATAGATTGAGGATCCCTTCCAGTAAAATGGAAAATCCTACCAACACCATCATCATAGCTGCTGCTTCAAATGGTCTGATAAAAACCAGAACTCCGATCACTCCGGTGACCAGTGCGATCAGCAGGATCTGCCACCACAACGCCAGACCGAATCTCTTCGCATCTACAGACATCTGGACCTTAAACAGGGCATCTGCCAGGATCAGAATTCCGAACACGGAAAAAATAAGATCCACTGCGAAATTTTTTCTGGCTATCAGGATCACTCCCACTGCCATCAGCAGGATTCCGAAAGCCAGATCGAACTGAAATGCCAGACAGAAAGCATCTCTCGTGAAATATCCGCTGATCTTAATAGCTCCGTACAGAATCAGCATGATTCCCATGAGCACGCACAGCATTTTTACAGAGCTTTTGGGCCTTGCCATCAGAAAAATACCCAGCACGCAGAACAGTAATGACATGACGATGTAGATGTTTTTTACAAGCTTCAGCTGTTTCAAGTCATCCATACGTTCCCTCCTTGATAATTTTTTCTCATTTATTGTACTGAATTATACATCACTGTGTCGTTTAAAAAAACAGACAAAAAAGAGCCAGTGCCTAAATTTCAGACACCAGCTCAAAATTAACCGTTTCTTATACCTTAATAATATTCGAGGACATTCCTGTTCTACACTAAATGGATATTTTTAATCTTCATTTAGTTGAAATCATAGCTTTTCTTTCAGATTTTTGTACTGACTCTCAAGGCTCTTCTCGTAAATATACTCCAGCTTATGCATATCTGACAGGATATCATAATCCATATCATGCCGTAGCCAGTCCAGGATCACTCCCACAAATACGCATTTATAATACCGGCTTATAAGATGCCTATCTTCCTGATCCATTTCGAAGTCTCCGACCGCCCTGTTGATCAGCTCCTCCACCACACGCTCTGCGGCATGATCCAGATAATCGGCAAATACATCCCTCTGGATCGAGCGGTACAGATGTATCATGGCTTTTTTGTTCTTCTGAACTGCATTGACAAGGATTTCCATACAGTCGCTGACTGATTCCGGTGCTTTCTGATCCTTCAGAATGTCATTCAGCTCTTCCCTTACCATTGCTTCCACCGCATCCGGAATATCCCTGAAATGGTAGTAAAATGTATTCCTGTTTACTCCACAGCGTTCCACAATGTCCTTTACCGTAATCTTGGACAATGGTTTTTCGTTCATAAGTTCCGTCAGTGTATGCAGTATGATCTGTCTTGTAAAACCTGGCATTTTCTCTCCCCCATCACAAGCTTTCCTCGGGTTATTTCCTTATTATGTCATAAAAATAACATACTTTCAAGCAACAACATGTTCGAAAATGTCCATAAATCCCCTGAGATCTTTCTCCCGATAACTGTCCCATGACCTGGCTGAACAAGGTTTTGTCAGATCTCTTCTTTCTGTTCCTGCACTTTTTTCTCTGGCTGAACATGAACGATCCCCTCCACAACGGTATGGTTTCTGACCTGATTTACCACAATATCCAGGTTTTTCCAGCTGCATCGGAACTGTTCTCCGTCCTCCGGTACACGTTCCAGAACTCCGCAGACAAAGCCGCTGAAGGTATCATATTTTTCTACAGGAAGCTCCACATTTATGACCTCTGCCACATCATCCAGGATCGCTCCTCCCTGTATTTTCCAGATATGTTCTCCTGTCTTCTCAATATCATCCGGCTTCGGCAGATCTGTCCTGTCGTCAATATCTCCCACCAGCGTCTCCACAAGATCATGCAGAGTGACAATTCCCACAAAGCAGCCGTATTCATCCAGCACTACTGCAAAATAATCCCGTTTTTCCCTCATTTCCCGGAAGATCAGGTTGGCACGCATGGATTCCGGTACAAAAAACGGTGAATAACAGGCATGCTGCAGAACAGCTTCTCTGGATCTGTCATCCAGGCGGAAATAATCTCTGGTGTCCAGAATATGGATAATATCATCCTGATCTTCCCCGCATACCGGATAAAAAGTATGACGGTTTTCTCTGATGATCTCTTCCCATTTTTCATCGGAATCTTCCATGTAGAGAACAACCACGTCTCTTCTGTGAGTACAGATTTCATCTGCGGTAGTGTCATCCAGATCAAAAACATTGCGGATCATCTCGCTCTCTTCCTGCTGGATACTGCCCTGTTCATTTCCCTCACTGAGAAGCATACGGATCTCATCTTCCGTGGCCTGATCCTCTTTTTCTTCCGGCCTGATTCCCATAAGGTGCAGCACTCCGTTGGCGGTAACTGTCAGAAGTGCCGTAGCCGGCCACACCGCAAGAAGCGCAATCTTAAGAAGTCCTGCAAGTCTCAGAGAAAGCTCATCCGGATTTTTCAT
>QWCE01004517.1_pt1 | contig 23930 bp, 26 predicted proteins | sample 1972531 | NCBI WGS metagenome assembly QWCE01 (sample SAMN09866716, study PRJNA288562) | Human gut metagenome isolate term4_stool, whole genome shotgun sequencing... | reverse complement strand
CCGCCGCATCTGCGAAAAGCTGCGGGACAACATCCCCCGCAACCTGTTCGAGATCCCGGTGCAGGCCGCCATCGGCGGCAAGATCATCGCCCGCGAGACCGTCAAGGCCATGCGCAAGGACGTCCTCGCCAAGTGCTACGGCGGCGATATCTCCCGTAAGAAGAAGCTGCTCGAAAAGCAGAAGGAAGGCAAAAAGAAGATGCGCCAGCTCGGCACCGTCTCCCTCCCCAGCGAAGCCTTCACCGCCGTGCTCAAACTGGACAGCAGCGACGATTAACACGATTTTTATCAAGCAGAACGCCCCGCCTCTCGGAATCCTTTCCGAAAGACGGGGCGTTCATTTTACATCTTTTCTTCAGGCAGATTGCTTTTGCGCAAGAGCCCGAACCTCTTCGACCGGGAGCTTTACTGCGCTCGCAATATCTTCGATGCTCAATTGTCCCAGTGCCAGAAGATTCCGTGCAGTGTCCGCTGCTTGTTCGTGTTTTGCCTCAAAAGCCACTTCTTCAAACGCTCTGCACATCTGTGTCCGACCTCCATTCGTTTCCTTCAGGACTAAGATAGAAATTCCACATTACCATTGCTCGAAATTCCCACAATTTTTCCGTTTACTGTAGTGTATAATTTTCCATTATACACTTCATATGCTCCCCGCGAATATCCATTATACCCGCTAAGCGTGAGATTTTCCAAGTCTGTAAATGTCCAACCATCTTGGTCAATAGTTTCATAGCTTTCGTCATCCTGACTTACTGTTACCAGCAGTCCTCCCTCTGTTGGGTACACGCTTTTTATTGTTCCGGTCTGCGGTTCCACACTCCAAGTCCCGTCTTTCCTTAGCACTCCCCAAAAAGCGACTCCATCCGGGTTCAGCATCTGCAACGCCGCATATCCGTTAATAAAACGTGGTTCATCCTGTGCGACAGGTTGAATATTATACTGACTCAAATCGATTACCCGATTCAAATAAATATCATAAAATCCAGATTGATATTCCTCAAAATTTCCGGAATCTCTCCGTGCATCAAGATAAATCAATCCCTCGCTCAGTACAGGCGTCCCGTCTCTCCTCGATTTAATATCTTTCCATTCTGTCAGTGCATTAAATTCTTCGTCTCGAACTCTTAGCGAAGGAGCGGTTTGAATCATTGCACCATTTTCCATTTGAATTAAACAGGCATTGTACTCCGAAATATAGCAAAGTTTTCCGTTCGCAATGTTTATAAAAACATATCCGCAGTCTCCTCTGACACGATACAGAGTCCCTCCACAGTAAATAAACGGTGTTGAAATCCCGTTCGAATTTACATTGTATCCAGAACTTACTATTTCATCATATAGATCGCTTGGATTTAGTTCAGAAAACTCCGGTTGTGTTGTATCGCACTGAAAACATACCGAACCATCCATTTTTCTTGCCGTCAACGCGATCTTTGTGCCATCAATCCCATCTTCTCTCTTTATTGTCCACAAAAGGACCCCCGCTTCATCTTTTGCATACCGAATGATTCTCTCATTTTCCGGAAGCCATGCTGGTGTTGCATCCGTTCCATCTTCGCCCACCATTGTTCCAGCACTCGTAAGGCACATTCCATTATAAAAGCCGGAGCTAATATAAATGCCTTCATCAAAAATATGATGAACATATCCATGCGAATCAAACAAGCAAAATCTTTGATTCTCGTCTTTATAAAGCATTCCTACGGAAATTGATTCAAAATTCGGATATTCTAGTCCGCATCCTTTATACCCATATTCCGCTGCCGTCTCTGCTAATGTCGTCAACCCAGAGTTTCCATCTTCTATCATCTCTGCACTTGAATCCGCAATTTGTGTGGTCGAACTCACGGACGGCGTCTGCTGAGTATTGTTCCCCGCTTCCGAAGCGCCTTTATTTTCCTGCGCACATCCACTAAGCAGAAGTGCCGCCATCACTGCTGTAGCAATTATCTTTTTTGATTTTCTCATATTATCATCCCCACCTTTTAATGTTTCAATGCTTCTTCTGCCGTATGATAATAAGTGATTTTTTCTTTGCTGGGCAGTTCAATCGTCAGTGAGTCTTTATCAATCGAAGAAATCGGGTAGGTCGTTACCTGTCCATAGAAATCCACTAGTTTTAGAGTGTCCTTATTTACAACACTCCACTTACCTTGCCCATAATCTTCCCGAATCTGGCAAGTCCCATCATCATAAATCGTGAATTGTAGTCTATCGTCCCCTTCAAGATACCAATCACCGACCATCAATTCTTCCGTACTCTTTCCGCAGCCTGTCAGTCCGCCCATCATAACCATTGCCGTCATCGTTGCAGTAATCCGTAAAAAATCCCGCCGTTTCATTTTTTCCATTCTAAATCCTCCTCAGAGTACCAACAATCAGCATTTTTGATATCCATTCGGATATCATACATTCAGCATAACATCTCTTTGCGGTACTGTCAAGATATCCATTTAGATATCAGGAGGATTTTCATGGCCTATTACCGTCGAATCCGCGACATGCGCGAAGATCACGATTTAACACAGCGTCAACTTGCCGCTATTCTAAAGATGCCACAGCCACAATATAACCGCTATGAGCAGGGCCTTCGGGACATTCCCACCATTACGCTCATTCAACTGGCCGACTTATATCACACCTCAACCGACTATCTCCTCGGCCGAACAGAAAATCCCTCGCCGCCCGAAGATTGCAAATAAAAAACCTCGTTCTCCGGAACATTGTCCAGAAAACGAGGAAATCTTATTTATGATTCGTTCTATTTTACCACGGCAACGCTTTGATGCAGTTCTTGATCCCTTTCAGGGAGTGGATCATGATCTTGGTATAGCCGTAGATGAGGAGGGCTTCCTTCGCGCAGGTGATGCCGGCCTTCAGCAGCTGCCACGCGAACTGGAAGTAGGGCTTATAAGGGCGCAGGGTGTCCTTGACATCGGTGACGAAGTCGGTCATCCATGCGGGCGCGCCGCCGCTGACGAGCTGCTGCTCTTCGGGCGGGATGAGCGCACACTGTGCGGGGAGTTTCAGTTTTTGTTCCATACCGTTCCCTTTCACATCACAAGCCCGGCAGCGGCCAGAAGAAGCACGCCGCCCACGATGAGGATGGTCGCCTTATGGCGCTCCCAGATGCCCTCGACGCTGTCCGCCGGGGCCATCGGCTCCTCGGTCACGGGCTGGTCGATGGGGTCCCACTGGGCGTAGATGGTGGCATCCTCGCCGGAAAATTCCGTTTCGCCCGCTACGATCGCATCACCGCCCACGATGTCGGTGTACCAGCCCTTGAAGGTGTAGCCCTCCATGGTGGGGGTGGGCAGACTGTACAGCTTGCCGTCGCCGCTGGTGCGTTCCACCACCGGGATGCCGGTGCCGCCGCAGGTCTCGAAGTAGATGATGACCTTGCCGCCGTTCTCACTTTCGTCCAGCGGCTGTGCGGCCAGCGCCGCCGGGGCCAGCCCGCACAGCGCCACAGCGCAGAGCAGGACCGCGAGCATCTGTTTGAATCGTTTCATTGCACTTCCTCATTTCGGGGCGTTCTCAGACGCCGTAACCCTGTGCCTTGATGGCTTCCACGACCTGCGAGACGTACTTCTGGCAGGTGTCGTGGTCGGGGGCCTCCACCATCACGCGGACCACCGGCTCGGTGCCGGACTCACGGACAAGGATGCGGCCGGTGTCGCCCAGCGCTTCTGCAACTGCCTTGACTGCCTCCTGTACCGCCGGGTCGTTCTGTGCAGCCTTCTTGTCGGTGACACGGACGTTCTCCAGCACCTGCGGATAGATGGTCAGCGGCTCGGCCAGCTTGCTCATGGGCATCTTCTTGGCCAGCATCACTTCCATCATCTTCAGGCTGGTCAGGATGCCGTCGCCGGTGCTGGCGTACTTGGAGAAGATGATGTGGCCGCTCTGCTCACCGCCGATGCGGCAGCCGTTTTTGGCCATGTACTCGTACACGTATTTGTCGCCGACGGCGGTCTTGGCGTAGCCGATGCCCAGCTCGTCGAAGGCCTTGTACAGACCAAAGTTGGACATAACTGTAGTGACCACCGTGTTGTTCAGCAGCTTGCCGCGCTCCTTCATGTAGCAGCCGTAGATGTACAGGATATGGTCGCCAGTAATAACATTCCCCTTTTCATCCACACACAGACAACGGTCAGCATCGCCGTCATAGGCGAAACCAACATCCAGTCCCTTCTCTACCACGAACTTCTGCAAGCCCTCGATGTGGGTGGAGCCGGCATTGTTGTTGATGTTCAGGCCGTTGGGCTGTGCATTGATGACGTAGGTATCAGCGCCCAGTGCATCGAACACAGACTTGGCGATGGTCCAACTGGAACCGTTGGCGCAGTCCAGACCCACCTTGATGCCCTTGAAGGAGTAGATGCCCAGACTGATGAGGTAGCCCATGTAGCGGTTGCGGCCGGACACATAGTCCACGGTGCAGCCGATGTGCTCCCGGTGGGCGAAGGGCAGCTCCGGCCAGTCCTTGTCAAAGACGTGGAGCTTGCCGTCGAGGTAATCCTCCACCAGCAGCAGGGTCTCTTCGGGCATCTTCTCGCCGTAGCAATCGATGAGCTTGATGCCGTTGTCGTAGTAGGGGTTGTGGCTGGCGGAGATCATGATGCCACAGTCAAAGTCATCCACCCGGGCGATGTAGGCCACAGACGGCGTAGTGGTGACATGGAGCAGATAAGCATCTGCGCCGGAAGCCGTCAGGCCCGCCACCAAGCTATACTCAAACATATAAGAGCTGCGGCGGGTATCCTTGCCGATAACGATGCGGGCCGGGTCGGTGTTGCCGTTCCGCTCCCGGATCATGTTGTAATACCAGCCGAGGAAGCGGCCCACCTTGTAGGCGTGGTCAGCCGTCAGCGTCACGCCGGCCTCGCCGCGGAAGCCGTCGGTCCCAAAGTATTTTCCCATAATGTGATCTCCCTTTTTCGATGTTCTATATAAATTGGAAAGAATGCAATGATTTTCCTACACCCTATATAATAGCATACTGGAGGAAAAGAATCCACCTGTTTTGTTTTAATCTTGACCACCTCGCCTCCGACTATATCTGCGACCGCTTCCAGTGGGATAAGGTCGTGGAGGCCACGCTGAAAGTCTACCGGGGCGAAGTGTAATGCCCCTTACCCAGCAAAAAAGCCTGTGCAGGATCGCTCCTGCACAGGCTTTTCTCATTTTTAGGAATTAATTGCCGCAGCTCTCGCAGTGGTCGCAGTCCTCTTCCAGCTTACCGACGATGGGTTCCGGATCGATCCCCTGACGGCGGTAGTAGTCGGACAGGGCAGCCTTGACGGCCTGTTCTGCCAGAACGGAGCAGTGGACCTTGATGGGAGGCAGACCTTCCAGAGCCTCGACAACGGCCTTGTTGGTCAGCTTGAGGGCGTCGTCAATGGTCTTGCCCTTGATCAGGTCGGTGGCCATGCTGCTGGTGGCGATGGCGGCACCGCAGCCGAAGGTGAGGAACTTGACGTCCACGATGACGTTGTTCTCGATCTTCAGGTACATGCGCATGATATCGCCGCACTTGGGGTTGCCGACTTCGCCCACGCCGTTGGCGTCGGGGATCTCACCGACATTGTGCGGATTTGCGAAATGCTCCATGACCTTTGCGCTATACATACTTGCCATTTTACTGCTCTCCCTTCAGGCTGTACTGACGGGCCTTGTTCTGGCCCTGCAGCCACATACAACTCATCGCACGGCGGCGGGGGATTACTTCCTCCAGCACGTCGCACAGGTATTTTGCTTCTTCCATCGTGTTCTGCGGGCCGAACGTGAACCGCATGGAGCCGTGGCCGATCTCTTCCGGCACACCGATGCTCAGCAGGACGTGGCTCGGATCAAGGCTGTCGGAGTTGCAGGCCGAGCCGGTGGAGGCGCAGATGTTGTGCATATCGAGGTCCAGCAGGATGGTCTCACCCTCCAGACCGGGGAAGCTGATGTTCACGTTGCCGGGCAGACGGGGGGTCAGGCCGCCGTTCAGCCGGGCTTCGGGGATGTTCTTCAGGATGCGGCCGATGACGTAATCGCGCAGTTCCTGCTCGTGGGCCATCCGCTTTTCCAGATCGGCCGTAGCCAGCTCCAGAGCCTTGCCCATGCCCGCGATCCCGGCGACGTTCTCGGTGCCGGCGCGGTGGCGGGCTTCCTGACTGCCGCCGTCGATGAGGTTCTGGGGCCAGACGCCCTTCTTGCAGTAGAGGGCGCCCATACCCTTGGGGCCGTTGAACTTGTGGGCGCTCATGGACAGCATATCCACGCCCAGCTCCTTGACGTCCACGGGGATGGCACCCACCGCCTGAACCGCGTCGGTGTGCATCCAGACGCCGTGCTTGTGGGCGATCTCGGCGATCTCCTTGATGGGCTGGATGGTGCCGATCTCGTTGTTGGCCATCATGATGCTGACCAGTGCGGTGTCGGGGCGGATGGCAGCCTCGACGTCCTCCGGGCGGATATAGCCCTCGGACGTCGGCTTGATATAGGTGACTTCAAAGCCCATGCGCTCCAGAGAAGCCATGCTGTGCATGATGGCGTGGTGCTCGAACGCGCTGGTGATCAGGTGCTTCTTGCCCTGACGAGCCTTGGTGAAGGCCGTACCCTTGACGGCCCAGTTGTCGGCCTCGGAACCGCAGCCGGTGAAGAAGATCTCAGCCGGAGCCGCATTGACGGCCTTGGCGACCTGCGCGCGGCCGGTGTCCACAAACTCTTTTGCTTCGTAGCCGACGCTGTAATGGCTGCTGGGATTGCCGCATGCTCCGCTCAGAGCCTCGGTCATCACGGCCAGTACTTCGGGCGCACAGGCAGTGGTGGCGGCGTTGTCCAGATAGACAACCTTTTCAGAAATTTCCATGGGGATCCTGTCCTTTCCTCGGATGAAATCGGGCACTCTCGAACCCGAACCAATACTTTTGACTTTCTATTTATACCCTAGTATTCCCACTATGTCAATATGGATTGCGCAAATTCCGAGATTTTTTACAATTCATCCTTTGTTTTTCCCGGTCAGCTTTCCCAGCAGCACCTTCCAGCGGGGGTAGCCCCAGCGTTTGTCCTCCTCGAAATCGTCGGCCAGCTTCCACGGGAAGTTCGAGCCGTCGAAGTAGAGGTTCCCGGCCTCGTCCACGCGATCCAGCTTTTTGGGCAGATAGTCCTCGTCGTAGTAGCTCTTCCGGCGGTCGGGCAGGGCCCAGTGAAGGGTGCCGTCGGAGTCCATGCCGGACGCCCAGACGCCGAACACGAAGGTCGCCGCCTCGCCGTAGCAGTGCTGCTCGAACCGGATGGCACCATCGTAATAGAACTTGATGACCTCCAGCGTGCCGGATTCCTTTTTGCCGTCCCGCCCCAGCGTCGGGCGGTAGTCCTGCTGATACCGGCAGCCGCAATGGCTGCCCGCAAACTGTTTCGCTGAAAAAGGCATAAGTTCACGTCCTCCTTCTACATTTTCCTTAAAAGTGTCCCTCAAAATCTCCCTCGATCTCATACGGCCAGCTCAGAATGCCGCCGAGGTCGTACAAGTTTTCGTAGCCGAGGCTCGCCAGCTTCTGCACTGCGTCGGCGCTGCGGCGGCCGGTGCGGCAGTAGACGAGCCACGGCGCGCGCTTGTCGGGCAGCACCTCTGCGGCGCGGCTCAGCACCTCGCCCAGCGGCAGCAGTTTTGCGCCCGGAATGTGGCCCACGGCGTATTCGTCCGGCTCCCGGACATCCACCGCCACAGCTTTGCCCGCGTCCAGCAGCCGGATGGCTGCGGCGGGATCGATCTTTTGAATCATAGTATCCTCTCCTGAATCTCATACTTTCTCTATTATATGATACCAGACCTTTTTTGTTTCGACAAGAGAAAGCCGCGTTTTCACTTTTCAAAACCGCCGGAGCGTGTTATACTAAGAAACGAACAAGGAGTGCAACGCTATGAAATTTTCGACAAAAAGCCGCTATGCCCTGCGGCTGATGGCCGAGCTGGCCCGCTACGCGCCGGGCACTACCGTCTCGCTGAAGGAGATCAGCGAGCGGCAGAACCTGAGCTTGAAATATCTGGAGCAGATCGTGACGCCGCTGGCACGGGTCGGCCTCGTAAAGAGCGAGCGCGGCAGTCAGGGCGGCTACCGCCTGACCAAAGCCCCCGCCGACTACACCGCCGGCGAGATCCTGCGCGCCATCGAGGGCAGCGTGGCTCCCATCCCCTGCCTTGGCAGCGAGACCAACGAGTGCCCCATGTCCGACCAATGCTTCACCCTGCCGTTCTGGTCGGGGCTGGACGATGTCATCAACCAGTACATCGACAGTGTCACGCTGGAGCAGCTGGCCCAGAGCCTTTCTTCCGCCAACGATGGCTGCTGCGGCTGCAATTCAAAAAATTAAAATTCATGCTTGACATTTCGCCAAGAATCTTATATAATAATCAAGCATTCAGCGAATGCAGCATAGAGTTAGGGGTATAGCTCAGCTGGTAGAGCAGCGGTCTCCAAAACCGCGTGCCGTGAGTTCGAAACTTACTACCCCTGCCACAAACGTTCGGAGCAGTAGTTCCGGACGTTTTGTTTTGCCCTTTTTGCCGGGTCCGGAAAGTTTTTTGCAGTTTTTGTAATTTCCCGCCCGATCCGGGTCGCCATTTGCTGCTATAGCTCAGTTGGTAGAGCGCATCCTTGGTAAGGATGAGGTCTCCAGTTCGAATCTGGATAGCAGCTCCACAGTAAGACCACTTGAATCCTTGAGATTCAGGTGGTTTTTTTGTTTGCTGTTAAAATTCAGAACCTCTGTTTTGTCCGATTGAAGAAAGCTGGCTTTTTTTGTTCCATCAAAATGCCCAAAACAGGGCTGTTCTTTCTCCGTTTCGTCCATTGAACTTTTCCACAATTTCCTGTATACTTAGTGCAATGTAATTAGTTATTTTTATAACGATTCGCTGAGTATTGGATTTGGAGGTAGATTCCTATGGCACGCTTCACTCTTCCCCGCGATCTTTACCACGGCAAGGGCTCACTGGAAGCCCTGAAGACCTTTACCGGCAAAAAGGCCATCGTCTGCGTCGGCGGCGGCTCCATGAAGCGGTTTGGTTTCCTCGACCGCGCGGTCGGCTACCTGAAGGAAGCCGGCATGGAAGTGGAACTGTTTGAGGGCATCGAGCCCGATCCCTCCGTCGAGACTGTCATGCGCGGCGCCGAGGCCATGCTGAAATTCGAGCCCGACTGGATCATCGCCATGGGCGGCGGCTCCCCCATCGACGCGGCAAAGGCCATGTGGATCAAGTACGAGTACCCCGACATCACCTTCGAAGAGATGTGCAAGGTGTTCGGCATCCCGCCGCTGCGCCGCAAGGCCCACTTCTGCGCCATCTCCTCCACCTCCGGCACCGCCACCGAGGTGACCGCCTTCTCCATCATCACCGATTACCAGAAGGGCATCAAGTACCCCATCGCGGACTTTGAGATCACCCCCGATGTCGCCATCGTCGATCCCGATCTGGCCGAGACCATGCCCAAGAAGCTGGTGGCCCACACCGGCATGGACGCCATGACCCACGCCATCGAGGCTTACGTCTCCACCGCCCACTGCGATTACACCGACCCGCTGGCCATCTTCGCCATCCGAATGATCCAAGGCGACCTCGTGGACAGCTACAACGGCAATATGGCCAAGCGCGACACCATGCACAACGCCCAGTGCCTTGCCGGCATGGCGTTCTCGAACGCTCTGCTGGGTATCGTGCACTCCATGGCCCACAAGACCGGTGCCGCCTTTGCGGACTACGGTGCCCACATCATCCACGGCGCAGCGAATGCGATGTATCTGCCCAAGGTCATCGCCTTCAACGCCAAGGACCCCGAAGCCAAGAAGCGCTACGGCGTCATCGCCGACGAGATGAAGCTGGGCGGTGCCAACGACGACGAGAAGGTTAAGCTGCTCATCGAGTACCTGCGCGGCATGAACGACGCGCTGAACATCCCCCACTGCATCCAGCACTACGGCCCGGACTCCTACCCCGCCGAGCAGGGCTTCGTGCCGGAGGAGGTCTTCTTGGAGCGTCTGCCGGAGATCGCGAAGAATGCCATCGCCGACGCCTGCACCGGCTCCAACCCCCGCCAGCCCAGTCAGGAAGAGATGGAGAAGCTGCTCAAGTGCTGCTACTATGACACGGACGTTGACTTCTGAGCTTTTTGCGCTTTCCTGAGAGTTTCCTCTTTCCCATAAATGCAGAGCCGCAGACCGGTTGGTCTGCGGTGAGCTGGAGCTGCTATCCAGATTCGAACTGGAGACCTCATCCTTACCAAGGATGCGCTCTACCAACTGAGCTATAGCAGCACAATCACAGCTCAATTAGTTTACCATAAAGCAGCTTTCTTGGCAAGAGGTTTTTGCGATTTTTTTGATTTTTTTGCAAAAAAGGGGCCGCCACGGCATGTGGCGGCCCCTTTGTGGGTTCTATTACTCGATCAGGCCGTTCAGCAGCGCCAAGCACTTGCGGCTGTGGAGCTTACGGATGGCCTTAGCTTCGATCTGGCGGACACGCTCACGGGTGACGCCGAAATCGCGGCCGACTTCCTCCAGCGTGCGGGGGCGGCCATCGTCCAGACCAAAGCGGAGGCGGATGACCTTTTCCTCACGGGGGGTCAGGCTCTTGAGGGCCTGATTGATCTGCTGGGCCACCATGGCGCGGTCCGCAGCCTTGCCGGGAGCCTCGGCGTTCTCGTCGGCGACGAAATCGCCCAGCGAGGAGTCCTCCTCCTCGCCGACGGGGCTCTCCAAGCTGGCGGGTTCCTGCGCCATCCGCTGAATCTCGCGGACACGATCGACGCTCATATCCATGGCCTTTGCCAGCTCTTCCGGGGTAGGCTCGTGGCCGTTCTGGTAGACGAGCTGGTTGGTGGCCTGACGCATCCGGTTGATGGTCTCGACCATGTGGACCGGGATGCGGATGGTGCGGGCCTGATCCGCGATGGCGCGGGTGATGGCCTGACGGATCCACCATGTTGCGTAGGTGGAGAAGCGGAAGCCGCGGTCGCAGTCGAACTTCTCGGCAGCCTTGATCAGGCCGATGTTGCCCTCCTGAATCAGGTCGAGGAAGGCGAGGTTGTGGCCGACGTGCTTCTTGGCGATGGAGACCACCAGACGGAGGTTCGCTTCGCTCAGGCTGCGGCGGGCGTTCAGGCCGTCGCGGCGGATCTTCAGCAGCTCCTGACGGCGCTCTTCGGTCAGGGGGCCGTTCTCGATCTCTTCCTCTGCCTTTTCCTCCGCTGCCTTCTCCTCGGCGTCCTCGCCGGGCTTCTCATTGCCGTCCTCGTCGAGGTCCTCGGTGTAGCTCCGGCTGTTCTCGTCCTCTTCGAACGAGAAGCGGGCGCTGTTCTTCTTGATGTACTCCGGCGCGCTGTACTTGATGCGGTCCGCCTGAAGGATGTGTGCCGCCTCGGCACCGGCATGGATGCGGCGGCTCAGCTCGACCTCCTGCTCTGCGCTCAGCAACGGGATCTGGCCGATCTGCTTGAGGTAGTTCTTCACGGGGTCGTCCAGCAGCTCATCCATGGCGGCCTTCAGGTCGGCGGGGTTCTCCTCCGCCTGTTCCTCTTCGCCGTCGTCGCCGATGCCCAGCTCGTCGCTGTTGGCCTCGGCGTTCTCCACCTCGGCAATGATGCTGTCCACGTCCAGACTGGCATCCTCTTCCGCTTCGTTGTCCAGAACCTTGATGCCGCGCTCCTCCAACAGGGTGTAGAGGGTCTCCACATCCATCCGGCACTGGGCGGCCAACTCCTTGGCCTCCTGTGCGCTCAGGGTGCCTTCGCCTTTCGTCAACAGTTCCTTCAAAGTCATGCCCATTTCGCTCTCTCCTTTTCACTTTGGGCGGTTTCCCGTTCAAAGTGACGTTGTATCATAGTTTTGCCCGCTGCCCGGCCGTTCAAATCACAAGGCCGCCGTTCACGCCGAACACTTGCCCGGTGATGTACCCGGCATCCTCCCCCGCGAGGAACACCAGCAGCTTTGCCACCTCGTCTGCGCTGCCGAGGCGGCCCACGGGGGTCTCCTCCGCCAGCGCCGCCTTATCCTCGGCGGTAAAGGCAGCCATCATATCGGTGTCGATGACACCCGGAGCCACGCAGTTGACGGTGATGCCGCTGGGGCCCTCCTCTTTGGCGAGGGCCTTGGTCAGGCCGATGAGGCCCGCCTTGGCAGCGGAATAGTGGACCTCGCAGCTGCCGCCGGTCTGGCCCCACATGCTGCTGACCGTCAGGATGCGGCCCGCCTTGCGGCGGATCATCCCCGGCAGTGCCAGCTGGCACAGGTGGAACGCACCGGACAGGTTCACGTCCAGCATATGCTGCCATTCGTCGGGGGTGATGTCGGTAAACAGCTTCTGCTGGGCGATGCCCGCGTTGCTCACCAGCACATCCACCCGGCCCAGCGCCTGTTCCGCCGCGCGGAACGCCACCTCACAGCTGGCGCGGGAGGCCACGTCGCACTGGACGGCGATGCAGCCCGGCAGCTCCTGCTCCAGCGCTGCCGCCGCATCGGCATTGGTGTGGTAGAGCACCGCCACGCGGTATCCGGCCTTATAAAAGGCTCGTGCCGCCGCCGCACCGATGCCCCGGTCGCCGCCGGAGATCAGCACACACCGCACCGCCGCCGGTTCCGGCTGCTGCGGCGCTTCCGGCACAGCGGGCGTTTCGGGGACGCCTGCCGCTTCCGGCGGAATCGGTTCCGCCGCGGGCTTCCGGCCCAGCTCCGGCACCACGATGGTCGGTTCCTCATCGGGTGCAGGGGTCGGCGGCTCCGGCTTTTCCGGCTCGGCCTCCTCGGCGGGTGCCTTGGGCAGCTCCACCGGGGCGGGGTCCTCGTCCGACAGATTGAATGTCAGCTCAAATTCGTCATCGTACAAGAGTCAGCCCTCCTGTCGCTTGTTCTCTGCCGGTGCCAAGGGGCACTCCGGCAGGAGAAACCGCCGGCCCACGCTCCCCAGAACATCGCTCTGCTCACTTCTTCCGGTCAAGTCCGGTCCTGCGGCGTGCCTGTGGACGATCGCGTGTGGTTTCGACAAGTTTCCATTGAATAATATAGCACAATTTCTCGAAAAAAGAAAGTGGGAACCGAATGATTTTTCACGCAGTTCCCACTTTTTTTGATTTTTCACTTCGTGACCGGCGGCTTCCAGCGGGGTTTTGCGGCCCGCTTTTCCCGCAATCGGAGGAAAAAGGTCTGCAAAAGCGCCTGTGCCTCCTCGGCGCGGAGGCCCCGCTCCACCGCCGGGTGGTGGTTGAAGGGCATGGCGAACAGGTCGGCCACCGAGCCGCAGCAGCCCGCCTTGGTATCTGCCGCGCCGTACACCACCCGCTTGATCCGGCTGTTGATGATGGCCCCGCTGCACATGGGGCAGGGTTCCAGCGTCACGAACAGCTCACACTGCCACAGCCGCCAGCCGCCCAGCTTTTTGCACGCCGCGTCGATGGCCAGCAGCTCGGCATGGTGGAGGGCGTTTTTCTCGGTCTCCCGCGTGTTGTGGGCCGCGGCGATGATCTCGCCGTCCCGCGCGACGACGGCTCCCACCGGCACTTCACCCAGTGCGGCGGCCTGTTCGGCCTCGGCCAGCGCTGCGCCCATCAGCTCGTAATCGGTCATGGTATTCCCCTTTCTGCCAGACAGTCGGCCAGCACGATCCCATTGTTCAAGATATGCAGCACAAGGCCGGGCAGAAGGCTCCCCGCCCGATCGGCTGCCCAGCCGAAGATAAGACCCATCCCCAGTGCATACGCTTTGGCGGTCCAGCTTCCGTGCATCGCCGCAAACAGAACGGCTTGTCCCGCGATGGCCGCGTTTTTCCCCAGCGGCTGCAAAAGCCGGAGCGCGGCCCCGCGGAAGATCAGCTCCTCCGCCACGGGCAGCACGAGGCAGTTGCGCAGAACGCCCGCCAGCCCCGCCGGGGCCGCAGCCTCTGCCGGGAACAGCACGCTGAACGCCGCCGCCAGCCCGGCCCAGAGCAGGGCCGCGATGCCAAAGGTCTTCCAGCGGGCCGCTTTTTCCTGTTTTTCCTTCACGCACAGCCCTCCCATCGGCGGACATTGTACCATATCCGCTCCCCTTTGCGCAAGCGGCGGGTCGTTTTTGCGAAAATGCGAGAAAATTTTGTTAAATCAATTGACTTTTCAAGGCGGCATCTGGTATAATTTTCACGACTTTTTTGATAATTTGGTCGTTTTACGACCGTGAGCCCTTGGAGGTACTACGATATGATCCGCATTCTCACCGATTCCGCGTCCGACATCCTGCCCGACGAAGCCGGGCAGCTGGGCGTGACCGTCATCCCGCTGAACGTCACTTTGGAGGACAGCACCATCCTGCGCGACGGCGTGGACATGACCCCCACCGAATATTACGGCATCCTCGCCGGGTGCCACAGGCTCCCCACCACCAGCCAGCCCAGCCCGGAGCTGTTCGAGAACTTCTTCACCGAAGCGGCCGCCGCCGGGGACGAGGTGATCGGCATCTTCCTGTCCCACGAGTTGTCCGGCACCTACCAGTGCGCCAAGCTCGCCGCCGACATGGTCAACGCGGACAACATCCTCTTCGTGGACAGCGAGAACGTCTGCCTCAGCGAGGCGCTGCTGGTCCGTCTGGCCGTCCACCTGCGGGATTCCGGCAAGAACGCCGGGCAGATCGCGGCCATTCTGGAGCACGCCAAGGAGCACCTGCACCTCGTGGCCGTCATCGACGATCTGAAGTACCTGCGCAAGGGCGGCCGTCTGCCCGCCGCTGTGGCCGTCGCGGGCGGGATGCTGGGCATCAAGCCCCTCATCACCATCAAGGAGGGCAAGGTCGCCATGGCGGGCAAGGCCCGCGGTCTGCCCGGTGCCTATGTGGCTCTGTTCAAGAAGATCGAGGAATTGGGCGGCATCAACCCGTCCTTTGCGGCGCTGGCCGGTTACACCCTTTCCACCCGCGAGGTGGCCCCCATCCAGACCTACCTGCGCGACAACCTCCAGCAGGAGGACCCCCTCGTGCGCCAGATCGGCTGCGTCATCGGCACCCACGCCGGCCCCGGCGCCTTCGGTCTCGCCTTTTTTGACAAGGACCTTGTGCTGGACCTGTGATCGCGCCTTTCCAGATGCAAAATAAGGAGCTGTGTTTCCCGCACAGCTCCTTATTTTTATGCTCACAACACCGCATCCGACGCGAGTTTGCCCAGCAGGAGCACGAGCACCACGAGCATCATGGGGCGGATGAATTTTGCGCCGTTCTTGAGGGCGAAGTGGGAGCCCAGCAGGTTGCCCACGATGCCGCTGATGGCGCAGGGGATGCCCACCGAGAAGACCACCAAGCCGCTGGCCAGATAGGTGACGAGGCCGGCGTAGTTGCTGGCAAGGTTCAGCACCTTGGCGTTGCCGCCCGCGGTGCGGAGATCAAAGCCCATCAGGGTGGTGAAGGCGATGATGGCAAACGTCCCGGTGCCGGGGCCGAAGATGCCGTCGTACAGGCCGATGCCAAGGCCGATGGCGAGGGCCAGCGCGGCCTTTTTCGCGTTCATCGTGCCGTCGTCCCGGTTCTCGTCCGGCAGCTTCCGCCGCCAGAGGATGAGCACCGCCGCGATGGGCAGGATGACGAACATCATGGCCTGAAGCGCCTCATCGCTGAGCAGCAGCACGACGTGGGAGCCGAGGGCGCTGCCCGCAAAGCTGCCCACCGCCGCCAAGAGGCCGACCTTGATGTTCATGGCCCCGCTGCGGAAAAAGTTCACCGTCGCAAAGGTGGTGCCGCACGCGGCGCTGAACTTGTTGGTGCCGTAGGTGTAGTGGGGCGGCAGCCCCGCAAAGAGATAAGCGGGCAGACTGATGAGCCCGCCGCCGCCCGCTGCCGAGTCCACAAAGCCCGCAAAGCCGGTCATGCACATCAGGAAGACCAGCATGAGGGGAGAGATCGTGTTTGTCATAGATACAGCTTCCCCTCACATGCAAGGATCTGGTCGAGGATCATCCGGGAGACACGGGCACCGTAGACCATGGCGGGGTGGTCGTTGTACTCGATGATGTCGTGGAAGTCCTTGTTCATCAGGACGATGACGTACTCGCCATACGGAGTGTGGACGATGCCGCCGTCGTTGCGGCATGCGTTCATGCTGCCGCTCTTGCTGGCCACCCAGATGAGCTCCGGCTCGCCGGTCTCCTCACAGTCCAGATAAAACTGGGGAAAGTCGTGGGTCAGCATGGTGTTGTAATGCTGCTGGCGGAAGATGGCAAGCATTTCCGCGCTGGCCTCCTTGCTGACGAGGGTGCCCTTGGCCACCTGCGCGAACAATGCGGCGTAATCCCGCGGGGTGGTGGTGCCGAGGTCGTCGTAGCGGTCAAAGTGGAGGGGATTGTGGAGCACGGTGTCCGCGAACCCCAGCTCCCGGATGCACGCATTGATGGTATCCAACCCCAGATAATCGATGATCATGTTGGTGGCAATGTTGTCCGAGCAGATGATCATCATGGTAGCGGTATCCTTGACCTTGAGCTTTGCGCCCACGCCCAGCGCCCGCAGCATTCCGGAGCCGTCAACGAACTGGCTCTCCTCGTAGGTGATCTCTTCCTCAAGGCTGGCCTTGCCCCGGCTGACTTGGAGGTAGAGCGCCGCCAGAATGAAGGCCTTGATGGTGGAGGCCGTCTCAAATTTTTCGTCCGCACCGATCTCAACGGTGTGCCCCTGTAAGTCGTCCACAAAGACGCTCATCTTCCCCTGATAGGAGTACAGCTCAGCGGCGATCCGCTTTTCCAGTGTCATATTTTTATCCATAACGGAATATTCCCTTCTGTTTTTACAAGTTCTCCTCAAAGAAGCGCTGGGCGTTGCGGTAGAAGATCCGCTCCACCTCGTCCTCGGTGAAGCCTTCCTTCCGCAGGGCCTCGGCCAGCAGCGGGAGCTTGGAGCAGTCGTCCATTTCCAGCTTGCCGCCGATGCCGTCAAAATCGCTGCCGAGGCCGATGATCTCGATGCCGCCCACCTGCTTGAAATGGGCCGCATGCTTTGCCATCAGGGCCGTGGTGCTGCGGCAGAGCTGCGGGCGGGGCTGGTCATCGAGGAAGCCGCTGCAATAGTTCAGGCCCACCAGACCGCCGCGCTCCGCCATGGCCCGGATCATCTCGTCCGTCAGGTTGCGGCAGTGGGGTGCCAATGCCCGGCAGTTGGAGTGGCTGGCCGCAAAGGGGCGGGTGCTATGCTCGGCAATGTCCCAGAACCCCTTGTCGGACAGGTGGCTCACGTCCACGATCATATGCAGCTTTTCCATCTCCGCCAAAAACTCGAAGCCGCGCTCCTTCAGGCCGGTCTCGGTGTTGGGCTGGCAGGGCCAGATATCCCCGCCCCCGCCGGGCACCACGTTGGGGCTGGCCAGCTCGTTTTCGTGGTTCCACGTCAGGGTCATCATCCGGGCACCCAGCTCGTACATCCGGCGCAGTACGCCGAGGCTGCCCTTGCAGCAGCCGCCCTCTTCGATGGTCAGCATTCCGCTGATCTTGCCCGCCGCCGCATTTTTGCGGATGTCCTCCGGGCGGTAGACCGGCGCGATCTTGTCGGAGTACTTCGCCATGATCCGCTTGAAGACATCCACCTCTTCCAGCGCTGTCACCAGCGGGTCCGCGCCGGGGGTGGGGTCGGCCAGATTCACAAAGGCGGCAAAGCATTGCAGCATGTAGTCGCCCTTCTGCATCTTTTCCAGATCGATGTGCAGGTCATTTTGGGCGAAGCTCTTGTCCTCGCCCCGCCGCTCCGCATAGCGCAGCTCGCTGAGGGTATCACAGTGTAGATCGAAAACTTTCATAAGTGCTGTCCTTTCTATAACAGTTCCTTTATACAACCTCTCCGTCTCGCTCACGCTCGACAGCTCTCCTAGTAGGAGAGCCTCTGGCGAAACCGTTCACTTTGCATGGACTGCCAAGGCCTCCCCTACAAGGAAAGACTCCCTCCGGCCGGAGGGAGATGTCGCATATGCGACAGAGGGTAGACGGCTGGCATTGCGAAGCAATGACGGAGAGGTTGTACGAAGGGAAACTTCATTCATTTCAAAACAAGCTCCCCACCGCATACAGACTCTTCACCAGATCCTCCCGGTAGAGCGGGTCGGCGGGGTCAAGGCTGTTGAGCACCACACCGCCGCTCCGGGCGGCACCGGTGGAGTGGATGTACCGCCCCTCGCCCAGATAGAGCGCGATGTGGCCGGGGAAGTAGAGGGCGTCGCCCCGCTTGGCCTGTTCCAGCGGGATCTTGTGCATCGGCCAGCCCTCCACGAGCTTTGCATCCCGGTAGATGAGGACGCCGCACTGCATATAAGCGCTGCTCACAAGGCCGGAGCAGTCGATGCCGCGGCCCGACTTGCCGCCCCAGCGGTACTCGGTGCCCAGATACTTCTTGGCCTGTTCGGCCAGCGCATTGCGGAACGCCTCCTCGCTGCCGCCAAACCAGCGGTCAATGGCGCGGGGGACCAGCTCTTCCGGCTTGCAGCCCTCGGCCTTGGCAAGGGCCTCGTCAAAGGTCCGCCCCGCTTCCTGCGTGAAGACCGCCGTCATCGAAAAGCGCACCGGTTCCAGCGCCACATCCCGGACATAGCCGCTGCGGCCATCCACCAGCCCCACCTTGGCCCAGCCCGTGTGGGCTTCCGCTTCCGGGTCCGGCAGACGGCGCAGCACCGCGCCGCGTTCCAGCTCTGCCAGCCGGACGCCCTGCACCTTGGGCAGGGTCAGCACGTCGGTGGCCCGGCCCGCCAGCACCAATTCGGCAGAAAGATATCCTCGCAGTTCTTTTTCGCCGCAAAAATACAATTCGGACACAAATACATACCCGTGGTAGCCGTAAAATGTGACCACTTCGGCCATGGTTTCCGGCAGAGTGATCCCGTCCGCCGTCACGCCGCCGGGCTCGGTGCGCAGCTGACACACCTGCCCGTACAGCCCCTCGTCCCCGATGGTGGACACAACGCCCGCATCGCTTTCCTTCGTCGTCTCCGGCAGGTCGTAAATGGTCACGACCGGCCGTGCAAACATTGCAAATTTCATCCTTCCGGCACCTCCAACAGTTCCAGCAGCTCTTCCGGCTTCATAGACAGGATGGCGCCATCCGCGCTGCCTGTCACCGTTTCCGCCAAGGACTGCTTGGCTTGCTGCAATGCAACGATCTTTTCTTCAATGGTATCCTGCGCAATGAGCTTATACACCTGCACCGGGTTCTGCTGGCCGATGCGGTAGGCGCGGTCAGTGGCCTGATTCTGCGCCGCCACGTTCCACCACGGGTCGTAGTGGATGACGATGTCGGCGGCGGTCAGGTTCAGGCCCGTGCCGCCCGCCCGCAGCGAGATGAGGAAGACGCTCACCTCGCCCCCGTTGAACCGCCGCACCAGTTCGGCGCGGACCGGCTTCGGGGTAGAACCCTGCAAGGTGAAGTGGCTGATGCCCTCGGCGTCCAGCCGCTTCGCCAGCAGGTCGAGCATGGAAGTGAACTGGCTGAACAGCAGGATGCGGTGGCCGCCCTCGACGGCGGAGCTCACCAGCTCCACACAGGCGTCCAGCTTGGCGCTTCCGCCCTCCCAGTTGTCGGCGATGAGGTGCGGGTCGCAGCAGATCTCCCGCAGCCGCATCAGCACGGCAAAGACGGCCATCTTGTCTTCGGGTTTTGCGGCCCGCAGCTTCTCGCGGGCGTCCACCACCGCCGCCAGATACAACTTGCGCTGCTCGGTCTCCAGCTCGATGCGGTAGATGTTCTCCGTCTTCGGGGGCAGTTCCTTCAGCACGTCGGCCTTCATCCGGCGGAGGATGAAGGGGCCGGTCAGTTGGTTCAGCCGCCGCACCGCAGTCTGGTCATCCTCCTGCACAATGGGCTTCTCGAACCGGGCGCAGAATGCCTTGTAAGGCGGCAGATACCCCGGCATCAGGAAGGAGAAGATGCTCCACAACTCCCCCAGCCGGTTTTCCACCGGGGTGCCAGTCAGCGCAAAGCGCACCCGGCTGTTCACCCCGCAGACGACCTTATATTTCTGGGTCGTGTGGTTCTTGATGGCCTGTGCCTCGTCGAGGATACAGGCATAGAATTTCTGGTTTTCGTAGAGGGCCTCGTCCCGGCGGAGCAGGTCATAGCTCGTCACCACGAGGTCGGCGGCCTCCCACTGTTCCGCCAGCGACGCACGGTGGGCCGCATCGCCGTCCACCACCACGCAGTGCAGTTCCGGCGTGAACTTTTCGCACTCCTCGGCCCAGTTCAGCACCAGCGACGCCGGGCAGACGATGAGGCTGGGCAGGGGGTTCTCCCCCAGCTCCTTGATGGCCAGCAGGTAGCTCAGCACCTGCACCGTCTTGCCAAGGCCCATATCGTCGGCCAGAATGCCGCCCATGCCGTAGCCATCCAGCGTTCGCAGCCAACGGTAGCCGTCCCGCTGGTATTTTCGCAATACTTTTTGTAGAGAGGCCGGAGGGGTATACTCGCTGTCCTTCACCGCGTGGAAGCTCCGGCTGATCCGCCGGAAGGCATCGTCCCGGTTAAAGCGGATGCCGCTCTGGCCCGACAGCGCCCAGTCCAGACTGGGGGCGCGGTAAAGCGGCAGTTCAGCGTGGTTCCTGCCCAGCTTCGCGCCCGAAAGCTCCAGCGTCTCGTTCAGTTCGTCCAGCCCCTCAAGGTCATCGTCCAGCTTCAGCAGCCGTCCGTCCCGCAAGCGGTGATACCGCTTTTTCTGGTGGAGCGACTTCAGCAGGGCTTTCAGCTCCCCCACCGGGAACTCGCCGGTGTCCACCTCTAGGTCAAGGACGCTGCCCTGCACCGACACCCCCACCGAGATCTTCGGCGGCGGGGCCTGCAAGTTCCGGAAGGCGTCGGTCAGGTAGACTTCGCCTTCGTTCATCAGCGTCGGGACGCCCTCGTCCAGAAAGCGGTAGACCTCGTCTTCGTCGTAGGTGCTGTACTGCAACGGCTCACCGGGCTGTAAATACCGCCCCAGCAGCTTGGCCGCCCGGTTTTCGGCGCGGGCATCCCGCAAAAGGCCCTGCGGCGGGGGCGTAAAGGGAGCCACACGGTCCTCGCCGTACAAAAATTCCAGATGTGCGCTCACGGCTCCCATCTGCGGTGCATCCAGATAGAACTGGGTCACCGGTTCCAGCGGGATCTGGTTCAGCAGCAGCCGCTCCGGGTCCTCAATGGTCACATGCCGCCCCAGCTCCGGCAGCACATAACTGCAAAAGGCCGTGGCGTCCTTGCTGGTGAAAAACAGCCGCTTCCCGCACAGGGTCTTCAGCGCCGGGGCCATCCGGGTCGTGGCGGCACGGTCCAGCCGCCAAAGCGTATCCTCGCTGAACAGATAGTCGAAATCCAAGCCGCTCACCCAGCCCAGCGACGGTTCCACGGCGATCTCCACACCGCCCCGCCGCCGTTCCACCTGCAGCGTCAGGGCCGGAACATCTTTTTTTAAGGTATAACCGCCCACTTCGCCCCGGTCCGCGTACAGCGTCACCAGCCCGTCGAACAGCTCCCCCGTCAGCGCCATGCCCCCGGCCGGGCCGGTCTCGGCATAGCGGCTGTAGGTGTAGCCCCGCGTTTCCAATTGCTTCCGGCTGATGACCTCCCGCCGGATCAACCCCAATAGCTGCTGGGCATCCGGCGTAAAGGCATCCCACCGGTGCTGGAACGTCAGCGACTTACCGTAGCTGACGACCCGGCTCTCCTCGATATCTTCCAGCAGGTGTTCGATGCTTTTGACGACATACTGCCGCCCGCCGCCGGAGATGCGGAGCCGCAGCCACGGCGTGCCGTACTGCAGCAGGGTCAGTTCCGGTTCCAGTTCCACAAAGCCGGTGCGCTGGGGCAGGGTATTGTCCTCCAGTTCAGCCAGCGCCCCTTCCTGATAGGTGCGCAGCAGTGCACGGGCTGCATCGTCGGACTCCGGCTCGTCGCTCCGCCATTTTTTGCCGAACAGCATTTCAAGGCCCGAAACATAGCTGTCTTTCCGGGGAGTTTCCGGCTCCTCTGCGGGCTTTTCGGGCAGGTTGGCCACCCCGCGCACCACGCCGGGAATCTCCGCCGGCTCAGTCTGTGTGCGCCGTTGTACCTTCACCGCTTTTTGTTCTTTCAGGTCATACAGCAGCAGCGCACCGATGTGCTCACAAAAAAGCCCATTGCCATTATCGTTATACGGACAGGTACAGCTTGCACTGACGAAACTGCCATTTTGCCGCAGCCACGCCTCCGTGGTATACAGATGATCACCGCTGCCTTCGATTTCTGCGCAGAGATGCCGTACTCCATTTTCCTCCGTCTCGCAGTCAAAGGATTCGATATGCTTCATGTAATTTTCGGCCCGCGCAAAGATCGTGCCGCCCAGCAGATAGTGGATGTCTTCCATGTCCATTTCGGGTTCCCTCCCCTGCCTGTGCTCTATTGGTTAAGCATACCGCACCGGTGGGCCAGATGCAAGGCTTTTGCCGAAAAAATCCGCCGCCTCTTTTGCAGGGGCAGCGGAAGGAAGCCTTATTCTTTTTCCAGATAGTAGCATACAAGGTCGGTCGGCCCGCGTTCGGCGTGGTGCATCGCCTTGTGCTCGACGCCTTCGTAGACAAAGCCCAGCTTTTTCAGCAGTTCTCCGGAGGCGGTGTTGTAGGCATAGTGTCCACCCGTGAACAGCACGGTCTCGGTTTGGGCAAAATAGGCTTCGACCACTGCCGCCAGCGCCTCCCGCGCAAAGCCGTTCCGGCGGGCGTCCGGCGCGATCTCAATGCCCAGCTCCCAGCCCGGCACCGCCCGCTCGGCATCCATCATTGAGATCACACCGACGACCCGGCCTGTCTCCTTTTCTACAATGCTGTACCGCACCTGCCCGGCAAATTTCTGCATTAAGCGGCGGTATTCGTCGTCCATAGCGTCAAATGCGTGGTAGCCGCCGCAGTCCAGCGTTGTCTGCTCATCCGAAAAAATCGCAAAGACATCCTCGGCGTCCTCCACCGCAAACTGCCGCAGCAATAAGCGCTCTGTTTCAATCGGTAAAGCTTCCATTTATTCTCCTTCTGTATATATCTTATAGACATTTTCGATTTGATATGGGTCACTCAGCAATACCCTGCCATCCGACAGCACCGTAAGTTCATCCCCTACCGCAAGGTCTTCCAGCTTTGCTTGCTTTCCGTTTTTTGTTCGCAGCTTTTCCGAAATCTTGTGGAACGCATATAGCTTCCCGTTTTCTTCTTCTGCCATCAGAAAATCATTTTCCTCGTCAATCGCAGTGACAGTAACTGCCGTATGGGTGCTGACTGACGCTAGAATTTCCTCAATTTCCTGATAAACTGCCTTTCCGTTCGGAAAAATGTAGGCCTTTTTCCCATCGACCAAACAGATTCGGCTGTCCGCATAAAATGCAAGCCAAACCTTCGCCTTGTCATCGCTGCCGAATTGAAGGATCACATCCTGCCCGCCTGCGTCGAAGGTATCCTGATTGATGCAGGGCAGGTAGATTTTCTTGCCCAGATATTCTTCGAGCGCCTGATACAGCTCCGTCGAAGCGTTGGTCTGGAAATCATTCATCTCCACATCGCCCCGGAACGAGTTCAGGTTCATTTCCGCTACGGCAAGCGTATCGCTTTCCCGGATGGGCTTGGCAATCTTCTGCACCCGGTACACCGCAAGAGAGCCAAACGCCACGCACAGAAACAGCACCACCCCGGCAGCCGCCAGAACACGCTTGTGATTTCTGCTTATCTTCACCGTTAAAAGAACGCCCACAAAGCACACTGCCATCGGCAGCAGACACATGACCCAGTCCATCGTTTCATCTCCCTCGCGGTAGTTTCTTTCATTATACCGGAAACCATGCAAAAGCACAACAAAAAACGCCTCAGGAAAAATCCTGAAGCGTTCTGTTCAAGTCGGCGACTACCTATTTTCACGCGCCGTTTCCAGCGAACTATCTTGGGCACGAGTGAGCTTAACTTCTGTGTTCG
>QWCE01002364.1_pt1 | contig 23974 bp, 16 predicted proteins | sample 1972531 | NCBI WGS metagenome assembly QWCE01 (sample SAMN09866716, study PRJNA288562) | Human gut metagenome isolate term4_stool, whole genome shotgun sequencing... | reverse complement strand
CCACAGCAACCTCAACAGCTCCATCACCAGTGTGCTGGCCGCGCTGCTGTGCATCGTCATCGGCATGGCTGTGGGCTTCCTCGTGCTGCTGGCCATCAACCCGGCCCACGCATGGGGCGACGGCTTTGTCCGCATCATTAAGGGCGGCTTCCATGACGCCCCCTACGGCGTCGGCAAGGAGCTGGCCAACGCAGCACCCCTCATCATGACCGGTCTGTCCGTGGCCTTCGCCTTCAAGACCGGCCTGTTCAACATCGGTGCTGCCGGTCAGTACACGCTGGGCGCTTACGGCGCACTCTACTGTGCCATCATGCTCAAGATGCCCTGGTATGTCTGCCTGATCGTCGCCACCATCCTCGGCGGCATCTGGGGCGCTATCCCCGGCTTCTTCAAGGCTTACTTCAACATCAACGAGGTCATCACCTCCATCATGTTCAACTGGATCGGTTTGTATCTGGTCAATGAGCTTATCTACCAGAACGGCACCGGCCCCATGTACGACGTGCGCAACACCCGTACCCTGAACCTGAGCAAGAACGCTGAGTACGCCCAGTCCATCATCCCGGACTTCGGCCTGAACAAGATGTTCCAGACCAACAGCACCACCATTGCGATCTTCCTCGCTGCGGCAGTCGCCATTCTGATCTGGGTCATCCTGAACAAGACCACCTTTGGCTATGAGCTGAAGGCCGTCGGCCTGAACAAGAGCGCCGCCCGCTACGCCGGCATCAACGAGAAGAAGAACATCATCCTCTCCATGGCCATTGCAGGCGCTCTGGCAGGCTTCGGCGCCGGACTCTACTACCTGTCCAATGTCTCTCAGTGGAACCCGCTGAACTCCACCAGCCTGCCGGCCATGGGCTTCAACGGCATCTCTGTGGCCCTGCTGGCAAGCTCCAACCCCATCGGCACCATCTTCTCCGCGATCTTCATCTCCCACATCTCGGTCGGCGGCTCTTTCCTGTCCACCAAGTATTACCCCACCGAGATCTCCGACCTGATCAGCGGTATCATCATCTACCTGTGCGCATTCTCCATGCTGTTCCGTGGCAAGATCCACTCCATGCTGTTCAAGAATGCGGACAAGACCAACGTGAATGCAGAGCCCGCCCCTGCTAAGACCGAAACCAAGAAGGAGGGCAAGTGATATGCTGCTTCTCATCAAGTATACTCTGCTGTATGGCATCGTGCTGATGCTGGTCGCTCTGGGCGGTATGTTCAGTGAGCACTCCGGCATCATCAACATCGCACTGGAAGGCATCATGGTCATCGGCGGTGTGGCGGGTGTCCTCACCCTCACCATGCTGCCCGAGAGCCTGCCGGCTTTCGCCACCGTGATCATCGCGGTGCTGGCGGCGGCTATCGCCGGCATGGTCTACAGCCTGCTGCTGGCCTTCGCGTCCATCAACCTGAAAGCGGACCAGACCATCGGCGGCACGGCCCTGAACCTGCTGGCGACGGCGGTGGCTGTGGTCATCTCCAAGAATTTCAGCGACAGCGGCAGCGCCAAGCTGAACTACTCCAACAAGCCCTTCCTGTTCAGCATCGGCGGCCTGGAGCTGAGCATCTTTGTCCCGCTGGGCATCGCACTGCTCATCATCAGCTACATCGTGCTGTACAAGACCCGCTTCGGCCTGCGTCTGCGCGCCTGCGGCGAGCATCCTCAGGCTGCGGACTCTGTGGGCATCAACGTCTACAAGATGCGCTATGCCGGTGTCGTCATCTCGGGCGCTCTGGGTGCTATCGGCGGTCTGGCCTATATCGTGCCTCCCGTCCAGACCTGGAACTTTGAGGTCGGCGTGGCCGGTGCAGGCTTCCTTGCCATGGCCGTTATGATCTTCGGTCAGTGGAAGCCCTTCAACATCTGCGGCGCAGCCATGTTCTTTGCCGTGTTCAAGAGTCTGGCCAACATCGCCGACTCCACCTTCCTCGCACAGCTCCACTGGTCCAGCAACATCTACAACATGATGCCCTTCGTGGCATCCATGGTCATTCTGGCCTTCACCTCCAAGAACAGCATGGCTCCCAAGGCCGAGGGCATCCCCTACGACAAGGGTTCCCGCTGATTCGAGCGTATTTTCCGGGCGCAGCTGCTTTTCCGGGCGGCTGCGCCCTTTTTTGTTTCTTTTTCAACAGATTCCACAAAACAGCGCTTGCTTTTGCGGGAAAATTTGCTATACTTGAATTACAATGTCATACTATTGCCGGAGGCGGGGCAGCGCGGCCCGGGCCGTCGGCGGAGAATACGATTTAGGAGCGTGACCTTATGCGCATTTACGATTTGATCGCCAAGAAGCGGGACGGCGGCACCCACAGCCGCGAGGAGCTGGAAGCCATCGTCAACGGTTTCGTCAGCGGCGAGGTGGCCGATTACCAGATGGCGGCCTGGATGATGGCAGTTTATCTGCGCGGCATGACCGACGAGGAGACTGCCGAGCTGACCGACGTGATGGCCCACAGTGGCGTCATGGTGGACCTTTCGCCCATCCCGGGCATCAAGGTGGACAAGCACTCCACCGGCGGCGTGGGTGACAAGACCACGCTGGTCATCGCGCCCATCGTCGCGGCCTGCGGTGTCAAAATTGCCAAGATGAGTGGCCGTGGCCTCGGCCATACCGGCGGCACCATCGACAAGATGGAGAGCGTCCCCGGCACAAAGACCGCTCTCTCGCAGGACGAGTTCTTTGCACAGGTGAATAAGATCGGCCTGTCGGTCATTGGCCAGAGCGAGGGCATCGCCGTGGCAGATAAGAAGATGTACGCCCTCCGCGACGTCACCGCAACCGTCAGCTGCATCCCCCTCATCGCGTCCAGCATCATGTCCAAGAAGCTGGCCTCCGGCTCGGACGCCATCCTGCTGGACGTCACCACCGGCACCGGTGCGTTCATGAAGACCGTGGACCAGAGCATCGAGCTGGCCAAGCTGATGGTCTCCATCGGCACCCATCATGGCCGCCGCGTCGCTGCTATGATCACCGACATGGACACCCCGCTGGGCCACAACATCGGCAACAGCCTTGAGGTCATGGAGAGCATGGACGTGCTCAAGGGCCACGGCCCCGCCGACCTGACCGAGGTCTGCCTGCAGCTGGCTGCGAATATGCTGGTGCTGGCCGATAAGGGGTCTCCCGCCGAGTGCCGCGCCATGGCCGAGGCTGTCATCGCGGACGGTTCTGCCTATGCAAAGTGCAAGGAGATGTTCGCGGCTCAGGGCGGCGATACCCGCGTGCTGGACGACTACAGCCTCTTCGAGAAGCCCGCCGCCAGCTATGAGCTGCTGGCCGAAGAGGACGGCTACATCGTCGCCAATGACGCCGAGAAGATCGGCTCTGCCAGCGTTCTGCTGGGCGCAGGCCGTCAGAAGAAGGGCGACCCGTTGGACTTCGCCGCCGGCATCACCCTCCACAAGAAGCGCGGCGACTACGTCCACAAGGGCGAGAGCCTCGCCACCTTCTACGGCGCGGCGGATAAGTTCGACGCTGCCGCCGCCGAGTACCGCAGCGGCCTCGTCTACGGCCCCGAAAAGCCCGAGGAAGCCCCGCTGGTCTACGCCCTCGTCACCAAGGACGGCGTGGAGCGGTACTGAAATACCTGAATCGCTGAGAACGGCCCCGGGATCTGTGTGTTCCGGGGCCGTTTTTCCGCCAAAACTGCGCTTTGTGGTTGGATAAAGCCGACAGAAGGGCTGATTTTGTAGATGTTTTGCCTGAGATGTGGTATAATCTACTCAATAGCGCCCAGACGGCGCAGGAGAAGAGAAAGGGTTATTCTATGAAGATCGTTTTGGTGGGCGGCGGCAAGGTCGGCACAGCGCTGGCGCGGCAGCTCAGTGAAGAGGGTCACAACGTGACCGTTATCGATACGAACAAGGCCCGTGTGGAGCATATCGGGGAGTCCTACGATGTGATGAGCATTCTCGGCAACGGTTCGTCCATCACCACCCTGTCCGAGGCGGGCGTGGAGGAAGCGGACGTGTTCATCGCAGTCACTGGCTCGGACGAGCTGAACCTGCTGTGCTGCATGTTCGCCAAAAAGGCGGGCCACTGCCACGCCATCGCCCGCGTGCGCAACCCGTCTTACAGCCATGAGCTGGACTTTATCAAGAAGCAGATCGGCATCTCGGCCATCATCAACCCCGAAATGGCAGCGGCCAAGGAAATCTCCCACCTGCTGCGGTTCCCGGGCGCAAGCAAGATCGATACCTTCGCGGGCGGACGTGTGCGGCTCATCAAGTTTGCGCTGACCGAGCGGCAGGGGCTGGACGGCGTGGCTATCCACGAGATCCCCACCCGCCTCAAGAGCGACATTCTGGTCTGCGCGGTGGAGCGTGACGGCGGGGTCATCATCCCCAACGGTAACTTTGTGCTGCAGAACGGCGACCAGGTCACCTTCCTCGCCACGCAGGAGAAGGCCCACGAGTTCTTCCAGCGTATCAATATGCCGGTGCGGCCGGTGCGCAACGCCCTCATCGTGGGCGGCGGTGCCATCGCCTATTACCTGAGCCAGGAGCTGCTGGAAAATCACGTCCGCGTCCGCATCGTCGAGCGGGACCCGGCCCGCTGCAATGTTCTGGCCGAGTCCCTGCCTGAGGCACAAATTTTGAACGAGGACGGCTCCAACCGCGATTTCCTGCTCTCGGAAGGTCTGGAATCCACCGAAGCCTTCGTGGCTCTGACCAACATCGACGAAGAAAACGTGCTGCTGACCCTGTTTGCAAAAAAGCACTCCAAGGGCAAGCTGGTCACGAAGATCAACCGCCTCGAGTTCGACGATATTCTGGCCGGGCTCGATTTGGGCAGCATCGTCTACCCCAAGTACATGACCTGCGACTACATCGTGCAGTATGTCCGCGCCCTGCAGAACGAGGCCGGCAACAACATCAAGACCCTTTACCGCATCCTCGACGACCGCGTGGAAGCGCTGGAATTCACTGTCCATGAGGAGAGCCGGGCCACCGGCGTGCCGCTGAGCCAGCTGCATCTGAAAAAGAATCTGCTGCTCTGCTGCATTACCCGCGGCGACCATATCCTCATCCCCCGCGGCGGCGACCAGATCCAGGTGGGCGACAACGTCATCGTCGTCACGCTGGAACACGGCCTGCATGACCTGCGGGACATCGTGGAAGAGTAACGGGGGACAGGACGTATGAATTATGCGATCGTCTTTCGTCTGCTGGGCTACATCCTGATGATAGAGGGTACACTGCTGCTGCTCCCGGCGGTGACGAGCCTCATCTACGCCGAGTGGGCCGTCATGGGCGTGTTCCTGCTGACGGCGGCCATCAGTGGGGCGCTGGGCTTTGCCCTGCAGGCCATCAAGCCCCGCAGCAAGGTGTTCTATATGCGGGAGGGCTTTGCGGCCACCGCCCTGAGCTGGATCACCATCAGTATCATGGGCGCAGTGCCGTTCGTCCTCACCGGCTGCATCCCGAATCCCGTGGACGCCATGTTTGAGACCGTTTCGGGCTTTACCACTACCGGTGCCAGCATCCTGCCCGGTGTGGAGGGACTGCCCAACGGCATCCTGTTCTGGCGCAGCTTCACCCATTGGATCGGCGGCATGGGCGTTCTGGTGTTCCTGCTCTCCCTGCTGCCCCTGACCGGCGGCTCCCACGTCAACCTGATGAAGGCGGAAAGCCCCGGCCCGCAGGTGGACAAGCTGGTGCCGAAGGTGCAGTCTACGGCCAAGATCCTGTACGGCATCTATTTCGCGCTCACGGTGGTGGAGTTCTGCTTCCTGCTGGCGGGCGGAATGAATGTGTTCGACTCTCTGCTCACGGCCTTTGGCACGGCGGGTACTGGCGGCTTCGGCTTCAAGAACGACAGCTTTGCCAGCTTCTCGCCCTACATCCAGTGGGTCGTGACCATCTTTATGATCCTCTTCGGCGTCAACTTCAACGCGTATTTCCTGCTGCTGCTGCGCCGGTTCCGCCGCGCAGCGTCCAGCGAGGAAGTCCGCGCCTATTTTGCCATCATTCTGGCGGCGGTGGCCGTCATCACGGTGAACATCCGCAGTCTCTACGGCACCTTCGGCGAGGCGCTGCGCCATGCGGCCTTCCAGGTCGGCTCCATCATCACCACCACCGGCTTTTCCAGCTGTGATTTCGACCTCTGGCCCACGCTGGCAAAAGAGGTGCTGGTGCTGCTGATGTTCGTGGGTGCCTGCGCGGGCAGCACCGGCGGCGGCATCAAAGTCAGCCGCTTCCTCCTGATGGGAAAGACGCTGGGCAAGGAGCTGAAGCAGGCTCTCCACCCGCAGGTGGTGGCCCCCGTCCGGATGGACGGCAAGCTGGTCAATCATGAGACCATCCGCACCACCAACGTCTTTCTGGCGGCCTACATCTTCATCTTTGCGGCGAGTTTCATGCTTGTCAGTCTGGACGGCTTTGACATGGTGACGAACTTCACCTCCATCGCCGCCACCCTGAACAACATCGGCCCCGGCCTCAATCAGGTGGGTCCCATGATGAACTTCGGGGCCTACTCCAACTTCGCAAAGCTGGTGCTCATCTTCGATATGCTGGCCGGTCGTCTGGAAATTTTCCCGATGCTGGTGCTCTTCCTGCCCGATGCGTGGAGAAGATTCTAAAAGTTTTATAACGCAAAAAATCCCCCGGTCCAGCCGGGGGATTTTTGTCTGGATCAGAACGTCAGATCGACCTTTTCCTGCGCACGGTATTGCAGAGCCTCGAGCAGCGAATCCTCGTCGAGGAGACGCTTGCCGGAGAGGTCGGCAATGGTGCGGGCCACCCGGAGGATGCGGTCGTGGGCGCGGGCCGAAAGGCCCAGCGTCTCGTAGGAGGCCCGCAGGAGCTGTTCGGCGGCGGGGGTCATCCGGCAGATGCGCCGTACCTGCCCGGCGGTGAGCTGGGCGTTGCAGCGCACATCCTCATAGCCGGGAGCAGCGTACCGTCGGGCCTGGATGGCCCGGGCAGCAAGGACCTGTTTCCGCAGCTCGGTGCTGCTCTCGGAAGGGGCAGCGCCATGCAGTTCATCGAAGGCCACCGGGTCCATCTCGACGCAGAGGTCGATGCGGTCCAGCAGCGGGCCGGACACCCGGCTGCGGTACTGCCGCACCGCGCTGGGCGAACAGGTGCAGGCCCGGGTAGGGTGGCCGTAGTAGCCGCATTTGCAGGGGTTCATGGCGGCGACGAGCTGGAAGCGGCTGGGATAAGTGGCGCTTCCGGCGGCCCGGCTGACCGTGATGCAGCCGTCCTCGAGGGGCTGGCGCAGCACTTCGAGGCTCTCGCGGGAGAACTCGGGCAGCTCGTCGAGGAAGAGGACGCCGCAGTTGGCCAGACTGCACTCGCCGGGGCGGAACTGCGCCCCGCCGCCCGCCAGCGCAGCCGAACTGGCCGAGTGGTGGGGACTGCGGAAAGGCCGTGCTGTCACGAGGCCCCGGCCTGCGGGCATCTGCCCGGCGATGGAATAAATTTTCGTCGTCTCCACGGCTTCTTCCCGGGTCAGGGGCGGCAGGATGCCGGGCAGGCGGCGGGCCAGCATGGATTTGCCGGTGCCGGGCGCACCGACGAGCAGGACGTTGTGTCCGCCCGCAGCCGCGATGACCATCGCCCGGCGGGCCAGCGGCTGGCCGCAGACGTCAGCGAAATCGGGAACGTGGCTCCACGCATCGGCCGGGTCGAAGGGGACAGGCATCGTAGGCAGGATGGGCTGGATGCCCCGCAGTGCATCCACGACCTGACGGGCCGTTGCGGCAGGGTATACCTGCATCTCGCTGCCGCAGGCTTCAGCGGCTTCGGCAGCGTTCTCGGCGGGGACATAGAGCGCCCGCACACCGCTGGCGGCAGCTTCCAGCGCCATGGGCAGGACGCCGGACACCGGGCGGAGACTGCCGTCCAGCGCCAGCTCCCCCAGAAAGGCCGTGTCCTTCGGCGGCGGCTCCAGCTGCCCGGAAGCGGCCAGCACCGCCAGCAGCAGGGGCAGATCATATACCGGGCCGGTCTTGCGGACGTCGGCGGGAGCGAGGTTGATGGTGATGCGGCGGTCAGGCCACTTGAAGCCCAGATTTTTCAGGGCTGCGTGGACGCGGTCGCCGCTCTCCCGGACGGCGGAGTCCGGCAGGCCGACGATGGAGAGGGCGGGCATCCCGCCCGAGATGTCGGCCTCGACTTCCACGGGAAAGCCGTTGAGGCCCTTGAGGCCGAAGCTCTTGAGGACTGCGTACATGGGCGCTCCTTTCTGCCCGATGGGGCGGCAGAAACCATCCATAAAAGGGAGTAACATAATTTTTACGATGATTCGAGATTTGTTTTGAGATAACAGACAAAAAACATGGAATGGTCGGCTAAGAACTGACTAAGAAATGGTAAAGACAGGGCGCAGATGCCCAAGTTCGACACAATTTTCTGTTTGAATCTATTATATTAGAGGGCATGTGAGATGTCAACGAAACGCGGGCTATCTGCGATTGGAGGAAGAATCTTATGGTTGCGAAAGAGTACTGCTGTTACACCAGGCCCTATTCCAGGATCGAAGGCTTTCAGTTTGCACACACGCTGTACTACAGCGCAAGCGTAGAGGAAGAGGGAGTTGTACTGGCAGTGCGGCGGCAGCAGGGAGAAGAGTGTGTCACGGAGCAGGTCATCTGCCCGGTGGGCGACTTCGGGCGGCTGATGTCCCTGATGCGGTATCTGTGCGAAAATGGAGTAGGGCTGGGCCACTGGCTGGATGTACTGGACGACGCAGGGCAGGTGTACTGGCCCTGCACGGCTGCAAATGGGCAGCAGGAGAGCGGAAAGCCTGCACGATTTGTGGCATTTGCTGGTTTTGAGGGGGCAAACTTGGTACATAATCCTGAATTGACACAAAGCGTATAAAAGCTTATATTATAAGTAGACTTGGATGAATTTGTCCATTATGGTCAAAAATTACAAAGGTAAGGTGTGCAATATGTATCAGGATGAGTATAAGCGCTGGCTGGCAGCGGATCTGGAGGACGCAGATCTGAAGCCGGAGCTGGCCAAGGTCGAGGGAAACGACGACGAGATCAAGGATCGCTTTGCCGTTGCACTGAAGTTCGGCACCGCCGGCCTGCGCGGCGTGCTGGGCGCTGGCACCAACCGCATGAACATCTACGTCGTGCGTCAGGCCACCCAGGGCCTGGCAAACTGGGTCAAGACCCAGGGCGGCAGCCAGACCGTGGCCATCAGCTATGACAGCCGCCTGAAGAGCGACGTCTTTGCCAAGACTGCCGCCGGCGTTCTGGCCGCAAACGGCATCAAGGTGCGCATTTATGATGCTCTGATGCCTGTCCCGGCCCTGAGCTTTGCCACCCGTTACTATGAGTGCAATGCGGGCATCATGGTCACCGCTTCTCATAACCCCGCCAAGTACAACGGCTACAAGGCCTACGGCCCCGACGGCTGCCAGATGACCGATGACGCCGCCGCCATCGTCTATGACGAGATCCAGAAGACCGATGTCCTGACCGGCGCAAAGTACATCTCCTTTGCCGAAGGCGTCGAGCAGGGCCTCATCCGCTTTGTGGGCGACGACTGCAAGAACGCCCTTTACGCCGCCATCGAGGCACGTCAGGTGCGCCCGGGCCTGTGCAAGACCGCCGGCCTGAAGCTGGTCTACAGCCCGCTGAACGGCTCCGGTCTGGTGCCGGTCACCCACGTCCTGAACGACATAGGCATCACCGACATCACCATCGTGCCGGAGCAGGAGTACCCCAACGGCTACTTCACCACCTGCTCCTACCCCAACCCTGAGATCTTCGAGGCTCTGAAGCTGGGCCTCGACCTCGCCACCAAGACCGGTGCCGACCTGATGCTGGCCACCGACCCCGACGCCGACCGCGTGGGTATCGCCATGAAGTGTCCGGACGGCAGCTATGAGCTGGTCTCCGGCAACGAGATGGGCGCTCTGCTGCTGGATTACATCTGCGCTGGCCGCATCGAGAAGGGTACCATGCCCAAGGACCCCGTCGCCGTCAAGTCCATCGTCTCCACCCCGCTGGCCGATGCCATCGCCGCCCACTACGGCGTGGAGATGCGCAGCGTGCTGACCGGCTTCAAGTGGATCGGCGACCAGATCGCAAATCTGGAAGCTGCCGGTGAAGTGGACCGCTTCATCTTTGGCTTCGAGGAGAGCTACGGCTATCTGGCCGGCCCCTATGTCCGTGACAAGGATGCCGTCATCGGCTCCATGCTCATCTGCGAGATGGCCGCTTACTACCGCAGCATCGGTTCTTCCATCAAGGAGCGTCTGGAAGAGATCTACAAGGAGTATGGCCGCTACCTGAACAAGGTGGACAGCTTCGAGTTCCCCGGCCTGACCGGCATGGAGAAGATGGCTTCCATCATGCAGAAGCTGCGTGACGAGCCCCTCACCGAGCTGGCCGGCCACAAGGTGGTCAAGGTTACCGACTACAAGAAGCCCGAAGAGACCGGCCTGCCCGCCGCAAACGTCCTCATCTACACTCTGGACAACGGCGCTACCGTGGTCGTCCGTCCCTCCGGCACTGAGCCGAAGATCAAGACCTACTTCACCACTCTGGGCAAAGACCTGGCCGAGGCTCAGGCTCAGAAGGATGCTCTGGCCGCTGCCATCGAGCCCATCCTCGCATAACGCAGAAATTTCATAAAAAATTTATGCCCCCGTACAGCGCCAAAAGTGCTGCACGGGGGCATTTTTGATGGGCGTGGGCAGTTGCAGTTTGTGGGTGGATACGCTATAATATTCAATGAATAATAATACGCTCTGTGCAGTGCGGCACAGGGCAGGAATAAAATGGGGCAGGTGTAAGAAATTGGAACATCGTGTGACGGCAGTCCTGGTGGCGGCTGGTTCTTCCACCCGGATGGGATTTGATAAACTGAGCTTCGATCTGGGCGGTGAGACCGTCCTGGAGCGGAGCGTCCGGGCCTTTGACGAGTGTCCGGAGGTGGACGAGCTGGTGATCGTGACCGGCGCGTCCAGTGAGAATGCCCAGCGGGCCGCTGCCCGCTGCAAAAAGCCGGTGCGGCTGGTGAAGGGCGGCTCGACCCGCGCCGAGAGCGCCCGCAGCGGCGTGGCCGCAGCCCACGGCAGACTGGTGGCCGTCCACGACGCGGCCCGGCCCTTCGTGAGCCAGAGCGTTATCGCCGATACGATAGCGGCCGCTGCCCGCTGCGGTGCCGCCGCCCCGGCGGTGCCGGTGAAGGACACCATCAAGCAGGCGAAGGGCGGCGACGGCAAGACGGTGCCGGAAGGCTGCAGGGTGGAGAACACCCCCGACCGCAGCACCCTTTATGCGGTGCAGACGCCCCAGTGCTTCGACCGGGCCGCCTATCTGGCGGCGCTGGATGAACTGGACGAGGCCAGCGCCCGCCTCGTCACCGACGACTGCAGCCTGTTCGAGCTGACGGGCCGTCCGGTGGAGCTGGTCCAGGGCGACTACGCAAACATCAAGATAACCACCCGGGAGGATCTGCCCCGGACCGAGAACGGAGGAAAGAAAATGCGCATTGGTCATGGTTACGACGTCCACCGTCTGGTGGAGGGCCGCAAGCTCATCCTGGGCGGCGTGGAAGTGCCGTATGAAAAGGGCCTGCTGGGCCACTCGGACGCCGACGTGCTGGCCCACGCGGTCATGGACGCCGTGCTGGGCGCAGCGGCGCTGGGCGACATCGGCCAGCACTTCCCCGATACGGCGGAAGAGTACGCCGGGGCCGACAGCCTCATGCTGGCCCGCCGTGTGGCAGAGATCATGACCGGGCACGGCTGGCGCATCGAGAACATCGACGCCACCATCCTCTGCCAGCGCCCGAAGCTGGCCCCCCACATCCCGGCCATGCGGGCAAAGCTGGCCGAGGCTTTCGGGATGCCGGTGGACGCCGTGAGCGTCAAAGCTACCACCGAGGAGCATCTGGGCTTTACCGGCGAGGGGCTGGGCATCGCGGCCCACGCCGTCGCCCTCATCGAAGCAGTGTGAACGGGAGAATGTGACCCATGACTCTGAACTCTATTGTAGCAAACTTCCAGACCTTCAAGCTGGTAGACCTGCTGGACATCCTCATCATCGCGTTCCTCATCTACCAGCTGCTGGGCTTCGTCAACCGCACCCGCGCCGGCCAGCTGGCCAAGGGCGCGCTCATCGTCATGGCGGTCTATCTGGTGGCGAACATCCTGAATATGCGCACCGTCACCTGGCTGCTCAACTCGCTGCTGCAAGTCGGTCTGCTGACGCTGGTGGTGCTGTTCCAGCCCGAGATACGGCGTGCGCTGGAGCGGATGGGCCAGACCGACCAGTGGGCCTATCGCTTCTTCAATAAAAACCGCTACAACGACACCAGCCTCAAGGGCGCGTGGCGCAGCGCCATCATCGCCATCTGCGACGCGGCAGAGCGCTTTTCGGAGACCAAGACCGGCGCGCTCATCGTGCTGGAACGGAACACCAACCTTTCTGAGATCGTCCGCACCGGCACGCCCGTGAACAGCGCAGTCAACCTCGAGGTGCTGGGTACCATCTTCTACGAGGGTACCCCCCTCCACGACGGCGCAGCCATCATCGAGGATGGCCGCATCAAGGCGGCAGGCTGTGTGCTGCCCCTTTCTAACAACCTGGACCTGGGCAAGGACATGGGTACCCGCCACCGCGCCTGCCTCGGCATCGCCGAGAACTCCGACGCCATCGCCATCGTGGTCAGCGAGGAGACGGGCATCATCTCGATGGCGAAAAACGGTGTGCTCATGCGCCACTTTGACCGTCAGACCCTTTACACCCGGCTGGTGGATGAGATGATACCCAAGGAGATCGCCAGCGAGAAGAGCGCTGCCGAGGGCTGGAAGGCCCGGGGCAAGCGCCTGCTGAACTGGGTGAACAACAAGGAGGAGGATGAGCAGCAATGAGCACTGAGCAGAACAACGGCAAGCCTGCCGTACCCCCCAAGCGCAATCTGCTGAACGACCGCCGCATCCGGCTCCTGCTTTCTTTGCTGGGTGCAGTCATCGCGTGGATGGCTGTCACCATCGTCGTGCAGCCCGGCACCACCACCACCATCTATAATGTTCCGGTAGACTTTACCTATGATTCGGCTGCCTACACTTCCCGGGGCCTGAGCATCGTCAATGCGGAGGAAAAAACGGTCAACCTGAAGCTTTCCGGCGACGGCTACACCATCGGCAGCCTGTCGGCCAACGACTTTGTCGTCTACCCCGACTGGTCCAGTGTCCGCGACAGCGGCGAAAAGAGCCTGCGCCTTCAGGTGCGGAGCCAGAGCACCCTGCTCACCGGTGTGTCCGTCTCCATCGACGGCGACAACACCGTGGACGTGGTGTTCGATGTGGTGGAAGAAAAGACCCTGCCCATCCAGGTGACGACAAATTACCTGAAGATAGCAGACGGTTATATCCTCTACGGCACCGACATCTCGAAGGAGACGGTGACTCTCTCCGGACCCAGCACCGAGCTGAGCAAGGTAGAGACCTGCACCGCCGAGGTGACCTACAATGGCGAGCTGACCAGCCCCGTCACTCTGGACACCAGCCTGCGTTTTTACACCCGCAGCGGCGGAGAGGTGAAATTTGAATATACTACTCTGGAAACGGACAGCGTCGAGGTCACGCTGCAGGTGTATAAGCTGGCCACCCTGCCGGTTGAAGTCAGCTTTATCAACGCGCCCCGCGACTTTGACCCCTCGGTGCTGGTCTACTCCCTGAGCAAAAAGACCCTCAATGTGGCCGGCCCGGAGTCCCAGATCGACCGTCTGTCCACCCTGTCGGTGGGTACCATCGACCTTTCCACCTTTGCACTGGATAAGGTGTACGAAATGCCCATCGAGCTGCCCAGCGGCATCCGCCTGCTGGACAACATCTCCAGCATCACGGTCAGCTTCGACAGCTCCCGTCTGGAAACCAAGACCATGAACCTGCCCGCCAGCTGTGTGCAGGTCATCAACCTGCCCTCCACCTACACCCTGACCGTGGAGACGGAGCGGCTGATGAACGTCACCCTCTGCGGCCCGGCCGGTTCGCTGGAAGCACTGAATCCGGAACAGGTGGTCATTGAGATCGACGCCGACGACTTCTATGTCGCCATCGGCCAGCAGAACATCGCCTGCCGCCTCTATGTGCCGGCCAACGACAAAATTTTTGCGCTGGGCAGCTATGTGGTGCAGTGCAAGATAGAAAGTAACTGAGTATATGATCCTGATCCATGATATTCGCCTGCCCCTCTCCGCCGGGGAGCCGCAGGCCTACGAAAAAGCCCTCCGCCTCGCCCGCATCCCCCGGGGAAAGGTAAGCCATCTGGGCATCGCCCGGCTCTCGGTGGACGCCCGCCACGGCCAGCCCAAGCTGGTGTACACCGTGGCCGTGACCCTGAAAGAGGAGGGGGAAGAGGCCGCCTGTGCGGGTGCTTCCCGCAGCGTCACCGTCCGGGGCAAGACCGATCTCTCGGTTCAGAACGGCACTCTGCCGCTGACGCACCGGCCTGTGGTCTGCGGCCTCGGCCCGGCGGGCCTCTTTGCGGCGCTGCTGCTGGCCCGTCAGGGCTACCGGCCCATCGTGCTGGAACGCGGCCCGGCGCTGGACGAGCGCGTCAAGGCCGTGGAGCATTTCTCCGCCACCGGTGAGCTGGACGAGAACGCCAACATCCAGTTCGGCGAGGGCGGCGCCGGAACCTTCTCGGACGGTAAGCTCACCACCCGCATCGGCGACGAGCTCTGCGGCTTCGTGACCGAAGTGTTCCTCGAGCACGGCGCGCCGAAGGAGATCGCCTGGCAGCAGAAGCCCCATGTCGGCACCGACCTGCTGCGGGGCGTCATCACTTCGATCCGAAAAGAGATCGAGTCGCTGGGGGGCGAAGTCCACTTCAACACAGCCCTCACCGGCTTCGAGCGGCGGGACGGCCAGCTCGTCGGCATCCAGACCACGGACGGTGCGTTCCCCTGTGAGGCGCTGGTGTTCGCGGTGGGCCACTCGGCCCGCGACACCTTCGGGATGCTGATGGACAGCGGCCTCGTGCTGGAGTGCAAGCCCTTCAGCGTCGGCTTCCGGGCAGAGCATCTCCAATCAGAAATCGAAAAGAGCCTCTACCACGAGGCGGCGGGCCATCCGGCCCTGCCGCGCGGCGAATATCAGCTTTCGCAGCACGTTGAAAAACGGTGCGTTTATACGTTCTGTATGTGTCCGGGCGGCCAGGTGGTGGCTTCGGCCAGCGAAAAAGGCCGCGTCGTGACCAACGGCATGAGCTACCACGCCCGCAGCGGCAGGAATGCCAACGCGGCCGTGGTGGTCAGCGTAGGCGGTGAAGACTTCGGCAACGACCCCCGGAAGGCCATCGCCTTCCAGCGGGAGCTGGAAGCCCGGGCCTATGCGGCAGGCCGTCCCGGTGGAGAGTATGCCGCCCCGGCGGAGAACATCCAGAGCTTTTTGGAGGGCAGGGGCCGGCTGAACATTGGCCGCGTCCAGCCCACCTATGACCGGGGCGTCGTCGCTGCGGACCTCGGCGCGTTGCTGCCGACCGAACTGGCCGACACCCTGCGGGCCGGTCTGCGGGCTTACGAGCGGAAAATTGCGGGTTACACCGCCCCCGAGGCCATTCTGACCGGCCTCGAGACCCGTACCAGCAGCCCGGTGCGGCTGAAACGGGAAGAAAATTTTGAATGCGCCCAGCTGGCAGGATTGTATCCCTGCGGCGAGGGTGCCGGATATGCGGGCGGCATCATGAGTGCCGCCGTCGATGGCCTGCGGGTGGCCCGCGCCATCATCAGCCGGTACAGCCCGGCAGAAGGGTGAGAAGTTGAATGACTGATCGTGAAGACGATTTTGACCGCACGGCGCAGGACGGCGAGGGCCGTAAGGTGCAGCAGGAGCTGGAACGCCAGCTCCGCGAGCTGGGCGACACCATGTCCGACTCTTTCCGCCACGGCTTTGAGGGCCGGGGCGAGGAGATCGGCGACCGTGTGTGGGATGTGGGCCGCGCCGCAGTGAACGCCGCCGGTTATGGCATCTCGGAGGCAGGCCGGGCCTTTCAGGCCGGAAAACAGGAGTACCAGAAGCGGGCCGAGGAGGCCAGGAGCAGTGCCGGCGCCAGCGGGATGACCGACTGGGCGCGCAATTTCTTTGCAAAGAAGCCGGAACCGACGGCCATCGAGAATATTCGCACCAGCGCCAAAAAGCGCCACAGTGCAGGCGTCGCTATGCTGGCGACCGGCATCACCTTCGCCGTCATCTTCGGCATCACGGCCATCGCCTGCTTCGGCACGGCGGGGGCGTTCACGTCCGGCGGCGTGATCGCCGAAACCACGGATACGTTCCTCAGTGCCATCGGCGATCTCGCACTGGGTGCGATCGCGGTGACGGGGTGGTGCTCTGCCGCTGTGACCGCTGTGTTCGGCTGGCTGACCGCAGCGGGCGCGTCCCGCATGAAGGCCGCCAAGACTCTGGAGCTCTACGCCGATACCGCCGAGGGCTTCGACTGGCACAAGGGCCTGTCCCTCTCCATGCTGGCCGACCTGACGCATAAAAAGAAGACCAAGGCTCTCAAGATGCTGCGGAAATTCATCCACAGGGGCTGGCTCAGTGCCTGGCTGGACGAGAAAAACGACAAGCTCTACCTGACGGCAGAGGACTACCGCGCCGCACAGGAAAATCAGCCCCAGCCCGAACCGGAAAAAGCGCCGGAACAGGCCGGAGAAGTCCCCCTGAACCTCGAGACGACCCGCCGCTTTGCGCAGGTGCTCGAGAAGGAGCAGGAACTCATGGAGGATGAGCGGGCTGTGGAGGAGCTGCAGCATATGCAGAAGACCACCGAGTCCATCTGTGCCTGGCTGGAAGCCCACCCCGAGAGCCTGCCCAAGGCCCGCCGCTTTGCGGAATACTATATCCCCACCACCCTCAAGCTCCTGCACACCTACAACGACGTGCAGAGCCAGCAGGGCGAGAACGCGGAGGCCATCCGCCGGGATATTGCGGGCATCCTGCACACCCTGAATCAGGCTTATGATAACCTCTACGATAAGCTTTTGTCGGACGTGGCGCTGGACGTTTCCAGCGAGATCGCTGCGCTGCAGGGGATGCTGGCGAACGATGGTCTGGCCGGGGAGGGATTGCGATGACCTACCGGGCCTGGAACACCAAGACCGTTGACCGCGCCGTCCTGAAAGAGCTGACAGCGGCCATCGCCCAGCAGAACACCGAAGAGCTGGAATACCAGAACATGGACGAAGAGTGGAGCGAGGAAAAGTACCGCTCTGTCCTCGCGGCCCAGCAGAAAGAAGCCGGCCTGCTGGCCGGCATCCTCGCTGCCCGGGGCATCACCGACCCCGCCGAGGCGCTGACCCTTCTGGCGGGCGAAGAAGAGCTGAGCGACCCCATGCTCCTGACCGACATGGACAAAGCCTGTGAGCGCATCCTGCGGGCCATCGACGAGGGGGAGACCATCGTCGTCTTCGGCGACTACGACGTGGACGGTGTGACCGCCACGGCCCTGCTCTATCAGCACCTGAAAGGGATGGGCGCCGCCGTCAAGTGTATGCTGCCCAGCCGGGAGGGCGACGGCTACGGCCTTTCGAAGAACGCGATCCAGTCGATTTATGATAAGGGCTGCCGCCTCATCGTCACGGTGGACAACGGCATCTCTGCCGTAGAGGAAGCCGCATTCGCGGCCAGCCTCGGCATCGACCTCATCATCACAGACCACCATCTGCCCCACGACACCCTGCCCCAGGCAGTGGCCATCGTGGACCCCCGCCGTGCCGACGACCACAGCCCCTTCAAGGGCCTGTGCGGCGCGGGCGTGGCCTTCAAGCTCTGCGCCGCGCTGGATGGCTGCCCGCCGGAAGAGATGCTGGAATACTGCGGCGACCTCGCCGCTGTTGGCACCGTGGCCGACGTCATGCCCCTGACAGGGGAGAACCGCACCATCGTCAAAGCAGGTCTGCGCCAGCTGCAAAATACGGACAGACCCGGCTTCTGCGCCCTTTTGGAAGAAGTGGGCCTTGCAGGCAAGCCGGTGACGGCAGAGAACATCAGCTACGCCATCGCGCCCCGCATCAATGCGGCGGGCCGGATGGACAGCGCTGTCACCGCTTTGCAGCTGGTGCTCTGTGAGGACGAAGACCGGGCGGTCGAACTGGCTCATAAGCTGAGCGACATCAACATCCAGCGGCAGGAGACGGAGATGGAGATCGTCAAAGCCGCACAGGAGCTGCTGGACGCTGAGCCGGAACGCCTCGAAGACCGGGTCATCCTGCTCTGGGGCAGAGACTGGCACCCCGGCGTCATCGGCATCGTGGCCTCCCGCCTTGTGGAAAAGACCGGACGCCCGGTCATCGTGGTGTCGGTAGATGAGCACGGCGAGGGCAAGGGCAGCGGCCGCAGCGTGCAGGGCTTCAACCTGCACGAGTGCATCGCCTCCTGCGCCGACATCCTGCTCCGCTTCGGCGGCCACGCCATGGCAGCGGGCCTCTCGGTGCGGGAAGAGGATCTGCAGACGCTCCGCCAGCGGCTCAACGACTGGGCGGCCCGGGAGTGTCCCGTGCTGCGCACCCCGCCGCTGGAATGTGATCTGTCCGTCCACCTCGACCGTCTGACGGTGGAGAGCGTCCGCCGCCTCGACCAGCTGGCACCCTACGGTGCCGACAACCCCAGCCCGGTCTTCGTGCTGGAAATGGCTGTCGTGGAGGGCGTCTACGCCGTCTCGGAGGGCAAGCACTGCCGCCTGCGTCTGCGGCAGGGCAATTCCAGCATCTACGCCGTCTGGTTCGGGATGCACCCGGAACAGGTGCCTTACTCGACGGGCGACGTCGTGGACGCAGCCATCAGCCTTTCGGTCTACGATTCGCCCCGGGGCGCACAGCTGTCGGGCCGCATCATCGAGCTGCACCCGGCGGGCCTCGGCAACACAGCTGCAGAGCAGGCCGCGCTGGTGCAGGCGCTGCGCCGGGGTACGCCCCTGACGCCGGAGCAGAAGGAGAGCATCGCCCCGGAGCGCAGCCATATCATCACCGTTTATCGGGAGCTGCAGGCGCGGCGCTGGCACGCCGAAGACCTGCAGCCCCTGTTTGCAAAACTCGGCGAGGAGAACACCGGTCGGACGCTGGTGGCCATCGCCGCGCTGGAACAGGTCGGCCTCATCACAGCGGCTGACCGGGGCGGGGCAAAGTTCTGGGAACTCGTGCCTGCCACTGGCAAAAAAAACCTTGCCGATGCGCCCATCCTGAAATGTCTGGAGGAACGATAAAGATGCCTGAGGGAAAGAAACCTGTCGTCCCTGCGCCCGCAGCACCGGCTGCGGCGAAAGAGGACAGCTACTCTGCAAAGACCCATCTCCACCAGCCCGTGCCGGTGACGGAGATGGCTACCGTGGCCGCAACGGCCCTGCCGGCCAACGCCCCTGAGGGGACCCTTCCCTCGGAGGTGCGGCCCGAGATCGTGACCTGGGAGAAGCTGGTGGAGGCCATCAAAGCCAGCGGCAAAGCTTACAACATGGCCATGATAGAAAAGGCTTACGACCTGGCCAACGACGCCCACAAGGGGGTCTGCCGCCGCAGCGGTGAGCCCTATATCTGCCACCCGCTGGCTGTGGCCCGCCTCGTGCTGGACCTCGGCATGGACAGCGAGAGCATCGCTGCCGCCCTGCTCCACGACGTGGTGGAGGACACCCCCACCACGCTGACCGACCTGACTGCCGCTTTCGGCGAAGAGGTGGCCGCGCTGGTGGACGGCGTCACCAAGCTGACCAAGATCCAATTTTCCAATATCGAAGAGCTGCAGGCCGAGAACCTGCGCAAGATGCTGCTGGCCATGAGCCGTGACGTCCGCGTCATGATCATCAAGCTCTGTGACCGCCTGCACAATATGCGCACCGGCGACGCATGGCCGGAGCAGAAGCGCCGCGACAAGGCCCGGGAGACCATGGAGGTCTACGCTCCCATCGCCAACCGTCTGGGCATCCTGAACGTCAAGGAGGAGCTGGAAGACCGCAGCCTCCACTACCTCGACCCCGTGGGCTACGAGGAGATCAACAAGATGCTCAGCGAGCGCGCGGGCGACGAGTTTCTGGCCAGCGTGTCGGGCGTCATCAAGAGCCGCCTCGAGGAGAGCGGCATCGAGGGTGCGACCATCAAGCGGAGAGTCAAGAGCATCTACGGCATCTACCGCAAGACCATCATGCAGAACAAGTCCTTCGATGAAATTTACGACATCTACGCGGTGCGCATCATCCTGGACACCCTGGCTGAGTGCTACAGCACTCTGGGCCTCATCCACGATATGTACCACCCGCTGCCCAACCGCTTCAAGGACTATATCTCCACCCCCAAGCCCAACGGCTACCAGAGCCTCCACACCACCGTCATCGGCCACGAGGGCATCCCCTTTGAGGTGCAGATACGCACCCGCACCATGGACGAGCAGGCCGAGTACGGCGTTGCCGCCCACTGGAAGTATAAGGAGGGCCTCGAGGGCCACGATAAGCTGGACGAGCGTCTGGCCTGGGTCAGCCAGCTGCTGGAAAACCAGCGCGTCAGCGAGGATTCCGGCAATCTGCTCCACGATTTGAAGAGCGACCTGCTGCCGGAGGAGGTCTTTGCCTTCACCCCGAAGGGCGACGTCATCAACCTGCCTGCGGGTGCAAACTGCATCGACTTTGCCTACGCCATCCACTCTGCCGTCGGCAACCGGATGGTGGGCTGTAAGGTCAACAACCGCATCGTCCCCATCGACCACGTCGTGGCGACGGGCGAGATCATTGAAGTCATCCTCGGCCCGGCGGACAAAGGCCCCAGCCGCGACTGGCTCAAGATCGTGCGCACCAGCGAGGCCAAGAGCAAGATACGCAACTGGTTCAAGAAGATGCGCCGCGAAGAGAACATCCAGCAGGGCCGCGACGCGCTGGCCAAAGAGCTGCGCCGGGAGATGATCTTCATCCCCGACGACCAGCTGGACGAGTTCGTGGGCAGCTGCAGCCGCCGTCTGCGCCAGAACAACGCGGAGGAAATTTACGCTGCCATCGGCTACGGCGGCATGACCATCGCCAACTGCCTGCCCAAGCTCAAAGAGGAGTGGCAGAAGCTCAAGGCCGCCGAGGCTGCTGAGAACAAGTCGGTGGAGGATCTGCCGAAGGTCGATCTGAGCCGCGTCCACGCCACTGACGGCGTAGTGGTGGAGGGCTTCGATAACACCCCCATCAAGTTTGCAAAGTGCTGCTCGCCCCTGCCCGGCGACCCCATCGTGGGCTTCATCACCCGGGGCTTCGGCGTCTCCATCCACAAGCAGAGCTGCGCCAACGCGGTGTCCAGCATGAAAGACCCCTCCAACGCCCCCCGCTGGGTCAAGGCTTACTGGGCCGACAGCGTCAAGGACAGCTACAAGGCCGGTCTGGAGATCGTCGCCCTCAACCGCAACGAGCTGCTGTCCGATGTGCTGGCCGCGCTGGCTGACATCCGCGTCCCCATCTACGCCATGAACGCCCGTCAGGTAGAGAACAACTGTGCCGTCATCAGCCTGACCATCGGTATCAACAATACAGAGCACCTCAACCGGGTCGTGGCCCGTCTGTCCAAAGTCAAGGATGTGCTCAAGGTAACAAGGAGCTAATATGCGTGCAGTCATTCAGGCCGTATCCTCGGCCAGCGTCCGGGTCAACGGCGGCGAGCCGCGCCCCATCGGTCCCGGCCTCGTCATCCTGCTGGGCGTCAAGGACACCGATACTCTCGACATCGTGCCGAAACTGGCTGAAAAATGCGCGGGCCTGCGCATTTTCAAAGACGAAAACGACAAGCTGAACCTCAGCGCAAAGGACCTCGGGTACTCTGCACTGGTGGTGAGTCAGTTCACCCTCTACGGCGACACGAAGAAGGGCTTCCGTCCCAGCTTCATCAAGGCGGCAAAACCGCCGCTGGCTGTGGACGCCTACGAGCTGTTCCTCGCCGAGATGAACAGGCAGGGCCTCAAGGATGTCCAGCACGGCGAGTTCGGCGCGGATATGCAGGTGTCGCTGGTCAACGAAGGCCCCTGCACCATCGTCATCGACACCGACGAGTGGCATAAAGGAGAAAAATAAACCATGAAGGCATTTCATCTGGTCGGCCCTGCGCCGTTTTACACCAACAGCTTCCTGCTCATCTCGGACGCAGGCAACGCGGTGGTCATCGACCCCGCCGCCGAGGTGCAGGAGTACGATAAGATCTTAAAGGAGCACGGCGGCAGGCTGAGCCTCATCCTCTGCACCCACGGCCACTACGACCATGTGGGCAGTGCGGGGACCCTGAGCCGCGAGTGGGGCGCAAAGCTCTACTGTGAGCCCGCCGACTGTCGGGGGACCCAGCTGCTGCCCCTCAAGGGTTCGGACAGCGGCTACGAAGAGGGCGAGGTCATCCCCCTCGACGAGCTGAGCTTCACTGTCTGGCACACCCCCGGCCACACCGAGGGCAGCGTGGTGCTGCTGTGCGAAAACTATCTCTTCGTGGGCGACACGGTCTTTCAGGGCAGCATCGGCCGCACCGACCTCGAGGGCGGCGACAGCCGGAAGATGGACGAGAGCCTGCGCAAGTTTGCGGCCCTGCCCGTCCCGGCCGAGGCGCAGGTGCTGCCCGGCCACGGCGATTTCTCCACCTTCGGGCAGGAGGCCGCCACCAACTTCTATATCAAAAATGCGCTGAGAAACGCATAAAAAGGCGGGAAAACACATGAATATCTATATCACGGGCCTCGGCTCGGGCTACGAGGTGGAGCACCTCGTCCGCCTGTTCTACCCAATGGCCCCGCTCACCCTCACCCCGCCCGAGGACGGCGCAGACTGCGTCTGGGCCGAGAAGCGGCCTGACAAGCTCTGGGCCATGGTGCGGCAGGGCGGCAAGAGCCAGACCGCCGAAGCACCTCTGCCCATTCCCGTGGAAGAGGGCGGCGAGACGCCGGAATTTGCGCTGGCCAGCCTGACCTATGACCTGCTGCGCAGCTGGACGGGTATCCGCCCGCCCTGGGGCAAGATGACCGGCGTCCGCCCGGTGCGCCTTGTCCACGACAAGCGGGCCGCAGGCTGGACGGAAGAGGAGATCGACGATTTCTTCCTCAAGCGCTTCGACTGCTCGCCCGAAAAATACGGTATGGCCAAGGCCATCGCGGACTTGCAGGAGCCTATCCTGAAAGCAGGCAGCGCGCCCAAGACCTACAGCCTCTATATCGGCATCCCGTTCTGCCCCTCCCGGTGCAGCTATTGCAGCTTCGTCAGCTGCAACCTCGACCGTGACCGCAAGCTGGTGCAGCCCTATGTGGACTGCCTGTGCAAAGAGGTCGAGGCCATCCGGGACGAGGCCGACAAGGCCGGGCTGAGGCTCTGCAGCATCTACATCGGCGGCGGCACCCCCACCAGCCTCTCGGCAGCGCAGCTGCGCCAGCTCATGGGGACGGTGCGGGACTGCTTCGACCTTTCCGCCATCGTGGAATACACGGTGGAAGCCGGACGCCCCGACTGCACCGACGCCGAAAAGCTGGCCGTCATCCGAGAATACGGCGCGACCCGCATCTCCATCAATCCGCAGACCTTCTCGGATGAAGTATTGGCGAACATTGGCCGCAAGCACTCGGCTCAGGACATCCTCGACTGCTATGCCGAGGCCCGGGCCGCAGGCCACGACGACATCAACATGGACCTCATCGCCGGCCTGCCCGGCGACACGGTGGAAGGGTTCGAGAAGAGCCTGCGTCAGGCCATCGCCCTCGACCCTGAGAACATCACCGTCCACACCCTGACCCTCAAGCGGGCCTCCCGCATCGTCATCGAGGACCAGAAGGAGAACGACTACGCCGATGTGGCCGCCATGCTGGAAAAGTGCCATCTGCTGGCCGAGGCGGGCTATCGGCCCTACTACCTCTATCGTCAGAAAAATACCCTCCAAAACCTGGAAAACGTGGGCTGGTGCAAGCCGGGCCACGAGGGGTATTATAATATCTATATCATGGAAGAAGTCCAGACCATCCTCTCGGCCGGCGCAGGCGGCAGCACCAAGCTGGTGGCCGACGGC
>QWCE01002363.1_pt1 | contig 23992 bp, 19 predicted proteins | sample 1972531 | NCBI WGS metagenome assembly QWCE01 (sample SAMN09866716, study PRJNA288562) | Human gut metagenome isolate term4_stool, whole genome shotgun sequencing... | reverse complement strand
AGGATGAGAAGCTTTTAAAATAAGGATGAGAAGCTTTCAAGCTAATCATCCTTGTATATCATAGAAGAATCTTATTTACAGACTTTTTCTCATAGTCTCGTAATCTATGTAATCTTCTATCATTTTTACCAGAGTTTCTCTGTCTGTGAATCGCTTTCCATAGTAACGTTCCCTTTTTAATATTTCCCAGAATCCTTCCATTGGACCATTATCAATACACTTTGCAACTCTGGACATACTCTGAGTCATGCCAGCCGCTTCCAGTTTCGCGTGAAATAAACGGTTGGGGTATTGAAATCCTCTATCACTATGACATAATGGATGCGCATTAGGATTATTAGCGATCGCTTTGTCAAATGTGTCGAATACCAGTGCATTATTATTGTTATCTCGAATTACATAAGATACAATTCGACGATCATATAAATCCAGTATTGCACTAAGATACACTTTATGTTTTTCCATTCCTATATAGTATTTAAATTCTGTTACATCTGTAAGCCGCTTTTGATTTGGTGCCTCCGCAGAAAATTCTCGATTTAACACATTTTCGGCTATAAACTGTGGATTTACAGCCTGACGGGTACATCCATGATTCGTGTATTTTATTGTGGATTTGATATCTTTTTTGCGACAGATACGAAGTACCCGTTTATCATTTATCTTTATATCATGATAACGTTCCAGATCATCTCGAATTCTACGGTATCCTTTATCTGGTGACTCTGTATGTATTTTTTCAATCTCTTCTGCAATGCGAAGATTTTCAATTTCATTGACCGGTATTTTTCTATGAAGCCATTTGTAATAGGCTGCTCTGCTTATATTTCCCAGTTTACAAAGTTCACAAATCGGATAGTTATGAGTTTCATTTTCTTCTTTAACTGCCTGATAAATATACTCATGTTTTAACAGACTCAGCCCCGCCTCCTCTCTATTTCGTCGAGTTTTTTTAGAAATGACAGTTCCATTTCTGTTTTTTGACGTTTTGCTTTTTCTAATTTTAACGCTGCACGAAGTTTTTCTATTTCGTTCAGGGAATCATGGGCTTTTCTCTTCCCTCGACGGTCTTGTAATGCCTCAATTCCATTTTCTTCATACTTAATTGTATAATTGCGTGCCTGCTGATAAGAAATGCCATACTTCTGTGCGGTTTCACTATAATTATACATATGAGAAATACAATACTGAACGATTTCGATTCGCTCATCAAATGTAGTCTTTCTGCCTTTGGTCATGATTGGGTTTCCTCCTGTTCCGGAAGCTTGTAACTTCTCATGACCATTATACTTCATAATCCAGTTCCGTAGTTGAAAAGAAGACCGAATCTGGTATTTTCTACAAATATCTGCCAGTGAGCCTTTTCCACTTAGGTAATCGGATACAGCACTGGCTTTGAGTTCGGCAGAATAGACTGTGTTTTTGGAAGTAGTTACAAGTCCGGCTTCCCCTATTGACTGATAGAGTGAAATCCATTCATAGATTCTCCTGGGATCAATCCCCAACCGCTTTCCTTCTTGAATTGCAGTAGTTTTTCCATTTAGACATCGCAGGACAATACCTATTTTTGTTTCAAAAGAGAATTTTGCTTTTCTTCCCATAAAATATGCTCTGCTGTTTTTTTATTTCTATGAGTGAACTGTAAATTTTGAATAGCGAACATTGTAAACATCAACCTTTTGGTTTATAATATGTTCTAGCGTTACTATGTTCTCAGAGTATGAGTTTGAATAGAGAAGGTAGAATTATGAGCACTTCAAATTTAATTAGAAATCTTTGTAAAGAAAAAGGTATTAGTGTTGCAGAATTGGCTCGTAGAATTTGTCAGACTCCACAGAATTTCAACAAAAAGTTAAAGCGAGAGACAGTGAGTACAGAAGAACTTAGGCAAATTGCAGATGTATTAGGAGTTGTATTTGAACAGTCCTATATTCTTGAAAATGGAGAAAAACTAACTATTACAAGTGAGTTATGATAAATGGACACCTTATTTTGTATTATAAGTTTAGATTGCAGAATTTTTTCTGTGTTACAGATACCAGATGAAAGGAGAGCTGTGGTAGTTTTTGGAGCAAATACCACACAAGCTGATGATGCGTAATATAAATGAGTTAATAGGAATAATAAACGGCATTAGCTACGACGGTATTATCAATAAGCTAGAGGTAGCCGGATTATCTTCGTGGGTAAAAAAGAACAGGAACTTATCTTACGAGCCTAGGCAAGCTCAATTAATTTCACTGGTAGAACAAGTGCTTGAAGATGGAATCATCACAGATGAAGAACGAGAAATGCTTATAGATAATTGTAGTCAATATACAGCTCTTGAAACTGATTCCTTTGCGAAGATTTATGAACTTAATGGAATCATTGAAGGTGTTATTAGCGACAATGAAATCAATGAAAAAGAAGTGTGTCGCTTGCAGGAATGGATGAGAACTAATGAATCCTTCATTCGTGATCATAAGCCTTCTAAAATCATCTGTGAAAAAATAGATCAGATACTTGAAGATGGTATTGTTACTCAGGCGGAACAAGAATCACTTCTAGAAATACTCAAAAAGAGATTAAACGATGCGCAGATAGAAACGAAAATAGGGTATTTAAAAACCTGTGTCAAAGAAAGAAAAAATCTCGGTATCGATTTGATTGATTTATTGGATAATGCTGAAGCAATAGATATTATTCATAACCGTGCAGAGAGGGAATTGGGCATTGCGTTAAATTCGTATTCTGGTACCTATGTCCATGATCCTGAAATTGTATTTGTGTCTCTTGTTTTAATTGGCATGCTCTACTATGATGGAGCTTTTTATGAATCCGTAAGAAAAACTTACAAGAACTTGTACCAGCGGTATTCAGAACAAAAGGTAGAAGGGCTTATTCGAACATTATTAAATAAGTACAGAATAAAGGATGATGTAACAGGAACAAAGACTCGTATTATCAATGTGGTATTAGCGGGATCTATTGTACCAAGCTATTATTTGGGGGCATTTTTCGAGTTTATATACGATATATATAAGTTGAATTTTGATAGCGATTTGCCTGATGATTTATATGGTGAGTTTAGGTTTGTTTATGATGGATTGCAGAATGTAATGAGTTCTGAAAGTGACGAACTTCAAGTTAATGTAACGAAGAAAACATATAAATTGATTAAATCAACAAAGCAGCTGATTACTAATCCTGTATATAACGATGCAGTTATTAAGCTTAGTATCATTATTGTTAGACTGATTGATAAATATATTTGGGACAAGGATAACGTTCTTTACAATCCATATTTGAAAAGAGGATATGAAGAATGGCTTTCAACAATTAATAGAGAAAAAGAGTATGGACATCGAAGCAAATCCGAACAATTAAGATCGCGTTGGGAACCAGAATATGTTTTGAATGGGAATACGGTTTATTTAGTTCCTCCGATTCATCGCGTGAAAGCTACATATGATTATCGAAATATCAGAATCATTGTTAAGAATGAGGAAAAGGTCATTTATGATGACTATGTAGAAGATATCCGTGAAATCATTGGTGGGTATCAGATTAAGAATCCTGCAATTGAACTTTCTAATCCACTTGGAAGAATTGTTTATCAGTTGGTAGCAGGAAATGAAGTGATTTATGAGAGCAAAACCAGATTGCATCGTAACTTCATTGTATTTGATGAGAGAGGGCAGGAACAGGCAAATAATAAAGACTATTCTGGAACAGCTGTTTTCTGTACGAAGAGTAAGGTTGATAAGCTGCATTTGTATTTTTCAGGAGAGTCATATTGCCTATCTTCATATAGTGCACACTTGGGAGATGCTGTTCTTGTCGATAATAAAGTTTTCAATTTTTCTGAGATGATCCGTCCTGGTGTGTTTGGTGAAAAATATGATGGATATTTCGTTGCGCAGGCTGATTGCAAGTTTGAAGTATTTAAAAATGAGGTATTCCTTGTTTTTGAAAGTGAGTTTACGGACAGTAGTTTTGAAATCCAAATTAATCAGCGCTCGTATAAAATGGATGCTTTTGAACATTCTACAGTTGAAAGAAAAGGAATCAATAAGTATTCGCTAAAACTTGATTGTTTAGATTCAGGAATTTATCATCTAAGAGTGAATGCGTTACATTCTGGCAAAAGAATCAGTGTGTTACGTACTCAATTTGCTATAGATAAAAACCTTCATGTTGAACAGGTTGAGAACAACAAGAATTCATATATTGTTTCTGTGGAATCTGATTTGATGCCACAACCAATTTTTGATGAGATATGTATTCAGGATTTTAGAGAAGACTGGATTAAGTTAAATTGGAATAATCAGGAATATATTTATTATGTTCCATTCCGATTCCCGTTATACAGGATTGATAATGGAGATTGGAGACCATTTTCACAAGAAATTTGGATCGGTGATATTACTCAGGAAAGTTCAATTGATCTGTATGGATGCAAATATGACAAAATATGTTTACTAACCAGTGCTGGTCAAATCATTAAAGAAGCACCTGGGCTTAAGAATGAAGGAGTATTTAGCAGATTCTCTGCAGGCTTCTTACTGTCATATAAGTCGAATTATGATTGCGTGGGAATAGTGTTGGTTGCAGAAGAACGCTTTCATGAGGGAATCTGGTGTTACAACAAATGTGTTCTTGATGAGGATAAAACAACGGTTATTTATAGTCATGAAGACAAAGCTCTTGTTGTCACGCCATGCTTTTACGGACAAGGAAATATTAGGTTTAAGATAATTGATGATGAGGATAATGTCGTATATACAAGTTCTGCTTTGGAAAAAGAAGTTCAAGAGAATGTATATGATTTATCATCTTTTATAAACTATAAAGTGATTTTCTTTGAAAAAGAGAGAGGACTTTCGCTCAAAAAAGAACGCATTTTAAAGGAATTTCCAATCATCTTTTATGCGAGAGAAGATTTTGTAGGAAAATCCTTCAAAATTAAGGAAGTTTACTTTGATCAGTTTGTCAGAGGAGAATTCCTAAGAAAGCGACATTACTTTAATACAACATATGTTTATTTTAAAGAAATGATAAGTGGAAATGAATATATAGGTGAAGTATATGTAAGAACATACAATGGTGCGTTTATGTTGGATAACATAAATCCCGTTGATATTGAAATTTGCAGTGATGTTATAGATGGAATGATAGAATTATCTATTACTAAGGATGGAGATGGGCTGTTGCTTGATTTCGATCATCATGGAATTATGAATTCGATGGACGATGGCAAAGCTGTTGATATCTTTTCTTACAATATCGATATGAAGGGAGTTGAATCAGTGTGAGCAAGAGAAATCCTATTGAACGATCTCAATACATAAATAGTCAGTATAAAGAATATCTTAGGTCTTCTTTTGAATTTAAAACTCCAAAGCTACAAAAATTGTTTGAGCAACAATTGGAAGTTGAAGATTTATTTAAGGGGCCTTATGTTGATTTGAATTTGCCATTTAAAAGAGGAATGTCATTGGATGAGATGATTACAGATGGTGCAGTATGTAAATCATTTCGTAGATTGGGAGATATGAATTTTGAGAGGCCTTTATATTCTCATCAGGAAGAGAGTATTAGGCGTATTTGCTCTGGCCGAAGCGCAATTATTACAACAGGTACTGGTTCAGGAAAGACAGAGAGTTTCTTGTATCCAATTCTAAATGAACTGATGTCTGATGTAGAAAAAGGTAATATGGAAGTTGGTGTTAGAGCAATATTCTTATATCCAATGAATGCTCTTGTAAACGATCAGATTGATCGAGTAAGAAAAATACTCACACAGTGTCCTGAAATTACGTATGGATTTTTTACAGGGGAAACGAAAGAAAGCGTTCCTAAGAATTATCGTGAGAAATATGGTGCAGAGAATGATACTTTCATCCCTGAGAATGAATTGGTTTCGAGAGAAGAAATTAGAAAGAATCCACCACATTTGCTGTTCACGAATTATTCTATGCTGGAATATTTATTGATCAGGCCAAATGATTATTCAATCTTTGCTCCAGAGAGGTTAAATAACTGGAAGTTTGTTGTTCTTGATGAGGCACATTCGTATTATGGCTCATTGGGAATCGAACTATCATTGTTGATGCGTAGATTGACAGGATTGGCTCCAAATAAACCACGCTTTATTCTAACCAGTGCTACGTTGGGTGAGCAAGGCAAATCTGAAAGCGAGATCGTAAATTTTGCTAGAAGCCTTACATCTGCAAGCTTTGATACTCAAGATATTATCTTCTCTAAAAGAATTTTACTATCTAGTTCGAAGTTGAGTTATACGATTGATGCAGGGGATTATTCTGAAATAAAGAAAGCGAAGAATGATATACAGACGGTTAGAACCATTGGAAATAGATACAAAAACGTAGATTCAATGGACTTGAAGAGTTACCTGTATGAATTGTTTGTAGGTGATAGAAACGTTTTCCATCTATATGAAATATTAAAAGATGGAAGTAAGAGCTTTAAAAGTATTCTTGCTAGCTTTAATAATCAAATAACATCTGAACAGTTGATAGATTTGATTGATCTCATCAACATGGCAGAAAAAGACGGGATAGGTATTTTTGATCTGAAATACCATTCTTTTGTGCGCCCATTAGCTGGTGCATACATCACTCTTGGAAACAATCCACAATTAAGCCTTACTAAAACTAATATGCTTGGTGATTTAAAGGCTTTCGAAGCTGGAAACTGTAGATATTGTAATTCACCATATATAATCGGAAAGATTCAGCGTAATGAAGTTGATGGGCTTGACTATCTCTATCAGAACAAGGAAGTCGATATTTACGAAAACTATGGAAATAACGAATTTGTAAGCATTGATTACTTCTTGATGAGCAATGAATTATTAAATGAAGAGGAAGTTGATCACGATATCCTTGAAGAGTATAAGGTTTGTTCAAAGTGTGGTGCGATTCATGTTGCAGGAAATTTAAATGCACGCCGATGTAATTGCGGAGACAGCTTTCAACATTCTATATTTAAAGTTCTCCAATCAAAGAAGGATGGAGAAGAAACGGCGTTCAATAATATAAATCAGTGCCCTTGCTGCGGTCACAAAGCAAGAGCAGGTGTTGTTAAGAGTTTGAATGTAGGAAAAGATGAGGGAACTGCACTACTTGCTCAGATTTTGTATGAAGCAATTGATGATGGAACAGAGACTATAAAGAAAACTGGTAAACTGTCTTTGAAGAGAAAAGAAAGCACTCAATCAGAACCAGAGACGTCAAATGTAAAACAATTTTTGGCATTTTCCGATAGTCGTCAACAAGCTAGCTTTTCAGCAGCTTTCCTGGATTCTAACCAGGTTAGAATGCTACAGAAAAGACTGATCTGGAAAGTAATTGAAGATAATCAATATAGAAATATTTCTGTAGATCAGCTTACTGCAACTCTTTCGGGAATGATTAAAGAAGGTAACTTATTTCAAAATGATTTAAGTGCACATAAAAATGCTTGGATAACAACACTTGTTGATCTATTAAAGGTTGATGGTTCGAATGATGGTGAAGGTTTAGGATTGTATTTCTTTGATGTTGATCTAACTGACATCATGTCTCAAGTTGACGAAGAAGACGTTGAAGCTGAATTTGGAGAATATAACATTACAAAGAAGGACCTGGAAACAATTATGCAGGTTGTATTTGGTATATTCAAAGTTGCACCTGCCATAAACTCGATCAAATCAACATTAACTCCAGATGAAAAGATGGAAGCTTTGGAATATAGAAGATTTGATAACTACGTAATGTTCAATTGCCCTAAGACAATAAAAGGTGTTAGAAGTTTCTTACCTGTAAAGGGAAAGGATAATATGGTTGTTCGTTATGTTCAGAAAGTTTGTGACTGTGACGAAGAATCAGCAAAAGCATTGTTGGAGCTTGTTTTTAACAACTTGGCCGTTGCGGGTGGATTGTTTAAGAAGCATGAAACTAAGGAATTCTATCAAATTGAAGCAAGTAAGTATGTAGTTAAGAATTATAAAACCTCAAAATACTATATTTGCTCTAAGTGTGGTCGTTTGACTCCATATAATGTCCATAATAAGTGTGTTCAGGATAAATGTGATGGCACATTGAGTGAAGTAGATCCGGATGAGGTGCTTGCAACGAATTATTACAGAAGACAATATAAGACAAAGAAAATCGAAAGTATTGTTGTTAAGGAACATACTGCTCAGCTTGATCGAAAGAAGGCAAAGCAATATCAGCAAGACTTTAAAAATAAAAAAATCAATATCTTAAGTTGTTCAACAACTTTTGAGATGGGTATTGATATTGGTAACCTTGAAACAGTATTTATGCGAAATGTACCACCATCACCTGCGAATTATGTTCAGCGTGCAGGACGTGCAGGAAGAAGAAAAGATAGTGCAGCATACATTTTGACATACTGTGGGACTGGATCTCATGATTATACATACTTCTGTAGTCCGGAAAAAATGATTTCTGGTGTCATTAAGCCACCATATTTTAATGTGGTAAATCATAAGATAATCGTTCGTCATTTGATGGCTACATGTTTAGGATTCTTCTTTAGACTACACCCAGATTATTTCAGCAGTATTGATGAATTAGTTTTTGGAAAAGCATTAGAGGAGTTTAAAAGCTATATTTCAAGTCATCCGAGTGATTTGAATACCTATATCAACGAGAAAATACTCCCTGAGGATGTATATCGAGATTATCACAACTTTAAATGGTTTGATGAAATCGAAGGTAATGATGAAAAGATGGAGCATTTTGTTTCAACAATTAAATCCATTGCAGAAGAGTATGAGAAGGCGAAAAAGGAAGCTGTAACAGAAGAAAACTATAAGGAAGCGGATTATTACCAAAGACAAATTGAGAATTTGCATAAGGAAAAGGTAATTGATTCACTTTCAAAGTACTGTGTCATTCCTAAATATGGGTTCCCGGTTGATGTTGTTGAATTGCAAATATATAAAGAAGGTATTCTGGATAATAGCTATGATTTGAGTCGCGATTTAAAAATAGCGATATCAGAATATGCTCCGGATTCAGAAATCATTGTTGATGGCAAGAAATATACTTCAAAGTATATTTCCTTACCTAAAACAGGAGAATATCCACGAAATTATTTCTGCACTTGTCCTAATTGTAAAAAGATAAATGTGTCTGTAAGTACAAGAACTGGAAATGAGTGCAAGTATTGTGGAGAACCTCTTGGTACAGTGGTACAAGAATTTTATATTGAACCAGTAAACGGATTTAAAACTGGTATCACGAAAGAAAGTACTCGTGCGAAGCCAAAAAGGTCATATGCTGGTGAAGTATCATATCTTGGTGGTGGTATAAAGGATGAGAATGTTGTTTCTTTATCAAATGCTATTACCATTGAGACAAGCACCAATGACGAGCTCCTTGTCATGAACAAGTCATCATTCAATATGTGTCCAGTATGTGGATATAGCGACATAGTAAAAGGAAAAGTAATTACACCTACATCATTAAGGAAACACAAGAATTACAGGCAATTTGATTGCTCTTGTGAAGAACTTACTCAAATTAAGCTTGGACATAGATTCCAAACAGATGTAGCTCGATTTACGATTCCTATGTTAGGATCCTTTACGAAGGAAGATTATGCGATTGCGTTGTCATTTATGTATGCATTTCTTGAAGGAATAAGTATTGGACTTGGGATTGAGAGAAATGACATAGAGGGTGTTCTTGAACTGAACCTAGAGCAGCATAGCTATGATATTTTGATCTATGACAATGTTCCAGGAGGAGCAGGTCATGTTAAGAGACTGGTTGAGAAGAACGCTGTAATAACATCTTTAAATACAGCATATGCGAAAGTATCACAACAATGTTGCGATGAAAACACTTCTTGCTATAACTGCCTTAGAAACTATTACAACCAAGCAAATCACAGTAAATTAAAACGCAAGTATGCTCGTGATTTCATTGAAAGTCTATTGAGACAAATAGGTGTTAGACCTTAAAGTAGTTTTTATAGGTATAAGGGAGCGTGTTTTGGAAGCAAAATGTATTATTCAGTTTCTTGTATCTGATGATGTTGCCTCATGCAGAAATATATGTGCATGAAGATGACAGTACAAGCAGATAGATGGATTTATCGGATTGGATAATGACTATATTGCGGGTGTTTTTGTAAAAGAAACAATGCAATCCGGGAGAAAAGGAAATTTTAATGGTTTGGAATCGTTAAATTCCAATTTGTGTGGGAGAAACACAGAATCTCGATAAGGGTGGGTTCACCATTTAACGTTAATAACGTTAAATAGTTTATGGATATGTTTCCGTAAACAACCGGCTTGATATGATGTACTTCCTGTCGTATTGAGCCATGTTGAGGTGGCTACCTTGCTTACTAGAAGCGAAGCGACGCAGTAAGCATCTGGTAGCACCCATGCATATTTGAAAATTGAATAAATGTAATACTAGTTATTGCGAGATTTAGCTGTTTATGATACGATATCCGAAAATGCGGAAAGCGAAAGGGAAAGATAATTTATAATGAACATATATGAAAGAATCTTTGCAAGACTAGAGGAACTACATATGAGCCAGATTGAATTGTCGCGAAGAACTGGGATTGCTACTAGTACGATTAGTGATTGGCGCAAGAAAAAGATAAATCCACAGGCAGACAAGTTGGTTGCTATATGTAAGGCACTTGATATGTCACTTGTAGAGTTGCTTTGCGATGAGGAAGAAGAAAAGGGTGTGCAGACGGATTATATGTTAGATGAAGGACATATAATTGAAGTATTCCGAACGTCAGATAATGAAACGAAAAGAAGAATATTAAGATATTTGGAATTGCTGGAAATATGCAAACAAATCAATGAAAATAATGTATCTAAGAAAAATAAGAGAAATGTATCTGTTATTCAAGATATTGATGGTAATAATATTGTTGTGATTAATGATATTATATTTAAGGGAAAGCGTTCTATTAATTGGAAAGATGTAAGGGAATATCTTAAAAAATATGTTAGAGATTTTTACACCATAGCCTCTACAGGGGATATAGTGTATATTGGATCAGATTTACCGAATGAATATAGTGGTTCAAAATATACACATAGTATAAAGGGAACGAATGCGAAGGCAAAAGCTAATGCAGCACAAGGGATTCAAGAGCTGATAGAGATTGCAGTCGGGAAATATTTTCGAGAGAATAATGAAGAAAAACATTGGAGAAATGCAAAATTCGGCTGGTATCGATATGATTCACGATTTGCATTGCCGGTATATGATGAACTGGGGGAGATAGAGAGATATAATGTATTTCATGCATCATTGATTGTTAGATATTCAGAGGATAAAAAATTATATCTATATGACATTTTGGATATAAAAAAAGAAACGGGCAACCCGATTGAGCCATAAGGCTGTACACGACAAAAACCCATTTCTTTATAAAGTAATGGTACTATATGAAATGTTATTTGTCAATCTGATTATTCGAAAAACTGTCCGCCGGAATGGTGTACTTGCTATAGTATTAGTAGGTATGCTGTTTTTAAGTGACTTTTCTATAAAGCAAGATGTTTTGCCAAACTATAATGCTTGTAATATTACTATCTCAATGGCTGGGAGGACAACTATTAGGGAATAAGATAAATAACAGATGATAATTTTTCTCTAGGGCAATTTTATGTCTTGCAAAAACGAAGGCGAATGCTACACAAGCTATTCCAGAGATGATTGAGATTGCAACATCAAAGACTTATGAAGATAACAAGAAGAACAAACATAGCAGACATGCGGCATCAGGGAAAATGTACTTATATGATGTTTTAGAAATAAAAAAAGAAACGAGCAAGTCCTGTCAGGAATAATCCCTACCCGGTGAAAACCCATTTCCTTTGTAAAGGAATGATACAATATATTAGTAATATTGTCAATCCGAATATTCGAAAACTTGTCTGTCGGAATGGTTCAACTTTTTCTTTTTTCCATTAGAAAGTGTGAATGTTATTCTTATACATCTCGCGCGCGAAAGTTAATTCAAAGTGAAGTTATAATGCATGGGGGGGAGTGTTTGATTGATGAAATATTGGTGTCAGATACCAATATTTTTTGTTTTCCATATCTCCGCACCCTCATTTGGAAAAAAGAGAATGCAAATTTCGAGATGAATTGGAGTAACTCTGAAATTTTAGCAGCAAGCATAAGAGAAGAGTGCCTAGACACAGATATCATGTTAAAAGCATTACAATATGACTAATCAGATTGACTTCGCAAAAACAAGTATATATAATATAGACAAAATGAGAATGGCATAAATGGAGGGCGTTATAATGGAGAAACCAGTAACACTTGAAGGAGCATTAAAAAGAATTGAGGAGTTGGAAAAAGAGAATGCCAAGCTTCGAGAGGAATTAGAGTATTACAGAAATCGAAAAATGAGTGGACGACAAAAACATAATGCCAAGTGGATGGCAATTTATAATGATTTTGTTGTTGGGTATGAGAGTGGCATGACTATGATAGAGATTGCAAAGCGTAATAATGTCAGTGAGCGGACGATTTACAGGTATAAAGCGTATTATGACGAATTAAAGGACAAAAATGAGATGGAAAGTAAATAGACAGTTGAAGTGGAGAATGATGAAGTGAAAAATCTTGTCAAAGACACAATTCATGCTAATGGAATTGCTTCGACAATTGGCTTTGCAACAGATTCGTACACTAGAATCAGTTAGTACTGATAAGCTTCCAAGATTACGATAGATTCATATTATTAAGACAAGTTTGGGGGATAAAGATGGAAAAAATGAGTTTATATCGAAAGAAACAGGGTATATCTATGCAACTGTAGAAGAAGTGTGATATCATGTGAGTAACAAATTGGTATTTGCAGAAGATTCTTATTTATAAAAAAAGGAAAACAATAAGACAAATACAAAAAATAAATACTTTAAGAGATGAAGCGGAAGGATAGAGCTTGATTTATATGATTTCAGTAAAAAAGCAGCGAATTGTTGCTATTATGGTTTTAAGTTCGATTGCGCTGATTTTACTTTTGTCGCTGAATTTCCGAATCTGGAGTGGATATTATGCGGAAGGTGATTTGGAAAGTATAGTCATACAGCAGATGGAAAGTTTGGAAAAGTCAAATAGCGAAAACGATATAAACGAAGGCATATTTTTGCATTTCTATGAGTGCATATGTTTAGGTGGATTAGAAATAATGGTACTTTGGGTATATGATGGTTTTAAAGAACTCGGTCAGGGAGAGTTTTCTTTCAGACCGGAAGTTACCCTGTGCAGTCTATCGGTTCGTATGGATGATTAAATACTTCTGGTAACCAAATTTTAAATTTATTATCAGGAGGAACTTCGATGTATGTATTAAATGCAAATCATATTTCAAAAAGTTATAAAACTTCAGGAGAAACTATTCAGGTTTTACAGAATGTAAATCTGCAAGTTACGAAAGGTGAAATGGTCGCCATTATGGGGCCATCTGGCAGTGGAAAGACTACGTTGCTCCATGTGCTGACCGGGGTTGATACACCGGACGATGGAGAAATTGTAATTGGAGGTGAAAAGTTTTCACAGCTTACGGAAGAAGAAAAAGCATTTTTTCGTAGAAAACATATGGGAATGATTTTTCAGGATTTTCAGCTTTTAGAGAGTTTGACAGTAAAAGAAAATATAATGTTACCACTCATTCTTGAACGAAAAGATGCGGAAATTCAGAAAGAACGTTTTTCAAAAATGGCAGATGTGCTTGGCATTGAAAAGTTGGCTGATAAAGGAATTACGGAGATATCGGGTGGTCAGAAACAGAGGGTTGCGATTGGCAGGGCACTGATCAATGAACCGGATATTATTTTTGGAGATGAGCCAACAGGAAGCCTTGACCGAAAGACAACCGGGGATGTGATGCGATGTATGAAGCAGATGAATCAACGGTCCGGCATCAGCTTTCTGCTTGTGACACATGATGCTTATACGGCATCCTTTTGTGACCGGGTACTTTTTTTACAGGATGGGAATCTGGTCAAAGAAGTAAAAAAAGAGAAAAATGCTGATAAATTCAGAGAAAATATATGGAAAACATTGTGCCTTTTGGGAGGTGGAAAAGATGACCTTTTTTGATATTTCCCGAAAGATGCTGAAAGTTGGTTTTCACAAATATCGGTTGTACTTTCTATGCAATTTATCTGCAGCGGCATTATTCTGTTGCTTTGCAGTTATTTCCACAAACAGGACATTTATGAATGGGTCGATTGTAAATTCATCTATATCCAATAACATTTATCTTCCTTTTTTTCTGTCAGCAGTGTTTCTGATCTTTTTTCTTCCTGTTTCGTGTCAGGCATTTCTGGCATCAAGAAAACAGGAATACGGCGTGATGTTTTCTCTTGGAATGAGCCGGAAAGAGGCGTTTGAAAATTTACTTTTTGAAAATGTGATCATATCCGTACTGGCGTTGGCAATAGCACTTGTAGCAGGAACTGTGCTGTCATTTTTATTCTTTGCTGTTATCATTTATGCAATAGATGTTCATGGAGTACAATGGCAGTTTTGTCCGGAAGCATATAAGCTTACAACAGTTCTATATACAGTAGTGGTGGCAGTTTCCTTTATCCTGAATGCCGGGAGACTTATGCTGGATAAAATCGGAACACTGATGAAAGCACAATATCGAGCAGAAAAAATAGGAAAGATCGGTACGATCTTATGCAGACTTGTACCCAACTATATGACTTTTCATTTGGTGGGATTGTCATTTGTCCGCAGACACAAGAAAGAATGGGGACTCAGGTATCTTTTGGCAGCTCTCATGATAGCGGTATCTGTTACGCTTGCTGGTATATGCCTGACTTTGTATCCGGCTTTTCTACAGGATGCAAAAAGTTACTCTCCGTATGACATGGTGTATTCGGAAATCTATGGAATGAATCAGGTTCCATTACAGGATGTCATTCATATATTGGAGAAAAATGGTGTTGCAGTAGAACAGATCATTCGGCTTCCCTATATCAGAGACGATGTTTTTAATTATTTTCCTGTGACAGAAATAAACCGGGATTTTGGATGTGATTATCAGATTCAGGAAGGCCAGTTTTTGAATTTATTTCAGTACGATCTGGAAGATGGGTATGAACATAACATACAGCCAGTATCGGCTGTGACAATCTCCGGGGACAGAAAGCTGCGGTCTGTTGGAACAGATGTAAAGATATTGTTTAATCAAAATCCGACCTTTGCAGATAAAACGTTGATTATCAACGATTCCGATTTTGCAAAATTACGTGCAGATACACCAGGTGGTGCTGGTATTGCAAACTTGTTTCAGTTTCAGAATTGGGAGGATTCTTATGCAGGAGTAAGTGGGGTAAAAGAATATCTGCATGAAAACAATCCATTGGATGAAAATGAGCAGCTGTATTATGAAATCTCTTCGAAAGTGGAGAAATACCAGGATGCAGAGAAATCTGGAGAATTTTTATTGTTCTTGATGGCATTTGTGATAGGACTTATAATAATGGCTGCGTTTCTGTTAATTCACTCTTGTATCCAGACAGAAAAAGAAGAAAATAGCAGGGCAGTTTGTAGTTTGCGACTGTTGGGAATGACGGACAAGGAAATTGTAAAGTGCCTATGCTATAAGAATTTCCTGAGATTTATACCACCAGCGGTTGTGGGAACAATCCTTTCTTTCCTGCCATCTTATTATTTGAATGAGAGTTATGGAATGGGGACGAATGGAATTCTGGCAGGAATCGTATTTGGAGTAATTTTGGCAATTGGAATATTCGTAGTGATACGCAGGTATTCTGAAAAAGAAGTAAAAATTTATTAAAGAAATAATTTGTCAAAATTGGAAGCAGGGACTAATAAGAAATAGAAATGTCGTTTTGGAAATAAACAACTTGACATAATGGTTAGCCTCAACTAACATATACCCATACACCCACCATCACAAAAGAATCATTAGAACACGGAGGTCTAAGATAAACATGAACCTATTATTAGAAAGCCTTATTTTTATTATATTCGTTTATGCTGTTATCGGTATCAGTACGGTAAAGAAGGGAAAGCTTGGCATGATACAGGAATATCCCAAAGCGATTCAGGATCGCTGCAGGGAGTTAGGATTGATAGAAGAAGATGCCGACAAGTTGACGAAGAAAGCAACCATTGGAAAATTAGGAGTTTTCTGCGGTTATATGATCTTGCAAACGGTGTTGGCGTATTATATTGGTGGTGCCCGAACCTTTGTGGAGGGCTGGCTGCAGGGATACATTATGTGGATAGCAGAGATGTGGTTTGATGCGCTGGTGGTAGACTGTCTATGGTTTTGCCATAGTAAGAGAATGATAATTCCGGGAACAGAAGATTTGGTAGATGCCTACCATGATTACTGGCATCACATCAAGTATGCAGTAATCGGCATGTTGACGCAGGCGGTGATTGCCCTTCCGGTAGGACTATTTGTCATGTTTCTGGCAAGAATGTGATTATGAATTGAGAAACCTTATCATCAACTCTATTGACTTCAATAAAATAACGGTGTTATTATAACACTGTTATGTGAAGAGAAGATATACACAAGCAGATCGGAAATACAAACCCGGTGAGCGTATAGGAGAACACAGATGCGAAAGGAAACAGAAGGTGTAACGGAGATCTTAATAGAGAGTGCAAGGAATGAATTCCTGGCAGTGGGATTTCATGATGCCAGTCTGCGTAGAATCTCAGCCGCTAGTGGAGTTAGTACGAATTCCATCTATACAAGATTTGGTGATAAGAAGGGATTGTTTGCGGCAATTGTGAAGGAACCAGCGGATGAATTGATGCGTATCTATCTTGCAAGCATAGAGAAGGCAGCCCATTCCCAGGATATGGATGGGGCAGCGGATGCCGGAGACGAGGGAACGGATCAGGTACTGCAATATATTTATCAACATATGGATGAGATCCGGCTGCTCTTTTGTTGTTCGGCGGGCACGGAATATGAAGGGTATTTTGATCAGCTTGCAGCGATTGAGGAATCCTATTATAAGGAGTTAGTGAAACATTATTCCGCATCGGATGCGACCGTGGATGACTTCTTTGTTCATGTCTATTGCCGGAATGGCTGGCAGTATGTATATGAACTGATCACGCATAACAAGAGCTATGAACAGGCGGTAGAATTCATGAGGAATGTAAGACAGTTCAATTATGCCGGATGGAAAGCAGTAATCGGGCTGTAAACATAAGGGCGCATGCCCTTTTCTCTTTGAATATAGGTTAGTGATTGCTAACTTATGATAGAAATAACAAACCAGACATATATCTGGAAAGTCTAAAGTTAAGGAGGAGACACAATGAAGACAAAGAAACAAAGTGCGATGTCAAGACTGATGGATATTGCGGGTAATCATAAGTATTTCTCGTATGTGTCCTGCGTGTTAGCAGCGATCAGTGCGTGGATTGCACTCATTCCATTTTATGATATCTGGCGAATCATAAAAGAAATTTTAGAGGTAAGACCCAATTATGAGCAGGCAACTCATATTACGACCTACGGCTGGCAGGCAGTGGGGTTTGCGTTGCTTGGCATGGTGTTCTATATTGCAGCACTGATGTGTTCCCATAAGGCCGCATTCCGTGTGCAGTCGAATATGAGAACCCTTATGATGGAACATATTATGAAGCTCCCGCTTGGATATGTAGAAACTGAGGGAACAGGTAAGATTCGTAAGATTGTCAATGATTCAAGTGCAGCGACAGAGACATTTCTTGCGCATAATCTTCCGGATAAAGTAGTGTCAAGAGCAACCCCGATCGGATTGCTTGTTATGATGATGGTATTTGACTGGCGGTTGGGTCTGATCAGTCTGATTCCGGCAGTGATCGCATTTATCTTAATGGGTTCCCTTATGATGGGACCAAAGATGGCAGAGGATATGAGACAGTATCAGAATGCATTGGAGACGATGACATCCGAAGCGGTGGAGTATGTTCGAGGGGTGCCGGTTGTGAAGACTTTCGGTCAGACGGTATTCTCGTTCAAGCGTTTCAAATCAGCGATTGATGATTATGAGAAATGGACGATCGGTTATACAAAGAACATGCGGATTCCGATGACCTGTTTCGTAGTTTCCTGTAATGGTATCTTTGCAGCGCTGATCATTGCAGCATATAAGTTAGGCGGTAACTATATTACAGATACCTTCGTGCTGAATCTGTTCTTCTATATATTGATCACTTCTACGCTGACGACAACCTTGATGAAGGTGGCATATGCCGGTGAGTCGCAGATGCTAGTGGAAGATGCATTGAGCAGAATGGATAATATTCTGGGTGTAAAACCGCTTGCAGACAATGGCAGGGATGCACAGCCAAAGAATGCGTCCATTACAATCGAGGATGTGACATTTGCTTATGATGAGAACAAAGGAAATGCGATCGATCATATATCCATGCATATCAAAGAGGGCGAGCATGTTGCTTTTGTAGGCCCGTCCGGTGGTGGTAAGACAACATTGGCTTCTTTGGTAGCTCGTTTCTGGGATGTGAAGAGTGGAAGTATCCGGATCGGCGGTGTGGATGTCAAGGATATGGATCCGAAGGAATTGATGAAGCAGGTTTCCTATGTATTTCAGGATAGTAAGCTTCTTAAGATCAGCATTTTGGAAAATGTCAGAATGGGAAGACCGGATGCGACAGATGCAGAAGTCATGGAAGCACTCAAAGCCGCACAGTGCATGGATATTATTGAGAAGTTCCCGGAGGGGGTACATACGATGATCGGTTCGAAGGGAATCTATGTATCCGGCGGTGAGGCACAGCGTTTGTCGATTGCAAGAGCATTTCTTAAGAATGCACCGATCCTGATCTTAGACGAGGCGACTGCATTTGCTGATCCGGATAATGAGAGACTGGTACAGAAGGCATTTGAGAATCTGGCAAAGAATAAGACGGTTATTATGATCGCACACCGTTTGTCGACTGTAACGAATGCAGACTGCATTTATGTATTAAAGGATGGTAAGATCGCAGAGAGCGGTACACATGATGCATTAACAACGGAAAATGGTATCTATACCCATATGTGGAATGAATACAATCAATCTGTCAACTGGCAGGTAGGAAGGACAGGTGAGACAGCATGATAGAAAAATTAAAGCATAAATATGCACTTTCCGATAAAGGTGCAAAGGCAATGATACAGGCATTTGTGTCTGTTACAATCTCGAATCTCGTATTGATGTTTCCGGTAGGATTGTTGTATGTATTGGCATCTTATCTGCTAGAGGGCAGCCTGCCAAAGGATAAGGTAACCTTCTTTACAGTTGGAGTGATCGCAGCATTGCTTCTGATCGCGGTTACAACGTATGTTCAGTATAATGCAACATTTCTTTCTACCTATGTGGAAAGTGGTGTAAGACGTCGAATGTTAGCAGAGAAGTTGAGAAAATTACCATTATCTTTCTTCGGTAAGAAGGATCTGTCTGACCTGACCAATACAATCATGGCAGACTGTGCGTTGATCGAGACGGGAAGCTCACACTGGATTCCGGAATTAGTTGGTGCATTTGGTTCGACGACAATTATTATCATCAGCCTGTTGTTCTTTAACTGGAGAATGGCATTGGCTGCTATCTGGGTTATGCCGATCGCATTTATCATTGTGCTTTCTTCTAAGAATGTGATGGGTAAAGTACATGCAAAGAGTATGGAATACAAGTTGAGCTGCTTAGATGGTATTCAGGAAGGACTGGAAACGATCCGGGATCTGCGTTCTAATAATATGACCGACTCGTATATGGTTGGTCTGAACGAGAAGATCAAAGCAGTAGAGGATCATTCGATCGTGGCGGAGTTTGCCAATGCGGCATTTGTATGTTCGGCACAAATGATCCTGAAATTAGGAATTGGAACGGTTGCAGTAACCGGAAGCATTCTTCTTACCAAGGGTGAGATCCGTGTACTTACCTTCTTTATGTTCTTGTTAGTGGTAACCAGGATGTATGAGCCGTTGCAGATTGCATTACAGAATCTGGCAGCGATTATCAGTTTGAACACCAACTGTGCGAGAATGGATGAGATCTTATCGCATGAGGAACAGACCGGTAGAGAGAACATGAATAATAAGGGATATGATATTGCATTTGATCATGTAGCATTTTCTTACAAGGATGGCGAGCAGGTACTTCGGGATGTCAGCTTTGTGGCAAAGCAGGGTGAGGTAACTGCATTGATCGGACCATCCGGTGGTGGTAAGACAACGGTATCCCGGCTTGCGGCCAGATTCTGGGATAACAATAAAGGTACGATCACGGTTGGCGGCATGAATGTATCCGAGATCGATCCGGAGCAGTTGTTATCGTTATATTCGATCGTATTCCAGGATGTTACTTTGTTCAATAATACGATCATGGAGAATATTCGTATCGGTAAAAAGGATGCAACGGATGAAGAGGTAATGGAGGCGGCAAGACTTGCGAATTGTACCGATTTCGTGGAGAAACTGCCGGATCAATGGAATACAATGATCGGAGAAAATGGTTCCGAGCTTTCCGGTGGTGAGAGACAGAGAATTTCAATTGCAAGAGCATTCTTAAAGGATGCACCGATCATTTTGATGGATGAGGCAACTGCTTCTTTGGATGTAGACAATGAGTCGGCCATTCAGGAATCTATCTCGAAACTGATTCAGAATAAGACTGTATTGATCATTGCACACCGTATGCGTACCGTAGACGGGGTAGACAAGATCGTGGTATTGAAGGATGGTACGGTAGCAGAGCAGGGAACACCGGAGCAGTTGAAACAGCAAAATGGTATCTACAAGCATATGGTGGACCTGCAGTTGCAGTCCGAACAGTGGAAATACCAATAATAGAGAAATTATAGTTGCTCACATGTGCAACAATAATAATTTAATGTTTAACATTAAAAAGTTGTTGACAAATGATAAAGTCCTGCTATAATAAGATTATCGATAAACATTAAATATTTAATGAAATATGTTTTTTGATATGAAGGAGGACTTTATTATGAAACCAGAAGCAGTCGTTAAGATTAATAATATGGGTAAGGTAGCGGGAATCATTACGCTGATTGCCAAGATTTTGGTAGGAATTGGAATTGTGGGAGTTCTGATTGCAACCATCGCGTTAGCAGCACTTCCGAAGGACTTTGTGAAAGCAACCATTCGAACCGGGGCAACCATATATGTGGATATGTCGCAGTTTGGGAATTCTTTTTCGAAGGAAGGCCAGAAGGAGATGAAGAAGAGTCTCACGAAGGCGGCGGAGAATGGTACGATCGATATGAACGGGATTACAGCAAAGATATCTAATATTGAGGTAGATGATAAGGGATTTTCATTAGATGCAGACGGGCAGACCGAAGCGATTTCTTTGAAAAAGATCAGTGTATTTATGATTGGTGCGTGGATCAATCTGATCGTGACAATGGTAACATTGTGGTTTATCGGTGTATTATGCAAGGCAATTAAGAATTGTGATTCTCCATTTAGTGAAGAGGTGATCCGGAAGATGAAGCATTTTGCATATTCCTTAATCCCTTGGTGTGTGATATCTTCGGTTGCTAATTCTTCAATGTCAAGTTTCTGGTCAGATCGTTGGAATTTCAATCTGGCTGTCAATGGTAATATGGTAGCAGTCGTATTGGTTGTGCTTGCACTCACATATATTTTCCAGTATGGAGCTGTATTGCAGCAGGAATCAGACGAGACATTATAGGCTGGAGGCGGAAGTTATGGGTAAGATTATATTGCGGCTTGACCGTGTGATGGCTGACCGTAAGATGAGCCTTAATGAATTATCAGAGAAAGTAGGAGTGTCGAATGTGAATCTTTCCAAGATTAAGACCGGCAAGGTAAGCGCAATTCGATTCTCGACATTGGAAGCCATATGCAAGGCACTGAATTGTCAGCCGGGTGATATATTAGAGTATGATCCCGAAGGAGAATGAGGTTTGTTGTAATATGGAATAAGAACAGGTAGAAGATGAAGACCATCTGCCTATGATACCTCCTGAGTAGATAAAGGAACTAACCCAATCTACTTAGGAGGTCTTTTTATGTATCATATATTTATATATCATTTTTTTTGATTGTAATGAGATATTTTATATGCTTCGATCGTAATACAAGTGTAGCTACAAAATGATAAGACGGGGGTACAACGGAATATGTATGTGATAAAAAATGAATATGAGAATCTAGTGAAACAATATCACACCTCATTGTACCGATTGCTTTATACATACTGCCGGAATACGTGTGATGCAGAGGATGCGGTACAGACCGCCTATTTACGGTTGCTTCGGAGTAAAAAAGTGTTTTTATCAGAGCAACATGCAAAGAACTGGCTATATACAGTCGGTGTTAATTATGTGAAGGACTTGCAAAAGAGTAAATGGCGGCAAAATGATCCGCTCGAAGCAGATATTCCATTTGAAACAGAGCAGCAGGAAGGGCTGTACGAGGCAATCAGCGGGTTGGATGATAAGTACCGAATGGTAATCCTATTATATTATTATGAAGGGTATTCGGTAAAGGAGATTGCACATATGTTGAACAGCAATAGCAGTACGATACAGACTCGGTTACAACGAGGTCGGGAGCAGTTACGGGTAAGATTGGAGGAATAGCATATGAATGATAACAGACAAAAAGATAGAAAGAAGATACAGGATACCATCAACCGGGTGCAGGTGCCGGATTTCTTAGAACAAGATTTGCTGCAGTTACAGTATGAAGGCAAACCGGGTAAAACATATAACGAACATTCAAAATGGAGGGCTGTGGCAGCGGCATTTGCGGTTGCATTATTGATTGGAACAGGGACATATGCAGCGGTGAAAGAATGGCGTTTTTCAGATTATTTCCATTTGGGAGAAGTGTCAGAGGATGTGAATCAGATTGTCAATACAGAAGTGAATGCGGACAATTTAAAAGATCGTGCGGAGGATGAATGGGGAACACCGATTCAAAAAGACACAGAAATAGCGGTAAAGGATTTATTGACCGTAACACCAACCATGACAGTGTATGACAGTCATAGTGTATATGTTAGTCTGGAGGCAGCACTTAAGGATACAGAACGTTATTGGCTGATGGATGCTTCGGAGGATTTAGAACAGCCTGCGAGTACCATTACAGGGGATGAATCGACCACACAATCCGTAGAAAAATATTGTAAAGAACATGATATTTCTATTGTGTTGGTAAATGCCAGATACAATTCTTATGATGAACATGTTGAGGATCAGGGAACGGATATGTTGGTAAAAGGGAAAGGTGTAAATGAGTTATTGCTATGTGGAACCAGAAGAAATACGGAAGAGTTAGAAAAGGTTGGCGTCATCTATACGGTATACATCTATAATACAAATAAGAGAGAGTATGAACTGGTTGCCGACAAACAATTAGACATAGCCATGCCGGAATTATCAGACGAGACGAAGAAAGTACAGACAGTAACCTATGGATTGGCAGATGGAACGGAACAGCAGATTGGTGATTCTTCCGTTAAGGTGTCCAAAGTAATTCTTACCACAACATCGATTGCGACTTATGCAGAGATATATGTGCGTGATGAGGATACAGATGCACATCCGGAAGGAGTATCGGTTTCACTAGTTAATGAGGAGCACAAAGAACTTCCGACGGGACCATCTAGAAGAGGAGTGATCAGTGTGCCAGATGGTAAAGGACAGTTTGTGAGTAAAATGGACTATGCCCGATGGGATACGTTCCCGGATACCATTTATGCGAAAGCATTTGTCTTTACACAAAGTGGTAAGGAACTAGCAGGATATGTTGAATTGCACCGGTTAGATCAGTAATTTGCAGGATTATGGAGAGAGCTGTCACCCTTGCACAACGTAAGTGAGGACGGACGCGCATGTGTTTTAGGTTGTGAACCCGGCTTTTGGGTGGTGTCATGTTGCAGCAGGCACATTCGCATTACGACTCGCACGCAACAGTACTAGCACTCCTA
>QWCE01002360.1_pt1 | contig 24008 bp, 20 predicted proteins | sample 1972531 | NCBI WGS metagenome assembly QWCE01 (sample SAMN09866716, study PRJNA288562) | Human gut metagenome isolate term4_stool, whole genome shotgun sequencing... | reverse complement strand
TCGCTTATTATAAGGAGTATTAGTGTCTGCTGCGTGCGAGTCGTAATGCGAATGTGCCTGCTGCAACATGACACCACCCAAAAGCCGGGTTCACAACCTAAAACATGCGCGTCCACCGTCATTTACGCTGTGCAAGGGTATTATGCGTGAAGGGGCGGATTCCAAAGTGCCTCAAATTCCGAAACCGGTATTGGTTTGGAGAAATAATAGCCTTGCGAGACGGGACAACCATGGTCGTAAAGGAAATCTGCCTGCTCTTTTGTTTCGACTCCTTCTGCGATCACGTCTAATCCAAGATCATTTGACATGGAGATTACATGAGATACAATGGTCTGCCCGTTTTTGTTTTCAAAGCAGGTATCTAAGAAAAGTCTGTCCATCTTAAGAACATCAAAAGGGGTATTCTTCAACATGCTAAGAGAGGAAAGACCTGAGCCGAAATCATCCATCATTAAGGTAAATCCTGCCTTTTTGAAATCATTGGCATATTGAATGGTATCATCATTCTCGGCAGTTTCTGTAATCTCAATCTGCAATAATCCAATTGGAATATTATATTTTGTGATCAGCTTCTTCAGATATTCTACGATATTCAATTTACCTAAATAGGTACGGGACACATTAATGGAGATTGGGATGGGTTTGATTCCCTGATCGATCCATTTACGTAATAACATACATACTGATTCCCACATGAATTGATCCAGTTTTAGTATAAATCCATTTTTTTCGAAAATTGGAATGAAAAAATCCGGTGGGATAATCTGTTGATTATCCGGTATCCAGCGAACAAGAGCTTCTGCACCAATAATTTCAGAATGTTCTTTATCGTAGCGGTACTTTGGTTGTAGAAATACATGAAATTCATGATTGGTTAAAGCATCATCTTCAATATCTTCAATAAATGCGGTTTCGTTGTGAATATCCTTTGGCATATCGTTGTAAAATGCCACATTCTTCATAACAGAGTTCTTGATATAGGTTCTTGCAATGCCGGCCTTGTCGCCGCAGGTACGATAATGAGTAGTGGTACCGGGTACAATTGCAACGCCGTATGACATACTGAATCGAATATTGTTCCAACGATGTAACCGTGCGTCTAATGTGTTGATAAAAGAGAGAATATCTTCTCTGGATGTATAATATGTTACAATTTCGAATAAGTCTGCCGACATGCGGCTGTATATATGGTTGCTATCGCACATTACTTTTAGGGTATCCAGTATATATTGCAGGAGCTGGTCACCAATCTGGCTGCCATGTACTTCATTGATATAGCGGAATTTACGAATGTCAAATTGGATAAAAGCATATTCACGATTGCGATCTCTGGATATGAACGCATCAACCTGACTCATGAATATGACAGGGTTTTTGTCATTCGTAAAGGTCTGCAGAATCTTAAGATTTTGTAGTTCATGTTCCCGCATTGCATATATTTTTCCGACATAAGATCGTATGCAACCGTTTTCATCCAGATCCAAGTAGCAGATTAATGTATATAATTTCTTAGGAAATGTATCAATCTGTAAATGAATATTCACAGATAGATCCTGCATGTGAATGGGCTCGTGGATTCCTTGTTCTATGCGTTCATATAGATTGATAATCTTACCACGATCTTCGGCGCATACCCATTTTCCTTCGTATAATTCTTTTAGTAAATCTTGATTCGAGTTCTGTAACTGCTTAGGAAGATAAGGATTGGATTCAAAATAACAAAAATTATTCTGAACATTCTTATAGAAATATACAGAATCAGAATGCTCCTGGCGGATTCTTGGCATATTCAATAATTCTTTGTGTATAGATTCGTTCAAAAGACATCACCCTTTTTCTTGATAGTAATTGCAGATACTAATTTCTGATTACATAATCAGTATAACATAATAATATATGGTTGAATATAGGTTTTAGAAAAATTTTACAATTAAAATGTTATAAAGATTATTCGTATTTTGCTTAAAAATTGTCTAATTTTTAAGGAGGGTGCCAAGTTTATGCATAAGGCGGTGACAAGCCATGAGGAATGTGATATTATAATCCATTAGAGTTATTATCAGCGAATGGATGGGAGATAGAAAATGAAATTAACAGATTTTAATTATGATTTACCGGAAGAGTTGATTGCACAGGATCCATTAGAGAAGAGAAGTGACTCCCGCTTGATGGTAGTAGGGCGGGAAGATGGCAGTATTACGCATAAACATTTTTATGATATTATTGATTATCTGAATCCGGGAGATTGTCTGGTGATCAATGACACGAAGGTAATTCCGGCAAGACTAATGGGCGTAAAAGAGGATACAGGAGCATCTATTGAAGTTCTTTTATTAAAGCGTAAGGAAGAAAAGATATGGGAGACGCTTGTAAAGCCGGGGAAGAAGATGAAAGTGGGAGCAAGGGTTGTATTTGGAGATGGGTTATTGACCGGTGAGGTTGTGGATATTGTGGAAGAAGGTAATCGACTGATCCGTTTTGAATATGAAGGAATATGGGAAGAATTGTTAGATCAGTTAGGGCAGATGCCGTTACCGCCATATATTACACATCAGTTGAAAGATAAGAATCGATACCAGACCGTCTATGCGGAACATGAAGGTTCTGCCGCCGCACCAACAGCAGGTTTACATTTTACGAAAGAATTGTTACAGCAGATCAAAGATAAAGGTGTAGATATTGCACATGTGACATTACACGTTGGTCTTGGTACATTTCGTCCGGTTAAGGTGGATAATATTTTGGATCATCATATGCATTCCGAATTCTATATTGTAGATCAGGAGGCGGCCGATAAGATCAATGCGGCAAAAGCAAGAGGCAATCAGGTGATTTCAGTAGGAACGACAAGTACGAGAACCATTGAGTCAGTGGCAGATGAGAATGGATTTATGCGTGCAGCAAGTGGATGGACGGATATTTTCATTTATCCGGGATATCAGTTTAAGGTAGTGGATTCGCTGATCACGAATTTCCATTTACCAGAATCCACATTGCTGATGTTGGTATCGGCATTGTCAACGAGAGAGAACATGCTGCATGCTTATGAGGTTGCGGTGCAGGAACGATATCGTTTCTTCTCGTTTGGCGATGCAATGTTTATTCAGAAAAGACAATAAATGTAATAGAAAATGATAGGGACCAATATAGTAAAATCAAGGGTTGCAACTGTCGGTTGACAAATTTCAAGGTAGACTTGGTAGAAGAAATACAGAGGAAAGTATACGATGGGAAAAAATGAGCAAAAGGAGAAATTGAATATGAATTTATCAGAAAAGATTTTCAACGAACGCCGGAAGCTTGGTTTATCCCAGGAACAGTTTGCGGAGAAGATGCAGATCAGCCGGCAGGCAGTTAGCAAATGGGAGTCGGGGCAGTCCACACCGGATCTGGATAAGATTGTGCTGATGAGTCAGATATTTGGGGTATCAACAGATTATTTATTGAAAGAGACTGTTGATACGGTGGAGAATACGGAGAGTACAATTGCCGGAGATTCTATATACGATTCGAGTAATAGTAGAAAAAGTGATATGGCAGATGCAGAGTTTAATGAACGATCTGAAAGCAATAGTGAAAATACCAGGGAGAATAATTTCAGAAAAGAACTCACCAAGAATGAAGTAGATTCTTATATGGAAGTGAGAGAGAAATCGGGCAAACGGATTGCGATAGGGGTATGTTTATGTCTATTAAGTTTTGTATTTTCTTGTATTGCAATTATGATTACAAAAAGACTGGGGGCACCGGAGGACATTCAGGATACTGCAGCAGGAACTGTTATGTTTCTACTACTTGGAACTGCTGTTATGTTGTTCATAATGTCTGGCTTGCGTCTCCACATATATGAATATTTGGAAAAAGAGGATTTTCTCCTTCCGGATGATATCAAGCTGCTGATCACAGATAAGAAGAAAGAGTATCAGGAGATATTCAATATTCATATTACAATAGGTGTTATTCTGGTAATTCTGGCGGTTGTATTGTGTATGTTAGCAGAGACGTTTTTGGGATACACAACGATGAAAGATTATACTGATGAGGTGCAGGGCATAATTATGTTTGGAGTACTCGCTGTTTCTGTATTTTTATTTGTTCAGGCAGGAATACGTATGGGAACTTATAATATTTTATTACAGGAGCAGGATTATACCAAAGATAAGAAGCTGGCAAAGAGAGAAGGAGAGGACAGGATGGGTCAGATTGCAGGGATTTATTGGTGCCTGATGTGTGCTATTTATCTTGGATTCAGTTTCTATACCAATGATTGGGGAAGAAGTTGGATTCTGTGGCCGGTTGCAGGCTGTGCGTTTGGGGCAATTGCGGTTGCTGTTTCGCTGAAGCACCCGCGCAAATAAATGATTACCGGTACACAGCGTAAGGGACGGACGATGTGTGAGGGCACATGCGAAAAGATATAATGTATTCTACTTTGTATTCCTTTTTGCAATTAAGAAATGGGATCTGAAGACTCCGGGAAGAGAAGATGATGATATCGAAGTTGAGAAGAAGGTAGATCTTGGAAGTGACAGTTGGATCGTGTAGCAGAAGCTGCATAACATACAATATCCCCGTTTTAGGACGGGGATATTGTTCGTTCATAGGATATTCAGAGATTGTACGGTTTCCTGTCAGGTTGGAAAGGGCTCATTCGCTATCTGGGCTAATACGATCGCAATAAAGATAAGCACACATCCGGATAATTCCTGTGCATTCATAGACTGGCCAAGCAGAATCCATCCGGCAAGCACGGAAAATACAGATTCTAAGCTCATTAGCAGAGAGGCAATGGTTGGATTCAGTCCATTCTGTCCGATGATCTGCAAGGTATATCCCACGCCACAGGATAAAGCACCGGCATATAGCAGAGGAATCCATGCATCCATACTGCCAAAAGCGGGAAGCCACGCCTGAATACCTGCGACAGAGTGATGCATATCTGCAAAGAACATTGGAATTAAACCAAGAATGCCGCATACAAAAAACTGAATACACGACAGTTTAACGCCATCCACTAATGGCGAAAAATGGTCGATGGTTAAGATGTGGCAGGCAAACACAACCGCACAGAGTAATACAAGAATATCCCGTAATTGTAATGAGAAACCATTCTCATCCATACAGAGCAGATATAATCCTGCCACTGCAAGCACAACGCCGATCCAGATCTTAAGTCCACAGTGTTTATGGAAAAACAGACCGAGAATCGGTACGATCAGTATGTAACAGGCGGTGAAGAAGCCGGCTTTGCCAGCAGGTACACCAAAGTATAGACCAAGCTGCTGCAAGGTAGTTGCGACAAACAGAATACAGCCGCAACAGATACCTCCGGTCAGGAGGTCTTTTTTTTGTTTTAGAGTTGGAGCGGGATTGCCGTTCCGGCGATCTGATATTCTAATGACCGGCAGTAGAAAAATACCGCCGATAAAGGAACGGATGCAGTTAAAGGTATATGGTCCAATTGCCTCGGCTCCGGTTGTCTGTGCTACAAATGCAACACCCCAGATCAGGGCAGCGAGCACAAGAAAAAATGAATTTCTGATGTTGTTTACTTTCATGATATAACGTCCTGGTAAAGAATTTTTATATAATGGTGTTTGGAATGCGTTTTGCTTTTATCCCAATTTCTGTAAGTCTTCATAGAAGGTCGGATAAGAGATATTGACACATTCGGCACCAAGGATCTCGGTATCTCCATCCGCAAGTCCACCGGCAATGGAAAAACTCATAGCAATCCGGTGATCGAGTCTGGAATCGATCGTAGCAGCATGAAGAGGCTTACCGCCATGAATGATCATACCATCATCAGTTGCTTCAATATCAACTCCCATGGCTGACAGGTTATCTACCATAACATCAATCCGGTTAGATTCTTTGACTTTCAGCTCCTGGGCATCTTTGATCGTTGTTGTTCCATCGGCAAATGCAGCCATAATAGCAATAACCGGAATCTCATCGATTAACTTTGGAATGATATCTCCCTCGATCGTGCATCCGTGAAGAGAACTTGTGCGGACGGTAATATCGGCAACCGGTTCTCCGACATCCTGTTTCACATTAGACAGTGTAATATCTGCCCCCATATTCCTGCATACAGTAAGAATACCGTCTCTGGTCGGATTGATCCCGACATTGCGGATCGTGATCTCGGAATTCGGCGTGATCAGACCGGCAACAATGAAATATGCCGCAGAAGATATATCCCCCGGGACTTCAATATGTTGCGCGTGTAGTTCGGTTGCAGGTCTGACCGTAGCAGTCGTTCCTTCGCTCCTGATATCGACTCCAAACGATTCAAACATTAATTCTGTATGATTTCTGGAAAGAGCAGGTTCTGTCACGCTGGTTGTACCTTCTGCATATAGTCCGGCCAACAGAATTGCTGACTTCACCTGTGCAGATGCAACCGGGGAATCATAATGGATTCCGTGCAGATGACCACCGGATACAGTAAATGGTGCACATTGTTCTTTTTCTAAACTATGAAATGAACCCCCCATTAGAGAAAGAGGTTTCATGATCCGTCCCATCGGACGCTTGCGAATAGAAGCATCACCATCTACAGTAGAAGTAAAGGGCTGTGCGGCCAGAATACCGGACATTAATCTTGTTGTCGTACCACTGTTACCGACATCTAAAATGGCGGCTGGAGCAGTAAGTCCATGTAAGCCTTTTCCGTGTATACGCACCGTATTGGTAGAAGGATTATTCTCAATCTCAATGCCCATCTTCTGGAAACAGGCAATCGAAGATAAGCAATCAGCACCCTGTAAGAATCCGGTTACTTCGGTTGTTCCTTTGGCAAGGGAACCGAGCATAATACTTCTGTGGGAGATGGATTTGTCTCCGGGAACGGTGAGTTCTCCACGTAATTGGTTAAAATGTCTGATCTGCATGATGTTTCTCCTATCGTTCGTAAACTGTATATTGATGCTGCTTTAACTGTTCTGCCGCAGCAATGGCACTTTCATTATCATAGAAGGCGAGGCGTAACACACCTTCGTTATCTTCCCGGTTATGAGTGATTCCGATATTTTTCAGGTTGATTCCCGCATTGCCGATGATCGTAACTGCTTTGGCAATTGCATTAGGTTCATCGGGAATATCAATGTATACTTCGTAATTCATCCGGATCACTCCCGTTGCATGTTCCGGAATCGAATTGCGGTAATCTTTGGCATGGTCAAAGAACGAGTAGATTCCACGGGCGTCTTCGGACTCGATCGCTGTGATCATAGTATCTAATTCATTGCGAAATGTCTGTAAGCCCTTCACAACATTAGAAGGATTGCTCAACAGAATATGTTCCCAGACAACCGGATTGGAAGAGGCAATTCGTGTAATATCTTTGAAACCGCCGGCCGCGAGTTGCTTGAGCATACCATTCTCATCATCCTGTGCGGCAACCAGATTCACCAAAGATGAGGCGATCACATGTGGTATATGACTGATATATGCGGTGATCTCGTCATGCCGTTCCGGGCTATACAGGATTGGAATTGCGCCGAGATCTTCGATAAATGTGCGGAAAGCGTCAACTTTGTCTTCTGCAACAGTCCCGGAAGGTGTCACAAAGTAGTAAGCATTCTCCACCAGACGGTCGTGCGCTGCTTCGTAACCGCTTCGTTCAGAGCCGACCATCGGATGTCCGCCAATGAAATAATCCTCCAACCGATGGTCATGAATTGCCTGATAGATATCACTCTTCACACTTCCTACATCAGTTAAGATGCAACTGTCTTTCATGATCCGCTTTAAAATAGGAAGATAAGCAATATTGTAATGTACCGGGGCACACAAAAAGATATAATCACAGTTATGCATTGCCTCGATCGAGGTCACAGTCTTAGATAAGGTATGATCTTCTAAGGCAAGCCGCAGGGCTTCCTGATCTACATCGTATCCTAATATCTCAGTATCTGGAAAGATGCGCCGGATGGACTTGGCAATCGAACCACCTATGAGTCCGAGACCGATAAAACCAATACTGAAATGTTCTTTTGTATTCATAAAGTTCTCACTCCGCATTCTTCATATTCTGATATGTATAAGTGGCATATAAAAAATGTTACTGAATCAATCAGACAGAGGGCAGTTCGGGTAAACATCCCATATTATCTGTTGTTGATTCCGGCATCACCAGATGCTTTTCTGTGCATATATTGTAATATCAGAAAATGAATATGTCAACACTTTAAATTGCTAAAGTGAAAAATGCTCCGATAAAGTGAGAATATCTTTAATGATCTTTCAAACGTGTCAGTTCTTCTGGCGAAAGAGGACGGCTTTCTCCGACTGCAAGATCTTCCGGAAGTTGCAGCGGACCAAATTGAATACGCTTTAGGTAGAGTACCTCTTTACCAACAGCCTGAAACATGCGCTTTACCTGATGAAACTTTCCCTCATGAAGCGTTACTTCTATATAAGAGAGTTCTTCCTGTGCAATAGGAGCCTGTACTTGTGAGTTGTTGATGCGCTTTTGATAATCGGACAGAGCCGGCTGTCTTACTAACGCTTCTTCATAAGGATAGAAGGTAAGCGTGGCAGGCATGGCGATATTAAGATCTTCATCGCCGATCACCAGTCCTTTTGCAAATGCATCCACATCCGTATGATCTACAATGCCACGGATAATTGCAAAATAGGTCTTGTCTACGTGACGTCTGGGTGAAAGCAGGCGATGGGATAACTCTCCGTCATTGGTAATAAGAAGCAACCCTTCCGTATCTTTATCTAAGCGTCCGACCGGAGACAGGTCTTTGCGTGTACTCGGAATAAGGGACAACACAGTTGGAGCCGTATTGTCTTTCGTTGCACTGACGTATCCGGCAGGCTTATGCAATATATAATACTCATATTGTTCTACGCGGATCTCTTCGCCCTGATACGTAATGGTGTCCGTTGATGGATCAATCTTGTATTCCGGTTTTTGAATGATCTCACCATTGACCGTGACATAGCCTTTCTTTAATTCCTTTTTCACAATGGAGCGTGTACCGATTCCGGCATCCGCAAGATATTTATCAATTCGAATTGCAGCCATATAATATCTGTCTCCTTTACGGATCGTATATTGAACATATTCCAATGGTTATCCGTTTGAATGCATAGCAGGATTGCGGCTTCGATATAGGAGTTGCTTCTATATATAATAAGAAACCGGCAAAATACATAAAAACAGGTATAATTATTCCTACTATTGTACAAACTTGTAATGATATCTTAACATATTGTAGAAGGAAATCCTAGTATATTCTCTGATTACATGTACAAAAAGTACGAAAAATGGGGATTTCTGGGTAGAAAATGACATATTGACATTTATTTTATTAAGTGTTATATTACAACTTGTAACAAGTTTGTAACATTTTGGTATGAGGTTTTAGATAACGTATTACTATTATGAAGTTTAGGATATCAACGAGGGGTAGGATTTCGGTGAAATCGTTTTGTTGATGGAGGAAAGAGACTATGCGACATAACAGAAGAGCAGTTATGACAGAACGCTATAAACTTTACATGAGAAAGAACATCTTCAATGGAAGATATTTTGTGCGGAATGTGCAGATTGCACTTTGTGCGATTATATTGATCGGATTGGTAATTGGTGGTATTGTTCTTGCCAATTCCGGTACAGGCAGTAAGAAAGAGCTTGCAAAAGGCAATGATGTCAGTGCATTAGATGCCTTATTTGGTAATAGTGAAGAGATCACAACAGAAGAAGTAACTGAAGCAACAACAGAAGAGGTTCAGGTTGCTATGGCAACAGAGGCAACAGAAGCTACAACAACAGCGGAACCTACGACAGAGCCGATCGTTGCTTATACCGAGCAGACAACAGTTGAGAGCCAGCCGGCCGGTGAGTTTGACAGCAAGTGTATCGCAAATGTAGAAGAGACTTTGAATGTTCGTAGCACGCCAAGTGCTGAGGGCGAATTTGTTGGTTCCATGAACCCCGGTGCGATTGCAATTGTGGAAGGTACAGAAGGTGACTGGACGAAGATTAAGTCTGGTGACGTAGAAGGATATGTGTTATCCCAGTACGTATTGACCGGTGAGAGTGCAGAAGAATTTGCCAAGGACTATGTTACTTTACAGGGTAAGGCACTAGAAGATGGTGTGAATGTCAGAACCGAACAGTCTACGGATGCGAATATTGTTACGGTATTGAACAAGGATGATACGATTACCGTATTATCAGATCCAAGAGAAGAACAGGTCGACACAGAGACAGCTACAACAGAGGAAGTAACTGAGGCAACTACGCAGGAAGCATCAAGCGAAGCAGTAACGGAAGCAGATACACAGGTATCAACGGATGAAACATCTAATGAGGATGTTACCTCAGAGCAGGATACAGAAGTTACAACGCAGACTTCTACAGAAGCTGCTACAACCGAAGAAGTAACCGAGGCAACTACAGAGAATACAGATATACAGTCCTCTGAGATTACATGGCTTCCTGTTATGTTAGCAGATGGCGAGACAGGTTATGTATCTGCTGATCTGGTAGATATTGACCGTTTGTATGAGATTGCAGTCTCTGCAGAGGAATTACAGCGTAGAGAAGAAGAGAAGTTAGCTGCAGAACAGGCAGCAGCCGAAGCGGCAGCGTTAGCAGCACAGCAGGCAACACAGACTTCGACTCAGACGACAACAACTGCCAGCACGACAACAAGTTCAAGCAGCAGTTCGAATACAGCTTATCAGGGAGCAACCACAACTCCTGTAACCGCAACATCATCTGGTGAGTGTATCGGAACATTTACCGTGACAGCATATTGCGGATGTGAGAAGTGTTCCGGTGGTAATAGTAAGACAGCAAGTGGTACGACTCCAACAGAGGGAAGAACCATTGCAGCCGATACCAGTATCCTTCCATTCGGTTCCCAGGTTGTGATTGATGGTGTGGTATATACCGTAGAGGATCGCGGAAGTGGTGTGAATGGTAATCACATTGATATCTTCTTTTCCACACATGCAAAAGCATTGGCATATGGAAGCAAGACCGTGAAGGTATATAAGTATTAATTGGATACAAAATATAGCGAGATATAGAGAATCCCCGGCTTCGGTAAGAGGTCGGGGATTCTTGTGTTAGGACGAATGGATATAACTGAATCTTACATTTGGACGACAGATGATGACATCTGCCGTTTTTTTATGGGAAAATGTGGTAGAATGCAATCTGGTACGCAAAGGAGAGAGTGACATGAGAGGTGTAGAGGATATACAGGCTTATTGTCTGGATGTGAATGAGAATGGAGTGTTATATAAGGGACGGTTTAAGATGATCACCGGATTGCATCAGGCCATGGGGGAGTATATTGGTGGGGATTACCGGGAACTTCCGGTGCGGGAGGATCTGGTGATTCTGACAGCGAAGGATCCAGCAAAGCCACTTAACCGAATGTATGTGAAAGCAGGCGAGAAACCGGTAATCCTTAGAGGGAATCTGGTCTGTGTACGAAAATCGCAGGGCTGCTATGGATCTGTGACGGAAGAGGATGTGATAGAGCTTCGGCAATGCTTGAAGCCGGTATTTGACCTGGATGGTTATGTGTACATACCAGGGGAATGAGAATCATTCCCGGAAGAATTCATTGAAATCACATTGGAAGATCTCCGTTAAGGCAATCAGCATCTCAACGGTGGGATTATTAAGACCATGTTCCACCTTGCTGAAAATACCGGTGTTGACTTTGATCCCACGTAGCTGCAATTGCGCAATGACATCCATTGCACGCATATGGCGTTCTTTGCGTAGGCGTATAATGTTGGTTCCGATAACGGGATGACTCGTCTGGGTAAGCCGTTCAGACATGGATGTTTCCTCCTAATAAGTGTATTATTAATAATTCTATCCAAATTAAAAAACTTTTAGTGTCCAATTTGGAAGTTTTTATGTCCAAAATAGAAGCTGTGTGATATAATGAGCACATAAGAAAAACAAGCGACTGCGAAGCAGGCATTTGTTTTTCTTGTGCCATTATTGAGTGAACAGCCGGTGTAACCGGCGAAAAAGCACGAAGTGCGGGTTCACGTTATAATGAGCGTATGAGTGAGCGTTCACGCGTAAGCACACGAAGCGCAAATCAAAGGAGGAGAAAGTTGATATGAAAAACAGAAAGAAACAGATGATAGCCTGGATGCTGACGCTATTACTGGTGTTGGGAATGACACCGGATGTGGGTGCGGTACAGGCAGCAAAGAAGATGGCGTTGAATAAGAAGAAGATCACCTTACAGGTAGGAGCCAATACGAAGCTTAAGGTGAAGAACACGAAGAAGAAAGTAACCTGGAAGACATCGAATAAGAAGATTGTGAAAGTGAATAAGACGGGAAAGGTGACGGCACTTAAGACAGGCAATGCGAAGATTACTGCCAAAGTGGCGGGGAAGAAGTTGATCTGTAAAGTGAAGGTAGTACCGAAGAACACGACAGAGGCAGGTACAACAGAAGCGGCGAAGAATATCGATACGCCGACCGCTCCGGTTACGCCGACCGCTCCGGTTACACCAACCGCTCCGGTTACGCCGACCAATCCGGTTGCTCCGGCACCTTCGGATAACAATAATAAGCAGGATAACGACAAGAAAGATGACGGCAAGCAGGATAACAAGAGTGATACCGATAAGTCGTTAAAGCTGTCTGATATTACATTTGAGGATGGATATTCCACACAGGATTTTGAGGTGAGTTTTGAGATTCCGGTTACGGATTATCATGATTATATATATGATGATGAATTTGAGTGTGATGATGAATTTGAGTGTGATGATGAGGTTGTGGGCTGTATAGGAGATTCGTGGTATACAATTGAGAGAGAGGATGGAAGATACAAGGGAGGTTGGACGTTACATATTATCAAGCAGGGAGATGCTTATGTATTGAAGGGTACGGAGGAGATTCCGCTTGGCAATTACACAGTTTTATTTAACGACCTTTACGGTGGGACAATTACAACAGAGGACTTTACGGATCTTACTTATACAGAAAAAACATCGAATGGATATAAGGGGCTTAAGGCGCAATTGAAGAAGCTCCCTCTCAAGAAGATGGTATCTGTAACCGGACAGATAACTGATCGTAATAATAAGGCTCTGACAACTGGTTATGTTACCGTGAAGCAGACGGTGGAAGGAAAAGAATATATTCAGACAGCATATGTGTATGGGGAAGGGCACTATACGTTAGAATTGATTGACAATCCGAACTACACATACACTGTTATTCCGATGGAATATGAAGAGAAAGCCTTTGAAGTATCGGTCAAGAACGGTCAGCCGAATCGGACAGATTGGAATATTAAGCTCGATGCCGCTTTTCAGACGGTATTGTTTACGGAAAAAGATTTTAAATGGTATGACAACGGTGACGTGGAGCTTCGTTCCGACAATAACAATACGGTGATCAACCTGACGAAATATGGATTAGATTATAATAGGAAAGTGAAAGCCCTGGTTCCAATTGGAACATATGATGTATACTACGATGGATATCTCATTCAAAAGGGATTAGGGATCACGGCGGATACGACATCTGTAACGATTCAGAATCCTACTACCTATCCGGTATACTTGCGGATAGGTGGTGAAGATGTGTCACTAAAGAATTACAGTATCGAAAAGAAGAATGATAAGTTGGATTCTTTTTCCCCGTATAATGAGGAAAAAGTAGGGATTGGAATATACCGTATATATCAGGTACGATATGGTTATCGTGAAGATTGTATTGGAGAATTCCGCGTGGATGCAGATGCAGTAAATGCAGAAGGTAATGTTGTATGGAATATTGCGATGGCAGAAGTAACCTTGAAAAACTTCGATGAGACGAAAGACCTGTCGGATTATGTCATTAAACATTTCTGGAAACTAAGCGAGGAAGAAGAATCAATAGAGAATCCGGACAAGCTGTGTGCAGGCAAGTATAAGGTATATACGAAAACGGAAGAAGGAGAAGCTGGAGAGGAATGTGGTACATTTGAGATCACGTTAGAGGATGCGAAGAAGGGTAGTGTTACATGGCAGATGGGTGCCACGGAGGTTTCCGGACGGATTGAGATTCCGGTACAGATTGGGCTTCCTGTTCAATTGAATACTCTGCAGCTAACAATCTATCAGAAGGACGAACAAACTTCTCAATATAAGGAAGTGAAGACCGTAGATTGCGGAACATTAAAGACACATTTAGATGAGACTCAGACGAGTAGCAGTTATCTTTCGTACCAATATATCGATTCTTATACAACAGTACACCTGAAAAAAGGGGAATATGCATTTAATCTATCAGGCTGGAGAGAAAATGGTGATTTTGTCAGTTCTGTTTGCCAACCGGTAGCGGTAACGGTGGACGGACAGAAGACGATGAACAGAGATATAATAGTAAAGAATATAGATGTTGATTTTAGTTCAAAGTGTGACTTGTCAGGACTTTATATTCGATTGGGAGATTTTCCTATATGGGGTGGAATAAATAATAATAAGATATTTGCAGAGATCGACTGTAATTCAACCTATGACCTGTATGTAAAGGATAGTGCAGGCGTTGAGAAAAAGGTGTATGCCGGGTTTAGTTATGCTGTATGGAATAATAATGGACAGAAGATTGCATTGGACGATGAGGTATTATCCCAATTACATTCTCATGTATTGACGGTAGATGAGACGATACTTGCCTCACATAGTCGATCTGTTGAAGTAAGGGGAACGGATGGAAAGTATAGTAATGTTCAGGTAAAAGATAACAAGTGTACGGTTCGTCTGTTTGCAGATGGAGAATATGAGATTATAGGAAGCTCGGACAGGGAAGGCAATTCATGGACTTATGATAAGAAGCTGGGCACGCTGACCTTAAAGAATGGTGTATTCCAATATACACCGGTTCAATAGGATTGGATAGAAGAGCAGAATATAGATAAGAAGTGTATTATGAACTGCAGTACTTGCAGGTATGCTTGGAATCGGGCTGTTACAGCCCGGTTCCATTGCATATGCGGCAGAAAAGCCCGGTGATTACATTATACTATAAAGGAGGAGAACAATATGTTAGAAATAAAAAAGAAAACTATTTTTAAGAAACTTTTGTTGGTTACAGCTATGATGATCGGAGTGTTCGGATTAACTGGCTGTAAGAAGGCGTGTACGATCAAAGATGTAGTGGTTGATAAATCACAAAAATACCAGACCAATGTCTCCTTTTATGACTGTGATCGGAATAAAGCAGTAGATAAATGGGATGATATTAATGGAGAAATTGAAAATGGATCTATGTGTATCTCTGGTATCTTTTTAGTCAAAGATGTACCAGAAATTAATAATTTAACTGTAAATGATTTAAAGATTATTATGGATTCCCCAATAGTATATACAAATGGAACAGTTGATCCTGGTGATCCTAGAGTTGTTACTTTTACTGCTCCTGGTAATGATGTATATGCGTTCACTCAGGAAGGACTTGATGCATACAATGCAACTGGTAATGAAACGATTCAATTTAATTATGAATTAAAAAAAGGTCTTCTTGATACGGATAAACCATTTAGAATCTATTCTTATTTTGGAATTAAAAAGATTCTTGTAAATGGCGAAGAAGTCGAAAATAATGAAAACCAAACAAATTTATATAATGGAGATGGAACTTTAAATAATGATATAGAATTTACATGGTGTTATCAAATAGGAAAAAATACTATTAAAGTAGTCGATTTTTTAGATAGAGAAAAAGAAGTTTCTGTATATTTCCGTACAAAAGAACCTATTTATGAGAAAGGTTGTCCCAAATATAGTTTCGGAGGATTTGCTGGATCTAAATATATTTCAATTCATTCATCTAAATCTAGTGTTAAATATATCAAAATTAATGGTAAAAAGATTAATTTTAAGAAAAATAATATAGATAAAAAGATATACTCTTATAGCTATTCTAAGAAGATAAAAAGAATGAATATTTGGAAGAATACAAAGAAAGCGGTTAAGATCCAGATTAAGTATAAGAATGGATACCTATTCAAATATAAGTTATAATTCTGTTATTTTCTATGGGAAGGAGATAGGGGAACAAAAGATCTGTGAAGAATGATATAAAGGGTTGAAAATTCAATAAAAAACACTTGATTATATGAAGAGGAGAACAATATGTTAGAAACAAAAAAGAAAATTATTATAAAGAAACTTTTATTAGTTACAGCTATGATGGTCGGGGTATTCGGGTTAACTGGCTGTACAATCAAGGATGTAGTGGTTGATAAATCACAGAAGGACCAGACCAACGTCTCTTATTATGACTGCGATAAGAATGAGGCGGTGGATAAGTGGGTTGGTAGTTTTAATGGACATATAAAAAATGGATCTATGTGCGTTCCTGGCATCTTTTTAGCCAAAGATGTACCAGAATTTAATTATATAACTGTAAATGATTTGAAGATTATTATGGATTCACCAGTAGTATATACAAATGGAACAATTGATCCTGGCGATCCTAGAGTAGTCACTTTTACTTTTCCTGGTAATGATGTATATGCTTTTACTCAGGAAGGACTTAATGCATATAATGCAACTGGTAATGAGACAATTCAGTTTAATTATGAATTAAAAGATGGTGTTCTTGATACCAGTAAATCATTTAAAATCTATTCTTATTTTGGAATTAAAAAGATCTTCTTAAATAATGAAGAAGTTAAGAATAATGAAAATAATCCTATGTTATATAATTATGATGGATCAAAAACAAATGATATAGATTTTTGGGGTTTTTCTTATAAAGAAGGTGAAAATACTATTAAAGTAGTTGATTTCTTAGATAAAGAAAAAACAATTTCATTTAATTATAATTCAGATGAAACTTCTGTTGATAAACGTGAGCCAAAATATGAAAAAGGTAGTTTTATGGGATTTAAATATGTTTTTGTTTATTCTTCTAAATCTAGTGTCAAATATATTAAAATAAATGGTAAAAAGATTAATTTAAAGAAAAATAAAATAAATAAAAAAGCTTATTCTTATGAGTACCTAAAAAAACGTAAAAGAATAGATATTTGGAAGAATAAAAAGAAAGCGGTTAAGATCGAAATTAAGTATAAGAATGGATACGTATTCAAATACAAATTATAATTCTGTTATTTCATATGGAGAAGATCCGGTGATTGTCAGATTGTTTTAGTCTTGTTGTTTTCCATATTGTGTGATACTCTTATGCAGGGAACACTATGACAGAAGATGAGGAGTATGCGGGATGAAGAGAATATGGAATATAGCATGGACAGTCTGTGTTACATTACTGCTAAGTGTATTATGCGGCATGCAGGTTGTACATGCGGAGGAACAGGAGTTTACTTATAACGAAGGAAACGCAACGTATACCTTTACGAATACGGGAGCTCTGGTAAGAGTAGATGGAACCAGTGGTGAGGTGGATCTTGCGGATATTGCGAATAAGGCTAACATTACACTGGTTTCGATCAGACAGGGTGCGTTTAAGTATAGTGGGGTTACCTCTGTGAATCTGCCGGCAAGTCTACAATCGATTGAGGGAGACGCTTTCTTTTGGGCAAAAACACTTAGAGAGATTACTTACGAGAAAGGAATTGTTCTAAGTACAATTGGAAATGCCGCGTTCTTTGAGGATAGTATCCTGACTGATTTTCATGAGAAGGGAACGGAGGCGGATGGAGGCTTTCATTTTCCGGCAAGTTTGAAAACGATTGGCGAACAGACATTTATGGAAACGAATCCGATGGCGGTTACGTTTCAAGAGGGTACGACACAGATTGGGGATTCGGCATTTGATGACTGCGGGAATTTGAGTCAGCTAAAGCTGCCGGATTCCTTGAAGATAATCGGAGATACTGCATTTGGTGCGACCAATATTCAGATATTAGAGCTGCCGGCACAGCTTAGCAAGATTGGGGAGTCGGCATTTAACGGTGTGATGTCATTATGTGAAGTGAGTTTTCCGGAGAATGGAACATTTACGATTGGAAAGCTTGCATTTTATAATACCGGCTTGAAGGAGGTCACATTGCCTGCCGGATGTACACAAGTCGGAGAGAAGGCATTTAACTGTGACGAGTGGCAAATAACACAACTGGTATCGGTTAAGATACAGAATGATAAGATCAATTTGTCGATCAATGTATTTCCAACTATAACGATTATTTATGCGAATGCCGGCTCGAATGGAGAGAAGTATGCGAAAGATAACGGTAATCAGTCCAAAGTGCTTCCGAAAGGCGAGAGCAAGGATGACGAGAATATAAAAGAGGATGATAAGCCGGCAGGAAATGATAAATCAGAAGAGGCTGGCAAACCGGCAGGAAGTGATATGACAGAAGCTTCCACTGAGGTGCCGGAGACGAAGCCGTCTGACTCGGGACGTAATAGTGCAGATACAACGGAGTCTGCGCTTAGTGAGAATCAGCCGGCAGAGGCGGGAGCCGGAATACAGTATACGGTGGGTGAGTTCATCTATCAGATACAGAATGGAAAGACCGCATGGGTCGTAAGACCGGTTAAGAAAACCATTACGAAAGGAATCATACCGGACAAGGTGGTGATTAACGGAACACAGTATGCAGTAACCGGAATCGGCAGGAAAGCATTCTATCGGTGTAAGAAGCTTACACAGATTAAGTGTGGCAATTCGCTCGGGATAGTTGGCAGTCAGGCATTTGCCGGATGCAGCCGCTTGAAGAAGATTACATTTGGGAAAGGTCTGACAACAATTGGTGCGAAGTGCTTTATGGGTGACCGGAGATTAGCACAGGTTGTAATCCGGAGTAAGAAACTAAAGAAAGTTGGAAAAGGTTGTATGAAGAATACGAGCCGGAAGAATATTGTAGTTCCGGCAAGTAAGAAGGCAGCGTATCAGAAGTTGTTTCGCAAAGCGAGATGATGGAGAGGTATGTTGCAAAGCTTAAGAGCATGTTACAACTATTAAAAATAGAATCCTCTACCGGTTAATCGGTAAAGGATTCATAGGAATCATCCTCTGGCAGAGTGATAAAGTTATCATTCGGGTCGGAGGATTTTTTTTGCTTGGTAGAAGCTTGCGTGGTTGCTTCTGTTGTAGTATTCCTCATTTCTGTTGTGGCATCCGACGTGGTTGCCTGGCTGGTTGTGGTGGAGCGCATCGTTTCTGTGGATGTACTCTGTGTCGTTGCTTCTGTGGCTTGCTCCATGGAAGAAGAAGTGGGGTTATCTGTAGTTGCTGGTCTTGAAAGTACAAGACGGTCTGGCCAGAATGGAACCGTATAACCACTGATTCCTAAGCTACAGTAAAGAATCAATATGAGGAGGGCGGTTATGACCAGCACAATGGATGGCATCGTTAGTCTGGAACTTTCGGAATGGGATTCCGGCAAGGCAGGAATCGAGGTCGGAAGTATGGTCTTGTCATCCATATTGGCGTAGCGGATGGTCTGAGAGACGTGTTCCTGTGTTACTGTGAGTGGTGGAATCCGCAATGCCTGATAGAGAGCGTCTATACTCTGGTAGCGATCTGCCGAGGCAAGCTGTAAGCCATGATAGATTACTTCTGCCTGCCAGCTCCGAATAGGTGCGTGATCCATAAGAGAAGGGAGTGTGGCACCCTGTAAGCGTTCTAATGCATCGGTGGGAGGGAATCCGGTTATGGTATAGTAGATGGTTGCGCAGATACCATACACGTCCGTCCAGGCACCTAGTTTGCCGGTAGGCAGATACTGCTCCGGTGGGGCATAGCCGGATTTCAGGATAACAGTTTTGCGGTCACTCGCCGCAGTGCTTTTCAAACTGGCAGATCCGAAGTCAATGAGATGAAGCTGATTATCCGTTCCGAGAATCAGGTTGTCAGGACTGATATCCCGATGGAGTAATCCTTTGTCGTGGATCTGAATGAGATCCTGCATGACGGGATATAGAAGTTCAATGAATTCATCAAATGCAAGAGACCCATTGTCGCTTATATATTGTTTCAGGGTAATGCCTTCGATATATTCCATCACAAGATAGACTGTGCCATTGGTTTCCAAGATATCCTTAATATTCACAATATGGGAAAGCTGTGGAAAGGCAGCTAAGATACTGGCTTCTGTTTGAAAATGCCGGCGGCCTTGTTCGAACAAAGCCTCCTGATGTGCGTAGGGAAGTACCTGTGTGTCATCCACCCGGTAAGCAAGAGTACCGGGGAAGTATTCTTTGATGGCTACCTTCTCATTGTTGGAAACATGGGTACAACAATACGTGATTCCAAAACCGCCTTCCCCGATCACATGGTCTATGATATAGTTGTCTGATATATGCATACCGCAGGCAAGAGCCCGGGATGAAAGGGTAGTAGCGTCTGTCATAATGAGGAACTCCAGTCAAAATTAGAATTACACAAAGGAACAAATAGAAGGACACAATCCCCAATCTGAATCCGGTCATGATCGGATAAAGTGACCGGGTGCCCGGACGATACGGGGCGGTTGTTGTGATACACATTGTTGCCTTGGGCATTCAGTGTATAGTTATGCAGTTCGGCATCATAGATGAGGCTTGCATGGTTGCAACGGGATACGGTAGGTTCCTGAAAGAGAATGACATCCATACTGGTATCTCTTCCAATGTGATTCTCCCCCATAAGCAGTGTAAAACAATCTCCAAGCATATGTCCCTGAATGCAGGTGAGCCAGCCTATAGGAAGCCGTTTGCCAGCCTTTTTGTAATGTTCTGTGAGTGAAGTATCGGGAATGTAGGTATCCACATCTCGCGCAGCGTCTTCCCTGATCTGTATCTTTTCGTTGGCGCAGTGCGGGCAGGTCTGTAATTTATCTCCATTATAAAAATGTCCGTTCGGACATGTGATCAGATTCATAAGTGATATGCCTCCTGTTGATGAGAATGATTCGTTATTGTAACTGAAAGACGGCGGTCTGATCTCCGAAGCAGAGCAGAGTGCCCGGTGTTAATACATATTCCTGATTCGGAATCAGCCGTGTTGTATGTTGGATGAAGGTTCCATTTGCGGAATTGTCTACAATGGTATAGGTATGCGTATCCGAATGATAGGTCAAAGTACAATGAGTACGACTTACCATAGGAAGCTGAATAATGATATCACAGACATCGGAATCACGTCCGAGCAGGACAGTCTGGTCATCCTGCAGCCGGATATAATAGTTGGCATAAGTTCCGGAGATACCGATCAGTGTTCCGCCGGATGTTTTCTGTTGTAGATACTCCCGCATTTTCTTCTGGTACTGTCGACTGACAGGAATCCGGTTGGATATGCCCTGCAGTATCAGTTCCTGAGTGTCGTAGCTTATAATACTTGAGGGCGATACTAAGTAGCTCTGGTGACAACGAATCAGCATGGGAAGATGATCTTCTAAGGTGCTAAGCTTCTCATAGCAGGTGTAGGAACCGGACGGGGTATGGATCGTAATCATTCGGTTATTGCTTTCAATATATAGAATGTCTGATATTGGAATCCGGGAGGATGCATCTTTCGTTACGATATGAAGCGAATCCGTCCCGAAGGAAAGTGTGCTCATGTATTATACCTCTCTTATTTGGATAGAATTCCGTGTGTCGCAACTGCACACATAAATATGTAGTATTGTACCATATTTTTGTGTATCGGACTAGAAGGATTGTACAAAAGAGAAAATGATTGTTAAATAAAAATAGAATTTTTTATTGCATTTTTCATGATAATTACTTATCATATAAATGAGCAAAAAAGCTTGCTTGATTTAAGTGCGTTGCTACTTTGAGTGCAAACCTTTAATTTAAGTGCTTCACTACTTTGAATGTGAACCTTTAATTTAAGTGCTTCGCAGCTTAAAATGCGAATCGTTAATTTCAGGGAGATAAGGCTACTTATCTCCCTGTTTTGCTATATTACGGAGGAAAAAATATGGATTTTTATCGTATAAATGAGGAATATCAGTTTTGTATGGATAATGCTGAGCGGATTCAGAAAAAAGCGAATAAAATATATGAAATGGTTATAACAAATCGAAAACAGAAATTAACTGACAACAGTTGTTCTTTTAGTATTTTGGAGCAGGCATACCAAGAATATGTTGAGAATAATAGTAATGTCCGTAGGGAGGCATGGGTAAAGCCTTAATCCCAATATCCCATTAGCGGGTAGGCAGTCCGAATGAGGACTGCCTATTTTTCAATGAAAAAGCAGGTAGCTGGTATATGGATAGCCGGGATTGGGAAAGTGAATTGAGAAAGTGTCTGCAATCCGCAATTGACTTAGCCGAACGGCTTGATATATAATACAAATATCAGAAATAAGCCGAACGGCTATTTTTATATTTGCTGAAATGTAATTTAGCCGAACGGCTATATAATACGGAGGTTGTATGAAGATAACAGATGCAAAGTCTTATGGGGAAGCAATTCGCAATCGAAGAAAAGAACTTGGGTATACACAGGCATATCTGGCTGAATTTACCGGATTCAGTGTAAGCTTTATATCGGACTTGGAACGTGGAAAAGCAACAGCAGAGATTGGTAAAGCAATTTATCTTGCCAATCTGTTGGGGATGGATCTGTGTATGGAAAAGAGAGGATAATATGGCAGATAGGATATTGTTAGTGGAAGATGATTATGCATTAGCATTAGGAACGGAATATGCTTTGCAGGCAGAAGGATATGAAGTCGTGACAGCGGGCAGAATAGAACAGGCATATGAGATGCAGCGGGAGGGCAGACCGGATCTGATCCTGTTAGATGTGATGCTTCCGGATGGCAACGGCTATGACTTTTGCCGGAAGATCCGGCAGGAAGGATGTCAGACACCAATCATTTTCCTGACCGCAGTAGGAGAAGAAGTGAATATTGTACAGGGGTTGGAATGCGGAGCGGATGATTATGTGACCAAACCGTATCGGGTAAAAGAACTGCTTTCCCGGATTGCAGCCAATCTTAGAAGATACCGGCTGACACAGAGAAATGTGGAGCCGGAAGGGTATCGTTTCGGGCAGCATTGTTTCTATCCGAAGGAGTTTCGTCTATATCGGAATGGAGAACTGGTAGATTGTACGCCTAATGATCTTCGACTGCTCGGGGAATTGATCGCACATGAAGGCCAGGTGTTAGAGCGGGGGCAGATATTGGAGCGTCTGTTTGATGCACAGGAATCTTTTGTGGATGACAATACACTATCGGTCTATATGAAGCGTCTGCGTGGTAAATTAGGAGAAGATGCAGAGTATATTGAGACGGTACGAGGAGTAGGTTATCGGTTTACGAGAAAGGAAACGGGACATGGAAAGTGATTACGAACGAAAAGGATATAAGAGGATTTATCTGATCGGAAGTATTCTGGCTGTTCTGGTAATGATCGTGTGGCTGTTTGTCCGGGACGGGGAATTATCGGTTACGGAATGGGGCTGCGTGATTATTCTTGGTGTTGTTCTGCTTGTCTTTTACCGGATATCCTATGGAAGAGTGAACAAGCTGTATGGCGAGATGGAGAAGCTTTCCGGGATGATGAATGAGGTGATGGAACAGGGCGGTGATATGGTAGAAGAGGAATACTATGAGGGCGCCGTTGGAATCCTGTACACGAATTTCTATAAGATGGTAGCAGTGCTCCGGGAAAGCCGTGACCGGGAGATGAAGGAGAAGATCTTTCTGCGAGATATTATCTCGGATATATCCCATCAGTTAAAGACACCATTGGCATCCCTGAATGTATTTGTGGATCTGTTGTTAGAAGATAAGGTGGAGGATAGGGAGAAGCAGCACCAGATTCTTACGGAGGCATCGAATCAGCTAAGCCGGATGGAGTGGATGGTACTTTCTATGTTGAAGCTTGCCAGGATTGAGGCGGGTTCCATTCAATTTGAGTGCAAGGAGATTCCGTTATCCCATATCTTTCTGCAGGCAGAAAATGGAGTTACTCATTTATTAGAGACAAAGCACCAAAAGCTGATAGTGGAAGGTGACGAGAATATCGAACTTCTCTGTGATGGAGACTGGCTGACGGAAGCGCTGATCAATCTGCTTAAGAATGCTTCGGATTA
>QWCE01002352.1_pt1 | contig 24093 bp, 23 predicted proteins | sample 1972531 | NCBI WGS metagenome assembly QWCE01 (sample SAMN09866716, study PRJNA288562) | Human gut metagenome isolate term4_stool, whole genome shotgun sequencing... | reverse complement strand
GAAAATGAATAAGGGGGCTTATCACTAACATGCTGTCATCCGAACTATTGTGTCTCAATGAGTTGGAATGAGGATTTCTATGTTTAGCGGACAGTAATATATTAATTTCTAAAATTAGGGCTGACGCATCTCACGAGATATCAGACCTTTTGAAAAAAGTTCGAAGTCCGATTATAAAGGGCTTCGAGCAAAAGTATTATGTCTTTTTGAGTTTTACCAGACTGCAATATTTTGCTATATCGGCATTCTTATGGTTGATGGCTTAGCAACAACCAGAACTCTTCTGTCATGCCTTAGAATATATTTGGGTTTTATCCAAAGTATCACTCCTCAAATTAATTCTCTAAAGATAGAGACATTTTCCTGTTTTACAGCACTTCTGACAGTTTGCCCGTGTGCGAGTCGATGATAAATCCTCTCACGGTAAACCCACGTGGCATCAGTGGATGGCATCTAATAGTGTTGACTGTGAGTTTTACGTCTTCTTCTACATCATCAAACCCACTAAAAAACCTTTCAAGGTTAACGTGTTTGGCAGCCTCTTGTAGCGACTCTTCGCTGATACCTTTCTGTTTCATAAGGTCTATAAAGTGTTGGGCTTTCATCCGACAGAGTCCACAATCTGAATGGTGAACCACCATAATCTCCTTACACTCCAGTTCATATACAGCCACTAATAATGACCGTATAACTGAGTCGTAGAGAGAGAGCATGGTACCGCCAGCCACTTTAATAAACTTCGCATCACCGTTTTTCAATCCCATGGCTTTGGGGAGTAGTTCAGTAAGGCGAGTATCCATGCAGCTCAACACTGCTAATTTTCTATTAGGTTGCCCCGATGTAACATAATTTTCATATTCTTTTTGTGCTACAAACCGAGTATTGAATTTCAATATTTCTTCTATCATAATGGTATATATCTTTTAGTACACAAACTTACATAAAATTCGCGAAATATAAGCAGGTGTAAATAAAAAACGGGAAATAAATTCCTGAATTCCCTTCTCTTTTGAAGTAAAAGTGTCAAGACCAACATAATAAAGACTTTCTCTCTTACATAGATTGCGAGATAAAAGCTTTATCTGACAGCAATAGTACTAAAAGATGCGGATTTTTCTAAGGACCAATTGTTATAAAATTTCACCTTTTGCGATGCGAAAGGTCAGCTATTATAACCCAATAGGTCATCTTTCACGATGCAATTGCTTACCTTTTGTTGGTGTTAGTAAATACGTAATCTCCAAAATGCTTATACTGAAAAGGTTAAAATAAGATATAAAATAATGGAATGGCCCATTAACTCAATATCTTAGCTTTGCGGTGAAGATCTATAAAGTGGGTGTTTTCATTCAGAATTTAGGACAATTTTTGTCGCTATGTGAATCTTACAGTCAGAAGTTATTGAATAATAGAATCAAAAAACCGCTGAACGGTTAAGTTCAGCGGTCAAATTTCTTTTTTCTCTGTTCGTACTACTGAAAATTATTCAGCTACAGAATCAACAGCTTGGCCTGGCTGAGCAGCAGCTGAATCATTTACAGTAGAATCTGTCATTGTAGAATCCATCATAGTTGTGTCAACTGATGTTGAATCTGCGTTAGCAGCTGGCTTGTTGTTGTTACCGCAAGATGCGAAAGAGATAGCTACGAAAGCTACTACTACGAAAACGAATTTTTTCATTTTTTCTTTGCTTTTTAAATCTGTAAAACAATCATTTGTTTATTAAAACAGTGCAAAGGTAAGTATTTTTTTGATATACCATATCTTTTTTACTGTTTTTTTTGATAAGATTTTGTAACATTTTTGCAAGTATCAGTAAATCAGGTGGTTGTGAATGTTGTAAAGAAGTTAAAAAATGTTACCACGATTATCGTCGTGATTTATTAAGATTATTTACTCATATTATATTCATTTTGAAGTTGTCTATACATATAATATGCCATGTTTGATAAAATATTTCCCAAATTTTGTTATTCCGGTTGTTTTGCCGTATCTTTGCATTCATGATAAATACTTCATCTTTTCAAGGCAAAACTGCTAAATACTATACTTTGGGTTGCAAACTGAATTTTTCAGAAACGAGTACATTTGCCAGGGCTTTGTACAATATGGGAGTGCATGAGGCTAAAAAGGATGAGCCAGCTGATATTTGTATTATCAATACCTGTTCAGTTACGGAAGTTGCGGACCACAAATGTCGCCAAGCAATTAATCGGATGGTTCGTCAAAACCCAGGAGCTTTTGTCGTTGTGACCGGATGTTATGCTCAGCTGGAAAGTGAAAAAGTAGCCAGCATAAAAGGAGTTGATTTGGTTTTAGGAAGCAACGAGAAGGCCAATTTGATTCAGTATTTAAGCGATGCTTGGAATAGCATGCCCGATGGGGAGAGAGATGGTTCGGACGAAAACCATCAACATGCTTTTCATTCTGTAAAGACGAAGGATATTAAGACCTTTCAACCAAGTTGCTCACGGGGTAATCGAACCCGTTATTTTTTAAAGGTTCAGGATGGTTGTGATTATTTTTGCACTTACTGCACTATCCCTTATGCACGGGGTTTCTCAAGAAATCCAAGTATAACTTCTCTTGTTGCTCAAGCTGAAGAAGCCGCATCTGAGGGCGGAAAGGAGATCATCCTAACAGGGGTTAATATTGGGCATTTCGGCGTGAGCACTGGTGAGAGCTTTCTTGATTTGGTGAAGGCGTTAGATAAGGTGAAAGGCATTGAGCGCTTCAGGATAAGCTCTCTTGAACCTGATCTCATTGATGATGAGTTGATTGAATACTGTGCTGATTCTCGTGCATTTATGCCTCATTTCCATATCCCTTTGCAAAGTGGTTCTGACGAAGTGCTAAAACTCATGCATCGACGTTACGATACGGCGTTGTTTGCGCATAAGATAGAACTTATCAAAGAAAAAATACCTGATGCTTTTATAGGCGTTGATGTGATGGTTGGCTGTAGGGGAGAACTGCCTGACTACTTTGATGATTGCTATAATTTTATTCATTCGTTGCCAATCACCCAGTTGCATGTGTTCCCTTATTCAGAACGACCCGGTACTTCAGCACTTTCCATACCCTATGTAGTTGATGATCGTGAGAAGAAACGTCGTACACACCAGCTTCTTAAGTTATCAGATGAAATGACCCGTGCTTTCTATGCCAAATACATAGGACAGGAGGCAAAGGTCCTTTTTGAAAAGACCGTTAGGGGGAAAAGTATGCATGGTTTTACGGAAAATTATATACGGGTAGAACTTCCACTTCAACAGGTGAGGGATGAGTACGACAACAGGATTATGAAGGTCAGACTTGGAAGTTTCAATTTTGATAAATCCGCATTAAAAGTTGAGCTCCTATGAAAGTTGCAATCGTTATATTAAACTGGAATGGACAGCGCATGTTGGAAGAATATCTTCCATCAGTAGTTAAATATTCCCCTGGAGCAGAGATAATCGTCGCTGATAATGCTTCTACTGATAATTCAATAGCCTGGATGAGGGATGTGTATCCTGATATCCGAATTATTCAGTTGTCTGAAAATTACGGTTTTGCCGGAGGATATAACAGAGCTTTGAAGCAAATTGACAGTGAGTATTATTTGCTTTTGAACAGTGATGTTGAAGTAACTCCAAATTGGCTGCAACCGTTGATAAAGGAGATGGATGTCCATAGTGATATCGTAGCTTGCCAGCCGAAACTGCTTGCAATATATAATAAGGAGAAATTTGAATATGCTGGTGCAGCAGGGGGACATCTTGACAAATATGGATATCCATTCTGTAGAGGTAGAATCTTTGAGACCATTGAAAACGATGAAGGTCAATACAATAATGCTGAGGAAATATTCTGGGCTACGGGTGCCTGTTTGTTGGTTCGCTCCGAGGCATATTGGAAAGTTGGGGGGTTCGATGAACGGTTCTTTGCTCATAACGAAGAGATTGATTTGGCGTGGAGACTGCATCAGATTGGTGGTAAAATCTATTGTTTTCCTGCGAGCCAAGTATATCATTTAGGAGGGGGAACGTTGCCGAAGTCGAATCCTCGTAAAACTTTCCTGAATTTTCGTAATAACCTTACAATGTTATGGAAGAATCTTCCTGAAGAAGAAGTTGCCCATGTGATGCGAGTTCGCTGTTTCCTTGATTATCTTGCAGCTTTTCAGATGTTGATTCTACAAAGGAATGTTGCTGACTTTAAAGCTGTGATAAAAGCAAGAAAAGCATTTAAGGAATGGCGAAATAGCTTTGAACGTAGAAACTCAGGCTCACGGATTCATAATAATTCAATGGAAGATAAAAGAAAAAAGTTTTCAATCTTATGGGAATATTATGTGAAAGGGAATAAGAAATATACCAATTTGAATTAGTTTTTTTTATTATATTTTGCACAATTTGGCTCATTCCGCATTCATTTTAAACTTTTTTACTTATTTATTTGCATGAGCAAATAAATTTGTTTACTTTTGTACCGCTAAAACAATAAATAGAGATAATTGTTTGTGAGAAGATTATATTATATATTGTGCATATTGTTTACAACGCTCTCAAGTTGCCAGTTCAAGTTGACACCTGATGTGGAAAACACATCTGAACCACTTTTGGCCATAGAACGTTATGATAGACTGGAATATCGCTATCTTACGACGGGCGATTTCTCTGCATTGCAATCGATGAACACAGAATATCCTATTGAAACACGAACCCTGATAGAGGATGTTATTAAAGTCGGCGACGCAACGGCACCAGACATTAATACCCGCTTTCTAAAATTCTATCAAGACACTACATTGCAGAGTTTAATTGCAGCTGTTGAAGCTGAATATGCTAATATTGACGATTTGAATCGTCAGTTGAACAGTGCTTTCTCAAGATTGAAAATCTCATTACCAAATATTTCTGTGCCAAGGGTTTATGCGCAGATATCGGCCTTGGACCAAAGTATAGTTGTCGGGAATGGCACAATTGGGATTTCATTGGATAAATATTTAGGGCCCGATTATCCCCTCTACAAAAAGTATTATTCGGTGCAACAGCGGCAGCAGATGTCCCGTGAATATATCTTGCCTGATTGTTTGTCATTCTATTTAATGGGAATTTATCCTTTGCAGAATTTTGAGAAGCGTCCGCAGGTAGAGCGTGATTTGCACATGGGTAAAATCCAGTGGATTGTCAATCAAGCTTTGGCCCACCATTTCTATAGAACCAAGTATGTAGAGGCTGTTTCTATGTTTATGAAACATAACTCTAAGGTATCTTATGACGAACTTTTGAGGATGACAGACTTTTCCTCGTTTGAGATAAATGAATAATATTATTTCTATTCCCTGTATCTCAATATTCGATCACTGTATAAAGCCGTTACGATTTTATTTTTCTTCCTTCAGACGATTGTTGATTAAATTTGTAAACTCGTAGTTTTTGATATTCCATTTTGGAGCGAGCAATAATTCGGGTGGACTTTGGCTGACGAAACGCTCAAGTATGAGGTCTTTTCGTAGAATTTGAATATAGTCGGTAACGAGTTCTACGTATTCCTCAACAGAATAAACTGGAAACGGATTCTCTTTATAAATTTGTTCAAGTTTTGTTCCCTTTATGATTTGCATTTGATGGATTTTAAGTATGGTGAGAGGCAATGAAGAAATAATCGGTGCCTGTCTCAAACTTTCTGACCTATCCTCGCCTGGGAGTCCCAAAATAATATGTCCCCCGACATAAATTCCTCGCTTTGCCGTTGCCTCTATTGCTTGTTGTGTGCAAGCAAAGTCGTGTCCTCTATTGATAAGCTTTAGGGTTTCATTATTACAGCTCTCAATCCCATATTCTACAATCAAGAAAGTTTTCTTATTCAGCTCTTCCAGATAGTTGAGTATTTCATCGTTGACGCAATCCGGACGAGTCCCAACCACAATTCCCACGACATCCTTTACATTCAGAGCTTCTTCATAAAGTTTTCGCAGTGTTTCTTCTGGCGCATATGTATTTGAATATGCTTGGAAATATGCAAGATATTTCATTTCTGGATATTTCTTTCCAAAGAACCGCTTGCCATCTTCCAACTGTTCGGTGATAGTTCTTGTAGGTCTGCAATACTTAGGATTGAATGTGTGGTTGTCACAAAAGACACAGCCGCCTCTACCGAATCTACCATCACGGTTAGGACATGTGAATCCGGCATCAATCGATATTTTTTGTACTCGAAAAGGAAACTGTTTGCGAATCCAACTACCAAAATCATTATAGTATTGCTCCATAGTTTTGCAAAGTTAGGTATTATTTTGTACTTTTGCCTTGTAAAATCAATGAAATATGAAAAAGATACTTTTAATGTGTGTGACAATGATGGTCGCCTTACCTCAGGCTTTTGCTGGTAAGCCTTTATCTATTAAGGATATTACAGGCAATGTTTTCTCTGCAAAGACTATTTCCGGAATTAATCCACTAAAGGGAACGTCAGAATTTGCACAAATATCCTCTGATGAGAAAAAAATTGTCAAATACTCATTCAAGACAGGGCGAAAGACTGGTGTTCTCTTTGACCTGTCAGATACAAAAGGTACTATACTCCGTGAATTTGATGGCTATGAAATTTCCGATGACGGACAATTTATTCTCATACAGGCTAATACGAAAAGAGTTTACCGCCGTTCCTTTAAGGCAGATTTCTATTTGTACAACGTGAAGGATAAAACCTTGAAGATTCTCTCTACTGGCGGGGCGCAACAGATTCCCACTTTCTCACCAGATTGTAAGCATATCGCATTTGTAAGAGGCAATAATATTTTTATAACCAACGGAACGTCGGAGAAACAGATAACCACCGACGGTCAATTTAATAAGGTTATTAATGGCTTGCCTGACTGGGTGAACGAAGAGGAATTTGGTTTCAATAATGCCTTGGCATGGAGCACAGATGGGAAGACGCTGAGCTGGATTCGGTATGACGAGTCGAAAGTTAAGACATATTCATTACAGATGTTCAAGGGGGCAAAGCCTACGAAGAAAGAATATGAGGTTTATCCAGGCGAGTATGCCTATAAATATCCAAAAGCAGGAGAGGATAATTCAAAAGTCTCAGTTTGGTCATATCAACTTGACAACGATAAGATTTTACAATATCAATTGCCGTTGGCTGCAGATGGGTATATTCCGCGTATAAAGACATCTACAAAAGATAATCAAGTCATTGTTTACACGATGAACAGGCATCAAGACGAGCTCAATCTTTATTCGGCTAATCCGCTGACAGGTGATTGTAAATTGCTTATTAAAGAGAATGTTCCCAAATATGTGAAGGAAGAAGCTGTAGAGGCTATTGCTATTATGAAGAACAGCATATTGCTGCCTTCCGATCGTGATGGGCACATGCATTTGTATCTCTATACTTTGGATGGAAAGCTTATCCGTCAGATTGAGAAGGGAGATTATGATGTCATCAGAGTTTATGGCTATGATGAAAAGACGGGAAAGACTTATTTTCAAGCAGCAGCAAAGACACCGATGCAACGGGAGATATATGTTGCCGACAAACGTGGAAACGTATCTTGCCTATCTGATCTCGATGGATGGAATAATGCCGTTTTTTCAGGAGACTATAATTATTTCTTGAATACGTGGAGCGACCGCAACCATCCTTATGTATTTACCATATATGACAATATGGGAAAGGCTGTTCGTGAGGTGCTCAACAATAACAAACTGATGGCTGACTTGGAAAAATTTGAAATACCAAAGAAGGAGTTTTTCAAGTTTACCACATCCGAAGGAATCGAACTCAATGGTTGGATAATGAAACCAGCTGATTTCGATGCAAGCAAGAAGTATCCAGTCATTTTCCACCAGTACAGTGGACCTGGCAGCCAGCAAGTTGTTGATAGTTGGGCAATTGGTTCTATGAGAAATGGGGGAGTTTTTGACGCTTACCTCACTCAGAAAGGTTTTATTGTGGCTTGCGTTGATGGCCGTGGAACTGGAGCTCGTGGTGCTGATTTCGAAAAGTCTATCTATTTGCGCCTCGGTGATTTGGAGTCGAAAGATCAAGTTGAGGCAGCTCTTTGGATGGGAAAGCAGAGTTATGTTGATGCTTCTCGAATAGGAATATGGGGCTGGAGCTTTGGAGGCTTCAACACATTAATGAGTATGAGCGAGGGGAGAAAAGTATTCAAGGCAGGAGTCTCAATAGCTCCTCCCACCAATTGGCGCTACTACGATACGGTTTATACAGAGAGATACATGCGCACCCCACAGGAGAATGCAGCTGGATATGCTATTAACCCAATAGAGCGTGCCGGAAAACTGAGTGGGAAACTGCTGATTTGCCATGGCATCGCCGATGACAACGTTCATATTCAGAATACTTACGAATACTCAGAAGCATTGATTCAGGCTGACAAAGATTTCAAAGAGAACTTTTATACGAACAGAAATCACGGAATCTTTGGCGGAAACACCCGCAATCATCTTCTCCGTCAGGTTTCAGATTGGTTTATTGAACATCTTTAATCTGAAAAGTACGAGTTGTCCGAGTACGATTTTGAATGTTCACACACTACATCATTCGTGAAAATACAGGGCAATAATCTGGTGTATGAACTCAAATCGATCATTAGGCTGCGTGCTCAAGATTAGATGAGGACAACATGGCTTCCTGACTGATTTCATTCGCTTATCTGCAGCTTTCTTGCCATTCTCTCTTGTCGTAGTCAGCTACGTCTTCAGAAGAACGACCAACAAGCTGCCCAGCAATCAAATCAAATCAGCACAGGCCTTAATGACAAATTTGGACTAAATATTTATAATCCGTTGAATAACAGTATAATAGCAATCGATTTTTGAAAGGTTAGCTATTAACGATTAAAAGGTCACCTCTCGCATGTAGAAAGGTGACCTTTTGTTTGAAAAACACTAATAATTGGTTTAATTATCAGGATTTATTTCTATCTCCAATATTCTTTTTCGCCAGTGTATTCCATTTCCCCTTGGCATTTGGGACAACTATGTCCGTTCCATTGGCTGATACTCATAGATCCACAGTTGAGACAAATGCGTCCGACAATTGTTCTGAAAGAGGGGGCGGCGTCTCCGATAACACCACCTGTAACCAGAGGCTGAATTGCCTGGCAGTCGTCACACACTACCGATTCAATGGTCTGTCCCATGAACCCCTTGCCTTCGTAGATATTGCCTTCGTAGCCACAGTTTTGACAAATGTATTTCTTAATCCAACCCATACGCACAGGCTAATTTTTTTTTGTGAGCAATTTGTTATAGAAAGCTTCATATGCACGGGCAACTTTCAGGTAATCGTGGTGTTTTTTCACGTAAGTTATACTGTCTTGCTGCAGCTGGCTGATCTTTTCCGGATGATCTACAAGTTGTTTTATGGCGCAACAGCAGCTTTCATAATCAGGCTCTACGTTTAGAATTGGGCGCAAAGTATTCTCGTTGAGTATCTCGTAGTTCTCCGGTTCTCCTCCTCCAATGCAGATAATACCACGGCTCATTGCTTCAAGTGGGTTCATGGAGGGGGTATAGCTGTACAGTTGGTCGAGTATGGCATCCGAACCATTCATCAGTTCCACGTATTGGGCAAAGGGTACACCGTCAGCGATTTTAAGTTCAATTCTGTCTGCATATTCTTTTTGCATGTCTTTGGCAGCCTTCAGCATGATGTCGGTACCTTTGTATTCTGAACGGTTCTTGCTTATTCCGATGAAGAGTTTCACTTTGCTGCCTTCCGCATGTTGTGCGGTCCGCTTATTGTCGGTCTGAACAGGGAATGGAATAAAAACTGTCTTTTCATTAAAAATTGGCTGATAACTTACCCAATATTCATAGAGTCCTGTTACGATGCCGTCGCAATCATTGGCTATTCGTTTGTTGAGCTTTTCTTTTGTCGTAGCTAACCAGTCTTTTCTTTCTTTCAGCGCATCGGCGTTAGTGCGAAGTTCTTTTCCGATGTTGAAGTCACTGTAGCGCAGTGGCATAGTTGTACAACAAGTGCTAACCCAGTAATAATCCATGCCAAAAGCCCCCAGCACAATCTTTCGGTTGTACTTTCTAAGATAGTCGTAGAAGAAAAAAATTCTTTCGGCTTTGAGTTCAAAGAAGATTGGGTTGATGAGCTGCACGATGTCAAATCCTCTCAGTTGTGGAAGCAGTCGCAGGATGCGCAGCCACAGTCTGATGCCTCCTAATTTTCCGTTTTTTCTTGCTACGTCGATATCGCGCGGATAGTTTTTCCAGAAATCTCCGTTTGATACGAGCAACACCTCATTGCCTAATTTTTTCAGACCCTTGCTGAGTGTGTGATGTACGTTGCTGTATTCTCCTATGAGCAGTATTTTCATCGGGTGGCTGTGGAAGTCTTGTATGTTTATTGTAACTATTTGTTTTTCAGCTGTTTTATCTGAGTAATGCCAACATCAGTTTTCTGCCTAACTTCTTGTTGGCAAACATTCTGAATATTCTGTATTTGCGTGTATAATTTTTGTTGGGCAGTGGGAAGAGTCCTCTTTTTCTGAGTCTTGTGATGGCTGTTTCGAGTGTTTGTGCGTCGTGTGTCAGCGTGATGATGTTGTAGATGTAGTCCATTGTCAGTTGTGCCACTCTTCTTTGGAGTGCTGTTCGTTCCTTACTTGGTAGCAGGTCTGCTTTGTCGTTGAGTTTGCAGATGATTTGTTCTGCATCTTGGAGTCTTTTTTCTTTCCATTTTTTATCGTTTTTATGGGTGATAGACTCTTTTCTTTTTCGGTAGTAATAGGCTTTTGCGTTGGTATTGTAAATTTGTTCTGTCCTTAGCACTAATTGTGGTGTGAACTCTTCGTCTTCGTGCAGAATATCTTTTGTAAATCGGAGGTTTACGAGTAGGTTGCGCTTGAAGAAATATCCGCATGCTGATGCTCTGAGGTTGTGGTTGTGCATGAATTCTGTTCCTGTCAGCGGACCTTCAATGTTGATGCTTTCTGTTTTTTGTTCCTTGTCTGTTTCGTGAAAGAGTACCATGTCGGCATCCTTTTGTTTTGCGATGTCGATACATTGTTCGTAGTAGCCTTGCAGCAGGTAATCGTCTGCATCGATGAACTGTATATATTTTCCTGTGGCGAGTTCGATTCCCATGTTGCGTGCCTGACTCAGTCCCTTGTTGGGTTGTCGGATGTATATCAGTTGGTTGGCACTATCGCCTAAGCTTTCGAGTGGTGAGCGTTCCGATCCATCGTCTACGAGTATGATTTCGCGCTCGTCTTCCTCCAAATCGAGTGTTGTGATGGTTTCGATACACTTCTGAAGCAGTTCTTCTGGTTCGTTGTAATAAGTAATGACGAAGCTGATTAGCGGGCATTTCTTATTGTCTTGTGAAAAAGCCGGTTGAGTTTGCATAAGCGTTTTAATCCAATTAGGTGAAGTATTCTGAGTTTTATTGTTCCCTTGAAGGGGAGCAGGGGTAGTTTGGGTTCGTTGCCGGTGCCCTCATACACATCGAGTTGGATGTTGAGGATATGGGCGTAGTATTCTGCATCGACGTTGCCCGTTGCGGTGATGTAGCCTATATGTGCTTCCAAGAGGTTTTCAAGGTCTTTTCCTGCTGCGTTTTCCGTAATGCCTTCTGCATTGTGGCAATAGTAGTAGGTGCCTTTCCGGGTTGTTGCCACCACTTTTGTTTTTTGCAGGAGCAGTGGTAGGGTCAGTGCGTCCTCGAATGTTTTTCCTTTTGGGAAGCGTATGGTTTCAAAGAGGCTTCGCTTGTAGAGTTTGTTCCATGCGTAGGTATGGCAGTAGGTTTTTCCTTTGAGCCAATATTCTTTCATGTCGGTGTAAACTTTATCCGGCAGTGTGCGCATGCTTTGGCGTTTTCCTCCGTAGTGTTCCATGACGGAATATTCCAAGATGTCGTATTCCCTGTGTGTAGCAAGGGTCTGCATGAGTGGCTCGAGTGTTCCCTCGCCGATGAAATCGTCTGAGTCGGCAAAAGTGATGTATTCTCCTTTTGCGTGGCTGATTCCTGTGTTGCGTGCATCGGAAAGTCCGCCGTTGGGTTGGTGAAAGCTTCTCACCCGTTGGTCTTTTGCTGCCATTTCATCGGCAATCTTCCCCGAATGATCTGTGGAGCCATCGTCGATGAGTATCATTTCAAAGTCTTGAAATGACTGGTTGAGAATGCTCTCCACGCATCGTTGGAGTGTTTTCTCCACATTATAAACGGGTATGATGATACTTAATTTCATGAAATATCTCTGTTGCAAAAATAATAAAAACTTTTTACTTACGTTAAACTAAAAATGAAAAAAAACGATAGCTATAACCATATTCTAAGATATACAGGCTTATTTGGAGGCGTGCAGGGATTGAATATCCTCGTGGGAATTATGCGTAATAAGCTTGTTGCTATGATATTAGGCCCTGATGGTATGGGCTTGATATCACTGTTCAATTCAACAATTAAATTGGTAAGCGATTCTACTAATTTCGGAGTCTCAGTCAGTGCCGTAAAGAATATTTCAGAAGATTTGGACAGTGGTGATGAGCAGATGTTGGAAGAACACATCAAGTTTGTTCGTTCCTTCAGCTTGTTAGTTGGAATTTTGGGAATGTTTCTATGCATAGCTCTCAGTCCTTTTCTAAGTAAGTTTACTTTTTCGTGGGATGGGCATACCCTCCATTTCATTTTCCTATCTCCCATTGTAGCGTTCCTGGCCATTACTGGAGGAGAACTGGCAATACTCAAAGGCCTGAGAGAGCTTAAGGGCCTGGCGGTTATCTCCATATACAATGTTATCGGAGCTTTGGTTACAACTATTCCGCTCTATTATTTTTTCAAGGAGGCTGCCATTGTGCCATCTTTGGTGTTGATGGCATTGATTCAGATGATACTTACCCTCTTCTACTCATACAAACTTTATCCGTTGCGACTACATTATAAATGGAGTTTTTTGAGCAAGGGCTTCAGTATTATTCGCTTAGGAATAGCTTTTGTGCTGGCTGGTATTCTTGGGTCAGGTGCTGATTTCTTGATTCGCAGTTATATTAATAATGTTGCCAGTATTGAAATGGTTGGATACTATAACGCAGCTTACATGATGTCGATGACCTATGTGGGAATGGTTTTTGCAGCAATGGAGACCGACTTCTTTCCAAGACTTTCGGGATCGGCCAATCATAGTTTTACCTTCAATCAAACCGTCAGTAGGCAAATAGAGGTGATGCTCCTGTTGGTTTCTCCTCTGTTGGTGGTTTTCTCACTCTGTCTGCCAATATTGCTACCACTCCTTTATACAGGCAAGTTCATGCCTGCTCTTGGAATGATTCAAGCCATAGTGATTGCAATGTACTTCCGTGCGCTGAAGCTACCGATTCAGTACATCCCATTGGCTAAGGGAGACTCACTTTCATACCTCTTATTGGAGGGAATTTACGATTTGTTGCTGGTTGTATTTGTGATATTCTGCTTCAATAGATTCGGATTGCCTGGGGCAGGCTGGGGTATAACCTTGGCAGGAATCATGGACTTTGTTGTTGTTGTTGTTTATGCAAGGTTGCACTATGATTACAAACCCACTTACAATGTTTTGTTATACTCTACCATTCAGATTCCAATTGGAATTTTAGTCTATTTCTGTGCCGTCTCTAAAAATCCCATTGTATATTGGGGAGTAGGGGCAATGCTCTTTCTCATCAGTGGGGTCACATCAATAAGTATTTTAAGAACCAAGACCAACCTGTGGAGATCACTGCTCAGAAAAATAAACAAGCGCTTTGGACATCATGGTGAAGATTAGTGTTTTAGTGGCAGTATATAATGCCGAGAAATATCTGCGAGAATGCCTCGACTCATTGCTCAACCAAACATTGCGAGAAGTGGAGATTATCTGTATTGACGATGCGTCGGAGGATGAATCTTTGAACATTCTCAGAGAGTATTCTGCAACAGACAAGCGAATAAAGATAATAAGCCTAACCGAGAATTGCGGACAAGCTCATGCGCGAAATGAAGGTCTGAAGATATCCCAAGGAGAGTATATTTGCTTTGTTGATAGTGATGATTGGATAGCGACTGATGCCTTGAAAAGTGTCTGTCATGTCTATGAACAGTATCCTTCAGCTGATTCGGTTCTATTTGATGTGATAAATGTTTATGAGGATGGACGCCAAACTCAGTATCCGATGGAGCCATTCGACGTTTTGAGTGGATACGATGCCTTTGTTGATAGTCTGACTTGGAAAATTCATGGAGTTTACACAGTTCGCAGAGATATTCACCTAAGGTATCCTTATGATGATTCGTGTCGGGCATACAGTGATGATAATACGACCCGCTTGCACTATCTGGCATCACGCGAAGTAAGGTGTTGTACCGGAAAGTATTATTATCGGCAGCACAACTCGTCCGTGACCCATAATGTTGACGCAAGACGTTTTGATTATCTTTTAGCTAATGAAAGTATGAAGCAGCAACTTCATGACTTGGATGTCTCAGATGAAACTTTGAATCTTTATGAAAATGTCAGATGGTTAAATTTGATAGGTGTTTACATGTTTTATTATTTGCACCATAGAGAGTTAACTGCAAATGAAGCGAGAGCTGGTTTGAGACTTATGCGTGCGACATGGGACAATATTGAGATTAGAAGATTAGACAGGAAATACACACGAAAATTTGGATATATGCCTTTGAGATTCTCATGGAGGGCATTCAAGTTGCAACTGGAAATTTATTTCTTCTTGCGTGGAATATTAGGACGTAATTTAGAAGGATAATCCAAGAAATATTACCCCTCTCTACAAAAATATACCTACATAATTTTGAAGAGGTTTCATTTGACGAATCTCATGAGGTAATAATATGATGACGGGTGGAGTTATGGACGTGTTTTTTTCACTCATTGAGAAATTAATTCGGGCATGGCAATACAACGCAGATTAAAAGAATTTTACTATGAAATTAGCTGAAAATCCCTATATAAAATAGATTTAAAGATATTTGTAAGGAAAACCATGGGTGTGGGAAAATATTGATCCCATTCAATCTATGAGACGTTATCTGAAGGCCTTGATGGAGCCAGTCGCACACTCATTGATTTTATTATTTCAGAGTCAAAAGTTACAGAACTTTTATATGTTTGGGAAATATATTTTAAACAAATTTGATTCACTAATGAGAAAATAGGCGTGGGTGGGATGAAAAATTAGAGTTGTCACAACTTCTGCTATTATCTTTTGGAGTGAACTCAGATAATTTCCCTTGTTATTTTTGGGATATAAATAAATATTTATTACCTTTGCAGACGATTAGAAAACTAGGAAAAAGACAACGTTGGCTCTATGGCAAAAATTAAAACTATCGGTATTCTGACATCGGGTGGAGATGCACCTGGTATGAATGCTGCGATTAGAGCTGTCACAAGGGCAGGCATTTTCAATGGTTTTTCCATTAAAGCCATTTTTAGAGGGTATGACGGCTTGATATCAGGCGATGTCAAACCATTTACTACTGAAAATGTTAGTGGTATTATTGGTCAAGGCGGAACAGTTTTGAAAACGGCTCGCTCCTTGGCCTTTGCTAAAGAGGAAGGGCGTCAAAAAGCCTACGATAATCTTATAAAGGAAGGAATCGATGCACTTGTTGTAATAGGTGGAAATGGGTCTTTGACAGGCGCTATGACCTTTGCGCAAGAATTTGATTTTTGTTGTATTGGCTTGCCCGGAACAATCGATAATGACTTGTATGGCACGGATAACACAATAGGGTATGATACCACAATGAATACCATTGTGGAGTGTGTGGATCGAATTCGTGACACTGCTCAAAGCCATGAGCGCATTTTCTTTGTCGAGGTGATGGGACGTGATGCCGGCTTTCTGGCTCAGAACTCTGCGATAGCAAGTGGTGCTGAGGCGGCTATCATTCCAGAAGACTCTACCGATGTTGACCAATTGGCCCGTTTCATGGAAAGAGGAATTCGAAAGTCGAAAAAGAGTTGTATTGTCATTGTTTCTGAAAGTCCCAAATGCGGTGCAATTTATTATGCAGACCGTGTAAAAAAGGAGTTCCCCAATTTTGATGTTCGGGTTTCTATATTAGGACATTTGCAACGTGGTGGTCGTCCTTCTGCGCGTGACAGGATTCTTGCGAGCCGCACAGGTGTTGGGGCTGTCGAAGCACTCTTGCAAGGACAACGGAATATTATGGTGGGTGTTCGAAATAATGAGGTTGTTTACGTACCATTGTTAGAAGCCATCCGTTCTGATAAACCATTTGACATGAAGTTAATCAAGGTGCTTGATGAGTTGAGCATTTGACAATATTCTCAATATAGAGTTTCTTAGATCTAAATAATAATAAAAATAATATAAGCGTATGTCACAATTAAATGGACGTATCTCTCAGATAATTGGTCCTGTCATTGACGTTTACTTTGATGTTAAAGGTGAGGACCCAGAGAAAGTTCTGCCTAAAATTTATGATGCACTTCGTGTAAAACGTCCAAACGGACAGGATTTGATCATAGAGGTTCAACAACATATAGGTGAAGATACCGTTCGTTGTGTAGCTATGGACAATACTGAGGGCTTGCAGCGTGGTCTTGAGGTTGCTGTAACGGGAAGCCCGATTGTCATGCCTGCAGGAGAACAGATCAAGGGACGTATGATGAATGTAATTGGCCAACCAATTGATGGTATGGAGCAATTAAGTATGGAGGGTGCATACCCCATTCACCGTGAAGCGCCTAAATTTAACGAGCTTTCAACCAAGAAAGAAATGTTGGCGACAGGCATCAAGGTCATTGACTTGTTGGAGCCTTATATGAAAGGAGGTAAGATTGGCTTGTTTGGTGGTGCCGGTGTAGGAAAGACCGTGCTCATCATGGAGCTTATCAACAATATTGCAAAGGGACATAATGGCTATTCTGTATTTGCTGGAGTAGGAGAACGCACTCGTGAGGGTAACGATTTGATAAGGGACATGCTCGAATCAGGGGTTATCCGTTATGGTGATGCTTTCCGAAAAGCAATGGATGAAGGAAAGTGGGATTTGTCTTTAATTGATAAAGAGGAATTGAAAAAATCTCAAGCAACGCTTGTTTATGGACAGATGAATGAGCCTCCTGGGGCACGTGCTTCTGTGGCTCTTTCTGGGTTGACTGTCGCCGAAGAGTTCCGCGATCATGGTGGTAAAAATGGAGAAGCAGCAGATATTATGTTCTTCATTGATAATATCTTCCGTTTCACTCAGGCTGGATCTGAGGTGTCTGCACTTCTTGGCCGTATGCCTTCTGCTGTTGGATATCAGCCTACTTTGGCAAGCGAAATGGGTGTAATGCAGGAGCGTATCACTTCGACTAAGAAGGGCTCAATTACTTCAGTACAGGCTGTATATGTCCCTGCTGATGACTTGACTGACCCTGCTCCAGCAACAACATTTACCCACTTGGATGCAACGACAGAGTTGAGCCGTAAAATTACGGAGTTGGGAATTTATCCTGCAGTAGATCCATTAGGCAGTACGTCTCGTATCCTTGATCCATTGGTAGTTGGCAAGGAACATTATGACTGTGCACAACGCGTAAAGCAATTGTTGCAGCACTATAATGAACTGCAAGATATTATTGCCATTTTGGGTATGGATGAATTGTCTGATGAAGATAAATTGGTTGTTAACCGTGCTCGTCGCGTTCAACGCTTCTTGTCACAACCATTTACTGTTGCAGAACAATTTACTGGTATTCCAGGTGTAATGGTTCCAATAGAGGAGACAATCAAGGGCTTCAATGCCATCTTGAATGGTGAGGTTGATGACCTTCCTGAACAAGCATTCCTCAATGTCGGAACAATTGAAGATGCTAAGGAAAAAGCTAAGAAACTTCTCGAGGCTGCTCACGGCTAAACAAGTCTAATAATATAGGTTACTAATGTTAGTTCTAAAGATAGTATCACCAGAAAAGATAGTTTTCACAGGCGAGGTTGATAGTGTACTCGTTCCTGGAGAAGTGGGACAATTTGAGATTCTCAATAACCACGCTCCAATAATATCAACATTGGTAGAGGGAATTGTGGCCTATACTGTCGGTTCAGTGAAGACGAGCTTCCAAGTACTTGGTGGATTCGTTTCTGTGAAGAAAAACGAGGTGAGTCTTTGTGTTGAAATGTAAAGCCATTAATCCTATATGGTATTGGAGACTACGGCTATAGAGAAAATAGAGCATAACTATTTCAAAGTTAGTTTGTGGATAGTTGCAGGGCTTACATTGTTGGGCTTACTCGTATCTCGGGTTCTGATGTATTCGAATTTGGTAGTGCCATTGGTAATAAGTGCTGTTTTTTCTCTCGTATCGAGTTACATGTATGGGAAAGCTTGGAAATATTTTGCTAAGAACTCGGCCAGTTCATTGGGAAAGTTCTATATGGGCGGATCAATGTTGCGAATGGTTCTTGCGGCAATTGTAGCCTTGATAGGAGCAGTTGTTTATAGAACTGACCATGAGAAAGTTTTAACTTTCGTTTTGGTGTTTGCCATCTTTTATCTGGCTATAATGATATTTGAAAGCATTTATTTCATCCGTGTTGAAAAGAATAATAAATAAACGAATAAGAAGAATGAAACATATCAAACAACTTCTTTTAATTTTACTATTATTTACCGTTCTTGCCCCAGCAATGGGACGAGATATGTCGAAGAAAGGTAAAGTAGATGTAAAAGAGATATTGTGGGGGCATATAAAGGATTCGTATGAATGGCATATTACGGATTTAGGATCAGAAGGTCATTTTACCCCTATTGTAATTCATCTTCCTATTATTGTTCGCTCCACCACAGGTTGGCATGTGTTCAGTAGTTCAAATTTTTCAGAAGAGCGTGACGTAAATGGTGATAGACCAGGTCCTTATAATCTTGTAATCAAGAATAGCGAGGCAAAGGATAATCCTAATCTGATTGTCGAGAAAGTCGGTGGTAAGGAAGTCCGTCCGATTGACATTTCAATTACCAAAACTGTTTGTACGCTTTTTATTGATGCAATCCTTCTTCTTTTGGTCATTCTTATCCCAGCTCGATGGTGTAAAAAACATAAACCTCAGGATGAAGCTCCTAAAGGCTTTACAGGATTGATGCACATGTTTATCATGAACGTGTATGACGATGTCTTAAAGCCAACGCTGGGAGAAGATACTCCAAAGTATGCACCTTGGTTGCTTACGTGTTTCTTTTTCATCTTTTTTGCGAATCTGATGGGTTTGGTACCATTCCCTCCTGGTGGTGGAAATCTCACGGGTAATATTTCTTGTACGTTCTTTCTTGGAGTTTGCACCTTCCTAATAATCAATTTTACAGGAACGAAGGAATATTGGAAAGAAATCTTTTGGCCTGATGTACCTGTATGGATGAAATTTCCAGTGCCATTGATGCCTTTTATCGAGCTCTTCGGTATATTCACAAAACCATTGGCTTTGATTATTCGACTTTTTGCAAACATGTTTGCAGGTCATGCCATTGCCTTGTCTTTTTGTGCTATTATGTTTATCATGTTTGCTTTTGCAGACAGTGCTATTGTCAATTATGCGGCAGGGTCTGGTATGTCTATCATCGCAATTTCGCTAAGTGTCTTTATGATGCTCCTTGAGATTTTGGTAAGTTACATCCAAGCATTGGTATTCACAATGTTGAGTGCTGTGTTTATTTCACAGGCACACGTTAAGCCCCATAAGGCGTGATAGATGTGTCACGAAACAATAGAAAGCATGATAGATATTGTTTCAAAGAATTAAGATAGAAAATAAAATTTAAATTAATAATAAATTAAAGATTAAAGATTATGTTATCATTGTTATTAGCAGATGTTGCTCTTGCAAAATTAGGTGGTGCCATCGGTGCAGGTTTAGTTGCTATTGGTGCAGGTATTGGTATTGGTCGTATTGGTGGCCAGGCTATGGATGCTATGGCTCGTCAACCAGAGAAAGTTGGAGACCTTCGTTCATCTATGATTATTGCAGCTGCTTTGATTGAAGGTGTTGCCTTCTTGGCTATGATTGTTGCACTTCTTGCAATTGTACTCTAATTGATAGGGGCATTGTAGAGGGGCATTTTTTCCCGTTTAAATTTAAGTAAGAACAAAAACCAGCGTATGGATTTATTAATTCCCAATAGTGGACTTCTTTTTTGGATGACTATTGTCTTCCTTATCGTTGCATTTATTGTGATAAAGTTCGGCTTCCCGGCTATTATCAATATGGTAAATGAGCGAAAGGCATATATTGATGATAGCCTCCGCAAAGCACACGAAGCTAATGAAAAGTTGTTCAGTATACAAAAAGAAGGTGAATCCGTCATGCAGCAGGCACGTGAGCAGCAAGCACTTCTGTTGAAGGAGGCCACTGCGACACGTGATGCTATAGTAGAAAAGGCCCAAGATAAGGCTCACGAAGAAAGCTCTCGTATCATTTCTGAGGCAAAATCAGAAATTGAGACTGAGAAGCAGAATGCCTTTCGCGATGTTCGCAGTCAAGTTGTTGATCTTAGCGTAAAGGTTGCGGAAAATATTCTTCGTGATCAACTTTCTACTGATGAAAAGCAGATGGAGTATATCGGCCGGTTGCTGGATAATGTGTCTTCTCCTGTGAGTAAGTAATGTTAAGTAAATAATTTGTAAATATGGATATAGGTGTAATATCGGTTCGTTATGCAAGGGCACTTCTGAAAGGTGCTATTGCGCAGAAACAAGAAGATAATGTCTATAAAGAAATGCAGACACTGCTTGAGAGTTTTTCCCAAGTTCCACAACTGTGTTTCACATTAGATAATCCTATGCTCTCCAAGAACAAGAAGCAAGAAATTCTTGAAACTGCCTGTGGCGGTGACAATACAGATTTGCTTAAGTCGTTTTTGGCTCTTGTTTTGAAAGAGGGACGTGAAGGTATTCTACTCTTTATTGCGAACTCTTACATCTCACTATATAGGAAGCAGAAGAATATTATTCAAGGAAAGCTGACTACAGCTGTTCCTGTAACACCAGCTATCGAGGAAAAAATGAAGGAAATGGTTCGGGTAAATGCCAATGGAACCGTAGAATTTAAAACGAAAGTTGATCCTGGAGTCATCGGAGGATTTATCCTTGAGTATGATACGTATAGAATGGATGCTAGCGTGAGAACCAAACTCAATGATGTGCTCATACAATTAAAGAAATAAATAAAATTCACATGTCAGATAAAATAAAACCAAGTGAGGTGTCTGAGGTGCTTTTAAAGGCACTTCAAGGTATCAATGCTGAAGAGAAGTTTGACGAAGTAGGTACAGTGCTCACAATCAGTGATGGGGTGGCTCGTATCTATGGACTTCGCAATGCTGAGGCAAACGAACTGTTGGAGTTCGAGAATGGTACAATGGCTATCGTCATGAACCTTGAGGAAGACAATGTAGGTTGCATTCTTTTAGGTCCGACTGCTGGTATCAAAGAAGGTCAGAGTGTAAAGCGTACGCATCGTATTGCTTCAATTCGTGTTAATGATAACTTCTTAGGACGTGTTGTTAATCCGCTTGGCGAAGCTATCGATGGTAAAGGTGATATCGATTTAACAGACTCTTTCGAAATGCCATTGGACCGTAAGGCCCCAGGAGTAATCTATCGTCAGCCAGTTAAGGAACCATTGCAAACTGGCTTAAAGGGCGTTGACTCCATGATTCCTATTGGGCGTGGTCAGCGTGAGTTGATTATCGGTGACCGCCAGACAGGTAAGACGGCAATAGCTGTTGATACTATCATCAATCAGAAGAGTTTTTACGAACAGGGTAATCCCGTTTACTGTATCTATGTTGCAATAGGACAGAAGGCTTCTACTGTGGCCAATCTTGTTCAAACATTGAAAGACCATGGTGCATTACCATATTCAATTATTGTGAGCGCTACAGCTGCCGATCCAGCTGCAATGCAATATTACGCACCATTTGCTGGTGCTGCTATTGGTGAATATTTTCGTGATCGTGGTTTCTCTGCTCTTGTTGTTTACGATGATTTGTCAAAACAAGCAGTTGCATATCGTGAGGTCTCTCTAATTCTTCGTCGTCCTTCTGGTCGAGAGGCTTATCCAGGTGATGTGTTCTACCTTCACTCCCGTTTGCTGGAAAGAGCAGCGCGTATCAACGACCAGCAGGAAATTGCTGAACAGATGAATGATCTGCCAGAATGTATGAAGAGACATGTTAAAGGCGGTGGCTCACTGACGGCACTTCCTATTATTGAGACACAGGCTGGCGATGTTTCGGCTTATATTCCAACCAATGTGATTTCTATTACAGACGGACAGATTTATTTGGAAAGCGACCTTTTTAACCAAGGATTCCGCCCAGCGATTAACGTTGGTATTTCTGTATCTCGTGTGGGTGGTTCTGCTCAAGTGAAGAGTATGAAGAAAGTTGCCGGAACTCTGAAAATCGACATGGCACAGTATCGTGAGCTTGAAGCCTTTTCTAAGTTCTCATCTGATATGGATAAAGTGACTGCTATGACATTGGATAGAGGTAGAAAGAATAACCAACTTCTAATCCAACCTCAGTATTCGCCAATGCCAGTAGGTGAACAGATTTCTATTCTATATTGCGGTGTTCATGGTTTGATGCATGATGTACCTGTGGAGCTGATTCGTGAGTGTCAAGACCAATTCCTTGAGAGTATGAGAAGTACACATAAGGATGTGATTGATAATTTGGCTTCTGGCAAACTTCTTGACGAAGATGTGAAGAAAATCGAGGAAGTCATGGGTAATATCTCAGCACAATATAAATAAGATTGATTTACAATGCCATCATTAAAAGAAATTAAAAATAGAATTGCCAGCGTTAATAGCACTCGTAAGATTACGAGTGCTATGAAGATGGTGGCATCGAGTAAACTCCACCATGCACAGGTGGCTATTGAAAATATGCTGCCTTACGAATGCATGTTAGAACATATATTAAAGACATTTCTTGTTTCAACACCTGACACCGATACCCCTTTCGATGTTGAGCGACCTATAAGACGAGTAGTCTTGCTTGTATTTGCATCAAATAGTTCTTTATGTGGAGGTTTCAATAATAATATCCTTAAGATGATGCAAAATGTTGTAAATGAGTATTTATCCAAGGGGATTTCTAAAGATGATATTCTGGTTTATCCTATAGGACGAAAAGTAGCTGAAAAGGTCAATAAGATGGGGCTGAAGTCAGCAGGATCATACTTGAGTTTAGCCGACAAACCCAGTTCTGAAGAATGTCATAAGATTGCTATCGAGATTGAACAAAAATGGTTAAATGAAGAAGTAGATAGAGTAGAGATGATCTATCATCATTTTAAGAGTGCAGGTAGCCAAATTCTAACCCGAAAAACTTATTTGCCCATTGATCTCGAAGAAGAGTTGAATGCTGATCATGAACGTGATCTAAAATCCAACATTGCAACCAAGAAAGTTCAGGAATACATCAAAAAACATGGCAAGGTAGCTTCTCAAAAAGAATCAGAAGTTGTCAAGCCTTTGAATGATGACTTTATTGTTGAACCTGATTTGAGGACGGTTTTAACATCATTGGTGCCTAAATTGTTACATTTGATGGTTTATACCGCATTGTTGGACAGTAATGCATCGGAACACGCTGCCAGAATGGTAGCCATGCAGACTGCAACTGACAACGCAGATGAGCTTCTTCGTGGACTCAATCTTCAATATAATAAGTCACGTCAGGCTGCAATTACGTCAGAGCTGCTTGACATTGTAGGAGGTTCAGTCAATAATTAGAAAGTTAATTCTAAATTATTGCTGTCCGGTAAAACTTTTTCAAACAAAATAAATTAGGGCTGACACTTCTCACGAGGTATCAGCCCTTTTGGTTATCTTTGTTTTCGCAATATAATAAATATAACCATGAGCAAAGATAGTCATTTTACTGGACAGCCGGTCTATAGTCAAGGTACTGTCCTATAAAAGTGTGTAAGCTCCTTTTTTCTTATCTTTGTATTTGTAAACTATAAAAAAGAAAAAAATGAAACTTACACATTCGCAAATTTCGGAAATTCTTTCGAATTACACAAGCAGCAGCGAGGGTTTTGTTACCCTTCAGTCATTA
>QWCE01002346.1_pt1 | contig 24122 bp, 21 predicted proteins | sample 1972531 | NCBI WGS metagenome assembly QWCE01 (sample SAMN09866716, study PRJNA288562) | Human gut metagenome isolate term4_stool, whole genome shotgun sequencing... | reverse complement strand
CGCGAATTTAGTACTGCTACCGGAGCAATTAAGTGCGAACGGCCCCGGCTTGGAACCAATTTTTCTAGACCGTTGCGTCCGTTAGACACATGTGTCCGTTTCACTTACGCTGTGCAAGGGTAAAATACTTCCGGTATGTGATAATGAAGAGTACAACCGAAAGTGTTGCAGACAGATAGTCCGTCACCGGCTGTGCCAATGCCACGTATCTTGCCGTATGGAACACATGACTGAATACAAACAGGATCGGCATATACAGCAATCCCTGCCGGCTGATTGATAAGATCAGGGATGGCAGTGCAGCTCCGGTTGACTGGATCGCATTGATCATGACGAACAGGATTCCAAGTACCGGACCGGACAGAATATAGATTCTGGAAAACTGCATTCCATAAGTAAATGCATCCGCATTATCTAAGAATGCCGTAACGAGCGGTCCTGCAAAGCCATAGCAGATGATCGTCATCACCACACTTAGTCCAAACGCAAGTGTCAGGGAGAACTTCAATACCGCAAGATACCGTTTCCGGTCTCTTGCTCCAAAGCAAAAGCCTAACAACGGCTGGATACCCGTACCAAGTCCGATCAGCAGCATAACAGCGATCATATTTACCTTCATCGCTACACCAAGTCCCGCAACTGCCATATCTCCATACCCGGCCATTACCTTATTAATCAGAATATTCGATACGCTCATCAATACACTGTTAAGGGATGCCGGGATACCGATTGCCATAACACCTGTTGCAATCCGGTCCGTTGCCTGATAATCTCTTATACGGATTGACAACATACTCCGCTTTGATACCAGATGACAGATATAGAATACCGCAGAGAACACATTACCAATAACGGTAGCAACTGCCGCACCCACTACATTCCATCCCAAGCCTAAGATCATGATCGGATCTAATACAATGTTCATCATGTTACCAAGTATCATTCCGCTCATCGCCGTCTTCGCTCTTCCCTCGGAACGAATAATATTACTAAAAGAATTGCTGACGATCAAAAATGGGATTCCCGCTGCCACAATCCTCAAATACTGTGATGTATAAAGCAGCGTATCATCACTGGCGCCCACCATCCGGCAGACCGGCTCCACAAAGATCCAGATCAACACCATGGCAATACATCCGATCGTCAATCCTGTCCAGAAACAAAAGGATGATATCTTCTTTGCCCGATCTTCTCTTCCTTCACCCAGCATTCGGGAAATCAATGAAGTACCTCCAATACCAAACAACATACCAACCGCCATAAAGATTAAAAATACCGGTGTGGCAATGGATACTGCTGCCACCATATATGCATTTTTTGTCTGACCAATAAAAAACGTATCTGCCAGATTGTATAAAAGCACCATTAACATACTAATGATCGATGGTACAACATTACTGATTACTGCTTTCGGAACAGGTGCATTCTGAAATATCTCAATTGTCTTTTCCTGTTTGTTCATTTTTCTTTCCCTCTTCTCATTTTGTCTATTGATAAATAACCTGCTTTCTTCCATGTAAATTCTTTCATACGAAAGCCAGTCCATACGAGACTGGCTGATCGTACATAATTCTTATCTATGCCGTCTTACCGGTATATAACTGATAATATTTACCTTTCAGTGCAAGCAGCTCCTCATGATTGCCCTTTTCAATGATCCGCCCATGCTCTAATACTACGATACAGTCACTGTTACGGATCGTTGACAGCCTGTGTGCGATCACAAATGTGGTTCTGCCCGCCATTAATTTATCCATACCATCCTGCACCAGACGCTCAGTACGGGTATCAATGGACGAAGTTGCCTCGTCTAAAATCAATGCAGGCGGATTGGCAATCGCCGCTCTTGCAATCGCAAGCAGCTGTCGCTGTCCCTGACTTAGGTTTGCACCATCTCCGGTCAATACGGTATCATATCCCTGCGGTAAATGCATGATAAACTTATGTGCATTGGCAAGCTTGGCAGCCGCAACAACCTCCTCGTCCGTTGCATCTAAGTTACCATACCGGATATTCTCTCTTACTGTATTTGTGAATAAATGTGTATCCTGCAATACAATACCGAGCGAATGTCGAAGATCTGCTTTCTTGATCTTATTAATGTTAATTCCGTCGTACCGTATCTTGCCATCCTGAATATCATAGAAACGATTGATCAGGTTCGTAATCGTTGTCTTACCGGCTCCGGTAGAACCAACGAAGGCAATCTTCTGTCCCGGCTTTGCATATAACTGAATATCATGCAGAACCATCTTACTGTCATCATAGCCAAAGTCAACACCGTCTAATACCACGCCCCCCTGCAATGGTTCATATGTCACGGTACCATCTGCCTGATGCTCATGCTTCCATGCCCATTTTCCGGTATATTTCTGACTGCTTTCCGTCAGTTCTCCGTCTTTCTCCTCTGCTACGACAAGCTTCACATAACCATCATCCACTTCCGGTTTCTCATCCAACAGACGGAACACACGATCCGCACCGGCAACCGCCATAACAATTGCATTTATCTGCATACTGATCTGATTGATCGGCATGTTAAAGCTCTTATTAAAGCTTAAGAAACTGGCAAGTGTTCCCAAAGTCAGACCGCCGATCCCATTCAGTGCCAGCACACCGCCAACGATAGTACACACCACATAGCTCATGTTACCAAGCTGGGCATTGACCGGTCCTAACATATTTGCATATTTATTCGCCTGATATGCACTGTCAAACAACCGGTCATTGAGGGCATTGAATTCTTCCATACTTTTCTCTTCATGACAGAACACCTTGACTACCTTCTGACCGGACATCATTTCCTCAATATAGCCATTAACCGTTCCGATATCCTTTTGCTGTTTCATGAAATAACTGCCCGACTTTCCGGCAACCACCTTCGTTACTACTAACATGATCGCTACCATGATCAGGGTAGTAAATGTCAGTGGAATGCTCAGACGTATCATGCAGATCAATACGGTAATGATCGTAATGGCACTATTGAGTAACTGTGGCATACTCTGTGAGATTACCTGGCGAAGGGTATCAATATCATTCGTATAGACTGACATGATATCACCATGTGCATGCGTATCAAAATACCTGATTGGCAATCCCTCCATATGGGTAAACAGATCATTCCGAAGATCCCGCAATGTTCCTTGTGTGACATTCACCATCAGCCAGTTATATAACCAGGTGGCAAAGACACCGATCGCATAGAAACCGGCAACTCTTCCGATTGCCCCTGCCAGTCCCGAAAAATCAGGATTGGGTGCTTTTAATAACGGCACAATATAATCATCGATCAGCGACTGCATGAACATCGTTCCCTGTGCATTACATACCACACTGGTTAAAATGCTTAATACAACCACAATAACATGAATACGGTAATGCCTCATCACATAATCCATTAAACGTTTCAATACTTTGCCCGGATTCTCAACGGACGGTTTCTGCCCTCCCGGGACACGTCCCTTCATTCCTTTTACAGGTTTTGCATTTCTGTTCTGTTCCATTAGTTTGCACCTCCTGCTTCGTCAAAATCTCCGTTACCACTTGTCTGTGATTCATAGATATCGCGATAAATCTCGTTATTTTCTAATAACTGTTCATGTGTACCGAATCCATTTACCTCACCATTTTCCATGACCAGAATGCGATCTGCATTCTCCACACTTGAGATTCTCTGTGCAATAATGATCTTGGTCGTATTCGGAATCTCTTCCCGGAATGCCTTCCGGATTCCTGCATCGGTTGCTGTATCAACTGCACTGGTCGAATCATCCAAGATCAGGATCTTTGGCTTTTTCAGTAATGCTCTGGCAATACAAAGTCTCTGTTTCTGTCCGCCGGATACATTCGAACCACCCTGTTCAATATAAGTATCATAGCCATCCGGAAAGCTCTCAATAAAGTCATCCGCACAGGCAAGCTTACAGGCATGAATACATTCTTCCCTGGTCGCATTCTCGTCGCCCCACCGGAGATTTTCCAATATCGTACCGGAAAACAGTACATTCTTCTGTAATACAACCGCTACTTCATTACGAAGTGTTTCGAGATCATATTCGCGGACATCTTTGCCTCCAACCTTCACACTTCCTTCTGACACATCATAGATCCGGCTGATCAGATTTGCCAAGGATGACTTAGCACTACCGGTTCCACCGATAATTCCAATCGTCTCACCGGAATGAATATCGAGATTGATATCCTGTAATACCCATTCTTTGGCATTTTCCTTATACCGGAAGTTCACATGTTCAAAACGGATGCTTCCATCCGGCACTTCCATATCCGGATTTACCGGGTTCGTCAGACTACTCTTTTCCTCTAATACCTCTGCAATACGCTTCGCACTCGCTGTACTCATGGAGATCATAACAAATACCATGGATAACATCATAAGACTCATGAGTATATTCATACAATAAGTGAACAGACTCATCAGTTCTCCGGTCGCAAGCGATGACCCTACGACCATCTTTGCGCCCACCCAGGAGATCAGCAGAATACAGGTATATACCGTTGCCATCATTACAGGTGCATTCATAGATACCACACGTTCTGCTTTTACGAACATATTATATAAACTTCCACTTGCTTTTGTAAAACGGGTTCTCTCATAATCCTCTCTTACAAATGCCTTAACCACACGAATGGCAGATACATTCTCCTGCACACTCTCATTTAAGTCATCATACTTTGGAAATACCTGATTAAAATAACGTGTTGCAAAGTAAATGATACAGCCTAATATACTTCCTAATATCAATACCGCACACAGATATATGCTTGCTAATCTCGGACTGATAAAAAACGACATACACATGGCACAGATCAGACTGAATAATGCCCGGATACACATACGAAGCATCATCTGGTATGCATTCTGAATGTTCGTTACATCTGTTGTCATACGGGTTACCAATCCTGCGGTTGAGAACTTATCAATATTTGCAAACGAAAATGTCTGTATATTCTCATACATTCCCTTTCTCAGATTCCTTGCAAATCCGGCTGACGCACGGGCACCATATTTACCGCCCATAATACCTGCCCACAATCCAATTGCAGCAGCTACTACCATATATACGCCCATCTTGTAAATGTGATGAATATCTCCTACATTGACACCTTTATCAATGATCGATGCCATCATTAACGGAATGACCATCTCCATAATGACCTCAATGATCATGAAACATGGAGTCAGAATAGAATCTTTTCGAAATTCTTTTAACTGTTTTCCTAATGTCTTGATCATATACTCACTCCTTTTCTGTCTTCAGTTGTTCTAAATATTCTGCAACATTACTTTGCATCCTTTTCACAACCTTCCGGAATTGTTCAATCTCTTCCTCTGACAATCCCCTTGTCACCTGTTCCTCTAATTCCTGTCTTCTCTGTTCCATATTGTAGTGATACTCTCTTGCCTTATCTGTTAAGACCACCTGTTTCACTCTCGCGTTCCCCGGAACACTTTTACGCTCAATAAATCCTTTCTCTTCCATAATCTTGAGCGTACCGGAAAGAGAAGATTTTCCTACCTTGAACTTCTTCTCCAAGTCTTTCTGACAGATGGTATCCTCCTCATGATGAATCAGATACCCAATGATCCAGCCATTCATCATAGTCATATTATCATATCCATTCTTACGCATTCCGGTTTCCATTGTCTTCTTAAACATCCGGTCTAATACCTTTAACTGATATCCTACCCGATCTACCTCAGCCTCTGGAATGCCGCACAGCTTATCCTGTATACACATACGCATTACTCCTGTCTCATAAGTTTAAGCAAGTGTAATCCTGCTCATTTCTATATTGTTACGGAACGTTTTTGTTTTATAGGACAAACGTTCCTATAAAGCAAAAAGGTTCGTCACCGTATTGTTTGTTTCCAAACAGTTCGGCAGCGAACCTTATTATAGTGTATTCATTTTTAATTTGCAAGAGCAAATCCTCAGTTCATATTTAATTCACATTTACTCCAGATTCAAGTGCTTATCAAACAAGCGGTTCGTAATTGCAAAGCATATTGCACTAGCGATCAGGCTCACCACTAATATCGTTCCGAGCACAATATTAAGAATCGCATATCCGCTTGCATTCGCAAATGGATCAAAATTAATATTCGGATCAATGATCACCAATCCCATAACGCCTGCGATCAATAACACATACATTGCGATCACAATAATAATGAATGATGCTATGGAAGCAAAAATTCTCCATTTACCAAACAACTGTCCAATTGCCATACACATATATACAATCAGAACCGGAATCACATTCCATACGAATACCAAAAGAACTGCCAGCACGATCGGCACAATATACTTTGCCTTAAAGTCCGGCATATACCCCGCCCAGATTTTCATCATATCCTTCACTTCCGTTACTTCCTTCGTCCAGTAGTGACCTGACCGGAAAAATATCTGGCAAAGAATGACAAACACACTTCCGATCAACTGCCAGATCACTCCACCAAGCAGCTTTGACCAGATATGGGTAGAAGTCTTCACCGGTAAAGTAAATGTCAGATATGCCCGGTCACTTAACATGGTATTATAGAATCTCGTAATCACAAAGATCTGTAACGCGAATCCTACTAAAGCGATCAGATATGTATACCCCATATAGGTAAACATCTGCAAGAAGACCTTACCCTCCGGATCCTGCATTGGCAGCATACTGATGACCTTCATAAACACGGTGATAATGGCAGCCACTAAGAAAGTGATTCCCACCTGCAACCGATATGACTTTAATTCACGCTTTAATAACTTTCCTAACATCTGAACACCTCCCGGAATACCTGATCCAATGACTTCTCATAATTCATGCGAATATTGTCTGCCGAATCATAACATACTACATTGCCCTCTTTGATCATAATGACATCATCTAAGATATTCTCAATATCTGAGATCAAATGTGTGGAGATCAGAATACTTCCCTCCTGATTGTAGTTCGTAATGATCGTATCTAATATATAATCCCGCGCCGCCGGATCAACACCGCCCATCGGCTCATCCAACAGATACAGATCTGCCTTCCGGCTCATAACCAGGATCAACTGTACCTTCTCTTTGGTTCCTTTAGACATCGTCTTCAACTTATCCTCCGGATTGATATTGAGATCCTGTAACATCTGATATGCCTTGTCCTTCTGAAAATTGTCATACATCTCATCAAAGAAATCAACAATCTCTCTTACCGTCTCCCATTTACTTAAATACGTGCGTTCCGGCAGATAGGCAACCATCCCCTTCGTCTCCGGTCCGATCGGCAGACCCAGAATACGAACCTCTCCTGCATTCGGTGTCAACAATCCGGCACACAACTTAATAAATGTTGACTTGCCGCTGCCATTCGGCCCAAGCAGACCGATAATTCTTCCCGGTTCTAACTTGAGGTTCACATTGTTCAATGCTTTCTTACCACTATAACACTTTGTAAGTCCATTACATTCTAATAAACTCATCTTTCATCCTCCTCATTATATTCTGTAATCATACGAACCATATCCTGTTTCTCATAACCAAGGGTTGACATCTCCTTATAATAAGTCTGTACATGTGACCTGGCAAATTCATCCTTTGTCTGCTCAATCAGTTGGATATCCTCCGTAATATATCTTCCGGTTGTACGAACGGCATATACAAGATTCTGCCGTTCTAATTCCGCTAACGCCTTCTGCATGGTATTCGGATTCACTTTTGCTTCCTGTGCCAGTTCCCGCACGGGCAGGAGCTTCTCACCCGGTTCATACTGTCCGGATACGATCCGGCGTTTCAATTCCTCTAATAACTGTGTATAGATTGGTAATCCTGATTTGATCTCCCAACTCATAAGCATCCTCCTTTCTTGTATTATCTAGTTAGTACAATAATACATTGGGACAACTTTGTCAATACTTTTCATGTTATTTTCCCCAAAAAAGAAATTCCTCTTAAACAGATCACAAAATTACCCAATCTGTTTAAAAGGAACTTTTTTCAAAGTCTATATTGGCTTTTTCTATTCTTTTTCATTCACAGTTTCCACTTCCGGCACCTTACGGATCCGTACTTTACTGATCATTCTTCCCTGCCTTGCAATTGCAATAAACACAAAGCCCTGATAAGTAATCTGGATGGATTCTTTGTCCTCCGGCAAATGTCCTAACTCATATAGCATGAATCCATTCACCGTATCAATATCTTCATCCGGAAAAGTAATCCCGAACAGATCTTCCAACTCTTCCAACTCCGTGCTGCCATTTACAATATAACCCTGACCTTCCGCTAATTTGCGTATGTCTGTCTCTTCCTCGTCATGCTCATCTAAGATATCTCCTACGATCACTTCTAAGATATCCTCTAATGCAACAATCCCTTCTGTCTGTCCATATTCATCCACTACAATTGCCATGTGAATCTTATTCGCCTGCATCTCATTAAACAGCTTGCTGATCTTCTGTGTCGGATGAATGTAGAACGGTTCCCCACCTAATTCTCTTACAATCTGATGTGGATCCTGTAAATACGCTGCAACCGCTTCTTTGATATGTAATACTCCGATGATATTATCCATATCTTCTTCATAGATTGGATAACGGGAGTATGAATTCTCAAGCATAATATCTAACGCCTCTGTAATATCCACATCCGATTCAATTCCTACAATCTTCTGTCTTGGTGTCATGACATCCCTTGCTTCCTTGTCACCAAATTCAAACACATTGGATATCATCTCTGCTTCATCTGTCTCGATTGCACCCTGTTCGTGTCCCTCTTCAATAATGGAACGAATCTCTTCTTCTACTGCCTCTGCCTGGTCTTCCCCATTCTTCTTATTAAATAATGCCTTCAGGCTTCCGGGCCCACCAATTGCCATGTATAAACCTTCCTCTCTCAACTACTTTTTTGCAATCAGATATAACAGATCAAATGCATATCTAATTGCATTTACCGTATTTCAATACTTGCTACGTTCTATGGAATATATCACGTTTTTGTAAAATGGTCAACTTATTTAACCAGATTTTAACAGTCATTCTTATAATGCAAGACTGATCTTCAATGCCTGATTCACATTGTACATAATCTCATCATCCAAATGACATACCTTCTCCCGAAGTCTTTGTTTGTCAATTGTCCGTACCTGCTCTAATAATATCACCGAATCCTTTGCAATCTCACACCGGCTTGCCGCCAACTCCACATGTGTCGGAATCTTCGCCTTATTCTGTCTGCTTGTAATTGCTGCACAGATCACAGTCGAGCTGTGACGGTTTCCTGCTTCATTCTGTATGATCAATACCGGTCTGACACCACCTTGTTCCGAACCAACAACCGGTCGTAAATCTGCGTAATAGATATCCCCTCTTGTCACTAACAATGGTACCACTCTCCAATTATAGATTCCTGATGTCTGCCTTGTACACGCACTCTATGTATCGTACCCATGTGCGGCTGTTCCTCGCATCAGGTACTCTAAGTATTACCATTGTATTCAGACTCTATTCCATTCGTGACAGATTTCCTCATTCTTCAGGAAACAGGTAATTCTTCACTTCTACCACCTTGCCATCTCTATAATAGATTCGTGGCACACGCCGGTTCACATCACAGACAAACTCATAATTAAAGCTGGCTGACATATCCGCTAATTCTTCCACCGATATCCGGTTGTCACCCTGTGTTCCCGCTAATACAACCTCATCACCTGTCTGAACCTCCGGGATATCTGTAACATCAATCATTGTCTGATCCATACAGACACGACCCACGATTGGTGCATACTGTCCCCGGACTAACATTCTGCCCTGGTTTGATAATGCCCTTGGGTATCCGTCTGCATAACCGACACCAACCGTTGCAATAGTTCGTTCTTCCGGTGTTGTATAGGTTCCGCCATATCCGATCGTCTGACCTGCCGGAACTTTCTTCACATAAGTAACATGGGATTTCAGTTCCATGGCAGGATACAGCACATTCAATTCTGTATCCATCTCGTCTGACGGGTACAGACCATAGGTTGAAATGCCAGAGCGCACCATATCATAAGTATCATTTGGCATCTCCATAATGCCTGCACTGTTTGAAATATGCCGGATTGCAAAGGTAACACCTGCTTCCTCTAACCATCTCACCATCTGGGTGTACTTCTCTAACTGTGCATAAGCAAGTGATTTATCCTTAGCATCCGCTTTGTAATAATGTGTAAAGATTCCTTCTACATTCAGATTCGGAAGCTTACGGATTGCTGCAATCTCCGGTACACTTTCCTTCACACAGGCAAAGCCGATCCGATTCATTCCGGTATCAATCTTAATATGCAGTTTTCCTTCCTTTCCCTGTCTTCCAGCCTCTTCGGAAAGTGCTTTTGCCTGTTCTAGTGTAAAGATGGTCTGCGTAATATCGTACTTGACAATATCCGGAAACAAGCTCTCATCCGTCACTCCTAAGATCAGGATCGGTTTGGTAATTCCCGCGAGACGCAATTCCACTGCTTCATCTATACAGGCAACCCCGTAATAATCAGCCAGATCATCTAATGCATTGGCTACCTCAATTGAACCATGACCATAAGCATTTGCCTTGATCACTGCTAACAACTTCTTTCCTGCCGGAATACGGCTTCTCATCGTCTCAATGTTCTTCCGTATCGCAGACAGATCAATATCTGCCTGTATTCTATAGTATTTACTCATGTCTCATGACCTCCCCTATATAGGATATAATATCTGAAGCTAACATTGCATAATTGCCCTTGTGTTCTGCGGCAAGATCACCTGCACGGCAATGAACATAAGTACCCATTCTGGCTGCATCTGCAAGCGTCAGCCCACCGGCTAACATACCTGCAATGATACCTGCTAATACATCGCCGGAACCTCCTGTTGACATGCCGTTATTCCCTGCCAGATTCATATAGGTCTGCTGACCACCATTCGTTGCAATGCTTTTGGCATCCTTTAGCACTAATGTTACCTGCATTTTCTTTGCAAACTCCCTCGCAATGACAAACCGGTTCTTTGCAATCTCTTCTACCGGTCTTTGAATCAGCCGGCTCATTTCCTTCATATGCGGTGTCATAATGATCTGCACCGAAGAGGTTCTTAATAACTCTATATTGTTCGATAATATATTAAGTGCATCTGCATCTACAACCATCGGAACCTCTGCATTCATCAAAAGCTCATACAGCATTCGTTCCGATACGGTATCCACGCCAAGTCCCGGGCCAACCACAATTACGGTAGCCCATTGTAAAGCATCCTCGATACATGCAAGCGCCCCTTCATAATCGTCATATGTCATCATAACCGCTTCCGGTAACTGTGACTGCAGGATTGTCCGGTTACTCTCATGCGTATAGATCTTCACAAGTCCTGCACCGGTTGAATACGCTGCTTTCGAGCAAAGAAATGCAGCCCCTGACATATTCTTGCTGCCTGCAATCACCGCTACTCTTCCATACGTTCCTTTGTTCGAGTTGTTGACTCTCTTCGGCAGCTTATCCAGATCACTGTTGTCATAGGCGTAGATCATCGGCTTGACATGCGCAACCGCCTGTGCAGGAAATCCGATCGGCTTACAGATCACCGTACCACACGCATCAATTCCATCTAAGAAGAACATTCCAAGTTTCTTCAGTCCAAATGTAACTGTATAATCCGCATAAAATGCTGTTCCTAACACTTCTCCCGTCGTCGCATCAATACCGGATGGTATATCAATCGCAACCTTAATAGCATCCATATGATTCATTGCCTCAATTGCTTTTTTCTGAACGCCCTGTACTTCTCTCGAAAGACCTACCCCAAATATTCCATCCACGATCACGGCATATTCCTTATTCGGAATTGTCTTTCGAAATCGAACTCCCATATGATGTAATATGCTCCATTGCTGTTGGAATCCCTGTGATACTTTTTCAAAGCCTCCAATATAATAAATATCCACCTTATATCCTCGTTCTAACAGGATTCTTCCCACTGCCAGACCATCTCCACCATTATTACCGCCTTCCACAACGATCAATATTCTACCACGAGATACATTAAGCCGTTCAATCTCTTCTACCACACTAAGTGCAGCCCGCTCCATCAAAACAGCAGATGGAATACCGATCTTATCCATTGTATATGCATCAATTGCCTGCATTTCTTTTTTTGTTACAATATATTGCACGCCGCCTCATCCCCTTTCATGCAACCAATACGCAATATAGCAGAAAAACTGCTATGCTTCTTTGCATATCTGTACAGTTTTTCTGCTATTAAAATACCTTTTATGATCAATAATTATGTAAACCAGAAAACATATTCGTTCTCCACATAAATTATCCTCTTACTTAAAGTATTCTACACCAGATTCGAAGATCAACTGATTCTGATCACCATAAATGTTGATTGCAACGGAGTCATCTCTTCTCTCTGAATGTGCCATCTTACCAAGCACACGTCCGTCCGGACTTGTAATACCCTCAATTGCTGCATAAGAACCATTGACGTTATAGTTCTCATCCATGGTTGGATTACCATCAATATCCACATACTGAGTAGCTACCTGACCATTTGCAAATAACTGATCGATCCATTCTTTGCTTGCAACAAATCGTCCCTCGCCATGTGAGATTGGCACGGTATAGACACCACCCAATGTTGCTTTCTTAAGCCATGGACTCTTATTCGTTACAACCTTTGTATATACCATCTTAGACTGATGGCGTCCAATACTGTTCATGGTCAGTGTCGGTGAATCTTCCTTCTGGGATGTAATCTTGCCATATGGCACAAGGCCAAGTTTGATCAATGCCTGGAAACCATTACAGATACCAAGAACCAGACCGTCTCTCTCATCCAGCAACTTCATGATCTCATCTTTCAGCTTTGCATTACGGAATGCAGTTGCAAAGAACTTCGCACTACCTTCCGGCTCATCACCTGCGGAAAATCCACCAGGGAACATCACGATCTGTGACTGTGCAATCGCCTTCCCGAAAGCTTCTACCGAATCAAGAATATTCTGTTCTGTCATATTCTTAAATACGATTGTCTCTACTTCGGCACCGGCACGCTCAAATGCCTTTGTTGAATCATATTCGCAGTTCGTGCCTGGGAATACCGGAATAAATACCTTTGGTTTCGCCACTTTATTCTTGCATACATAAATCTCTTCTGTCTTGTACACATTCTCTTTTACCTTTTCCTGTTTTACGTCTGAAGAGGTTGGGAATACTTTCTCCAATGTATCGGTCCAGGCTGCAATTGCCTCATCCATTGTAATCTCAGCATCCTTGTAGCGGAATACCGGCTCCTTCGTAGTGTGGCCGATCACAATTGCCGGTACAGTCAGATCCGTAATATCCGACTTCTTCACCTCACAGATAATAGCGCCATAATCTTTAGCTGTCATCTTCTCTTCCGGCATAGATTCCTCAATCGTTGCACCAATACGGTTACCAAATCCCATCTTTGATACTGCCTCTACAACACCACCATAGGATACCGCATATGCAGATAAGATCTTACCTGCCTGAATATCATTATATAATGCAGAATATGTCTTCTTCATATTCTCATAATCCGGAAGACCGTATTCATCTCTCTTAATATTAAGCTTAATAATAGCACTTCCAGCTTCCTTGAATTCCGGTGTTACAACATCCTCTGTCTTAGCCACATCAATTGCAAAAGAACATAATGTTGGTGGAACATCAATATCATTAAATGATCCAGACATAGAGTCTTTACCACCAATGGATGCCAGACCAAATCCCATCTGTGCAGAGTAAGCACCAAGCAAAGCAGCCATTGGTTCACCCCAACGCTTTGAATCGGTACCAAGTCTCTTAAAGTACTCCTGGAAGGTAAAATAGATCTTCTTCCAGTCACCACCAGCCGCTGCAATCTTCGCAACAGAATGTACCACTGCATAGATTGCTCCATGGTACGGTGACCAGCTTAACATATATGGATCTAAGCCATAAGACATCATTGTAACGGTATCACATTTGCCATGGTCTAATGGAAGCTTTGCAATCATTGTCTGCGTTGGTGTCAGCTGATACTTACCACCATATGGCATAACAACAGTTCCTGCACCGATTGAGCTGTCAAACATCTCTACCAGACCCTTCTGTGAACATACATTCAGATCACTCAGAGTATCAAGCCATGTCTTCTTCACATCAGAAAAATCTACTTTCTGATCAAAGTAATTCTTCTTCTCATCCGGCATAGCAACGGTTACATTGCTCTCCTGATGTGCACCGTTCGTATCAATGAACTTTCTGGAAAGATTCACGATCTCTTTGCCTCTCCAGGTCATAACCAGACGAGGATCCTCGGTTACTTCCGCTACTACAACTGCCTCCAGATTCTCCTGCTCACAGTAACCTAACATCTTATCCACATCACTCTTATCTACCACAACTGCCATTCTTTCCTGTGACTCAGAAATAGCAATCTCTGTACCATTCAAGCCTGCATACTTTTTAGGAACTTTATCCAGATTGATCATCAATCCATCTGCCAGCTCACCAATTGCAACGCTGACACCACCTGCACCAAAATCGTTGCATTTACGAATAATACTTGCTACTTCCTGTCTGCGGAACAAACGCTGAATCTTACGCTCCGTTGGCGGATTACCCTTCTGTACCTCAGAACCACAGGTATCAATAGACTTCGTTGTATGCTTCTTAGAACTTCCTGTCGCTCCACCGATTCCATCACGACCGGTTCTGCCACCGATCAAAATGATCACATTGCCCGGATCGGAAGTCAGACGCTTTACATTCTCCTTTGGTGCTGCTGCTACAACGGCACCAATCTCCATACGTTTTGCAACATAATTTGGATGATATACCTCATTAACCAGTCCGGTAGCAAGTCCAATCTGGTTACCATAGGAACTATAACCATGTGCTGCGGTTGTTACGATCTTTCGCTGTGGTAATTTGCCCTCTAATGTCTCAGATAAAGGTTTGGTCGGATCTGCTGCACCGGTTACACGCATTGCCTGATATACATAAGAACGTCCTGACAACGGATCACGGATACAACCACCAAGACAGGTTGCTGCACCACCAAATGGTTCGATCTCGGTCGGATGGTTATGTGTCTCGTTCTTAAACTGGATCAGATAACGTACTTCCTCACCATCGATCGTAACAGGCACTTCAATCGAACATGCATTGATTTCATCAGAAACTTCCATCTCCTGTAATTTACCCTCAGAACGCAGTTTCTTCATTGCCATCAATGCAATGTCCATCAGGCATACGAACTTGTCATCGCGTCCTTTGTATAACTCTTCTCTATCTTCCAAATACTCTTTGTAAGTATCTTCGATCGGTTTCTTATAATATCCATCTTCAAATGTAACATTGGTAAGCTCTGTTGCAAATGTGGTATGACGGCAGTGGTCAGACCAATAAGTATCCAATACCCGGATCTCTGTCATAGATGGATTCCGTTTCTCATCATTTTTGAAGTAATTCTGAATATGCAGGAAATCCTTGAAAGTCATTGCCAATCCCAAAGAATCATATAATTCTTTCAATGATGTCTCATCCATATCTTTGAATCCTTCAAAAATCTCTACATCTGCCGGCTCATCAAACTTCTGGATCAAAGTCTCCGGAATATTCTTATCATCCGTCTCACGGGAATCTACCGGGTTGATACAATATGCCTTTACCTGATCAAACTGTGCCTCACTGATATCTCCTGTGATCACATAAGTGGTAGCTGTACGAATAACCGGCTCTTCCTTCTCATTTAACAATTTCACACACTGCTCTGCAGAATCTGCACGCTGGTCAAACTGTCCCGGCAATGCTTCTACAGAAAAGACTTTATCTCCCTGATCATAAGGAAATGTTGTCTCATATACATAATCTACCGGAGGTTCAGAAAATACAGTCTTCAATGCCTTCTTATAGGTATCATCTGATACATTCTCTACATCATATCGAATCAGCACTCTGACTTTTTCAATCTTCAAGTCCAAATATTCTGTCAGCTCATCAAACAATTCCTTTGCCTTTACAGCATATTCAGGCTTCTTCTCAACGTATACTCTCTTTACCTTACTCATAATATCCTCCTAAAGTATCTCAACATCGTATTGTAACTTCGCTTACTACTATATAATAACTTGAAAGTGAAGTCAATTTCTCTTACGACTTTTTTCCAAAAAAAAGAAAAGATTACCACAAATGATAATCTCTTCTCTTATAATAACAATATTATCCGATCACTTTGTCAATAATCTTCTTCAACTGCTCCGGCTCAAATGGCTTTGATACAAATTCACTTGCACCATTCTGTACTGCTTCCACCATCTTTGTCTTCTGCCCTGCCGCAGTTACCATAACTACCTTCGCATCCGGATACTCACTCTTAATCTTCTTAAGTGCTTCAATTCCGTCTAATACAGGCATTGTAATATCCATTGTCACAACGTCCGGTTTCAGTTCTACATATCTGTCATAGCCTTCCTGCCCATTCGTTGCCTCACCAACTACTTCATAACCTTCTCCCTCTAAAATCCCCTTTAAGATCTTTCTTGATGTTCTAGAGTCATCAACTATTAAAATATTTGCCATAATCCGTTACCTCTTTACCCTTATTTCTTTAATTCAAACTCCATTTTGATTCAATACAGATGATCAGATCAACCTGCTTATCCTGAATATAAAACGGAACTCTATACATATTACCTTCTGAATGAATCGTTGTAGGCTGATCTTTCATAATAGGTGGAAGCATGTCTAACTCTACATCCTCGTTACTTAATTTCGTTGCATACAAGCCATTATTACAGTTCAAAAACTCACATGCTGCATCCAGTACATCCAGATCTACCGTCTCAAATTCTTCCTTTGCAAATGCTTCTGCGATCAGTTTGAGTCCCTGACCGTCTCCGCAAAAGCCGGAAAAAAATCGATAATCTCCGTCTAATTCCTGTGCAGCAACATAACATGCTGTATATTCATTGACCTTCTCAACCTTCTCCATCCGGAAATGAGAATCAATAAAACGCACCATATTTCTTGCCGTTAATGCAATGTAGTCTGTTACAGTCGGAACAATATTCTCATTCTTTAAGAATACCTGTGCAATCTTATCGATATCTCCGCTCTTGATTGCTTCAATATCTAATGCCGTAAACCTTCCAGACTTCTTATATGCATTCATCTCTTTCTGAATTCCATCCAAAGTCAGAATATTGTTCTCAACCAATGCCTGTACAAATAAAAGATATTCATCGCCCTGTTTCTTCAACAACTCTGACACCTGATTATCTGTAAGGTATCCTTTCTCAACTGCAATATCACCAAATCTCTTATCCTGCATCTGTTGCAGTGTATTCACTTCCTCTGCCTGCTTCTCACTCATATAACCGGATTCTACTGCAAGCAATCCCATCTTAACCTTATTATTCTTACTGTCTGAAAGAATGGATTCATACTGCTCCGGTGTCAGAATTCCTTTGCCTTCCAGATATTTACCAAAATATACGCCGAACATATTGGCCCCCTTATGTAAAATACTATTAGCCATATATAACCAATGGCCTTGCTTATCCTACCCTTGCAAAACTGCAATCATAGAATAGGTTTATTATAACACACATTGCATATAAAAATCAATTTATTTCAAAATTTTTTGTACATTTTCACAAAGGCTATCGGATCACTTCGTACAGTCATTGAAAAAATGTTATTTTTCATTGAATAATCTCTTCTTATTTTATATAATGTAGGTTAGCACTGAATGGAAAGGAATTAATATATATGTCAATCAAGAAATCTTTACAGGGATCCATTCTATTTATGGCTGTAATTCCTGTTATCTTAATGGCCATTTTAGCCTATGTTGTTACAGTAACCAAATATGCCAACATCACAAAGGAAAATACCATACATATCGCTGAAGATTACAGTCATGGTCTCGTTTCACAGCTTCAGACACAGATTGTCGAAACTCAGGCAATTGCCAATACTAACAACGTAAAGAATTATCTTCTTGAGAAGATAAATGCACCAGATACTCTCTTAAGCAATATTTCCAGTGATAGTATCAAAGATTCCATCACTCAGCTTTCTAAGAATTTTGATAATCAGGTGAATTACTATATATATGATGTAGATGGATATGTAACAATCTCCTCTTCTGACGACTCTGCTTCTGACTGGTCAGAGACTATGCAGACATCCATTGATTCTTACACAGAATCAATCGTCATATCACAATCTGAGTTTTCGAAAGGAACATTGGATATCATTGCTCCTGTTATCGTTAAGAAGCATGTGATCGGATTAGTTCGTGCGAATATAGCTGCAGCCTATTTCAATATATATCTGTCTAACAATGACTCTAATTGTTTCATTATTGATGCAGACGGCAGCTGCCTATTTCAGTATGACTCACACAATGCGGATGATACTCTATTCCTGAACCATATTAAAACATCTGTTCTTCCAGAGATCACTAACAACAAACAGGAACACTTCCCGGAATTAAGTGGTGCTTTTTCCGATACACACGACTACATATATGGTTATTCTTCCGTGCCGGAATATAACTGGATCTATGTTACACGCCAGAACACATCAAGCTTTTCCAACATTGTATCCACACTTCCATTTATCTTCCTGATTCTTCTGTTGATCGTAATCATATTGTCCCTTGGATTGAGCCGCAGCCTTGCTACCAAATACACGCAGCCGCTTCTCATATTAAACGATAAAATGCATCAGGCTGCCAATGGTCAGTTAGATGTTCACTGCCCGGTAGAAAGCGAAGATGAATTTGGTCAATTATCAAACAGTTTTAACCAGATGATGGATATTATCTCTACAAACTATAACGAGATATCTACTGCACGGAAAGAACTGGAATCCAGCCAGACTGAATTGAGGAATAATTATGCGAATATTAAGAAACTTGCTTATACCGACGCATTGACCGGATTATACAATCGTATGGCATTCTTCAAATATGCCAATGAGATTCTTTCCAATAATAAAAACGGACTTACCAAGCATGCCATTGTTTTTATCGACTTAGACGGGTTCAAAGCAATCAATGATACGTTAGGACATGATTATGGAGATCTGTTATTACAGGCCGTAACAACACAATTCTCTGCGTTAGTCTCCGAAGATGATATTCTTGCAAGAAATGGTGGTGATGAGTTCGTTATCCTGCGTAATCATATTGAATCCACGGAAGACTTGGAACACTTCTTAGATTCTTTAGTTTCCATTGCTTCCCATCCATTTATATTAGAAGATGAGACGGTACATGTAACGATCAGTGCCGGTGTTGCTCTCTTCCCACAGAATGGATTATCCTTAAGTGAATTAATGAAGAATGCCGACATTGCAATGTATACCTCCAAGGGCAATGGTAAGAACAGCTATACGTTCTTCAATTCCACCATGGAAGATGAAGTAAACCGTCGCAATGATCTAATTGATATCCTGCGGGATGCAATTGATAACAAAGATATCTATCTGCTCTATCAACCACAGGCAGATATTTCGACCGGCGAGATCATTGGATGCGAAGCATTAATGCGTCTTAACTCTCCTATTGTTGGATTTGTCTCTCCGGATGAGTTCATTCCAGTCGCAGAGGAATGTGGTCTGATCGATGAATTAGGCGAATGGGCATTATTAGAGGCTTGCCAGTTTAACCAGCGTATCATCGATGCCGGATTCAAGCCTTTGCGTATCTCTGTTAATGTATCAACTGCACAGCTTCGAGGTGATCGTCTGATCAAAGCAATAGAAGCATTACCGGACAAGACTTCTATGCCACTCAAATACTTAGAGATTGAATTGACTGAAAGTGTATTGATGAAGAACTTTGATCATAACCTGGCATTAATCAACCGCATGAAAGAATTAGATATCCATATTGCCTTAGACGATTTTGGTACCGGATATTCTTCTTTCAGTTACCTGACTAAGATTCCAATTAACACTTTGAAGATTGATAAATCTTTTATCGCCGGTATCTGTGATGATAAAAACGATACCTATATTGCCGGAACAATCATCAATCTGGCTCACCAGCTTGGCATTACCGTTATCGCAGAAGGTGTGGAGACGATTGAACAGCTACGTATCCTGCAGGGTCAGATGTGTGATATCTTGCAGGGATATTTCTTCAGCCGCGCTATCTCAGAAGATGAATTTATTGAGATGTTAAAGATCAACTCCTAATATATTGTTTTCAGTCTCAGAATGTGATAGAGGCTTTGAAAGCTTTGGTGGAATTTTATCATCTCTCTTTCATTTATACAATCATATTTATTACAGGAGGTTCTAGCATGAAACAGAACAATACGGAATTTACAGAAGATACCATTACATTATATCTAGATAATGATCAGGAGGTAGAATGTGATATATTAGCCATCTTTCCAATCAAGGATCAGTTCTACATCGCCTTGATGCCACAGTCACCGGTAGATGGCTATGATGAAGGCGAATATTTCCTTTATCGCTATGCATCGGATGGTGACCATGTCGAACTGTCTGATATCGAAACGGATGCAGAATGGGCGGCTGTTGAAGACAAATTTGAAGAATTATTAGACGAAGATGAATTCAACAACATGTCAGAATAGGAGCTGCAAATAATGAAGAAAGAACAATCCACTAAGAATATATCTATTATTATCACAGCTATTGCTCTATGCATGGCATTCCCTGTACTATGGTTCATTGCCTTCGCTGTCGTTGGATATATGATATACAAGAAGCATGTGACACCACATGCTTCTGCTACACCAAACAAGCCTCGTAAGGCTGCCTCTACACCATATGTAGAACATAAATATACAACGGATTCGCCAGAGCATATTGCTCATCCGGATAACCACATATCCGATTATAGTGGCTTAGATCCTTATCTTCAGGAAGATATCCGCAAGCACAATAAGCGGTATCGTGGTATGTCTGATCTGTTACAGTAACCTTTTATGCATTGATATTCTTAAGATTCTCTACCAGATTCATATCTTCTGCCGTAACACGCATATTGGTACAGATCTTCTTCCCTTCCGGTGAAGTTACACTGATTTCAATAACGGAGCCCTCTCCGATGGACTGTGTTGCTGCCTGAAAGAACATCGGCACCTTTGGATGGTTCCGTTTAAATGTATCAAGATATCCTTTTAACTTCATAAGTTCCATTGGATTCATTTGTCATTCTCCTTCCATTCCATTCATTGAACTATTGTATCAGACTATGATCTGTTTTTCAAATATAACATAGATATAAATTTACACATATAAAAAGAGGTAATAATAACATGCTTACAAATATTAATATAAACCAATTTAAAGAAATATATTCTATTATGGAGACAAGCTTTCCGCCCAATGAGCGCCGGCCATATGCTGAACAAAAAGCTCTCTTAGATTTGTCCTGTTACCGCATCCTTGCACAACTTGACCCTTCTAACACGCATATTCAAGGCTTTCTCGCAACATGGGATACGCCCTCTCTCTGCTTTATTGAACATTTTGCAGTCAATCCACTCGACCGGAACCATGGACTTGGTGCAGCTATGCTGCAGGAACTGATGACGCAGCAATCCAAGCGTATCTGCTTAGAAGTTGAATTACCCGAAACTGAACTTGCCATTCGCAGAATCCATTTTTATGAACGTAACGGATTATATCTGAATCCTTATAATTATACACAGCCTGCCTTAAGTGCCGGACAACAGGCTCTTCCTCTTTATCTGATGACATCCGGTCACACGCTTGAACCTTCTGAATTTACAACCATACAGAAAGAAATTATGCAGTATGTCTATCATACTGCATAATCCAATGTCTATTTTAATGGAATTGTAACTGCTTTCTCTGTAAGCCATTCTTCCGTTCCAGAAATGCGCTTTCCTTCTTCATCTGTCTTAAAACTGCACGGAATCAGGGTAAGCGTATCCGAACCTGCATCAAATTTGGTTGCAGATAATGTGATATCCCTAATCACCGTTCCATCTTCCTTGGTTATCACATCCCCTATTTCCATCCATTTCATCTCTGCATCTGAACACCCTTCACTATCCACTAACTTCATAAAAAATGTATATGCATCTGCTATTTGGATTGCATCATCTCCCTTTAATTCCAGATGCAATTGCACGCTAAGCTGAGTAGGAGATATCGTTAATTCGTTTACTTCCACTTTACCATCCACTCCTAAATCAATAGTCTGTGCCGGAAGCTTTCTTGTTTCCTTAAAATTATCTCCAATCTTTGCCTTAAATGTAAAATCCTCTACTGGCATTAAAAACAAACTAACTTCTACTTCATCCCCCTGCAATTGTTCCGCATAGGTCAGATCTATTTTACATTCATAATGATTCGAACCCAATGGCTCCTCTTTGAAATCAACCATTAGACAATCCTGCCCGTTGACAAGTGCATGATCCTTTGCACCACCAGGTGCCGGTCCTTCTGCATCCTTTGAAAGATTCGCTGTGAATACAAGATACGTTCCGTCTACATACAAACTTTCCAATTCCAATGATGGCGGTTTCCGGACTGCCTCTGCCGCAATTTCCGGATCAAGATCATATAACTTAAAAATTGCCGGCATCTCGTCTGCAGTAAACTCTGTAGTCTCCTCCTTTTTAAGTTCTTCTGTCGCTGCTTCTGTTGTAAAATCCGTAATCAATAGTTCTTCCGCATGCTTCTGATTTACTCCAAGTGACCCGATCCATTTATATATACTGTCATATTTTGCAACAATACCGGTTCCTGCCAGTAACACAAGAAGAATCAGACAACAGGACATCGCTACCCGAAGGTATCCTCTCCTCTCTATATGTCTCTTTTGCTTCGCACAACCCTCGTCCGCTATATCTGAACGAAGCTGCATCTCAACCGTATTTGTTACCAACCGTCGAAAATGTTCCGGTGTCTTCACATATTCATCTTTCCATCTTTCATCCAACATAATCATACTCCACCTCTTTCAATATTTCCTTCAGTTTATTACGCCCTCTCGCCAGACGGCTCTTAACCGTTCCCAACGAAACCTTAGTTATCCTTGCAATCTCCATCACGGAGTATCCCTCCATATAATGTAGTACAATTGCAAGTCTTTGCTCCTCTGTTAAATGCTGCATGGCATAATATAATTCCGAATAATCATCCCGGAAATATACCTCTTCTGCCGATGCACAGATCTCAACAGCTGAAACATTCTGTTCAAAAGTTCCATCTACTGTCTGAATTTTCTTATTATGATTCAGTATCTTATAACATTCATTAATCAAGATACGGATGAGCCAGGTTTTTGCATATCGTTTCTTTTTTAATTGATATAAATTAGCGAATCCGCAAACAATCGCTTCCTGCACCGCATCTTCGCACTCTGTATCATTTTTAAGAATTGCTTTTGATATCCGGTATAAACTATCCGTATTGTCTATGATCAACTGTCCAAACTCCTCTCGATCCATCCTTTCCTCCTTACCGTATTCCTCTCTGCTACAATATTATCATCCATGGACATTGTAAATATATAGAATCCATTATCTCTATATATTCACTATACTTATTAGATATTGAAATGTCAAAAAGGTTCCCAACAAATGAAAAAAGCATCACAATGAAATACATGATATTCATTGCAATGCTTTTCGTACTTAAATCAATCTCCCAACTATAGCCTTCTGAAGAATATTACAAAAAAATAACCCTGAGAAAACACATTCTCAAGGTTAAAGCAGGGGATGAGAGAATCGAACTCCCACCAAAGGTTTTGGAGACCCCTATCATACCATTTGACCAATCCCCTAGATATAAGAAAATTACCTATACAGGTAATCTCTACATTCCTGTACCTTCAGAACTTCACACAAAGATTACATCTATATTACATACCATCAAATTATCTTACCATCGATTTGTAAGTTCGTATTTCGCTCCGCTCATACTCTCTAACTGCATCGACATGTCTACGACTAGATTCGAACTTCGCTTTCGCTTGTTCTCATCAAGTTCTCTGACTAAGTTAAGCCTTCGACCGATTAGTACTTGTCAGCTCCATGTGTTACCACACTTCCACCTCAAGCCTATCTACCTCGTCG
>QWCE01002549.1_pt1 | contig 24144 bp, 23 predicted proteins | sample 1972531 | NCBI WGS metagenome assembly QWCE01 (sample SAMN09866716, study PRJNA288562) | Human gut metagenome isolate term4_stool, whole genome shotgun sequencing... | reverse complement strand
CGAACACAGAAGTTAAGCTCACTCGTGCCCAAGATAGTTCGCTGGAAACGGCGCGTGAAAATAGGTAGTCGCCGACTTGAACAGAACGCTTCAGGATTTCTCCTGAGGCGTTTTTTTGTTGCACCTTGGAAGGGATTTCGGAACCGGTTCGTTTCGTATCGGTTCTTATTCCCGTGCTGCGGGACAAGAAATCCGATAAAATATCTTCAAACGCACAAAAAGCGGCCCCGCCGCGTTGGAGTTCCAACGTAAGCGGGGCCGCTGTGTTGTTCTTTGGTGGAGTGGGAGGACTTAGCCCTTACCGGCGCAGCCGAACAGCTCGATCTTCTCCTTGCACTTGTCGATGATGGCCTGAGCGCCGGGAGCCAGCAGCTTGCGGGGGTCGAAGCCCTTGCCCTGCTGATCCTTGCCAGCCTCGATGTACTTGCGGGTGGCCTCAGCGAAGACCAGCTGGCACTCGGTGTTGATGTTGATCTTGGAGACGCCGAGGCTGATGGCCTTTGCGATCATCTCGTCGGGGATGCCGGTGCCGCCGTGCAGGACCAGAGGAATGTTATTGGTGGCCTTGTGGATGCGGTCCAGAGCCTCGAAGTCCAGACCCTTCCAGTTGGCCGGGTAGACACCGTGGATGTTGCCGATGCCGGCTGCGAGGAAGTCGATGCCCAGAGCGGTGATTTTTGCGCACTCCTCGGGGTCTGCGATCTCGCCGGCACCCACGACGCCGTCCTCCACGCCGCCGATGGAACCGACCTCGGCCTCGATGCTCAGGCCCTTGGAATGTGCCAGAGCGACCAGCTCCTTGGTCTTCTCAACGTTCTCCTCGATGGAGTAGTGGCTGCCATCGAACATGATGGAGGAGAAGCCAGCCTCGACACAGGCCTTGCAGCCCTCATAGGTGCCGTGGTCCAGATGCAGAGCAACGGGAACCGTGATGCCCATGGAATCGACCATGGCGCTGACCATGGCGGCAACGGTCTTGAAACCGGTCATGTACTTGCCAGCACCCTCGGAGACGCCGAGGATGACGGGGCTCTTCATTTCTTCGCAAGCAGTCAGGACTGCCTTGGTCCACTCCAGATTGTTGATGTTGAACTGAGGCACACCATAGTGGCCATCACGTGCTTTGATCAACATTTCGGTTGCATTTACCAACATTATTCATTACCTCCGCTAATTGAGTACTATTGGGGTGAAAAGTCGTTTGAGAATGCGACTTTGCGTATCCTTTAACGAACCTGTAAGGTTAGTATACCCCAAACAAGTGATAAAATCAATCCGAATTTTCAACACGGATTCACATTCGTCAAAATGATGTTGGAGATTGTAGCAAAATGTGAGAACGGGCTGTTCAAAAAACTGTCATATTTCCGACTTGAAATTTACAAAAAGTACGGCGCGCGTTACACCGCAAAAATCAAAACCGTTGAAAACTCGGTGGAAAGTGTGGAATTCCACCCGAAAAGTAAGCACGGGCACTGGATTTTTGAACATTTTCCACGGACTTTTCAACATGTGGAAAAGATCGAGGGGATTTACAAAGTGTATATGGACTCGAATGTGGAAAACTTTTGCCGAAGAAAAAATTACAGAGAAAATGCCCACACCTTGCCCGGACAAAATTCCGGTGCAGAAAAAACCGGGAATTCTATAGCAAAGAACCGCATATTATGGTATACTTCAAGATGAATTCCTGTCGAATTCGCTGAACCATGAAATCCTAAGGATGCGGCCGGTTCCGGGTGCATCTTGTCATAAACGGAAGGAGAACACAATGGACGAACAGAAAATGCCGCGCCGCCCCCGCCGCGACCACGATGGAGAGCAGCCGCAGAAGAGCGACAGCCTCGTTTACGGTAAAAATCCTGTGACCGAGCTGCTCAAGAGCGGCTCCGGCGTGGACACCGTGCTGCTGGCGGAGGGGATGGCCCCGGCTGTGGCCGCCTACTTTACCGCCATGGCCAAAGAGGCCGGTGCCACCGTCAAGCGGGTGCACCCCAATAAGCTGCGGCTGATGACCGGCACGGAGAGCCATCAGGGCGTGGCGGCGTTCGCCAGCGAGATCGAATACGCCTCGGTGGAAGACCTGCTGGCTGCCGCCAAGGCGAAGGGCGAGCCGCCCTTCCTCGTGCTGAGCGACGGCATCGAGGACCCACACAATCTGGGCGCGGTGATGCGCTCGGCGCTGCTGTGCGGTGCCCACGGCATCGTCATCCCCAAGCGGGGCGGCGCATCCGTGACCCCCACCGTCATCAAGTCCAGCGCCGGTGCGGCGGAGCGTCTGCCTGTGGCCCGCGTGGCCAACATTGGCGAGACCATCCGCCGCCTCAAGGAGCAGGGCGTTTTCGTGTACTGTGCCGACATGGACGGCGTGCCCCTGCGCAAGAACAACCTCACCGGCCCCATCGCACTGGTGCTGGGCAGCGAGGGCAGCGGCGTTTCGCAGCTGGTGAAGAAGCTCTGCGACGGCGTGGTGCGGCTGGATATGGCCGCACAGGGCACCGGCGTAGACAGCTTCAACGTCTCGGTGGCGGCTGGCATCATCCTGTATGAGATCCAGAGCCAGCGCGCCGGAGAGTAAAACGCGGACAGAACCGCAATCGATTCGCAGGGAGGGATAAGGCATGCCGAAGAATGACAAACGCATGAACGGCTTTGAGAATACACACCCGGAGGACCTTGCAGCAAAGGAAGAAAAATTCCGTACCTTTTTCAGCACCAGTGTGGCGCAGGTGCCGGACGAGATGAAGCGCCGCGATGACGACCAGAAAAATCCGGATACCGGAAAGCCCGGCATCCTGAGCCGCCTCCTTGGCCGGGCCAAGGAGGAAGCCGCTGCCGAGCCGGCAGAGGAACCCAAGGCTCAGCCGCAGGAGCTGCCGCCGACGGGGGAGATCCGGCTGGGCGGCGAGGAAGAGGCAGCAGAGCCGGAGGCGGATCTGGAATTGGCAGCAGACTTCTTTGCTCCGGAAACGCCCGCACAGACCCCGGCAGCGCCGGAGGCAAGACCTGCCCCGGCCCCCAAGGCCGCCGCGCCCGCTGCCCCGAAGCCGGAGAAGCCCGCCGCACCCAAGCTGGAAAAGAACTATGTGCGCGGCCCGCTGACCCCGCAGGAGCAGAAAGAGCAGAGCGAGATGCAGGAGCTCAAGGCCCTGCTCTTCCCGGAGACGCCGCCCGCCAAGGCTGAAAAGCCGATGGAGGTGAAGAACGCCCCGCAGGAAGTGCTGGGCGTGGAGACGGAGGTGCTGGAGGACGAGGAAAAGGCCGCCCAGCCGCCGCTGCCGAAGATGGTCTTCGCCGAGGACGTCGCGCGGGCCGAAAAGGCCGCAGCCACGGCCCCGGCAACCCCCAAAGCCGAGCCGGAGGAGCCTACGAAGCCCTTCCGCTTTTTCGGCGTGGGCGACGACGAGAACGCCCCTGCCGCCCCCACCCGTGAAACGGCTCCCAGCATCGACGACAGCATGAGCATCCCGCTGGTCGGGATGGACGATACCGCCCCCATCGAGGTGACTGCAGCAGAAGCCGAGGCGGGAACGGAGGCCAAGCCGGAAACGGCTGCTCCGGCTCCCACAGAAACGCCCGCCGAAATGCCGGACGCCCCGGCAGAGGCGGCTCCCGAAGAGGAAGCGGTCCCCGAAACGCCCGAACAGGTGGGCGACAAGCTGCATAAAATGGGCGCGGAGCTGACCCTGCGCTGTGTGCTCAGCGGCATTCTGGCCGTGGTGCTGCTCCACTTCGGTCTTGTGGCGGCGGGGCTGCTGGCCCCCATCGCTTCGCTGGACCCGGCGGTGGCTCCGGCGGCCTTCTACGCCGCGAACCTCTTGATACTGGCGGCGGCGCTGGCCGTGGCTTACCCCGTCCTGCGGGACGGTCTGAGCGGCCTGAAAAAAGAGAACCGCCCCAGTGCGGACACGATGCCCGCGCTGGCGGCGTGCGGTGCGGCGCTGGAAGCCGTCATCGCGCTGCTCAATGCCCAGAATTATCAGAACTCCCGCTGGACGCTGCTTTCCGGCATCGCGGCGCTGGGGCTGTTCATGGCCCTGCTGGGCAGCCGGGTGATGCTGGCTGCCGTGCAGAACGGCTATGACCTCGCCACCAAGGATCCCGAAGGCTTGCAGGGAGCGCTCCGGGTCAAGGATAAAGACCTGATCCGGGTGCTGGCCCGCAGCCTCGACCAGAAGGACCCGTGGGTCCTGCTCAGCCGCCCCGTCCAGTGGGACGAGGCGCTGGTGGAGCAGAGCTTCGGCGAGCGGGCCAGCGAGCGCCGCGCCCGCAAGACGGCATACATCCTGCTGGGTGCGTCGGTGCTCAGCGGCTTGGTGTTCCTGCTGTTCGGCGGCGGGCTCAACGGCATGGCTGCGGCCATGGCCGCCATGCTCTGCATGGGCGCCCCCCTCTCGTCCACCTTGGTGGCGGGCCTTGCCTCCCTGCGGCTCCAGAAGACCGCTGCCGCCGCCGGTGCTGTGGTGCCCGGCTGGGCGGCCATTGAGGAGCTGGGCGGCGTGGACACGGTGCAGGTGGACGCCGACGAGCTCTTCACCACCGACAGCGTGAGCCTCGAAGACATCCGCATCTTCAAGGGCGGCCGGATCGACCGGGCCATCCTCTATGCGGCCAGCATCCTGAACCAGAGCTGCGAGACCCTGCGCGGGCTGTTCCGCCAGATCATCGAGGATCGGACAGACATCCTCTACCCGGTCAAGGATCTGGAAGTCCACCACGGCCTCGGCTTTGCGGCATGGTGCGATAACAACCGCATCCTGATCGGCAACCGGGCCTACATGGAGCGGGAGGGTGTCCCGGTGCCCGAAAAGGAATACGAGGACGAGCACTCCAAGAACGGCTCGTTGCAGATCTTGTATCTGGCCGTGTCCGGCAGTCTGCATGCCATGTTCGTGCTGCGGTACACCGGCGGCCGGAACGCCGCCCGCGGGCTGGAAGTGCTCCAGCGGGAGAACATCCGCCTCCTCGTCACCTGCGAGGATCCCAGCCTGACCGCCAAGCACATCACAGAGGCCTACCACCTGCCGGAGGGGATGATCACCCTGCTGGAACAGGATCAGTGCGAAGCACTGACGGCCCCTTCCGAGCCGGAGAACGCTGCCCGCTGCTGTATGCTGCACGACAAGGGCTTCGTCAGCCTCATCGGCGGTCTGCGTGCCGCCGAACAGGCTCAGAATGCCGAGACGACGGCCACCACCGTTCAGCTGGTGTCGGTCTGGTTCTCGGTGGCCATTGGCGCCCTGCTGACCTATGCGGGCAGCATCGGCACGCTGTCGGTGGCGGCGGTGCTGATGTATCAGGCTGCATGGAGTGCCCTCAGCCTTGCCGTCTGCGCTCTGAAACAGCATAACTGAATCCGATGAAAGGACTGTCAGATTCCCCCAGTCACGGCTTTGCCGTGCCAGCCCCCCTCCTCTGGGAGGGGGCCTTGGCGTAACGGGAAAGCTGTGAAAGCCTCCCTCCATGAGGGCGGTGTCATCGCATAAGCGGCGACAGAGGGAGTTTGGCAGCCTTTTTGTTGCAATCGGACAAACAGTGTGTCATAATTTGAGCAAAGAATACAGAGAGGAATGGAGCGGACGGCCCCGACTGCGAGCTGTGGAACGCACAGGCGCAGTATGATACGAAGGAACCGGCGTAAAAGACCGGCGGAAGTTTGCACAAAATTCCCACAAAAAAACTATACGTTCCACCAAAAAGCGGCGCGAATTGTGAACTCTTCGGGCGAACGGCTTGAAAAGAATCGGAATCCTGTGTACAATGAATCGAAAGTGAGCCGAATCATGCGGCAAAACGTACCGAGTTGCGGGATCCTATGAATGCAGCCAAAAAGGAGGGACGTTCGACCCTATGAAGTTTTCTGTTTCCAACGCGGGGCGGGCGCTCTGCGCAGTGATGCTGGGGGCGATGCTGGCCGCGGCCCCCCTGACGGCCTACGCCGCACCCAGTGCACAGACCGGCTCCACCAAGCTTGCACTGGAAGTGACCGAGATGGAGCTGGAGATCACCGCAGACGACCCGCGCCCCAAGGCGTATCTGTACACCGGCGGGCAGAGCGATTATTATTTCATCGTCTGGATGAGCAGCAACCCCAGCGTCGCCACCGTAGACGGTGACGGCAAGGTGACGGCCCGCAGTGTGGGCACGGCTACCATCACGGCCATCTCCGACCACGGCGAGCGGGCGGCCTGTAAGGTGACGGTCACCCGCAAGGGCGAGGAGGCCGAAGCCCAAAAGCCCGCCCTGAGCGAGACGAGCCTGAACCTTGTGCAGCAGTACAACGAGCTGCACCCGTCCAAGCAGCTGTCGCTCCAGAACAGCGATCACTCGTTCATCTATGTCTATCAGTGGCGCAGCAGTGACCCCAACATCGCCTCGGTGGATGATAAGGGCAATGTCACGGCCCAGAACCCCGGCACGGCCACCATCACGGCCTTTGCCTCCAACGGTCAGGCCCTGCGCTGTGCCGTTACCGTTACCTCCGATGTGGGCAAGGTGATGCTGAACAAGACCGACCTGCTGCTCAGGACTGTGGGCAGCAAGGAGGCCCTTGCTGCCACGGTCGCCGTGGAAAGCGGCGGCAGCGTGCCGATCACATGGGTCAGCAGCAATCCGGGCGTCGCCACCGTGGACACCAACGGCGTTGTGACTGCCGTGGCCGACGGCGAGGCGAAGATCACCGCCCTTTCCCCCAGCGGCCGGTTCGCAGTCTGCACGGTGGTGGTCGGCCTTGCAGGCGACAAATACACCACCGAGGAGGATCTTGCGGACGAGCTCAAGCTCCCCGAACCTTACGTGGCGGTAAGGTTGAATAGACTGACATAAAAAATAGGTGCACCGGCAGGTTCCTGCTCGATGCACCTATTTCGTTTTATACAGACGAAACCGTCCTGCCAAGGGCTCTCCAGCACGGAAAAAATTTTCACGCCCCCGGCAGGAACAGCATCGTCCCCCGCACGGCCATCAGGGGATGGTACGCGCAGCTGAACAGTCCGGCTGCCGCGGCCAGCACCACCGCGCTCAACAGCAGCAGCGGGACCAGCCGGAAGCGGGAATGCGGGCGGGAGCCTTGTTTGCGCTGCATCAAACGTCCCTCCTTCCAAGCGATGATCTTGCCCCAGCCTATGCCGCGCCGGGGCCGATTGTGCGCGGCGGCGAAGTGTGGTACACTAAAGGGGAACGATACGGAGGAGTTTTTATGCTGACCATTACACTGCTGGGCACGGCGGCCACCATGCCCCTGCCCGACCGGGCCCTGACGGCGGCGGTGGCCGAATGCGGGGGGCACAGTCTGCTCTTTGACTGCGGCGAGGGCACCCAAGCGGCGGCCCGCCGCGCCGGGGTCAACCTGATGAAGCTGGACGCCATCTGCCTGACCCACTACCATGGCGACCACATCTTCGGCTTGCCGGGTCTGCTGCAGACGCTGGGCTGCCAGAACCGGGAAAAGCCGCTGACCCTTTTCGGCCCGGCGGAGGGGATGGCCCCGGTGTGGGCGGCGCTCCACGCGCTGACCGGGCCGCTGCCCTACCCGGTGCGCGTCGCGCCGGTTCTGCCGGAGGCAGACCTCATCCCGCTGGAAACGCTGGCGGCGGGCTGGCCGGCGGGGGCCGTGCTGCGGCCCTTCTCCACCAAGCACCGCGTCCCCAGCCGGGGCTACCGGCTGGAGCTGTCCCGCGCGGGCCGGTTCGACCCCGCCAAGGCCAAGGCGCTGGGCGTCCCGGTGTCGCAGTGGAAGCTGCTGCAGCGGGGGGAGAGCATCCCACTGGAAAACGGGAAGATCATCGAACCTTCGCAGGTCCTTGGAGCGCCGCGCAAAGGCCTGAGCGTTGTCTTCTCCGGCGACACCGCCCCCTGCACCGGGCTGGAACAGGCCGCGCAGGGCACCGACCTGCTCCTCTGCGATGCCACCTACCCGGACGACAGCTATCTTGCCCAAGCGAAGCAGTACGGCCACAGCACCTTTTTGCAGGACGCTGGGCTGGCGGCCCGGGCCGGGGCAAAGCGGCTGTGGCTGACCCACTATTCGCCCATCATCACCGACCCGGAGGAGGCCCGCCCGGCTGCAGCAGCCCTCTTCCCGCCTGTGGAGTGCGGTTTTGACGGCAAACAGATCATTTTGCAATACGACGAGGAAACTTCATGAGAGCAGAACCCATTTTCATCCCGCTGGACGAGGGTGCGGCATCCCTGCTGGACCGTCTCCATGCAGCGGGCCACGGGGCCTACGCCGTGGGCGGCTGCGTCCGGGACAGTCTGCTGGGCCTTGTCCCCCACGACTGGGACCTGTGCACCAGCGCCACCCCTGCCGAGGTACTGGCCCTCTTCGGGGAGGAGCACTGCATCCCCACCGGCTTGCAGCACGGCACCGTGACCATCAAATCCCACGGAAATTTATACGAGACCACGACGTTCCGCACCGAAGGTGCCTATTCGGATGGCCGCCACCCGGATGCGGTGCACTTTGTGCCGGACGTGAAGGAAGACCTTGCCCGGCGGGATTTTACCATCAATGCCATGGCCTACAGCGCCGAGGAGGGACTCATCGACCCCTTCGGCGGGCGGGCGGACCTTGCGGCGGGCATCGTCCGAGCCGTGGGGGAGCCGGAGCGCCGGTTCGAGGAGGACGCCCTGCGCATCCTGCGGCTCTACCGGTTCGCGGCGCGGTTCGGCTTCGCCCTCGACCCGGCCACCGGGGAGGCGGCCAAGGCGCTGAGCCCCCATCTGGACTGCGTGTCCGCCGAGCGGATCGCCGAGGAGCTGAGCCGTCTGCTGGCGGCACCAAAGCCCGGCACCTATCTGGAACCGGCGGTGCTGGCGGTGCTCTTCCCGGAGCTGGAACTGGAAATGCTTCCTGAGATCTGCCGTATCATCGACGCTTTGACGCCGGGCATGGAACACTTTCCCGTCCGGCTGGCGGCGCTTCTCTGCCCGCTGGGAGAAGCCGGTACGCGGGCCGCATTGAAGCGGCTCAAAGTTTCCAATGCGCTGGCTGAAAACGTTACAGTGCTGGTTCGGGAGTGTCCGAAGCTTCTTCCTCAGACACGAATCGGGCCATTCCATTGCCCGCCCTATTGCCTTCGGCAACAGGGTCCCACCCACCGGACGGTCTTCGGAAAAACTTCGGACACCCCCGTGGAAGAGTCTGTGCAAATTCAGACCAAGCGCCTTTTGGGACGGTATGACCTGCACACCGTGGAACAAATGGATGCGCTCTGCGGGGCGATCTGCCCGGAAAAGGCGGCGGACTTTGCCGCACAGGCGGCGCTGGCCCGGAAACTGGAAGCCGAAAGGGTTTGCTGCCGGGTGAACCAGCTGGCCGTGAATGGCCGGGACCTGATGGCGGCGGGCGTCGCGCCGGGGCCGGGACTGCGCCGGGTGCTGGAAGGGCTGCTGGAGCAGGTCATCACCGGCCGCCTCCCCAACGAGAAAGCGGCCCTGCTGGCCGCTGCGGCGCAATTTTCTGCGTCTTGACAAGAGAAAGAACGTGCGGTAGTATTATAACTACTGTTTTAGTGTGTTTTAGAGCAAGAGGAACAAAATGACAGAGACAATACAGACAAACCGTCCCGGTGCCCTCATCGCCATGAGCGGCGGCGTGGACAGCTCGGTGGCGGCGTGGCTGATGCAGCAGAAGGGGTACGACTGCACCGGCATCACCATGCGGCTCACCCGGAACGAGACGCTGGGTCAGTCCGGCTTCCACACCTGCTGCTCGGAAAAGGATATCGAGGACGCCGCCGAGGTGGCCTATGCGATGGATATTCCCTATGAGGTGCTGGATTTCACCGCCGATTTCCGGGAGAAGATCATCGAAAAATTCATCCGGGTCTATGAGGCGGGCGGCACCCCCAACCCCTGCATCGACTGCAACAAGTATATGAAGTTCGACCACCTGCTCCGCTGGGCGAAGGAGCACGGGATGGAGTATGTCGTCACCGGCCACTATGCCCGCGTCGAGCAGGACGAGGCCACTGGCCGCTGGCTGCTGAAAAAAGGCCTTGATGAGGGAAAAGATCAGAGCTATGTGCTTTATAATCTGACACAGGAACAACTGGCCCATGTGCGGCTGCCGCTGGGGGCACTCCACAAGACCGAAGTGCGCGCCATCGCGGAGCAGCAGCATTTCATCAACGCCCGCAAGCACGACAGTCAGGATATCTGCTTTGTGCCGGACGGCGACTATGAGAAGTTCATGGAGGATTTCACCGGCAAGCACTACCCGGACGGGGACTTCCTCGATACCGAGGGCCGGAAGGTGGGCACCCACAAGGGCGCGGTGCGGTATACCATCGGCCAACGGAAGGGCCTTGGCCTTGCCATGGGTGCGCCGGTCTACGTCTGCGCCAAGGATATGGAGGCCAACACCGTCACCGTCGGCCCGGAAGAGCTGCTGTTCGACCGCATCGTGTATGCCGACGAGGTGAACTGGATCGCCATCCCGGCGCTGACCGAGCCGCTGCGGGTCACGGCCCGCACCCGGTATCACCAGACCGAGCAGCCCGCCACCGTCTACCCGGCGGGGGAGGACGGCTTCCGGCTGGAATTCGATGAGCCTCAGCGCGCCCCCACTGCGGGACAGGCCGTGGTGCTGTATCAGGGGGATGTCGTCCTTGGCGGCGGCACGATCAAGAGTGTGGAAAAATAAGGAGTGTATTTATGCAGGATCAATATTCCCGCACCCAGCTGCTGCTGGGCAAGGAAGCAATGGAAAAGCTGCACGGCTCCCGTGTGGCAGTGTTTGGCATCGGCGGCGTGGGCGGCTATACCGTCGAGGCGCTGGCCCGCAGCGGTGTGGGTGCGCTGGACCTCATCGACGACGACAAGGTCTGCCTGACCAACCTAAACCGTCAGATCGTGGCCACCCGCAAGACGGTGGGCCAGTACAAGGTGGATGTGGCGGAACAGCGCATCCATGACATCGACCCCAACATCAAGGTCACGACTTACAAGACCTTCTTCACCCCCGAAACGCAGGATCAGTTCGACTTTACCCAGTACGACTATGTGGTGGACGCCATCGACACCGTCACCGGCAAGCTCGCCCTTGTGGTCAAGGCCAAGGAGGCGGGCACCCCCATCATCTGCGCCATGGGCGCGGGCAACAAGATGGACCCCACCCGCTTTGAGGTGACGGACATCTACAAGACCTCCGTCTGCCCGCTGGCCAAGGTCATGCGCTCCGAGTGCCGCAAGCGGAAGATCAAGCACCTGAAGGTCGTCTATTCCAAGGAGCCCGTCATGACCCCCATCGAGGATGATTCCATCAGCTGCAAGAACCACTGCATCTGCCCGCCGGGCACCCAGCGCAAGTGCACCATCCGCCGCTCGGTCCCCGGTTCCAACGCCTTTGTGCCCTCCGTCGCCGGCCTCATCATCGGCGGCGAGGTCGTCAAAGATCTGGTGGGATTTGTGCCCCTTAAAGGTTAAGCAGCCAAAAAAGTCCGCGAAAGCGGACTTTTTTGCTGGCTAAAACAAATTTGCAATCTTTTGGCAAATTCCTCTTGCAATTTGCTTCCAAACCGTGTATAATCTCCTTTGCACGAAAACGCAACCTACTTGCAATTTACAAAACTGAAGCACCGTGCTGGTGCAAGGAGACCCCGGTTATGGAACTGTTTTTGGATGTTTTGAGCGAGAGCTTTGTGGATACCGTCAAGATGCTCCCGTTCTTGTTTTTGGCTTACCTGTTCATCGAATATGTGGAGCACCGCCACGGCGAGCGCATCGAAGCTGTTCTGGAGAGCAGCGGCCGGTGGGGTGCCATCCCGGCGGCGCTGCTGGGCTGTGTGCCTCAGTGCGGATTTTCCGCCATTGCATCGAACTTTTATGCGTCCCGCGTCATCTCGCTGGGCACGCTGATCGCGGTCTTCCTCGCCACCAGCGACGAAGCCGTGCCGCTGCTGGTCTCGATGCCCGCCTATTGGGATAAGCTGGTGCTGTTGATGGTCATCAAGGTCCTCTACGCCATCGCGGTGGGCCTTGTGCTGGACTTCGTCCTGCGCGGCGTCCTGCCAAGATCCCTGCGCGGCGGCTATACCGGCAATGCCGACGAAATCGACTGCCACGAGATCCACGACGACGAGGAGGGCCACCAGCGCCCCATCTGGCAGGCGGCTCTGCGGCATACACTGGAGATCTTCGCCTTCATCTTCCTGTTCAGCGTCCTCTTCGGCCTCATCGTCGAGGGCGTGGGCGAGGATGTCTTCGCCGATTTCCTCGGCCAAATGGGCTTCTTCCAGCCGGTCTTCTCCGCGCTGGTGGGCCTGATTCCCAACTGTGCGGCCAGCGTTCTGCTGACCCAGCTCTACGTGGAGGGCGCCCTCCGCTTTTCCAGCCTTGTGGCGGGCCTGTGCACCGGCGCGGGCGTGGGTCTGGCGGTGCTGTGGCGCGCCAACCCCTCGTGGAAGCAGAACCTCTTCATCACCGGCCTGACATGGGCCGCCGGTGCCGCCGTCGGCGTCGGCATCCAGCTCGTTGTGGCGCTGGTTGGCTGACCCCTGAAAATCGTTTGCGAACAGCCGTCCTGAAATTGCTCAGGGCGGCTTTTTGTGGTATACTGAACTATATTACGAAATTTAGGGGAGAATACCATGCAATATCAACTTCTGGCCAGCGATTTCGACAATACGCTTGTGCCGTTCGGGGAACCGAAGCCCCGCCCGGCGGTGGTCAAGGCCGTGAAAAAGCTTCAGGCGGCGGGCGGCAGATTCGTGCTCAGCACCGGGCGCGGCTACTGCGTCGTCCATAAGGAGCAGCTGGGCGGCATCCGGTTCGATTATGCCATCACCTGCAACGGGGCCTGTGTCGTGGACAAAAACGGCACCATCGTGGCCGAGCACCCGCTGACCAACGAGGAAATGTACGCTCTCGTGGATTTCTGCGAGGACTATAACTACCCGCTCCAGTTCAACTACCGGGACGCCTATTACGCCTACTGCGAGTACGACGCCCTGAAAGGTTTTTACGATGCCATGCCGAAAAGCGGCCTGACCTGCCTCGACGGGGAGGATCAGGACCGCCACCTCATCGATATGCCCCATGCGGCCTTCGTGGTCATGCCGCCGCAGGAGCTGGCCCATTTCAACGAGAAGTTCGGCCACCTGAACCTCCACTTCATGCAGGTGGGCGGCGTCGGGAAGGACGGCTGGTGCTGCTACGACGTCGTGCGCGGCGGGATGGATAAGGGCGTGGGCCTTGCCGACCTGTGTGAGAAGATCGGCCTGACGCTGGCCGATGCCGTGGCGGCGGGCGACTCCGCCAACGATGTGGGGATGCTGAAGGCTGCGGGCCTCGGCTGCTGTATGTCCAACGGCACCCCCGACGCCAAGGCCGCAGCCGACCGGGTCATCGGGGATGTGCGGGAGGACGGCCTTGCCGCCCTCATCGAGGAGCTGTGGTTCGACGGCCCCAAGGCGGAACCCTCCGGCCGGGACCTCGGCTCTGCGTGGGGCGAGATGGAAAAGCCGCGAAGCCAGCGCTTTGCCGCAGACGAAAAGGGCAAGGCCGTTAAAACTTGATTTCGAAGCTGTAAATTATTCGTGAAACCCTTGCGTTTTTTCCAAAAGGCTTTATTATGGAACATACAGGGAGTGACCCTCCCGGACAAGGAGTCGAAAGATGAGCAAGATCATTCGCACTTCGAAACCCAGCGTCCTGCCGTGGTATGCGGCGGCGCTGGTGTTTGCGGTGCTCTGCGCGGCGCTTCCGGTCTATAAGCTCTGGGCGCTGCTGGCGGCGCTGGGCGGGGCCTGTGCGGCCTTTGGTGCCGCGAAAAAATTCTGCCCGCCCCGCGTGGTGGAGACGGAAGTGCCCTTCCACACCGGCGTGGACGATGTGGACGCGATGCTGACCGAGATGCAGAAGCAGCTGGATACCCTCCACGCGCTGAACGAGGCTCTGCCGGAGCCGAACCTCTCGGCGGCCATGACGCGGATGGAAAAGGCGGGCCGTTCCATCGTCGAGACGGTGGAAGCCGCCCCCGCCAAGGCCAAGCAGGTGCGCCGGTTCGCGAACTACTACCTGCCCGACGCCGTGAACGTTTTGCAGCAGTACGCGAAGCTCGCCAAGCAGGGCGTCCGGGGAGAAAACGCAGCGGCCATCCGCGCGGAGGTGGAGCACAACGCTTCCTCCATCGCGACGGCGTTCGAAAACCAGCTCGATGCCCTCTATGCGGCGGAGAGCATGGACCTCTCGGCTGACCTGACCGTTTTGCAGAATATGCTCAAGGGCCAAGGCCTATAACGTTTGCAGAAAATTGCGCAAGCCGTTTGGCGGGCGCTGTTGGAATTGGAAAGGACGGAATCTCTCATGGCTGACAACAATACTCTGAACTTTGACCTCGACGCCCCCGCTGTTCCTACCCTGACGCTGGACCCCACCCCCGCCGCTGCGCCGGTGGAGGAAAAGAAGGCGGAGCCCGCCGCCCCCGCAGCGGACATCCAGTTGACTGCGGAAGAACAGGCGATGGTGGATTCCTTTGCGGAAAAGATCGACATCACCAACAGCCAGCAGGTGCTGCAGTACGGCTCCGCGTGCCAGAAGAAGATCGGCGATTTCTCCGAAGCTGCTCTCGCCAAGGTGTCCACCAAGGACCTCGGCGAGGTGGGCGATATGATCACCAACCTCATCGGGGAGCTGAAGAGTTTCGACGCCAACGAGGAGCAGCAGAAGGGCATCCTCGGCTTCTTCAAGAAGAAGGGCGACCAGCTCGACAACCTCAAGACCAAATACAACAAGGCTGAGACCAACGTGGAGAATATCCAGTCCATGCTGGAGGGCCATCAGGTGCAGCTGCTCAAGGATATCGCCATGCTCGACAAGATGTACGAGCTGAACATGGCCTATTTCAAGGAGCTGAGCATGTACATCCTCGCTGGCAAAAAAAAGCTGGCAGAGGTGCGTGCCAACGAGCTGCAGAAGGCCATGGACAAGGCAAAGGCTTCCGGTCTGCCGGAGGACGCACAGGCCGCCCGCGACTTGGCCGACCAGTGCGAGCGCTTCGAAAAGAAGCTCTACGACCTCGAACTGACCCGGAACATCAGCCTCCAGATGGGCCCCCAGATCCGGCTGCTCCAGAACAACAACACCATGATGGCTGAAAAGATCCAGTCCACCATCGTGAACACCATCCCGCTGTGGAAGAACCAGATGGTGCTGGCGCTGGGTCTGGCCCACACCCAGAAGGCGATGCAGGCGGAGCGCGCCGTCACCGATATGACCAACGATCTGCTCAAGAAGAACGCCGACGCCCTCAAGAGGGGCACCATCGAGACGGCCAAGGAGTCCCAGCGCGGCGTGGTGGATATCGAGACGCTGCAGCAGACCAATAAGAGCCTGATCGAGACCCTCGACGAGCTGAACAAGATCCAGACCGAGGGCCGCGCAAAGCGGGCCGCCGCCGAGCAGGAGCTGACCCGCATCGAAGACGAGCTCAAGGCAAAGATGATGGAGATCCGGAGCTAAGATGGCAAACGCAGATTTTTCTCAGAATAGGAATCAGGCCCCCGGCGGCTTTGACGCGGGCAGCTACCGCGAAGCAAAGGCGGCGCAGACCGCTTCGCCCCGCCTGACCCCCGCCCAGCAGAAGCTGGCCGGGCTGGAACAGGCGCTCCCGGCGGCGCTGCAAAGCCAAGTTGCGGCCATTGCGCTCTGCGTGGTGATCCTGCTGGCGGCGTTCTTCGGTTTCGGCGGGGCAAAGCTCAAGGCCAAGGCCAGCGAAGCCGCCCAGTGGTACACGGCAGGGGTCTCGGCGGACGGCGGCTACAGCCTGAACGATGAGCTGACCACCCGCGCCAACACGGCGGCGAACATCATCACCACCGGCAGCAACACGCTGGGGGCGGACAACGCCGAGGTGCTGGCCGCGCAGGATGCGCTGACGGTGTTCCAGAACAATCTCGATGGCGTCAATGCCGGGAAGACTCGGCTCCATGCCCTTTACGAAGACAATGCCGCGCTGGGGGCCGCCATCGACCAGCTCTATGCAAAATTGCAGGAACAGGCCGCCGACCCCATGAAGATGGGGGCGGTGCAGGGCCAGTACGGCCAGTTCAACAGCGCGGCCACCATCATCGGCAACCTGACCTATAACGAACAGGTCAGCGAATATCAGAAGGACACCGGCGGCTTCCCGGCCAGCGTGCTGAAGAGCTTGTTCGGCGTCAAGGAGGTGGAACCCTTCGCATGAAACGAATGAAACGATTTGCTTCCCGGTTTTGCGCCCTGCTGCTGGTGCTGACCGTCAGCGCCGCAGCGCTGGCCCCCGCCGCTTCGGCGGCGAAAGCCCAGCTCCCCGATCTGCCCAGCGACCAGTGCGTCGTGGACGATGCGGGCATCCTGAGCAGCACCACCACCACGACCATCCAGAACCTGAACACCCAGCTCACCGAGCAGTGTGATGGTGCACAGATCGGCGTATTGACGGTGGATTATACCGGAAGTTTATCCACGGAAGATTACGCTACCGAAGCCTTCAACACATGGGGCCTCGGCAGTTCCAGCAAAAACAACGGTGTGCTGATCCTTCTGGTCATGCAGTCCCAGCAGTACGATGACGGCGACTACTATGTGACGCTGGGCACCGGCTTCCGGAACACGACGCTGGAAAAACAGGCCAGCGCCTTGGCGCAGACCATGGAGGACAGCTTCGCAGCGCAGGATTATGACGCCGCTGTGACCACCTGCGCACAGAACGTGGCAAACACCATCGCCGATGTCTACGGTGTGACCCTCAGCAGCAACACCGGCACTGTCTCCGGCAGCACCGGCCCTCATTCCAACGACGGTTACTACGAAGCCCCTGCGGCGCGGCCCTCTTCCGGAGTCACGATCATCGCCTATCTTATCGTCATTGCGGCGGTGATCTATATTTTCACCCCCTTTGGCCGCCGCCGGTCCGGTTCGGGCTTTGGCGGGCTGTTCGGTTTCGGGCTGGGGTATGGGCTTGGCAGCAGACGCCGCCGTGGCCCCTACGATGACTGGGACCCCCGCGGACCCCGCCCGCCCCGCGGCGGGCCTCGGCCTCCCCGTGGAGGCGGCTTCGGCGGCATGGGCGGCGGCAGCTCCTTTGGCGGGGGCGGCGGTCGTTCCGGCGGCAGTTTCCGAGGCGGCGGCGGTTCCTTCCATGCGGGCGGTGGACGCAGCATGGGCGGCGGCGGTGGACGCGGACGCTAAAACCACATTGTTGGGTAAAAAAATTGGCTGTGCAAAACTGCACAGCCAATTTTTTTGGATCTCTTTTTACTTGGTGCCGTAGATACGGTCGCCCGCGTCGCCCAGACCGGGGACGATGTAGCCGTTCTCGTTCAGGTGGTCGTCCTTGGCGCCCAGATAGATGTCCACATCGGGGTGTGCCTTGTGCAGGGCCTCAATGCCTTCCGGAGCACCGATCAGGCCGATGAACTTGATCCGCTTTGCGCCGTGCTTCTTGATCTGAGAAATGGCGTCGATGGCGCTGCCGCCGGTGGCCAGCATGGGGTCCAGCACCAGAACGTCACGCTCTGCGATATCCTGCGGCAGCTTGCAGAAGTACTCCACGGGCTGCAGGGTCTCCTCGTCGCGGTACAGGCCGATGAAGCCGACCTTTGCGGCGGGCAGCAGGGTCAGCATACCGTCCAGCATACCCATGCCGGCGCGCAGGATGGGAACCAGAGCCAGTTTGCGGCCTGCAAGGACCTTGGTCTTTGCCATGGTGATCGGGGTCTCGATCTCCACCTCTTCCAGAGGCAGGTCACGGGTGGCCTCGTAGCACAGCAGGGTCGCGATCTCGCCAACGAGGTCACGGAACTCCTTGGTGCCGGTCTGCTTGTTGCGCAGCAGACTGATCTTGTGCTGCAGCAGGGGATGCTCAACGATCATGGGGGTCATAACAACACGCTCCTTTAAAATAGTTGAATAAACCTCTCCGTCATTGCTTCGCAATGCCACCTCCCCTGATAGGGGAGGCTTTGGCAGCCGGGTGAAGCCTCATCTTTATGCCAAGGGCTCCCCTGCTAGGGGAGCTGTCGAGCGCAAGCGAGACTGAGAGGTTGAAATCCTTTTATCGGTTCTCAATGGCCATCAGCTTTGCGATGCGCTTTTCGTGGCGGCCGCCCTCGAAGGGGGTGTTCAGGAACAGATCGACCAACTGGCATGCAAGGCCGGGGCCGACCACGCGGCCACCCATGCACAGGGCGTTGGCGTCGTTGTGGCGGCGGGTGTACTCGCAGCTGAAGCTGTCGGAGCAGCAGCAGGCACGGATGCCCTTGACCTTGTTGGCGGCCATGCTGATGCCGACGCCGGTGCCGCAGAACAGCAGTGCTTTGTCGCACTGGCCGCTCACAACGGCGTCACAGGCGGGCAGGGCCATATCGGGGTAGTCTACGCTGGCGGTGCTGTGGGTGCCAAAATCGATGTACTCCAGCCCCAGTTCGTCCAGATGGGCCTTAACGGCTTCCTTCAGTTCAAATCCGCCATGGTCGGCGGCCAGTGCAATGGGTTTCGCCATGATGTTTTATTCCTTTCCGTTCTCGGTTTGGTGGTTCTGGGCGGCAGCTTCGGCGGCAAGGCGCTCGGCGCGTTCCCGCTCGGCTTGGCTCAGCCGATGATAATCCGGCAGCAGTGCTTCGGGCAGGACCGCTTCGCCCCGCTCGGCCATCTGTTTGGCTACAAGGGCCACCGCAGCGGCGCGTCCGCCCCGCAGGGCGGGCGGCACGCAGAGCACCCCCGGCACATTGCTGTATTTATTATAGCACAGAGCAGCCCCATCACCAACAAAAAACAGGGGCTTTTTGCAATTTTCTACAAATTCACTCAGGTCGGCTACGGCGCGGGCGTCGTCATCCATCAGCCGCTGGTGGGTGGCAAGGTCGAAAGCGGCGCTGTACACCTGCGCGCGGCGGGCGTCCAGTGCGCAGAGCACGGTGCCCTCGCCGGTGTGGGCGGCACCCAGCGCTTCCAGCGTCGAGACCGGGGCGCAGAGGGTCTCCCGCGGGAAGGCAAGGCCTTTGACCGCTGCCAGCCCGATGCGCAGCCCGGTAAAGCTGCCGGGGCCCGCGTTGACGCCGAACAGGTCGATGTCCTTGCAGCCCATCCCGCAGAGCTTCAGGCAGCCGTCGATGAGCGGCATCAGCGTCTCGCTGTGGGTCATGCCCGCGTCGAGATAGCACTCGTACAGCAGCCGGTCGTCCTGCATCAGGGCCACGCCGACGGTCTTGCCGGCGGTATCTACGGCTAAAATGTTCATAGTTCGACCCCCTCGATGGTGATGCGGCGGGTGGTGTCGTCCAGCCGTTCGATGTTGACATGGATCGGGTCTTCCGGGGCCAGCAGGTCGGCGAAGTTCTCGCTCCACTCGGCTGCTACGATGGCCCCCTGATCCAGATAATCGTAGAACCCCGCCGCGCACAGATCGTTCTCGGTGGAGATGCGGTAGAGGTCGAAGTGGGCCAGCGGGCGGGGGCCGCGGTAATAGTTCACAATGGCGAAGGTGGGGCTGCTGACCGGGTCGGTGCAGCCAAGCCCTTCGGCAAGGCCCTCACAGAATGCGGTTTTGCCCGCGCCGAGGCCGCCAGTAAACGCGATGAGCGCCCCGTCCGGCAGGGCGGCGGCCATCCGCCTGCCCAGCGCGACGGTCTCCTCCCGCGAAGTCGTAATAAATTGAGCCATAAAATGCACTCCTATCTGGAGACTCGATCTGCCCTCTTTGCCAAGGGCTCCCCTACTAGGGGAGCTGGCGAGCGGAGCGAGACTGAGAGGTTGAAAAAAGAGGATGACAGATCTCTGCCATCCTCTAGTATAATATAAATCCCGCAAAAGTGCAACGCTTACGCGGCCTTCTGCTGCTCGGAGAAGGCCGGAGCGGATTCGTGGACCGTCAGTTGGGCGCTGGCGTCGCCCAGCAGCATGGTGTAGGCTGCGGCGGCGTGGGGGCGCTGACCGCCCTGCGAGGTGTACCAGACAAGGTCGTTTTCGCCGTAGGTGTCTTTGGCGTGTGCTACGGCCTGTTCAATGGGCTGGCCGAGGATGAGGTGGTTGACCGTATCCCAAAGCATACTGCGGGAGTAGACGGTGTAAACGTTGTTTACATAGCCCACCACGGCCCGTGCGCCGCCCGCCAGTAGGGCATTGGCCATCGAGGGATCAACGGCGTCATCTACGCCGAGGAACTCACAGGTCTCGGAGTAGACGATGGTGTTTTCCAATTGGCCGAAGCGGTAAGTGCTCTTGAAAAACGACGGTGTCACGCAGTACCGCCCGTTGATCTTGATGATCCGGTGGGTCAGCAGGTCGATGCCGTAGTACAGATCTTTCGAGAAGGAGGATTCCTCCGTCAGCAGGATGATGGGAGCCGTGCGCAGCTGCTTGAACAGCCAGCCGGTCATGTAGGTGTAATACGCACCGTGGGCGCTCAGGATGCACAGGTCATACCGGTCCATCCGGCGCAGGTCGGAGACGGTCACGGTGGTGTCGATGCGGGTGTTCAGGCCCATCGCCGTCCAGAACCCCTTCATATAAGAGTAGTACGGGTAACGGGAGCTGTTCACCGTGTTGTCAAAGGCATAATAGATCATGGCGCTGCCAAGGTTGCCCCGCGGCGCGTTGGACATCTCCTGTAAATCGATGGACGGCAGCAGGGAAAGATTCATGGCGGTGTTTTCCTCGTCGAGGTCGTCCACCAGAATGCCACCCTGCACCCCGCAGGAGTAGGAAAAGCTCACCATCCCGTTTTCCTCGTCCACGAGGATGGAGCGCGCCGAAACAAGCCCCTTCGCCGCCAACTGCTCCAACTGCTCCAGCGCGGCGTCCAGACGCTCGGTGCGGGACATGGCGGTGAAGCCGTCGCTGTCGGTCAAGGCGGCAACGGCATCGTCGGTCTGCTGCATCCGGGCAGCGTCCTCGCTCGTCAGGGCGGCGGCAGAAAGGCCGTCGGCCTGTGCGGCCAGCGCGGCGGTGGGGAAGAGGGTGAGTATCAGAAAACAGACAGCGCAGAGCGCTGAGAGAAAACGATGATATGGTACTTTCATAAGATAAAAGCCCTCCGAAAAACATACCGGATGGTAGGTCTTCTAAGCTCATTTTAGAAGGTCAGGCTCACTTTGTCAAGGCCGCGGGGCAGGATTTTGCAAAGCTGTCACAGCCGCACGAAAAATCTGTGAAAAATGGCCTCCGTCTTGCGCAGAATCACGCATTGCTGTATAATACCCTAAAATGGGGTAGCAGCGGGTGCCCGCAGCTGCCCGGCCAAGCAGGAAAGGAAGGTGCTTTCTTGGAGAGCATTCGGCAATATTTCAGGCGGACGGATAAAATTTATCTTCTGCTGTGTGTTTTCAGCAGCGTGATGGCCTGTGTGGCGCTGTCCTCGTGGGCGGCGAAGCAGGGGAACGGCTTTGCCGTGGACGAGATCACCGGCCAGATCACCGGCATCGGCGATTACCGCCGGGCGCTGGTGCAGGGCGTTTCGGCCCTGATCGGCATCGCGGTGGCGCTGCTGCTGTCCAACATCGATTACCGCAGTCTGGTCAAGGTCTGGCCGGTGCATGTGGCCCTGACGTGGGGCCTTGTGCTGCCGACCCTGTTCATCCGCAACGTGACCATCGGCCCGCTGACCATCGGCTACAACGCGGGCGATACCGATAACTACTCGTGGTATAAGCTGGGCGGCTTCACCTTACAGCCCACGGAGCTGGCCAAGATCAGCTTCATCCTGACCTTTGCGATGCACCTGAACAATGTGCGGGGCCGCATCAACGAGCCGAAGGAGCTGGGCAAGCTGCTGCTCCATCTGGCGGCCCCCATCCTCATCATCCATGTGCAGGGGGATGACGGCACGGCCATCATCTACGCCATCATCGGCTGCAGCATGATGTTTGCGGCGGGGCTGAGCTGGAAGTATATCATCGGGGCGCTGGCGGCGGCAGGGGCGGCTGTGGCTGCGGCCTTCGCCTTTTTCAGCGATAAGATCGGCAAGGGCTACCAATGGTACCGCATCCTCGCCGTGGTGGATCCCGAAAACAAGACCGGCTGGGCTCCCAGCGAGGCCGTCTGGAAGAACATCATCTACCAGCAGCAGCGCGGCGAGATCGCGCTGGGCAGCGGCGGCATCTTTGGCAACGGGGTGTTCGGCGGCAGCTACTACAGCGTGCCCAACGCCCACAACGACTTCATCTTCAGCTGGGTCGGCAACGCGGCGGGCTTTGTAGGCTGCTGCGTGGTGCTGGGGGTGCTGTTCGCGGGCATGAACCTGCGCGTCCTGCCCGTTATCGGCGTCACGCTGCCCTTCTATTCGGCGGGCGGCAGCTCGGTGATGATGCTGTACATCTGCGTCGGGCTGGTGCTGTCCGTTTATATCCACAACACGAAAAAATTGTTTGGTTAAAGAATTGTTTGGTTGAAAAGAGGAAAAAAGAGTTTATGGAAACAACTGCGGAAATGACCCAGAGGGAAAAGGTGATGAAGTACGCGCGGCAGTACGTGCTCATCACCCTGAGCATCTCCATCATGTCGGTGGGCGTGTACTTCTTCAAATTCCCCAACAACTTCGTCTTCGGCGGCGTCACCGGTACGGCGGCGCTGGTGGCAAAGCTTACCCCCATGTCGGCGTCGGCCTTCTCCTCGGCGGCGAACATCGTGCTGCTGGTGGTGGGTTTCATCTTCTTGGGCAGGGAGTTCGCCATGACCACGGGCTACGCCTCCCTCGTCATGTCGGCGGAGCTGATGGTTTTGGAAAAGGTCTGCCCCCTGAGCGGCCCCCTCTCCGACCAGCCCATGCTGGACCTGATCTTCGCCATCGCCCTGCCCGCCATTGCCTCGGCCCTGCTGTTCAATGTGGGTGCTTCCTCCGGCGGCACCGACGTCATCGCCCTCATCGTGGAAAAATACACCCACATCCACAGCATCGCGGCGGCCCTCTTCCTGACCGACCTGTTCATGGTCGTGGCGGCGTGCTTCGTCTTCGACCTGTACACCGCTCTCTACTCCTTCGTAGGTCTGACCGTTAAATCGCTGGTCATCGACGCCGTGCTGGAAAAGATCAAGATGTGCAAGGCCATCCTCATCGTCTGCGATGAAAAGGACCCCATCTGCGATTTCGTCATGCGCAAGCTGGTGCGCGGCGCGACCTACACCCCCTGCTTCGGTGCCTACACCAATAAGCCCCACTACATCATCTACACCACCCTGACCCGCCATGAGGCCGACCTGCTCCAAGATTTCATCCACAAGGAGCACCTGAACGCCTTCATGTCCATGCTGAGCACCACCGAGGTCTTCGGCAAGGGGTTCAACCACGCATAAACCAAACCCAACTGCGAACGTCCGCCGGATTCGGCTGTAAGGATGCACGGACTGGCAATGTGACAGTGCAGAGAGACTGAACAGCCAAAACAAGCAAGGGGAAGGCCCGCCGCCTTCCCCTTGCTTGTTTTTTGCGGATGGAGTATACTGACCCTGAAACCAAAACAGCGGAGGGGAAGAAAATGGTACAGGTAGACCTTATCACGGGCTTTCTGGGCGCAGGAAAGACGACCTTTTTGCGCAAGTACGCGGCATATCTGGTGGCGCAGGGGCACAACGTCTGCATCTTGGAAAACGACTTCGGCGCGGTAAACGTAGATGCCATGCTGGTGCAGGACCTGCTGGGCGAGCGGTGCGAGATCGAGACCATCAGCGGCGGGTGCGACTGCGACACCCACCAACGCCGGATGCGCACCAAGCTCATCTCCATGGCGATGCGCGGCTTCGACCGGGTTCTGGTGGAACCCAGCGGCATTTTTGACGTGGATGAGTTCTTCGATGTGCTGCGGGACGAGCCGCTGGATCGGTGGTATCGGCTGGGCAATGTCATCGCCATTGTGGATGCGCTTCTGCCCGGAACCCTTTCGGCGCAGGCGGACTACATTCTGGCCTCCGAAGCTGCCAACGCGGGCGCGGTGGTCTTCAGCCGCAGCCAACTGGCCGATGCGGCGCAGAGAGAGGCCGCACAGGAGCACCTGAACCGTGCGCTGGCTGCGTGCAAGTGCAGCCGGACGTTCCAGCCCGGCGAACTGCTGACAAAACCGTGGGACCAGTGGGGCAGCGAGGACTTTGCCGCCATCGACCGCTGCGGCTGCCGTCAGGCCAGCTGCGAAAAGCTCCACTTCGACGAGCATAGGGCCTTTGGTTCGG
>QWCE01003758.1_pt1 | contig 24178 bp, 19 predicted proteins | sample 1972531 | NCBI WGS metagenome assembly QWCE01 (sample SAMN09866716, study PRJNA288562) | Human gut metagenome isolate term4_stool, whole genome shotgun sequencing... | reverse complement strand
CAGCCCAGATACGTGCTGCCCAGTGCAATGACGTCGGCGGCCCCCTCCCCTGCCACAAACAGGGACAGGATGCCCCGGCGCAGCAGCAGCGTCAGGCTGCCCATCAGCAGCCAATAGCCCAGCTCCAGCCGCAGACCCACCGCAAAGCCGCGGCGGATGCGGGCGGTCTGCCCGGCGCCGCGGTTTTGGGCAATGTAGGTCGTAATGGCCGTGGCAATACTCTGCTCCGGCGTGAAGGCAAAATCGTCCACCCGCGTGACCGCGTTGAACGCCGCGATAGCCCCGACCCCCAGCGCGTTGACCTGCCCCTGAATGAGCACCTTGCAGATCGGCTGCACGGCCTGCTGCACCGCCGTCACCGCGCCGTAGCGCAAAATCGGCCCCAGCAGGTCGCGGCGGATGCGCCACTGCCCCTGCCCGGGGCAGAGCTCCGGCACGCGGCGTGCCATGTAGACGGCGGCCAGCAGCGCGCTGGCGGCCTCGGCCACGACAGTGGTCACGGCGCTGCACACAATGCCGAAACCCAGCCCGCCAATTAAAATGAGATCCAGCACCGCGTTGAGCACGGCGGAGAACGCCAGGAATTTCAGCGGCGTTTTGCTGTCGCCGACACTTTTCAGGCCCGCCGCCAGCGCGTTATAGAAAAACGTGAACGGCGCGCCCAGGAACGTGATGCGCAGGTAGATGCCGGTGATGCCAAAAATCGAGTCCGGCACGGCCAGCGCGCGCAGGACCCACGGCGTCAGCGCACAGCCCAGCGCCGCGGCGGCACAGCAGAGCGCCGCGCCAAACAGCAGCGTCGTTGCCAACGTCTCTTTTAAGCGGGCGGTCCGCTTTGCGCCGAACGCCTCACTCATCAGTACGCCCGCGCCGATGCACAGGCCGCTGATGGCCAAAATCACCAGATTCATGACCGGCCCGGCCACGCCCTCGGCGGCCAGCGCGTCCTGCCCGATGAACCGCCCCGCGATGATGGAATCCACCGCATTGTACGCCAGTTGCAGCCAGTTTCCCAGCAGCAGCGGCACCGCATACAGAAAGAGGTGCCCCAGCAGGGCACCCTTGGTCATATCACGCATGATTTACTTTTTGTCCTCTTCGGTCTCGGCGACGATGTAGATGGGACGGTGCTTGACCTCCAGGTAGGTCTTGGCGAGGTACTCGCCCACAATGCCGGTGCAGAACAGCTGGACGCCGCTGCACAGCAGGATGATGCAGACCATGCTGGGCCAGCCGGAGGTCGGGTCGCCGAACATCAGCGCACGGACGACGACAAAGAGGATGCCGATGAACGCGAGGATGCAGAACAGCACGCCCGCCCCCGCCGCGATCAGCAGCGGCGTGGTGGAGAAGCCGACGATGCCCTCAATGGAGTACTTGAACAGGCCCCAGAAATTCCACTTGGTCGTACCGGCGACGCGCTCGATGTTCTCATAGTCGAACCACTTGGTCTTGAAGCCGACCCAGCTGAAAATGCCCTTGCTGAAGCGGTTGTACTCGGCCATGCTGAGCACAGCGTCGGTCATTTTGCGGCTCATCAGGCGGAAATCACGCGCACCGTCGACAATTTCCGTATCGGACATCTTGTTGATGATCTGGTAGAATTTGCGGGCAAACCAGCTGCGCAGCGGCGGCTCGCCCTTGCGGGTCGTGCGGCGGGTGGCGGCGCAGTCGTACTCGCCGGTCAGCAGCGTGTCCAGCATCTGCGGCAGCAGCGCGGGCGGGTCCTGCAGATCGGCATCCATCGTGGCGACGTAATCGCCCTTGGCAGCCTGTAAACCCGCGTAGATACCGGCCTCCTTGCCGAAGTTGCGGCTAAACGAGACATACCGCACGCGGGGGTCCTGTGCGTGCAGCGCACGCGCGACGCGCAGCGTGCCGTCGCGGGAAACTCCGCGCCGTGGCTGGCTTTCATCTCCGCCGCCACGCGGGAGGCTTCTTTATAAAAAAGCGGCATCGCTTCTTCTTCGTTGTAACAGGGTACGATTAGACTGATGAGCATGGTAGGACCTGCTTTCGTCAAGAAATTTAGTATTTTTTATTATACCGTAGTTGACGGAGTTTGTAAACAGGGACTATTGAACCACGTGCGCTTTGTTAGGTGCGGCGAAATATTTGCATCGCAATAGCGGCAGCGTCATCGGAGGGGTCAAGACCCCTCCCTACAGTACCGCGTTCACGGGTGCTTTGTAGGGAGCGGTCTTGGCCGCTCCGGGGAACTTTGCGGCAGCCGCCCACCAAAAAAGGCAGAGCTTTCGCTCTGCCTTAGAGTGCTTATAAAATTTTAGCCTTTGACCGCGATATTGACCAGCTTGCCCTTGACATAGATCTCCTTGGCAATGGTCTTGCCGGCGATGGCTTCAGCTACGGCGGGCTCGGCTTTGGCGGCGGCTATAGCGTCCGCGTTCTCGATGGCGGCGGGCACCTTGATGCGGGCCTTGACCTTGCCGTTGACCTGCACGGCGATCTCAATCGTCTGCTCGACGCACTTGGCCTCATCGTAGGTCGGCCAGGCGTGGTAGGCCAGCTGCTCGGTGTGGCCCAGCTGCTGCCACAGCTCCTCGGTCATGTGGGGCGCAAACGGGTTCAGCAATTCCAGCAGGACCTCGTACTCGGCCTTGGTCGCACCCCCCTGATCGCTCAGCGCGTTGACGTAGATCATCAGCTGGGCAATGGCGGTGTTGGCCTTCAGCGCATCAATGTCCTCGCCGACCTTCTTGATGGTGCGGTTGGCAACGGCCTCCAGCTCGGGGCGGACGCCCTCGCCGGGAACGAGCTTCTCGCTCATCGACCAGATCTTATCGAGGAAGCGTTTGCAGCCCTTGATGGAGGAGGTGTTCCACGGGGCGGCCTTCTCAAAGTCGCCGATGAACATCTCATACAGGCGCAGCGTGTCGGCGCCGTACTCGTTGACCACATCGTCGGGGTTGACGACGTTGCCGAGGGACTTGGACATCTTGACGATGGGGTGCTCGGCCATCTCGCCGTACTTCTCGACAAGGGCCTTGCGCGCGCCCTTCTCGTCGCCGTACTCGGCCAGCAGGCGCTTGCGCTCGGCATCGGGCTGGTTCTCAAAGGCATGGGGGTTCAGGCCCAGGATCATGCCGTGGGAGGTACGCTTCTGGTACGGCTCCTTGGTGGGCACAACGCCGATGTCATACAGGAACTTGTGCCAGAAACGGCTGTACAGCAGGTGCAGGGTGGTGTGCTCCATGCCGCCGTTGTACCAGTCCACGGGGCTCCAATACTCGAGCGCCTCCTTGCTGGCGATGGCGTCGTGGTTCTTCGGGTCGCAGTAGCGCAGGAAGTACCAGCTCGAACCGGCCCACTGGGGCATGGTGTCGGTCTCGCGCTTGGCGGGGGCACCGCAGCAGGGGCAGGTCGTGCTGACCCACTCGGTATGGCGCGCCAGCGGGCTTTCGCCGTTCTCGCCCGGCTCAAAGTCCTTGATCTCGGGCAGGCGCAGGGGCAGCTCGCTCTCGGGCAGGGGCACCCAGCCGCACTTGTCGCAATAGACCATGGGGATAGGCTCGCCCCAGTAGCGCTGGCGGCTGAACACCCAGTCGCGCAGCTTGAAGTTGACCTGCTTGTGGCCCTTGCCGTTCTCCTCGAGCCAGGCGTACATCTTGTTCTTGGCATCCTCAACGGACAGGCCGTTCAGGAAGTCGGAGTTGACGAGCGTGCCGGTGGCCACGTCGGTGAAGGCCTCCTTGTCGAGGTCGCTGGGCACAGTGCCCTTGACGACCTCGATGATGGGCAGGCCGAACTTTTTGGCAAACTCCCAGTCGCGGGTGTCGTGGGCGGGCACGGCCATGATGGCGCCGGTGCCGTAGGTTGCCAAGACGTAGTCGGAGATAAAGATGGGGATCTCCTTGCCGTTGACGGGGTTGATGCCCTTGACGCCCTCGACGACAACGCCGGTCTTTTCCTTGTTCAGCTCGGTGCGCTCGAAGTCAGACTTGCGGGCGGCCTCCTCCTGATAGGCGGCGACGGCGTCGGCGTTCCGGATAAGGCCCGCGTCGACCCACTTTTTGATGAAGGCGTGCTCGGGGCTGATGACCATGTAGGTCGCACCGAACAGCGTGTCCGCGCGGGTGGTGTAGACCGTCAGGGTGTCGCCCGCGGTGGTGTTGAAGTTGATCTCGGCGCCGTGGCTGCGGCCGATCCAGTTGCGCTGCTGGGTCTTGACGCGGTCGATGTAATCGACGTCGTCCAGGTCGTTGATCAGGCGGTCTGCGTAGGCCGTGATCTTCAGCATCCACTGGCTCTTGTTCTTCTGGACAACGGGGCTGCCGCAGCGCTCACAGACGCCGTTGACGACCTCCTCGTTGGCCAGAACGACCTTGCAGCCGGTGCAGTAGTTGACGGTGGTCTCCTTCTTGTAGGCAAGGCCCTTCTTGAACAGCTGGATGAAGATCCACTGCGTCCACTTATAGTACTCGGGGTCGGTGGTGTTGATCTCGCGGTCCCAGTCAAAGGACAGGCCCAGCGCCTTGAGCTGGCTCTTGAAGCGGGCCACATTCTGGGCGGTGACGATCTCGGGGTTGATGTGGTTTTTCAGGGCGTAGTTCTCGGTAGGCAGGCCGAAGGCGTCCCAGCCCATGGGGTACAGGACGTTATAGCCGCACTGACGCTTTTTGCGCGCGACGATGTCCAGCGCGGTGTAGCTGCGCGGATGGCCGACGTGCAGGCCCGCGGCGGACGGGTACGGGAACTCGACCAGCGCGTAGAATTTAGGCTTGGAATGGTCGATCTCGGCATGGAAGGTATCCTCGTCCTCCCAGACCTTCTGCCATTTGGCCTCAACTGTTTTAAAGTCGTACTTCATAAATTTCTCCCCACAGATAAATTTTTGATGGGTCGTAACCTTCTTAAAGCCTTCCCCCGAGGGGCTGCGCCCGCAGGCGCGTGTCGGAGCGCAACCGCCGAAGGCGGCTCTTAGCGCGTAGACTGAAGGTGGCCCCGCAGGGCCGGATGAGGGGCACGTGTGCCGCCGCTGCCCGTTTATAGGCTGCCGCGGGAAAGTCTGCCCTCATCAGTCAGCGGTCGGGGCCGCTGACAGCTTCCCCCGAGGGGGAAGCCGTTCCGCATTTTTACTGCTCGTCCTCGGGCTGCTCCGGCATCCACTCGCTGGCGGGCACAACCGTGGCGTCGGCCCAGAGGTGCTCGAGGTCGTAGTAGTCGTGAGCCTCCTGGGTAAAGACATGGACGATGACGCTGCCGTAGTCCAGCAGCACCCAGCGCTTGCCGTCGTGGCCCTCGGTGCGCAGCACCTTGACGCCCTCGCGGTCCAGCTGGAACTCGGCCTCATCGGCCAGTGCGCCGACATGGGTGGTGGACATACCCGTGGCAATGACGAAATATTCGGTGACGGTGGTCAGGTCCTCCACGGCCAGAATGTGGACGTTGACGGCCTTCTTTGCGTCCAGCGCACGCGCCAGACGAATGGCAAGTTCTTTGCTTTCCATAGATGTTCTCCTTAAAGGGGTAGGTTTCGGGCTGCGGGAGGTTCTCTCCCCCACCCGCTGCGGCGGGAGCCCCCTCGCAGAGGGGGCCAAGGGCCTTGCCTCCCTCTGCGAGGGAGGTGGCCCGCAGGGCCGGAGGGAGAGAACCTTGCGGTTGCCCGAAGCATTTTCTATTTACGTTTTACGCTGCCGGCTGGCTCTCGGTATCGGTGGAATCCGTGTCGGTGCTCTCGCTCTCCGCCGTGGACTCGGACGCCATGATGTCGGTGACCTGGTTGGAGCCGTCGAGGTTATCGTTCTTCTGCGCGTCGTCCGCCTCGGCCATCAGGCCGCCCATCTGCTGGATCTTCGGGTCGGTGGCCGTGTAGCCGGACAGGTCAATGACATTGTCGCACAGGTTCAGCTGGCTGGCATCGACGGGACCGGTGTTCTCGCGGAAGTACTGGTTCAGCAGGTCCGCATCCGCCTGCCGCGCGGGGTACAAAAGCGACTGGCCGTTGTACTGCGGGCCGCTGATGACCGGCATCTGGCAGATCATGATCTTGCTGGAATCAATTTTCAGCATACTGATGGCAAAGCTGATGAGGTCGGACGCGCTGAGGTTCGTCTCCATATAGTTCAGCACGGCGGGGGTCAGCTTGGCGACGTCCCAGATGTTGCCGATGCTCTTGAGCTTGCGGAACAGCGCCGCGTAGAACTGGCGCTGCATGTTCAGGCGGCCAATGTCGCCGTCGGGGTAAATTTTACGCGCACGCAGCAGGAACTCCATCGACGCACCGTTCAACGTCTGGTAACCGGCGTGGATGACGCTGTCTCCCAGCCCCAGCGCGGCGTAGTCTACATCCACGGGGACGTTGATTTCCACGCCGCCGAACAGGTCTACCAGCTCGGTCAGCATTTCCAGACGGATCGTGACAAAGCCGTCGATGGGCAGCTTGTACTGGTCTGCGACCAGCTCACACAGGGCGGCCATATTGTTGTTGCCGTCGCTGCCTTGGGTCTTGGCCACGCCGTTGATGCGGTAGTTGCCGGAGACGCTCGCGTCCGTCGTGACCATCGTATCACGCGGGATCTGCAGCATCTTCATCTCGCCCGTCTCATTGTTGAAATGGACGTACAAAATCATATCGGTCATGCCGTCGTTGACGTTGGAGTCATTGGCCGCACCTGCGGACAGATCGCCGGTGGACGAACGGTCAACGCCGGTGACAAGGATGTTGAACTCCTTGCCCTGGAATTCCTTGGGCGTGTTGATGAGCTGGTTCAGCTTGATGTTGCCGCCCGCCGGGGTGATGGCCCCCATGATGAGCGCGAGCGCACCGCCGAAGATCAGCGCGATGACCAAAAGCGTGATCAGCAGGATCTGCCACCAGCGGATCTTTTTCTTCTTTTTCCCATTTCCGCCCTTGCCGCTGCCGCCCTTTTTGCCGGACTTTCTGCCCTTTGCCTTGCGCGGGGCGTCGTCGTCATCGCGCGGGGGCTTGCGGCTGCCGCCATTGCCGCCTGCGGCGGTGCGGGGCTTATGGGCTGCGGGCTGCGGGGCATCCGCATGCTTTGCGCGGCGGGGCTGCGCGGCAGCCTCCTCCAGCCGGATGCCGCCGACGGAGGCCGGGGCACCGGGGGCCTGCGCCTGGGGGCGCGGGGCGGGCTGTCGCCCCTGCCGCGGGGCCGCGGGCTGCTCATACAGCTGGGCGGCAGCCTGCCGGGTGCGCTGCTCCGGCTCCGGCGGGCGGTTCACGGTGCGGCGGGGGCGCTGCACCTGAAACTGCAAGGTATCGCCGTATCTGCGCTCGGCAGCGGCGCGGTAGGCCATGGCCTGCCGCTGGGCGTAGGTCAGCTCACGGGGCTTTTCCGGTGCGGGCGCAGCCTGCTGGGCAGGCTCCTGTACCGGCGGCTCGGGTGCGGGGGCCGGCTGCCCGGTCACAACGGGGCGCTGGCTGATATGCCGTCCCTGGGCCGTGCGCATGGGCTGCTGCACGGTGCGGCGGCGGGCATTCTGTTCGGCCAGCTGTTGGGCGCGGCGGCGGGCAGCCTCATACTGCTCCTGATCCAGCCCGCCCGATGCACTGCCGGTATACAGCTTACGCGGTTCGCTCATTACATTTCCTCCCTGCTCTGTGGAGTGTTTTTATTCAAGGTGTGCTTTTGCATACTCATAAGCGGCGACGCTTTCAGGGTCCAGCGAGCCGCCCTTTTCTTCCACAAAATCAATGCTGCGCTTGAGTGCGTCGCAAAGAGCCCGGTCCAGATCCTGCATTTCCAGCGCGCGCAGGTCGTCTACGCCGGGCCAGTCGCGCTCGGCGCTGGTCATATCGGCCAAATAGATGATCTTATCGAGCTTGGACATTCCCGGCTTGCCGGTAGTATGGCAGCGGATGGCAGACAAAATGTCCGGGTCGGTGATGCCCCATTGCGTTTCGGCCAGGATGGCGGCGGCGATGCCGTGCCAGACCGGCAACGGACGCGCGGGGGCATTTTCTGCTATTATAGCATTATCGGCAAAAATCTGCAACAACTCCTGCTTGGGCAGTTCGCGCTTGGCAAGTTTTACAGCCATTTTTTTTACATTTTTCGTGTGCGTCCAGCGCTTTTCGCTCAGGCGGGCCTTGACCAACTTCTTGGCTTCGGAGTACTCCATGGCAGTCCTTCCCCTCTCTTTTACAATTTTTGCATTGTGATGGCGGCAGCGTCCGCGGAGGGGTCAAGACCCCTCCCTACAGAGCAACATTTATGGCAGGCTTGTAGGGAGCGGTCTTGACCGCTCCGGGCAATTTTGCGGCTGCCGCAATACTCCACGGGACGCATATATGCGTCCCCTACAATCTGCCGGAAGGTTCGCAGGGGCGGCTTTATCGCCCCTTTTCGGGTCATGCGTAGGGCGGGGTGCCCTCACCCCGCCGCGGCGGCCTGGGGGCAGGCCGCCCTACAGGCTCCCGTACAGCCGATGCTCCTTTATCACTGCCAGCACCTCCGGCGGCAGCACCTCCGGCCACTGCTCCCGCGGGATCTTCCCACTGCGGATGTCGCTCGACGCGCAGGGGTAGCTCTCGGCGCGGGCAAAAAGAACGCGGTCCCCGGCCTTTTTCAGTTCTGCGGCGGCGGCGTGCAGGGCGGCCTCATCGGTGCCGGTGCGGCTCTCGACGACGAGGGCAGCCATTTTCAGCATATCCTGCCAGCGGTACCATTTCTGAAACGTCAGCAGCATGTCGCTGCCGACGCAGAGGTACAGCGCGCCGTCCGGGTCTTGGCCGCGCAGCCATTCCAGCGTGTGCACGGTGTAGCTGCGCCCGCCCCGGCGTATCTCCCAATCGCTGACCTGCACCGCCGGGGACAGCGCTGTAAAGCAGGCACACATCTGCAGGCGCAGCTCTGCCGGGGTGGCGCTGGCGTGCTTGTGGGGCGGCGTGCCCGCGGGCATAACAAGGGCGCGGTCCGGCTGTACCAGTGCCAGCGCGGCGCGCAGGTTGTTCATGTGGCCGTTATGGGGCGGGTCGAACGTCCCGCCGTAGAGCAGTGTTTTCATTTTGCCAGCACGGCGGTGTAGGCGCTTTCCTTTTTCTTCTGCTTGAACAGCACAAATTTGCGGCCAATGACCTGCACGCACTCGCAGTCCAGCGCCTCGCACAGGATGTCGGCGGCCTCACGGGCGGAATATTCGCTGTTTTCCAGCACCTTTACTTTGATAAGCTCGCGTGCGGCGATGCAGTCGGCGATGCCCTGCTTGAGGGTGTCGTCGATCTCGCCCTTGCCGATCTGGTAAACGGGGTCCATCGTGTTCGCCGCGCTGCGCAGAGCCGCGCGCTGTTTGCTGGTTAAAGACATAGGGTTTCTCCTTTATAGTTATAGTATGTATCGTATCGCGGTAGGGGCCGGGCATGCCCGGCCCCTACAAAGGCTTCCCCCGAGGGGCTGCGCCCGCAGGCGCGTGTCGGAGCGCAACCGCCGGAGGCGGCTCTTAGCGCGGAGACTGAAGCTGTCGCCCGCAGGCGACTGATGAGGGCAGAGTCCACGGCAGTTTCCCGTTCACGGGTACCCGCCGCAAGGCTGCCCCTCATCCGGCCTCGGGCGGGGCCTCGGCCACCTTCCCCCAAAGGGGAAGGCATTTATCCCAAAAATTCGGGCAGCTTTTCTGCCAGCTTCTCCATCGCCCGGCCGCGGTGGCTGATGGCGTCCTTCTCGTCAGGGGTGAGCTGGGCGTAGCTGCGGCGTTCGGTGTTCGGGCACTTGCCGTCGGGTGCGCCGTACTCGTCGGGGATGAACAGCGGGTCATAGCCGAAGCCGTAGTCGCCGTTCTGCAATGTAAACGCAATGCGGCCCGGGCACTCGCCCTCGACCTCCAGTGCGCGTCCGTCCGGCAGCATGAAGCAGACCGCCGACACGAACTTTGCGCCGCGCTGTTCCTCCGGCACGTCGGCCAGCTCCCGCAGCAGCTTTGCGTTGTTCGCGTCGTCGTCGCCGTGATGCCCGGCGTAGCGGGCGCTGTAGACGCCGGGCGCACCGTGCAGCGCGTCGGTGCAGAGGCCGGAGTCATCGGCCACGGTGGGCAGACCGCTGGCCTTGCAGAACGCCTCGGCCTTGATGCGGGCGTTTTCGGCAAATGTCGTGCCGGTTTCCTCGGGGTCAAGGTCGATCCCCAGCTCCCGCAGGCTCTTGACCTCATGGCCCATGCGTTCCAGAATGCGGCGCAATTCCTTCAGCTTGCCCGCGTTGTTGCTGGCGGCGCAAACGATCATGCTTCGCTCTCCCCTTCCTCTTTTTTTTCGTCCTTCTGCAGGGCGGATTCCGGCAGCAGGCTTTCGACGAAGGTCTGTGCGTCAAATTCCATCAGGTCGTCGATCTTCTCACCGACGCCGATGAAGCGGATGGGCAGACCGAGGTTCTCCCACACAGAGACCGCGCAGCCGCCGCGGGGCGTGCCGTCGAGCTTGGTCAGCACCACGCCGGTGGCGTTGGCGGCCTTGCAGAACTCCTCGGCCTGGCTGATGGCATTCTGGCCCGTGATGGCGTCGAGCACCAGCAGCACCTCAAGGCTCGCCTCGGGGCTGGCCTTCTTGACGCTGCGGGAGATTTTGGACAGCTCGTCCATCAGGCCCTTCTTGTTGTGCAGACGTCCGGCGGTGTCGGCAATGACCATGTCGTAGCCGCGGGCGTTGGCGCTCTTGACGGCGTCGAAGATGACCGCCGCCGGGTCTGCGCCCATGCCGGCCTGGACCAGCGGCACGCCGGCGCGCTCGGCCCAGAGCTCCAGCTGCTCACTGGCGGCGGCGCGGAAGGTATCGCCCGCTGCCAGCATGACGCGGCGGCCCTGCTTTTTGTACAGGCCGGCCAGCTTGGCAATCGTCGTGGTCTTGCCGACGCCGTTGACTCCGATGACCAGAATGACGGCGGGCTTGCCGTCCAAATCCATCGGGTAGCGGGGGGTCAGCTCCTGGCAGATGATGCCGCGCAGCGCGTCCAGCGCCTCCTGACCGGTTTTCAGGTGTTTTTCCTCGACCTCGTCGTGCAGCTCGTCCACCAGACGCACGGCACAGGCGGGGCCGACGTCGGCCAGAATGAGCTGTTCCTCGAGCTGATCGTACAGATCATCGTCGATCTGCGCGTTGGTCAGCGTATTGACGATGCTCTGGAAAAAGCCCGTGCGGGTCTTTTCCAGCCCGCGCTTGACCTTTTGCTGCTCCTGAAATTCCTCCTCGGAAATATCGCGTTTGAAAAAGTTGAAAAAGCCCATCGTGGCCCTCCTTACTTTTGATTTGCCGTCCCGCGGGTTTGTGTGGCTCCCCATTGGCGGGTGGTCGTATTTATGCGGCGGGTCGGGCATGCCCGGCCCCTAGATGCCATCAGGTAATAAGGTCCGCGCTCACATTATCCAGATCCAAGCGCAAAATCTTCGACACGCCGTCCTCCTGCATCGTGACGCCGTAGAGGACATCGGCGGCCTCCATCGTGCCGCGGCGGTGGGTGATGACAATGAACTGGGTGCGGTCCGTCATGCGGCGCAGATACTGCGCATAGCGCGCGACGTTTACGTCGTCCAGCGCGGCCTCGATCTCATCGAGGAAGCAGAACGGCGCGGGGTTGACGCGCAGGATGGCGAAATAGATCGAGATAGCGACCAGCGCCTGCTCGCCGCCGGAAAGCGCGGACAGGTTCTTGATGACCTTGCCCGGGGGCGAGACCTCAATTTCAATGCCGGATTCCAGCACGTTCGCTTCATCCGACAGATACAGCCGCGCATGACCGCCGCCGAACAACTCCTTGAAAATTTGCTGGAAGTTCGCGTTGATCTGCTTAAAGCTCGCCGTGAACAGCTCCTGCATCTCGCTGCACAGCTCGGCGATCATCTTCGTCAGCTCGGCCTTCGCCTTTTCGACGTCGGTGACCTGCGCCTTCATGAAGTCATAGCGCTCCCTGACCTCTTTATATTCGTCAATCGCGCCGACGTTGACGTTGCCCAAGGCGCGGATCTTGCCGCGGACCTCGGTCACGCTGCGGCGCAGCTCGGTCAGGCTCTCAAACGGCACGCACTGGCTGCGGGCCTCGCTCTCGGTCAGCTGGTATTCTTCCCACAGCTTGCTGTTGGTGTCGTTCAGCTCGGTCTCGGCGGCGGTGCGGCGCTCGGCCAGGCGGGCCATCTCGCCGCTCATCCGCTCGCGCTCGTCGGTCAGGGCGCGGTTGTCCTGCCCCAGCTTCGAGATCGCGGCCTCCTTTTCGAGGCGGGCCGCGTTGGCAGATCGAATCGTTTCCTCCGCGGCGGCAATTTTCTGCTGGTTGTCGCCGCGCACGCGCTCTATCTCGGCGATTTTCAGCGCGTTGGCCTCGATTTTTGCCTTGGCGGCCTCAATTGCCGTCTGCAGCTCACGGGCGCGGGCATCGGCCTCGCCGGTACGGCTCCGCAAGCCCTCCAGTGCGGCCTCATGCAGGCCGACGTCCTTCTCGTCCGCCAGGCGCTGCAGCTGCTTTTCGGACAGCTCTCCGGTGATTTTTTCGCGTTCTGCCGTCAGGCTGCCCGTGCTCTCGCCCAAGGCGGCCAGCTCGGCGGTGTACTGCGCCAGCTCGGCCTCGGTGTCGGTCCGGGCCTTCTCGGCCTCGGTGCGCGCGGTCTCGTTCCGGGTCACGGCGGCCTGCTGGGCGGCGATCTCGGCCTCGATGCTCCGGGCCGTCTCGTCGTACTGGGCGGCGGCCTTCGTCAGGCGCTCGAGCTCGAGGTTCGCGCGGACGTGCTCCGTCGCGGCGTTCATGCCCTCGCCCTCGGCACCGGCCAGCTGGGCCGAGAGGTTGTCCACCTCGGCCTTGCGGGCGGCCAATTCCTTTTCCGCCTCGGTGCGTTTCTGCTCGAGCTTCGTCAGCTTGCTGCGCAGCTCGTCCAGCTCCTGCTTGCGGCTGAACACGCCGACGCTGCGGGCGGTGGAGCCGCCGGTGAACGAGCCGCCCGCGTTGATGACCTGGCCGTCCAGCGTGACGATGCGGTTCCGGTAGCCGAGGTTCCGCGCCACGGCGGACGCCTCGGTCAGGTCCTCGACCGCGATGATGCGGCCCAGCAGATTGTCGATGATATGCTGATATTTCGGGTCTGTCCTGACCAAGTCGGCGGCGACCTCCGCCGTGCCGGTCAGGCGGCCCGTGAAGCGGGAGCCCTGCACGGTGTCCAGCGGCAAAAACGTAGCGCGGCCTGCGCGCTCGTCCTTCAAAAAGCCGATGGCGGCGCGGGCACAGCCCTGGTCCTCGACGACGATGTTCTGCAGCGCAAAGCCGAGCGCTGTCTCAATGGCGGTCTCGTAGCCCTTTTCGACGGTGATGATGCCTGCCACGGGGCCGATGATGCCCCGCAGCCGCCCGCCGCCCGCCGCGCGCATGACGGCCTTGACGCTCTGCTGGTAGCCGTCCATGTTGCGCTCCAGATCTTCCAGAATGTGGATGCGCTGGGCGGCAGCGGACCTTTCTCGGTCCGCCTTCTGCAGGTTGTCGGCAGCCTCGGCCTGCTGACGGCGGCGGCTGTCCAATTTCAGCTTCAAGCCCGCCTTGATGTTGTCGTTGCGGGTCACGGCCTCCTCGGCGTCCTTAAAGCGGCGCTCGGCGCGGCGGCGTTCCTCGTCGGTGGCGGCGGCGCCGGCTTTCAGCTCCTCGGCCTGGCGCTGTGCCTCGGCCAGGCGGTTGGCCGCAGCCTCCCCTGCCGACTGCGCCGACGCGGCGCTGACCCTGGCGGCGGTGGCGGTGTCCTGCAGGCGGGCCATGGCGGCGTCAATGACGTCGCGGCGCTCGCCGCTGGCAGCGGCCTTTTCCTCAAGGGCACGCAGGGCCTCGCGCAGCTCGGCCACGCGGGCGTCCAGCCCGGCCATGCCGCTTTTCAGCGTCTCGATGGCGGCGCGGTGGTCCGCGGCCTCGCGCTCGATGCTCTCGCGGCCCTGCCCGGCGCGCTCCAATTCGGACGTAGCATCGTCGATGCGGAACCGGCTGTGCTCGCTCTCGTTTTTCAGGACGGCGATCTCGCTCTCGCTGCCGGCGTTTGCCTCGGTGATGGCGCGGATGTCGGCGTTGGCCTGCTCGACGGCCAGCACCAGCTGCTGGGCCTCGGCACGCAGGGACGCGCTTTTTTCGTCAAACTCGTCCAGCTGGCGGCTCAGGCGGTCATAGTCGGCCTGGGCGGCCTCGTACTTGCGCTGCTGGTCGCGCAGCGAGTCGTTGGCGCGGCGGATGGCATCGACCCAGAGTGTGATCTCCAGCGTCTTGCGCTTCTCGCTCAATTCCAGAAACTGCTGGGCCTTCTCGCTGTCGCGTTTCAGGGGGCCGACGCGCTTTTCCAACTCGCCCAGAATGTCCCGCAGGCGCTCTAAGTTGCCCTCGGCGGCTTCCAGGCGGCGCTCGGCCTCGTTTTTGCGGTAGCGGTACTTGGCGATGCCGGACGCTTCCTCAAAAATTTCGCGGCGCTCCGCTGATTTTGCACCGACGATCTCGGCAATGCGGCCCTGCCCGACGATGGCATAGCCGTCGCGGCCAATGCCGGTGTCGAGCAGCAGCTCGTACACGTCCTTTAAGCGGACGTTCTGGCCGTTGATGGAGTATTCACTCTCGCCGCTGCGGTAGTACCGGCGGCCGATCGTGACCTCGTCGGCGTCCATGTCCAGTCCGTGGTCGCTGTTGTCGATGGTCAGTGCGACGGAGGCATAGCCCATGGCACCGCGGGACTGGGTGCCGCCGAAGATGACGTCCTCCATCTTGCCGCTGCCGCGCAGCTGCTTGGAGCTGGTCTCGCCCAGAACCCAGCGGATGGAGTCGGAGATGTTCGACTTGCCCGAGCCGTTCGGCCCGACAACGCCGGTAATGCCCTCGCCGATCTCGATCTTTGTCTTATCGGGGAAGGATTTGAAGCCTTGGATTTCCAGTTCTTTCAGGCGCATTCCATGGGTACCTTTCAAAATTCTTAAAATGGTCGTAGGGGCCGGGCATGCCCGGCCCTCAACCTCGCCTTATGTACCCGTAAACGGGTCGCGATTTTTATGCCGCGGGCCGGGCATGCCCGGCCCCTACAGGGCGTCACTTATTGCAATTTTTCCAGCGCCACCTTTGCTGCGTGCTGTTCGGCGGCTTTTTTGCTGCGGCCACGGCCCTCGGCCAGCAGCTCGCCGTTGCGCCAGACGCAGACCGTAAACTGCTTGTTGTGGTCGGGGCCGGTCTCGCCGGTGACCTCGTATTTCAGCACGGCGGACGGGTCCTGCTGGACGACCTCCTGCAGACGGGTCTTGTAGTCGTCCTCGGCGGTCTTGCCCTCGGTGATGAAGGGCAGGATGAAATTGCGCGCGGCCTCCATGCCGCCGTCCAGATACAGCGCGGCAATGACCGCCTCGAACGCATCGGAGACGACGCTCGGGCGGCGGCGTCCGCCGCCAAGGTCCTCGCCGTGGCCAAGGCGCAGATACTCACCCAGCTGAATTTCCTGTGCGAACTGGAACAGTGCATCCTCGCTGACGAGGCTGGCGCGCATACGGGTCAGCTCGCCTTCGGGGCGGCCCGACTGGTGGAACAGGTAGTCCGCTACAACGACGGACAGCACGCTGTCGCCCAGAAATTCCAGCCGCTCATTGTGGGTCGTGGCGACCTTGCTCTCGTTGGCATAGCTGGTATGGGTCAGCGCAATGCGCAGCAGCGCAGGATTTTTGAATGTATAGTGCAGGACCTCCTGCAGTTCTTCCGGTTTGTGAGCCATATTCTTTCACCTTTCCGGCTAGTCCGTAGGGGCCGGGCATGCCCGGCCCTCAACCTTATCTCGATTGCCCTTTTACGGGCGGTATTTTTTATGCCGCGGGCCGGACATGTCCGGCCCCTACAGGGCAGCTTACCTTTTAAGCGTCTGCTTCTTCCTTCTGTGCAGCCACCTCTGCCAGCGCCTTCTCCATCGTGCCGCACAGGTCGTTGGCGACGCAGAGCTTGGCCTGACGGATGGCGTTCTTGATGCCCTTGGCGTGGCTGGAGCCGTGCGCCTTGATGACCGGCTTCGCGGCGCCCAGCAGCGGTGCGCCGCCGACCTCCTCGGAGTCCATCATACGTTTCAGCTCTCCCAGACCGCCCTTGATACCCAGATAGCTGAGCTTGGTGATCAGGTTCTGCAAGAAGATTTTTTTCAGCATCCCCAGCAGCGTTTTGGCGACGCCCTCGGTCAATTTCAGCACGACGTTGCCGACAAAGCCGTCGCAGACGACGACGTCCACGTCACCGTCCATGATGTAGCGCGGCTCGATGTTGCCCGCAAAGTGGATGCAGGGGTTTGCCTTCAGCAGCTTGTGGGCCTCGCGGTAGGTCGGCGTGCCCTTCGTGTCCTCCGCGCCGTTGTTGACAAGCGCGACCTTCGGCGTTTCGCGGCCCATGACCTTCTCGGCGTAGACGCTGCCCATCGTGCCGAAGGCGTTCAGCATTTCGGGGCGGCACTCGACGTTCGCACCGCAGTCCAGCAGCAGGAAATTCTGCTTGGCGCCGGGCATCGGGGTGGCCAGCGCCGGGCGCTTGACACCCTTGACCGTGCGCACGATGAGACTGGTGCCGACGTGCAGCGCACCGGTGGAGCCGGCACTGACAAAGGCATCGGCCTCGCCGTTCTTCAGCATGGTCAGACCCTTCACAAGGCTGGAATCCTTTTTGTGGCGCACGGCCTTGACCGGGTCATCGTGCATGTCGATGGTCTCGGTGCAGTTGAGGATCTCAAACGGTGCAAGGTCGATTTGATTCTCTTTTGCGCAGTCGCGGATGGCTTTTTCCTCACCCAGCAGCACCAGCTCCATGCCGTCGCCGAACTCCGCCGCGGCCTGGCTCACGCCCTGCAAAACGCACAGCGGGGCGTTGTCGCCGCCCATGGCATCCACTAAAATTTTCATGCTTCGTACTCCTTTACCCACGCCTGCATGGCGTCCTGCGCGGCCTGCGAAAGCGCCATGTAGCGCTCCCGCTTGTCGCGGATGATGTTGATCTCCTCGGTGCGGGGCAGGATGCCCATGTTCGCACCCATCGGCTGGAAGTCCTTGTTCGGCGTCGTGATGTAGTCCAGCAGCGCACCGCACATCGTTGCCGCCGGGGGCGGCGGCAGCTCACGGCCCTTGAGCCGTGCAAGCATTTGGTGCGCCGCCAGCAAGCCGGACGCCGCGCTCTCCATATAGCCCTCAAAGCCGGTGATCTGCCCTGCAAAAAACACGTTGGTATGTTCTTTCAAGAACTGCTGCTTCGTCAAAACTTTCGGGCTCTCCAAAAAGGTGTTGCGGTGCATGACGCCGTACCGCACAAATTCGGCGTGCTCTAGGCCGGGGATCATGCTGAACACCCGTTTCTGTTCGCCCCATTTCAGGTTGGTCTGGAAGCCGACGAGGTTATAGAGCGTGCGGGCCGTGTTCTCGGCGCGCAGCTGGACGGCGGCCCAGGGGCGGTGGCCGGTGCGCGGGTCGCGCAGACCGACGGGGCGCAGGGGGCCGAATCGGATCGTATCCGCGCCGCGGGCGGCCATGACCTCAATCGGCATACAGCCCTCGTAGACGGTCAGGTCGCCGTCAAAGTCGTGGAGCGGCGCGCGCTCGGCGGCAATGAGCGCCGCGTGGAACGCCTCGTATTCCTCTTTATTGAACGGGCAGTTCAGGTAGTCCGCCTCGCCGCGGCCATAGCGGGACGCGGCAAAAACCTTGTCATAGTCAAGGCTCTCGGCGGTCACGATGGGCGCGACAGCGTCATAAAAGCTCAGCCGATGGTCGCCGGTCAGCGCGGCGACGGCCTGTGCCAGTGCGCCCTCGGTCAGCGGGCCGCTGGCGACGAGCACGGGTGCGCTCTCGTCCAGCGCCGTGACCTCCTCGCGCCGGACCGTGATGTTGGGGTGGTTTTCCACCATTTCGGTCACGGCGGTGGAAAACACATCGCGGTCCACGGCCAGCGCACCGCCCGCCGCCACGCGGGCGGTCTCGGCGGCGTCCAACAGATGGCTGCCCATCATCTTCATCTCAATTTTCAAAAGGCCCGACGCGGAGTCGGGGCGCTCGGCCTTGAGCGAGTTGGAGCAGATCAGCTCCGCGAAGCCCGCGCTTTTATGGGCCGGGGAATATTTTGCGGGCTTCTGCTCGTACAGCTCGACCTGCACACCGCGATCCGCCAGCCAAAGCGCCGCCTCGCAGCCGGCCAGACCGGCACCGATGATTTTCACTTGCATAGTTTCTCCGTAACGTCTCTGTTTTCCGCAGGTTGTAGGGGCGGATACGCGCATCCGCCCGCAAGTCGGCAGCCTGTCCGCGGGTCGATGCAGGCATCGACCCCAGCAGAAATGCCGAAAGCGGTCATTTCTTCTCAATCGCCTTCACAAACCCGCACCCCTCTTTGGCGCAGTACAGCTGGCCCTTCTTTTTAAAGAGGGTGCTGCCGCACTGGGGGCACTTTTCGGGCACCGGCTCATCCCAGGTCATATAGTTGCACTTGGGGTAGTTGCTGCAGCCGTAGTAGACGCGGCCCTTGGCGCTCTTGCGCACCAGCATGTGGCCGCCGTCCAGCGGGCAGAGACCGCCCGTGTCCTTGACCAGCGGGTGGGCGTTGCGGCACTCCGGGAAGCCCGAGCACGCCACAAACTTGCCGTAGCGGCCGGATTTGATGACCATGGGCCGCCCGCATTTTTCGCAGATCTCATCCGTGGGGATGTCCTCGACCTTGATGCGCTTGCCCTCCATGTTCTTCTCGGCCTGCTCCAGGCTCTTTTCAAAGCCTTGGTAAAAGTCGTCGATGGTCTTGACCCAGTCCGCCTGGCCGGCCTCGACAACGTCGAGTTTTTTCTCCATGTCAGCGCTGAATTTCACGTTGACGATGTCGGGGAACTGCTCCATCATGACCGTGTTGACAGCCTGGCCGAGCGGGGTGGTTTTCAGCTTCTTCTGGTCCTTCTCCACATAGCCGCGGTCCACGATGGTCGTGATGATGGGCGCATAGGTGGACGGGCGTCCGATGCCGTTTTCCTCCAGCGCGTGGATCAGCGTGGCCTCGGTGTAAAGCGGCGGCGGCTGGGTGAACTTCTGGTCCGCCGTCAGCTTTTTGAGTTTGAGGGTCTGGCCCTCCTCCAGCGGGGGCAGGGCGGTCTCCTTCTTTTTGGCGTCGTCGGTGGATTCCTCGTACAGCGCAGTGAAGCCGTCGAACGAGACGCGGAAGCCCGACGCACGGAACAGGTAGTCCCCTGCCGTGATGGACGCGGAGACGGTGTCCTGAATGCAGTCGGCCATCTGGCTGGCCATAAAGCGGCTCCAGATCAGGCGGTAGAGCTTTGCGGTATCGCCGCTGATGCTCTGCTCGACCTCATCGGGGGTCAGCTCGGGCATAGACGGGCGGATGGCCTCGTGGGCGTCCTGCGCGGCGGTGGCGGAGCGGCTTTTCCACTTGCGGGCGGTCTTGCAGACGTAGTTGTCGCCCCAGCGCTCCGCAATAAAGGTCTTGGCCGCGGCCTGGGCCTCGGCGGCAATGCGCAGCGAGTCGGTGCGCATATAGGTGATAAGACCCACCGTGCCGTGGCCCGCAATGTCCACGCCTTCATACAGCGTCTGGGCGGCGCGCATCGTGCGGGTGGCCGAGAAGCCGAACGCGCGGCTCGCGTCCTGCTGCAAGGTGGACGTGATGAAGGGCGGCGAGGGCTGGCGGCGGCGCTTGCCCTTTTCGATCTTTGTGATGGTATAGTCCCTGCCGTCCAGCGCGGCCAGAATGCCGTCGGCCTGCTGCTTATTGGTGACGGTCAGCTTTTTGCCGTCGGCGGTGGCGGCCAGGCGGGCCGTCAACTCGCCCTTCTCGCCCTGCGGGTTCAGCAGCGCGTCGATGTTCCAGTATTCGTCGGGCTTGAAGTTTTCAATTTCCAGCTCACGGTCCCGGATCAGCCGCACGGCCACGCTCTGCACGCGGCCCGCGGACAGGCCGCGGCGGATTTTCTTCCACAGGAACGGGCTCAATTTGTAGCCGACCAGACGGTCCAGCTCACGCCGGGCCTGCTGGGCGTTGAACAGGTCGATATTGATGGCGCGCGGGTGGGCCATGCCCTCCTTGACGCCCTTCTTCGTGATCTCGTCAAAGGTCACGCGGTTGGGTGCGCTGGGGTCCAGCCCCAGAATGTTCGCCAGATGCCAGCTGATGGCCTCACCCTCGCGGTCCGGGTCGGTTGCCAGCAGGACGCCGTCGCACTTTTTGGCCTCGGCCTTCAGCTCCTTGACGAGCTTCTGCTTGCCCTTGATGGTGATATATTTCGGTGTATAGCCATTTTCGACATCAATGCCCAGCGTGCTGGCGGGCAGGTCGCGCACATGGCCCATACTGGCCGTGACCTTGTAGCCGCGGCCCAGATACTTGCCAATGGTCTTGGCCTTGGCAGGGGATTCCACGATGACTAATTTTGGCATAAGTTACCTCAATGTTTAAATTTAGATGACACGCATACTTCCGAGTGTTGCCTGTAGAGGCGAACATTGTTCGCCCGCCAGCTTATCGCCGCCGCAAACGCCCCGGGTCGTCGAGGACGCCGACCCCTACAGCCGTAGGGGCGGATTCCATATCCGCCCGGGCACCTTGCCACTGCCTTCATCTATTATACTGCAATATATCTTCTCCCCGGCTGCGCCTCCGCTCCGCCCATCAGCTCCAGCTCGGTGCACGCCGCCAGCACCCGTCCGGCGGGCAGGCTTGCGGCGGCGCACAGGGCGTCGATGCTTTGGGGCGTGGGCTTTAACACGGCGTAGACGGCCTGCGCATCGGCGCTGACCGTGGCCGGGTCAAACCGCTGCTGTGCCGGGGCGGCGGTCTCCGCGCCAATACCCAGTATATCCAGCGCGTCCGCGGCTTTGCAGAGCGGCTCGGCGCGGTGGGTGCGCAGCAGCTCGTTTGTGCCCTCGCTCAAAGCGCTGTAGATGCTGCCCGGCACGGCCAGCACGGGGCGGCCCAGCCGCTCGGCGTGGCCGACGGTGTTCAGCGTGCCGCTGCGGGTGCGGGCCTCGGCGACGCAGAGCGCCTCGCTCTGCGCGGCAATGAGCCGGTTGCGGGCCAGAAAAGTGCCCGTCGTGCGCCCGCTGTAGCCGGGCGGATACTCGCTGCAGACCGCGCCGCCGCCCTTCTCAATGGCGGTGCGCAGCTTCGCGTTGGAGGCCGGGTAGGTCTTGTCGATGGCCGTGCCCAGAAAGGCAATCGTCGGCACATCAGCCTGCACGGCGGCGCGGTGTGCCTCGCTGTCCAGTCCGTCGGCCAGGCCGCTGACGAGCACAACGCCCGCCCGCGCCATCGCCAGTGACAGGTCAAACGCAGCCTGCCGCCCGTAGGTGCTGGGCCGCCGCGTGCCCACCATGCCCGCGTACCGCCGCCCGTTCAGGCAGGCGATGTCGCCGGTCACGTAGAGCGCAAGCGGCAGGTCGGGCAGGTCCCGCAAACGGTCCGGGTATACGCCCTCGTCGGGCGTCAGCACGTCGATGCCCGACAGCAGGCAGTGGTCGAGCCGTTCCTCATAATCAAAGGGCGTCGTGTCCCGCAGCTGTGCCAGCGCGTGGGGCGTCAGGCAGGCGGGCGGGGCCTCGGTCCCGGCACGCAGGGCGTCGTACAGCTCCACCGGGTCGGGGTAGAGCGTCAGCAGCTCCTGCGCATATTGACAGCCCGAGCCGACGGCATCCGCCAGCCAGAGCCAGGCAAGTGTTTTGTCCATGGGCAGCTCCTTGGCTCCCTCTGCGAGGGAGCTGTCGCCCGCAGGCGACTGAGGGAGAGAACTTCATCTCAACCCGAAATTTTCCGGCAATGGCAAGGTTCTCTCCCCTCACCCGCTCCGCGGGAGCCTTCTCCCGGAGGGGGCCGGGAATGCGTTACACGCCCCTGAAATGCCACAGCAGCACGCTGCCCGCCACTGCCGCGTTCAAACTCTCGACGCGGTCTGTCATCGGGATGCGGACGGCCATGTCGCAGGCCTCGACGGTCCTGTCCGTCAGGCCCTGCCCCTCGCTGCCGATGACGACGCACAGCCCGCCCGGGAAATCGTTCCCGGCCTCGTCCAGCGGACGCGAACGGTAGAGTGCCGTCGCCAGCGTCGTCACGCCGCGGGCACGCAGGGCAGCCAGCGCGGCGGGCAGATCGTCGCTGTGCAGCGTCGGCAGCCGCCCCGCCGCGCCCATCGAGGACCGCAGCGTCTTGGGCGACAGCGGCGACGCGCAGCCCGGCCCCAGCACGACGGCATCAAAGCCGAACGCGGCAGCGCTGCGCAGCAGCGTACCCACGTTGCCGGGGTCCTGCACGCCCTCCAGCATCAAAATGCGGCGGGCCGTGTCCAGCGTGTCCGCGGGCGGCACGGGCGTTTCAAACAGGGCAAACACGCCCTGATTGGATTTGGTGCCGCTTAATTTTTCGGCCACATGGGGCGCGATCTCAGCGGGGTCGAATTGGGCCAGCTCGGGCGTTTTGGCCAGCGCCGCCGCCGTGGCGTACATCGCACGCGGCGTGCAGCTTTTGGCCAGCTCCAGGCAGAGCTTCGGTCCCTCGGCAAAGAAAAGCCCGTCGGCGGCGCGCTGCTTTTCTGAGTCGCGCACCGCGCAGGCGTATTTGATCTTAGCGTTTTCGCGGCTTGTGATCGTTTCCATTGTAGCGCCCCTTTTGGATAAAATCAACTGATTTGTATGAATAAAGGGAAACGGCAGTCTGCCGGAAGGCCGTCCCTCATCCGTCGGCGGTCGGGGCCGCCGACACCTTCCCCCGAAGGGGAAGGCTCCACAGCATCAAGCCTTCTCCCCTTGGGGGAGAAGGTGGCCCGCAGGCCGGATGCGGGGAGAGCTTTCCTTGGTTGCCCGCTTTTTTGCCATTTCCCCCTTTAAACACAAAAGGACTCGCGCGTGTGCGCGAGTCTTTTATGCAAGCTATTACAGAGCCTTCTTGGCGGTCTCGACCAGAGCGTTGAAGCTGGCGGGATCGTGGATGGCCATCTCAGACAGCATCTTGCGGTTCAGCTCGACGCCGGCCTTCTTCAGGCCGTTCATGAAGGTGGAGTAGTTCATACCCTGAGCACGAACAGCGTTGTTGATGCGGGTGATCCACAGGTTGCGGAACTGGCGCTTCTTCTGCTTACGGCCGACGAAAGCGTAGTTGCCGCTCTTCATAACGGCCTGCTTGGCCATGCGGAAGTGCTTGGACTTAGCACCGTAGTAACCCTTTGCGAGCTTGAGAGTCTTAGCACGACGCTTGTGCGTCATGGTAGCGCCTTTAATACGAGCCATGTTTTATATCTCCTTTGTCTGTAACTGGTAGTAACTGACCTTTAAATGTCTTAGTGATTAGCCACCGTAGGGCATCATTTTCTTAACGGCAGCCTCGTTGGTCTTGTCGACGTACTTGGGCATACGCAGGCCGCGGGTGAGCTTGGTGGTCTTTTTGGTCAGGATATGACGGCGCTTGGACGCATTGCGCTTGATCTTGCCGGAAGCAGTCATCTTGAAGCGCTTCTTGGCGCCGGAAAGGGTCTTGAGCTTCATTTTAGCCATTGTTGTTTCCTCCTAGAGAGTTTACTTTCTTACTTGTTGGGAACGGGGGACATGAACATCATCATGCTGCGGCCCTCAAGCTTGGGCTGCTTGTCGATGACGGCCTTGCCCTCCAACGCCTCGGCAAAACGCTTGTGGACATCCAGACCCAGGCTGGTATGTGCCATCTCACGGCCGCGGAACCGGATGCTCACCTTGAGCTTGTGACCCTGCTGCAGGAACTTGGCAGCCTGGTTCACCTTGGTGTTGAAGTCGTTGGTGTCGATGTTCAGGGAAAGGCGGATCTCCTTGAGTTCAACCACTTTCTGGTTCTTCTTGGCTTCCTTTTCCTTTTTCTGCATCTCGAACCGGTATTTACCGTAATCAAGAATTTTGCACACCGGCGGCTTGGCCTGCGGCGCGACCTTGACGAGGTCAAGGTCCTTGTCGATAGCCATCTTCAGTGCGTCGCGCGGGCTCATAATGCCCATCTGCGCGCCATCTGCCCCGATCAGGCGGATTTCTTTGTCGCGGATCTGCTCATTGATCTCCAGTTCGTTGGATTTGCTGTTGCTGGCGATTGTAACACACCTCCCACAAGTGTATGATAATGACAAAAGCGGCTGCCATTGAAAGCAGCCGCCGAACATACGAAGTTGCGCACCTGTTGTGCGTAATCATGGTATGACCCGGGGCTTTTGCAAACCCTCAAGGTGAGCCGACGGCCTACTGCCGGTTGCTGCTTTTTTT
>QWCE01004295.1_pt1 | contig 24302 bp, 27 predicted proteins | sample 1972531 | NCBI WGS metagenome assembly QWCE01 (sample SAMN09866716, study PRJNA288562) | Human gut metagenome isolate term4_stool, whole genome shotgun sequencing... | reverse complement strand
TGTGTATTACATACCATTTTGAAGCTTCATTGTTGTTAAGCTCTTGTGTATCCAACTATAACACTCCAATCAATAAATAAAACCAAATAAAAACATTATAATTTTATCATATGCTAATAGTAATAGTGATGACAATATAACTGCTACAATTACTATTATAGAATATTTGATTACAGTATCCTTAGTAGGCCATACAACTTTTTTGAATTCAGATTTCACACCTCTAAAATATCTACCTAGACCACCTTTTTTTTCTTCAGTCTTAGGTGTAGCTTTAGTAGCCATAAATCCTCCTTACTTAGTTTCTTTGTGAGTTGTATGTTCTTTACAGAATTTACAATACTTCTTAAGTTCCAATCTTTCAGTAGTATTTTTCTTGTTCTTATATGTCACATAATTTCTGTTTTTACATTGTGTGCACTCAAGTACTACTCTATCTGCCATAAAAACACCTCCAGTGCTAAAAAAAAGAGCCGCCTTTGGCTCCTTCTAATTTACTAAGTAATACTATCACATAAGTCCCTACTTGTAAAGCAATTTGTGATAATTTTCTCTATTTTTTGTGCAATTTATCCCATTAAAAATTTTCTAAAAAAACTATGTTTTCTCATGCTCAAAAGATTAAAATTTCAAATATATTTTTGTAGGAAAATAAAAAATCTAAAAAACAGTACCATATTAAGTGGAAAAGTTTTTATAAGTTCAGGTAAATATTTAATCTCTTGCAATACCTTTTTTAGAAGTTCTTTTTCTTTTTGTCTAAAAGAATAAATATAATTACCTTTTAGTAGCAATTGTACAAGCATTAAAACAACTCCTAATAATAAACTTATAAATCCAGTAGTGTTATTTAATCCGTCTAGTTCTACATTGGTTGCCATAAAAACATTCTGTAAAAATACTACAATTCTTAATGATAATGTTGAGTTCAAAAAATAGTGAATTATGACTGTATATGCAATGTTTTCTGTCATTATATAAACAATTCCTAATACTATTCCAAATAAAAAACCTGATTTATATTTTCCATAATGAAAGAATCCAAAAACTATTGCCATAAATAGTATTCCATAGTCACTTGAAACATTCATTAACTTTCTTTGGACTAAATACCTAAAAATATATTCTTCAAATAAGACAAATAATATCATAGTAATGCTTACATATAAATCAATAAAGTCACTTGTCTCAATACCCGTTTCTCGTAAAACATATAAATTTGTTGTCAAAATTATAATTCCTTGATAAATAAAAACATATTTTAAAAATAAAATTAACTCTTTTACTTTTATTTCTTTTATTCCCTTGATTAAATCTCTAAAAAAATCCATAATATGAATACCAAAGAAACAACTAAATCCAATAAAAATTGAAACAGGATTTAAAAGAGACCTAAATACAAAAAAAGAGTCGGAAACTCCTTTAAATTTAATTGATGCTAAAAAAATATAAATAATAAAAGAAAATATTGTTGCATATCCAATTTTTTCTAAAATTTTTTTCCTATCTAAATCCATTTTAGAACTCCTTTTAAGAAATCACCTTATATATTTCAATGATTTTTTCTTTGTAAAATCCTATCTTTCTTTTATAAAAAACTCTTATAAAAAGTAACAAAAATAAAATTATAAATATGTTTATTATTGCCGTTATATCATCATTATATTTCATAATAAATTTTATATCTGGAGTATCCTTGAGAATAAAATTATAATATAATGCCGATGACATAGCTAATAAATTATTAAGTCCATGAGTGTAAATTGAATATCTTAATTTACCAGTTGCAACATAAAGCAACCCAGTTATAAAACCTATAAAAAATGAATATATTAAGGCACTAATAGTTCTAAAATGAAATAGTCCAAAAGAAAATGCTGACAATAAAATTGCATATTTGTTTTCAAGACCTTTAGACTTTAAAAAATTTATTCCCAGTTTTCTAAAATACAATTCTTCCCCAATTGGCACTAAAACTATAGATGTAATAATAATTTCTAATTGACTAATTTTATTAAGATCATTTACTTGTAGATTTTGGCTAAAATTCTTCAGATATTTTTCAAAATAAATAAAATTAAATTTCTTTTCAATATTGTAAATTAAAAGAAAGAGTATTGTTGCTAAGAGAATTCCTACGAGAACAAATACATAAATATCAATTGTTTTAATTTTCAAATTTTCAAAATCAAATTCTTTACTTTTTATCTGATATCTTGAAAATATATATGTAACAATAATAAATAAAATTGATGCCAATAAATTTATATGGATATTATTACCTACCCTTTTAAAAATTAAGAAAAATATATTAAAGACTATAGTAAAAATTAACCAATTTGCGAGACAATAAGCACTACAAAAAATAATATTTTTAAATATTTTCTTCATATTTCGATTACACATCCTTTGTGTAAAAATAATATCATTTTAACTAAATGTTCGATAGTTTATATAAATCATTTATTTGCTTCGTTCTCTATTAACTTATCGGCTAACTTAAATAATACAAAATAAATAACAAACCATATTATTGCTTCATAAATTATATTTAATTCTACAAAGTTTCTTATAAGTACTACTATTATCCAAGTTATTAAAGCAATTTTTAAACTCTTGTTCTTCATATTATTCACTAACCTCTTTTGATTATAAAATAACTTTATTATAGTATAACACAACTATCCTATAAAATTGTCTGATTACTAATAATAGCTATAAAATTACAATTCCTAAAATTGTCAAAAATATTATTGTCATTTATATCTTTGTGATTTTATTTGCCTTTCTCTTCTTCAAAATTTTTTAAGATTTCACTTATTTCAGATGAGTCCATAAAGTCAAAAATTCTCCAATGATTTGGCAACAAATAATTATAATCTTGTCTTGAAAATCTTTTATCTATTAATAAAATTTTCCCCCTGTCATCTTCTGTTCTTATAACTCTTCCAGCAGACTGAATCACCTTTATCATGCCAGGATAAATATAGGCGTACTCATATCCCATGGAATATTTCTTTTGAAAGTGTGATTTTAAAATATTTCTCTCATAGGATAGGCCGGGTAGACCCACGCTTATTATAGCCACACCTCTTAGCCTTTCTCCAATTAAATCTATTCCTTCAGAGAAAACTCCTCCCATGACAGCAAAGGCCCTTGTAGAAGATGAAAATGTAAAATTATTTAAAAATTCTTCTCTTTCAAATTCTGTCATTTCTCTTTCTTGTTTAATTACATCTCCATCAATCTCTACATATCTTTCATAAACTGCTTCCATGTAAGAATATGAGGGAAAGAAAAAAATGTAATTCCCGTCATCATCTGAAAAATTCTTTAAATTTTCTATTATTTCTTCGATGGAATCTTCTCTATCTCTATAGAGAGTGGAAACTTTATTATTTCGCAAAACTAAAAGATTTTCTGGGTCAAAGGGAGAATCTATTTTATAATAAGAAGTTTCTTCATCTGCTCCCAAAAGTTTTCCATAGTATTTTATGGGATTTAATGTCGCAGAAAAGAAAACAGAAGATCTAGGTGTCCTCAAAATATTTTCAAAAATGGGTGCAATATCAAGGGATTTTATTTTTATTATATTTTCTTCTTTTATGGAAACAAAATCCTTGTTGTAATATTCCAAAATTTTTATGTACTTAAAAAGAGAGAAATAAATATCAAGGGCACTGTCATAGGACTCTTCTTCCTTATCCTTAGTCAAAAAGTCATTCATAGAAAAAACTGTCTTTTCAATTTCTCCATTAAAAGCAAGAAAAGAATCGTAAGAATAGAAAACTTTTCTATTATCAAGTTTGTAAAATTCATCTATGGCATTTGACAAGTGTCTTCTCGCAGCCTTTCTCTTTTTGGGGACTAATTTTCTCAATTTTTCAAGCTCATCAAGAGAAATTTCTGCAGAGTACATTTCTCTACCTCTTTCCAAAAGATTGTGGCTCTCATCCACCAAAAGGCTGAATCTTAACATAGAATTTTCGAAAAATCTTTTTAGATAAACTGTTGGATCAAATATATAATTGTAATCACAAACTATAAAATCAGAAAAATCCAAGAGGTCAAGTTGATATTCAAAGGGACAAACCATGTGAAGCCTTGCAAATTTTTCAATATTCTCCCTCGTGAAATTATCACAGGCATCAAATATATCAATTATGGCATCATTAACTCTGTCAAAGTGTCCCTTGGCATAAGGGCAATCTTTGGGATTGCAAGCTACTTTGTCATTTAAACAAATTTTGTCCTTTGCTGTGACAATTGTGACCTTTAATCTCAATTTTTTATTCAATAATTTTTCTAAGGCATCTTTTGCTGCGTTTTTACCCGTTGACCTAGCCACTAAATAAAAAGCCTTGTCGATTTTGTCTTCACCCATTGCCTTTATTGCTGGGAAAATTGTAGAAATTGATTTTCCAATACCTGTCGGAGCTTCTACAAATAATTTGTTTTCATCATCAATTGTATTATAGACTGCAACTGAAAGCTCTCTCTGTCCCTTTCTAAAAGACTTAAAGGGGAATTTTAATTTTTTTATAGACTCATTCCTTGTGTCCTTCCACTCTACAATTCTCTTGGAAAACTCAAGATATTCTACAAGAGTTCCCATGAAAAAATCTCTAAGTTCACCAAAATTAAAAGTCTTTTTAATATTTAGAGTTTCTTCTGTCTCTAGTTGAAAATATGTCAACATTACATTAATTTCATCAAGTTCATGATCTTTGGCATAAATATAGGCATAGCACTTTGCCTGTGCCCAGTGCATTATATTTTCTTCCTTCTTTAAGTCCTCAAGTTCTCTTGTAGTTGACTTAATTTCATCAACTGTAACTTCATCACTCACTTCGATTCCATCAGCTCTACCTTCAACAGTAAAATTTATGCCCTCAATTTCTTCATGAGTTCTCAAAAAAACTTCTGTCAAAAAATCCTTTGAGTATTCTCTTTGGACCTTTTGATGAGCCTTTATTCCCTCTACTGCCCTCTTATTGGAAAAAAATCTCCTGTCTATGTCACCAGATCTTTTGACAAATTCTATTAAATTTCTTACGGAGATCTTTACTTCTTTCACAATAAATCCTTTCTACTTTGACTTTTTTAACTAAGCTAAATAAAAATTATTCCAAGTCTAAAAAATCAAGTTGTCTTAAAGCTTCAAATAAAATTATATTTGCAGAATTTGACAAATTTAAACTTCTTCCATAATCCTTTAACATGGGAATTCTTATTGCCATATCGTAATTTGAGAAAATCAAATCTTCTGGTAGACCACGAGTTTCTGGACCAAAAACTATGAAATCTTCATCCTTAAACTTAACATCTGTGTATTTTTTCTTTGCCTTAGTGCTGGCAAGATAAAAATTTCCATCTGGATATTTTTCTAAAAGTTCATCATAGGAATCATAATAATTTATGTCCACAAGATGCCAATAATCTAGCCCTGCTCTTTTTAAATGTTTGTCATCAACTTCAAAACCAAGAGGCTTTATAAGATGAAGTCTTGTCTTTGTAAGTCCACAAGTTCTTGCAATAGCACCTGTGTTAAAGGGAATTTCTGGTTCGTAAAATACTATATTTAACATTTTTTATCTCCTTCCAAAATCTCTATGGCACACTTAATTCCATCAAGGGCAGATGAAACTATTCCACCAGAGTATCCTGCTCCTTCTCCAATAGGATATAGATTTTCTAATTTTTTACTTCTATAATTATCTCTCACAATTCTAATTGGAGAAGATGTTCTTGTTTCCACGCCAGTTAAAATTGCATCATCGCCTGCAAAACCGTGGATTCTTTTGTCCATAATTTTTAGGGCATTTTTTATGGCATGATTAATTGAATCAGGGTATATTTTGTTTAAGTCAGCGAAAACATATCCTGGTTTAAAAGTTGGCACAACTTCACCTAATTCTTCTGTTACTTTTCCATCTAAATAGTCCTTAACTCTTTGAACTGGTGCCTTGCCATCTCCCATTTCATAAGCTTTTTTCTCAATTTTATTTTGAAAATCCATGCCAGCCAAATTTCCCTTGCCATAAATTTTCTCATCAACACTTGCAACAACAGCAGAATTAGAATTTTTTCCATCCCTATCGTGGTAAGACATGCCATTTACACAAAGCTGATTATTTATAGAAGATGAATTTACAACATAGCCACCTGGACACATACAAAAAGTATAAACTGAATGTTCTTCCTCCTTATCTGTCACATTTAATTGGTAGCTCGCTGCTGGTAGCTTTTCTGAGATTAATCCATATTGTGCTAGTTCAATATTTTTTCTTAAATGTTCAATCCTAAAGCCAAGGGCAAAAGCTTTTGATTCAATTAAACCGTATTTGTCGAGAACAATAAAAGTGTCCCTTGCAGAATTTCCAAGAGCCAATATATAGGCATCTGCCTTGTACTCACCTTTATTAGTTATAAGTTTATTAATTTTTCCATCACTAATATCAAAATCTAAGAATTTTTCTTCAAATTTATATTTTCCACCATAATTTTCGATTTCAGTTCTCATATTTTTTATGACATCACGCAAAATATCAGTACCAATGTGTGGTTTTTGCTCATAAAGAATTTCTTCTGGTGCACCATGTTCCACAAAAATATCAAAAATTTGGCTCACTCTATTGTCCTTTGAGCGAGAAGTTAATTTCCCATCAGAAAAAGTTCCTGCTCCCCCTTCGCCAAATTGAACATTGGATTCTTCATTTAAAATTCCTTTTTCGTGAAGCATATCAATATCTTTTACTCTCTCATCCACTGCTTTGCCTCTCTCAATAAGAGTGACATTGACCTTATTTTTAGCTAATAAATAGGCAGCAAAAAGTCCTGCAGGTCCAGTTCCAACTATAACTGCACTTTTAACTTCATTTTTATTCTCTACTTGAAGTTTTTCTTCCTTAAAGTCAGCAAGATTATTTTTTAACCTTTTTTGAACCTTTTGGTCTATTTCTTTTATGTCCAAATCAATTAAGACTTGATAAACAAAATTTAGTCCCTTTCTGGCATCAAGAGATTTTTTATAAATCTTATAGGAAAAATCTTTTTTATTTATTTCTTTTTCAATTTTTTCCCTCAAGAATTCTTGGTCCTTGTCATAGGGAATTTTTATATTTCTTAAAATTATCATTTTTTCACCAAAGACATTATAACACGAAAAATTCCTATTTTATCAAATTGTCTTCAATGCTATAATAAAGGCGGAGGTAATTATGAAAAAAGATTTATCCTACATAAAAGTAATAATCATTGCAGTTTTACTTGCACTCTTTATAAGAACTTTTCTTTTTAATATAGTTAGAGTTCAGCAAACTTCAATGTATCCAACGGTAAAACCCAACGACATAATTTTATCTAGTTCATTTTATAGATTTAAAAGGGATTTTAAGAGAGGAGATATTGTTGTATTTAAAGCTCCTTCTGAAAATAAGATGTACATAAAAAGAATTGTTGGACTTCCTGGTGAAAAAGTTGAAATTTATGATGGTACTATTTATATAAATGGAGAAATTCTAGAAGAAGAATATTTTGAAGAAAAACCCTACACCCTATCTCCTACTTCATCTTTTGAAGTAAAAGAGGATGAAGTATTTGTACTTGGCGATAACAGAAATCCTGGAGGATCTGTGGACTCAAGATATTTTGGACCCATTAAGTTTAAAAGTATTAGGTCCCATCCCTTTTATAGAATTTTTCCTTTAAATTCAAAAAAATTTATTAATCAAATAGATTGAAAAAGAGACCTCAAAGGGTCTCTTCTTTTGTCTTTGGCAAAATAATTTCAATTATACTTCCAATTTTTTCATTATCATCAGATATATTATCTCTTACTCTTATTTCCCCTTTTAACTTTTCCATAATATTTTTCACGAGATTTAGACCGATTCCATATCCACCAGTCTTTCTACTCCTAGATCCATCAACTCTATAGAACAAATCAAAGATTTTTTCCTTATCCTCATCATTTATTCCAATTCCTGTGTCACTTATCTTAATGAAATAATTCTTATCATCTTGGCAAAAATCAAAAACAAGACTTCCACCATCTTTATTGTAATTTATTCCATTTTTTCCAAGATTATAAAGTACTCTTTCAAGCAAGATGTCACTTGAATAAATAATATTATTGTCTACTCTGGAAATAATTTTTACATTTTTTTCTTCTGCCATATCTTCTAGGTCAATAACAATCTCATCCACTAAATCTTTTATATCAAATTCCCTCAAAACTGCATTCTCTCTTCTATTTAAAAATAAAAGAGATTCAATTATTTTTGCAATCCTGTCGATATTTTCTTCAAAATTATCCAAGAGTTCATGAAGCTCAGCATCATCCACCTTGTTTTTCATAAGATAAATTTCAAGAGATGATTTCATAAGGGCAACTGGTGTATTTAGCTCATGAGCTATAGATGAGGAAAGAGATTTTTCCCTTTCATAACTAGAATAGATCTTATCGAGAGATTTCTCAAAAGCAAGTGACAAGTCCTCAATCTCCTGAGATTCTCCTTCCATATAAATTGACTCTTTAGCCTTGATGTTATCTATATCTACTTCAAGAACTTTCTTTTTCAAATCAGCTAAGGGTCCAAGTAATTTAGTCAGCAAAAAATAATAAGCAAGAGAGCCCAAAAAAATTGTAAGACCAATAACTATTAAGGAAAAGTTTTTTATTTCTCTTGTGGATTTTAATTTTGAATCTTCAAGTACAATAAAATAATCTTCCTCAGCAGTTTTTTTATTCTCTTCAACAATAATTTGCTCGCCAATATCAAGAATTCTTTTCTCCTGGTACTTTCCAATAATATAGTTTGATGTGGCAGTCATTATTATAAAAATTAAAATAATTGAAAAAATAAGTTTAAAGACAAGTGTCTTTCTCAAATTTTTAATTTTTTTCATCCAAGTCATCAATAATGTAGCCTTTCCCAATTTCGTTTCTTATAATATTTTTTCCCAACTTATTCTTCAACTTTTTTCTTAGGGCAGACATGTGAACTCTAACCACATTAGAAAACAAGTCGACTTCGTCATTCCAGACGTGCTCCATCAATTCTTCTGCAGTCACATATCTCCCCAAATTAAAAAATAAATATTCCAAAATTCCAGCTTCTTTTGCAGTTAACTTTAAAGGCTCTCCTGCAATGTAAAAAGATCTTTTCACCGTGTCAAACTCCACTCCATTTGACCTAATTATAGAATCTCTTATAGAAGTTTTTCTCCTAAGAAGAGACCTAATTCTCGCCTTGAGCTCGTCAAAGTGAAAGGGCTTTACAATATAATCATTTGCACCAAGATCGAGTCCACGAACTCTGTCGTCAATATCTGAAAGGGCAGTTAGCATTATAATATTAACTTCACTGTCTCTTCCTCTAATTTCCTTTAAAATTTCAAACCCATTTTTCCCTGGAAGATTTATGTCTAGAATAATTAAATCATAATCATTACTAAATGCCATAAAAGAAGCTTCATCTCCATCTGAAGATGTGTCAACTAAATAACCTGAATGAACAAGACCTTCCTTTATTGACTGAAGAAGTTTTTCTTCATCTTCTACAACTAAAATTTTCATTTTTCTCTAATCCACTTTTCATGATAAACTTTATAATTTGGATCAGAGATTTCAGTTTTATCAACTAATTTAAAATCATCAAATGCTGGGATAAAGGTGTCTGCTCCTTCTACTACAGTGTCAACTCTTGTCACAATAAGTTCATCTATTCTGTCCCATAGAAGTTTTACAATTTCAGCTCCACCAATTACAAAAACTTCTTTATCTGGATATTTTTCCATAATATCTTCTAGCTTTTCTATTGAATCAACATAGAAAAGATCCTTTTTGTCTTCCCTATCAGAGCGAGTAAATACCACAGAAATTCTATTTGGAAGTTGTTTCCCAATTCCGTCAAAGGTATGTCTACCCATTACAATAATATTATTTGTTGTATAATCTCTAAACATGTGAAGATCATTTTCCACAAACAAAATTTGTTCCTGCTATACTAATGTTGTTATGGCGACATAGCCAAGTGGTAAGGCACGGGTCTGCAACACCCTTATCACCGGTTCAAATCCGGTTGTCGCCTCCATAATTATAGAAATCTACTGAACTTTTCAGTAGATTTTTTTTGCTTTTATTAAAAATTTTAACTTTAATAATAAATTTATAATCAAAATTTCATTTCAATAAAAAAGACAGTCCTAAGACTGCCTCAAAATTATTAATTTGCTTCACCATTTAAAGTTCTATAGCTTATCCAACCATTTCCAACATTGCACCAAGTTCTTCCATTTGCTCTTCTTGTGTCATATACATAAACTGCATCGCCCTTGTATAAAACAAAAGAAACACCATAAGAAAATCCAGGTCCACTTCTTACATTTGCCTTACTTGAAGTTACATATTGATAAGTTCCTATTAAATTAGATGCCTCAGAATTTTTTAATCTTGCAATTTGTGCTTCCAATTCATCTGCTCGTGCTTTTTGCTTTGTTGCTTCACTTTCTTCTGCTGCTTTTTTGTCATTGTTTGTCTTTTCTGCATTTATATCTTCAATCATTTTCTTAAATTCAGCATTGTCTGGATCAACAGAAATATAGTTATTCAATCTATTAATTGCACTTTCATAATTTTTGCTAGATCTAAGTTGTGAAATTTCAGATTTAATTCCAGCATAATTTTTTTGAGTTAGAGCATTTACCTTTTCATTTAACTCATCATCTTCTTCATCAATTTTAATTTCTTTTAACTTGGCAAGGGAACTTTCAAAATTCTTTGCTTCATAACTTTGATTTGCCTTATTAAAAAGATCTTTATTTTCAATGGCATTGTCAATTTTGTTAATTTCATCTAAGTACTTTTGATCAGAAGATTTTTCATAAAGTTGGCTGTATTTTTCCCTAGCCTCTTTATAGTTTTTGGCTTCTAAATTTGCCTTTGCAGAATTTTCCAACTTGCTATACTTGTACTTGCTAAATCCAAAATTAAATATCAAAGAAAAAGCTATTAATCCAACAATTACTAGACCAAATACAAGCCCCTTTTGTTTCAAGCCCATAGAATCATCCTTAAAAGAATTGTTATTAAGAATATTTTCATCATCTTCCCTATAATAATCCTGATCCTTATGGATTTTTTGAGTTTTAGAAAAATCTTCATCTTCTCTCAAACTATGTCCACAGTTCATACAAAATAAAGATTCGTCAGAATTTTCTTGTCCACAATTTTTACATCTCATCTAAAAGCCTCCTAACTATTTTTATTAGATATATCTTGCCTTAAAATCTTGAGTTTATGAATTATCTCCTCATCAAGAGCAGTTACTTTTTCTTCTTTTAATTTTTTTGCCACATGATTGACTTTATTTTTTGAATTATTTACTTCTGCTTCAAGTTCTCTTGCGGAAATTCTTGTACCTCCACGAGATAAAATTATTTGTTGCTCCACATTATCAGAAGTTGCAACCCGAACATTGGTGAGCTTTCCAATATTATCTAATTGCCTTTCAATATAGTGGTCTGCAGTTTCAAATTCCTTAGTAAAAATAATGTCTATCCCATCTCTCTTGTAGGTCTTGCCTCCAGATTTTTTTACCAAGTAGGCATCAAAGACTAGGATTACATGCTCCTTTGTTGTGTGAGAAAATTCTATCATTATATCTATTAATTCATTTCTCGCATCTTCAAGAGATATATTTTTTAAATCTATTAAATTTTGCCAGGAATTTATAATATTATATCCATCAACAAAGAGATAATTTGTATCTCTTCTATATCTACTTATCCGCCTTCTCATTATCCTTCTCTATCTAATAATTTTTATCTTTTCATCTCATACATTACAATGGCTGCTGCAACTGAGGCATTTAAAGAATCAAAATCAGAAAAATTTGGAATCGTTATGATCTTATCAGAGTTTTTCAAAACATTTTTTGAAACTCCCTTACCTTCATTGCCTATAACTATGGCTGTCTTCCCAGAGAAATCACACTGTCTTATGTCTTCACCTTCTAGATCAGTTGCATAAATCCAAAATCCTGCTTCCTTTAATTTGTCCATTGATTGTGAAATATTTGAAACCTTAGCTACATCAATATCATAAATTGCACCAGCAGAAGACTTCACAACAGTGTCATTTACAGTTGCAGCCCTTCTATTTGGAAAAATTATTGCATCAACTCCAAAAAAATTAGAACTTCTTGCAATTGCTCCAAAATTGTGAGGATCTTCTATTTTATCTAGGATAAATATTTTTGCATCATCTTTATCCTTTAACTTTTTGATTAAATCTTCAAGTTCTATATATTCAAAATCACTAACTAGGGCAACTACTGCTTGATGGTTTTTTGTGCCAGCAAGTTCTTCCAATTTTTCATTATCACTAGTAACTGCAGGGATTTTTGCATCTCTTGCCATTCCAAGAATCTTTTTGATGGATCCACTGGCATTTTTCCCCACATAAATTTTTTCTACTTCTTCATTTTTTATGGCCTCCATAACGGGGCCTCTTCCATAAATATATTTCATTATAAATTCTTAAACTTCTCTCTAATTTCTTTTGCCTTGCCACAAGTCATTTTGCCTTCAGGACATGGACCTGTCACGCAAGCTGGACCTTGATCTTTAAATAAAAGTGGGGCAACTTCCTTAACTTGTCTTAGCATTTCAGTTGCGAGTTCTCTTATTTCCCATTGGGCTCTTTCACAACATCTAACAGTGAAGAAATGTCTTAGAGTTCTGACATTCATTGTCACAACAATTTTCGTTTCACAAGCATTTGGAAATACATATCTCGCATCTTCAATTGACATTTTTTCCACTGCTTTCTTTGCCTTTTCTTCATCCATTCCTTCTCCGATTAAAGGTCTTGCATTTTCTTCTACTAAAATATCAACTAATTTGTCATAATCTTCTTGATCTCTTTTCATAGCTTCTATGAATATTTTTTTAGCTTCTTCATTTTTCTCAATTTGAGGTGGAATAATGTACTCAAAAGAATCTAACTTTACATACCTTTGTGATTGTTGAGAATAAGAAGCAAGTCTATGCCTTACTAATTGATGAGTAAGAGTCCTTGAAACTCCTTCTATGGCAAAGGTAAAGCTAACATGTTCAAGAGGTGAAAGATGAGAAAAAGACATCAGTCTATTTAAAAACTTTTCAGTAGATTCTTCTGTCAAATTTTCAGTTATTTCTTCGACACCTACTCTTGAATAACAAAGTTTTGCTGCTGCTGCAATGGTCTTGTCTGGATCCATTGTGTGCGAAATAATCTTTACCTTCATTTAGTCATCTCCTTAAATAAATCCCTAATTCTTTCATATCTCTTTAATAGGTAGAGGTAACCAAAGAGAGCCTCCACTCCAGTGGCAATCCTATAATCAATGGGATCTGCATTTTTGGGTACAGTGTGGGATTTGGCATTTCTACCTCTCTTAAAGATTTTATATTCATCTTCTGTCAATTTATCTTCTATTTTTTCAAAAAGTTCTCTTTGTCCCTTTGCCCTTACATATCTTATGCTCTCTCTGTGAAGCTTGTTGGGATTTTTTCTAACATCTAAAATTTCACTTCTGACTAAAATTTCAAAAGCAGCATCACCAATATAAGCTAGGGCCAAAGGGTTAAATTCTCTTACTTCAGCTTCACTATAATCTTTAATTTCTAAAAAATTTAAATTCTCTTCCAAGTTGTTCCACTTCTCGTATCTTCAATTTCAATTCCCATGTTCTTTAACTCATCACGAATTTCATCTGCTCTGGCAAAATCTTTATTCTTTCTAGCTTCATTTCTTTCCTTGATAAGTTCTTCAATATCGTCTGAAATTTCTTCTCTTTCTTCTTCCATAATTCCAAGAACTTTTGTAAGTTTCTTTAAAAGATCTAGGGCTTTTTCTAGAACTTCCTTAGAATTATTTTCATCAAGATTTAAGTTTATATCCTTTACTAAGTCAAATATAGCTGTAATTGCATCAGCAGTGTTTAAATCATCTTCCATGGCAGATTCAAATTTTTCAACGTGTCTGTCAAAGGACTTAAATAATTTTTCTTCATCTTCTGTAATTTTTTCTATTTCAGTTTTTTCTATTGCATCTTCAAGTTTGTACTTGGCATTGTAAAGTCTTTTGCTAGAATTTTTTGTTTGTTCCATTACTTCTCTTGAGAAGTTAATTGGGGAACGGTATTGAGTTGTCAAAAGGAAAAATCTTAAAACTTCTAGGTCAAATTCTTCAGAAATTTCTCTAACTGTGAAGAAGTTTCCCTTAGATTTTGACATTTTTTCATTGTCCACAGTTATCATTCCATTGTGTAACCAATAATTTGCAAAAGGTACGTCGTTGCAAGTTTCTGATTGAGCAATTTCATTTTCGTGGTGAGGGAATTGTAAATCTTCTCCACCTGTATGAATGTCAATGTTATCGCCAATAAGTGTCTTTGCCATTACTGAACATTCAATGTGCCAACCTGGCCTTCCTTCTCCCCAAGGTGCTTGCCAAAAAGGTTCTCCTTCTTTTTTATTTTTCCAAAGTGCAAAGTCACTTGGATTTTTTTTGTTGTCATTGATGTCAACTCTGTGACCAGAAATTAAATCTTCAATATTTTTCTTTGAAAGTTTTCCATAGTCCTTTGCATGACTTATATCAAAATAAACATCGCCATTAGATACATAAGCAGCACCTTTATCAATAAGAGTTTTTATAAAATCAATAATTTCATTTATGTGTTCTGTTGCTCTAGGATTTAGAGTTTCATAATCATATAAGTGAAGTCCGCCTGCATCTTTTTTAAATTCTTTTATATATCTCTTGGCAATATCAGAAACTTCAACACCTTCATCATTTGCCCTGTTGATCATTTTGTCATCTATGTCTGTAAAGTTAACGACAAATTTAACTTTAATTCCCTTATATTCAAAATACCTTCTCAAAGTGTCAAATACAACAAGAGGTCTTGCATTGCCAACGTGAATAAAATTGTAGACAGTTGGACCACAATTATATATTCCAACTTCTCCTTCTTTAATTGGCACAAAGTCTTCTTTTTTTCTCGTTAGAGTATTGTATAATTTCATAAATCCTCCTATAAAAAAACGCCTCAATAGAGACGATTATTTAAATATACTTCTGAAAAATTTTTCGTAGTAATCAAGTCCTATAAAAGTTTTGTCTTTAATCATTTTTTGAATCTTTTCCACACTTGCAAGATCAACATCCATGACTTCTTCCTCTTGCATTACAATTTCATCAAGAGAAATATTCTTTCTCACTAAAAAAATATAGAATATTGTGTTTTTTTCAGTAATGATTCTCTTTAACTTGAGTTCTTCTTCTCTTATGTCAACTCCAAGTTCTTCTTTGAACTCACGAATCATACCTTCTTTTGGCGTCTCTCTAGAAATAACAGATCCACCAGCAGAACAATACCACATTCCAGCAAAAGATTTTTTCTCAAGAGCTCTCCTTTGGATAATAAACTGTCCGTCGTCCCTTAAAATCCATCCCTCTACTATTAGATGGTAATCGCTACTTTTAAGACGCTCACCTTTTCTAATGACACGTCTTTTCCATTTTCCATTTTTATTATAAACATCCCAATATTCCACGACAAAACTCCTTACAGTTATTTTACACTATTTATAGTGTTTTTTAAAGATTTTAGGGACTTTATTTAAGTAAAATATACTCTTTATTATTTAAGAATAAATCTTTACAAAATAAAAAAAGTGGAAATTTTAATTCCACTTAATCTTAAATGTTTTTTAAAGACTTATAATCAAATCCACTTCTATATTCCACAAGGGACCCTTCTTTTTTGTAGACATAATCTCTTAGAGTTTTCTCTACAAGTCTTATATTAAATTTTTCATCTTTGGACTTATAAATTTCCTTCACATAAATATCTGTATCAGAAAAATTTAATTTTCTCTCAGCTTGTACAATTGCAAGAAGTGAGTTTTGTAAATGTTCTTTGAAAATTATAAATCTTGCCTTTGTAGAAAATTTGGAATTCTCATTGTCTAGGAAGCATTGGAATACAAAGTATTCATCTTCCCAATATCCAAAAACTTCATCCTTTTCTTCACTCATTGTAAAATCATCTAGAGTATCCACTATATCAACAAAAAGTTCTCCTGTTTCATCATAATGAGAAAGTATGTATTTTCTTTCTTTTAATTCTAAATCTTTTGCACAATCTTTTTCGATTACTTTTAAATTCTTCATGCCCTAACAATCCTTTTTGAAAAGATTTCTAAAGTATATCTAGAAGCAAGGTATCCAATAAAATATATTATAATTGTGACTATAATAGTTGGAATAATTCCTGCTTGCACAAATCTTGATTGAGGCACAAATAACTTCACTATGAAGAAAGAAGTCCAAACGCTAAACGCACTTTTTGTTGGTACAGAATAAAATATATTTCTTTCTTTATCATAATTTTTAAAGATTATTAAAGTTAGAATATCACTCAATACTCCACTAATTAATCCTGCCATGGCTCCAAAAACAGAAAACCTAAGCATATAAATCGCATAGCACAAAGAAATTAAAGATACAGTTCCAATTTTTCTAGTTCTTAAAATCGTTGCTGTATATATAAAAGAGAATGCGGGTGCTGTCATGAGCACTCTAGAAGAAGGTATTGGTAAACTCAAGGATATAGTATAAAGAATTTTACCAACAACAATCATCATTGCCAAAGAAAGACCCATCAAAACCCAATCTTTCACTCTAAATTTTTTCATTTAATCACCTAAAACACAATAATTATCGAATTCTAAATAATCTCCAGTATTTGCAAAGGCCCTTGCCCTACATCCACCGCAAATATTATTAAAATTACAAGTTTTACACTTTCCTTTATAATATGAAGGATCCCTAAGCTTTTTAAAAACATCGCTCTCATTCCAAATATTATAAAAAGAATCTTCTTTTACATTTCCCGCTTCTACTTCTGCATAGGGACAAATATTTACCCTACCGTCATATACTAAACTGCAATAACTAGTACCTGCTATACATGATTTTTTAACTCTTGGATCTAAATTTAATTTTTTAGCCAAGACAGTTGATTGCGGTGCACAAGTGGGTTTTATAAATAAGTCTGACTCATACTCCAAAACTTGTTTAATAGCTTCTGTGTATTCTTCTTTTGTTAAGTATACATTTTCTAAGTTTTTTCCCCTTCCAGTCATAACTAAGAATAAAACATGAACTGAGGACGCTCCTAGCTCACTTGCAAAATCCAAAAGACTTTCTATTTCCTTCAAATTGATTTTAGAGATAGTAGTATTTACCTGAAACTTAACATCATTTTTCTTTAAAATCTCTATACCCCTCATGGTTTCATCAAAGGCTCCCTCATATCCTCTAAAGGAATCATGGATATTTTTATCTCTTGAATCTATAGAAATAGCAACCGATTTTATATACATTTTTATGAGTTCTATATTATCTTCATTGATGAGAGTCCCATTAGTTCCAAGGCAGGTATAGAGACCAAGACTAGTAGCAAATTCTGCAAGCTCAAAAATATCTTCTCTCATTAGAGGTTCTCCACCACTTAATTTAAGCATATTAAAACCAGCTTTTTTTATATCTCTAAAAACTTCTTTTGCTTCTTCAGTAGACAACTCATCGGATAAGTCTACATCTTCTTTAGAATTTCTATAGCAGTGCTCACAGTAGAGATTGCATTTTTTTGTAACATTATAAGATACAATTTTCATTTTTCCCATAACCTCCTAAAGAAATTGCCTCATAAAAGAGGCAATTTTAATAGTATTTAATTTATTTCCTTATCAAAGTAGATATGGGTCATTTTCCCAATCAGTTAATGTCCTTGGATCCTTAACATTTGTATCTCTTCCTTCTGGTGGAAGGTCCTTAGCAGATTCTGGTTCTGCAGCTTCTGTTGGATAATTAAGATCTTGATCCCTTGCATTTAATTTTTCCAATTCTTCACGAGATTTAGCTTCATGCATTTCTAAATCAACTGTATCAATATCTATGCCAAGAGCCTTTGCCACGCCCTTTCCATACTCTGGATCGGCTGCATAGCAATTTCTAATGTATCTGTGCTTAATTTGCATAGTTGAGTCGCCTAAATTTCTAGCTGTATTTTCACATAAAACTAATTTTTGTTCATCAGTCATTCTATTAAATAACATTCCAGGTTGTGTGAAGTAGTCATGATCATCAGCCCTATAATCGTATCTCTTAGTTTCTCCACCTTCATCGTGTGGTATTTCTAAGCTTGGATCATCTTGCCATCCACCATAAGAATTTGGTCTATAGTGAAGTTCTGCTCCCTTATTTCCATCAACTCTCATTTGTCCATCTCTGTGGAAATCATGAGGATGTTTTACACCAAGTGGTGAGTTTACAGGAATTTGGTGATGGTTAACTCCAAGTCTATATCTTTGTGCATCTGAGTAGAAGAAAGCTCTAGCTTGAAGAACTCTATCTGGAGAAAGTGCAATTCCTGGAACTATATTTGCAGGAGAAAAACCAGCTTGTTCAACATCTTGGAAGAAATTATCTGGCACCTTATTTAAAACATATTCGCCTACAGGAATAAGTGGATAATCTTTCTTTAACCACATTTTTGTAAGATCAAAAGGATTTGTTGGATGATTTTTGGCTTGTTCTTCAGTCATAACTTGGATATATAATTTCCATTTTGGATAATTTCCATTTTCAATAGCAGTGTACAAATCACGACCTGAAGATTCTCTGTCCTTACCATTTACCATTTCAGCTTCTTGGTCAGTGTAGTTTAAGATACCTTGCTCACTTCTAAAGTGGAATTTAACCCAAACTCTTGTGCCTTCTTCGTTATACATAGAATAAGTGTGAGAACCAAAACCATGCATATATCTAAATGAAGAAGGAATACCTCTATCACTGTTTATAATAGTAGTTTGTAGTAGAGATTCTGGAAGTGATGACCAATAATCAAAGTTTGTATTTGGACTTCTTAGGTGAGTCTTTGGGTCTCTCTTTACAGCGTGGTTTAGATCAATAAATTTCATTGGATCTCTGAAGAAAAATACTGGAGTATTATTTCCAACTACATCCCAGTTTCCATCTTCTGTATAAAATCTAACTGCAAATCCACGAATATCACGTTCTGCATCAGCTGCTCCACGTTCTCCAGCAACTGTTGACATTCTTGAAAAAACTTTGCATTTATTTCCAACTTTGCTAAAAAGTTTTGCCTTAGTGTATTTTGTAATATCATGAGTTACAGTAAATTCACCCCAAGCTCCCCAGCCTTTGGCGTGCATTCTTCTTTCAGGAATAACTTCTCTATTAAAATGAGCGTGTTTTTCAAATAGCCACAAATCTTGGATTGAAAGATGGCCATTCATACCTGCAGTCATGGAATCTTCGTCATTATCAACTACTTGTCCACCTGCACGTCTAAGTGTAGGATCATCATTTACATTTTGATTCCTACTAGACAATGGGTCTCCAGCTTTATTCTTAGCAGTTGGGTCCATCTTTTTCTTATCGTCTGCCATTGTTTACCTCCTTAACAATTTTATGGTAACTTACTTAGTTAACATTTACCCAAAATACTTCTTATTATTCGGTGGATTTTATTAGAGTGGATAATTTAAATAGTGGGACTTATAAAGCAACTAAAGAATGCTCTTTACTACTTTCTATTTTCTTTTTTTTGTTATAATGGGATTAAGAGGTGGTAATATGGACTTTCAAAGAGTATTTTTAATTATATTTTTATTAGGATTTATTTCTATTAATTTTATTCTGCCAAGATTTAATAAAAGAATAGATGAGGTGGACACAATTGCAACAAATATTCAGTATACCTCTATGTTGTTTGCCTTAATCTTAAATCAACCAAAAATATTTTATTCAGTTCTTCTTATTGGTTTTTTGATTGATTTATATAGGAATAAGACAAAGAAAATTAAAACCATCTTTCTCGAACTTATTATATTTATTGGCTTGCCTCTGCTTACGTTTTTTGATATAGGAATCTTAAATCCTATTCCTGGACTTTACTTCACAAGAAATAGTGATATTTATCTAGGACTCCTAATTACTGGACTTATTTTCTTCTTGAATCTATATAGATTTTCAAAGCTTAAATCTATAAATAAAAAATATTTTATCAGCTTTCTTTTACTTAATTTAATTCTTTATGCTGAAAATTATTTCTTGATCTTTAAGTCCATAAAATAAAAGTTTTTATACAAATAAATGCTGCTTGTAGATTTACAAACAGCATTTTTTATTGGCTTATTAATTTTTAAATTTTATTTTTAGCGACCGCCACCGCCGCCTCCACCAAAGGATCCTCCTCCGCCTCCAACAGAAGTTGATCCTCCAACTCCTCCGTTAGTGAATCCAGATCCACTTTGATAAGATTGGTTGATTTTTTTAGAGAAATTTCTAGTTGCTAATATATGTGTGTTATAAAGAGCGTAGTTATTTACATAAGCTGGATAAGCTTTTGCTCCTGCAACAAATTCTTTATCTAAGAAGAAAATTGATGAATAAATCAAATATTCTTCCCACTTTTCAAATTCCACTTCTTCTGTAACTTGGTCAAGATAATCTTTTAGATAATTTTTAAACTTAATAATATTTTCATAAAGAACTTTTCCCTTTTCAGTTACTCTAAGTTCTTTTCCTGTTCTTCTTGATGATAGGAATTTCTTTTCATAGACATAGTCCTCTAAATATCCTCTTTCCCTTAAATTTCTAATGGAAGATGTTTGGAATTCTTCATAATAATTTTCCATTTCTTTTCTATGTTTTCTCACATATTTTTTGAAATCTTTTGCTGTAATGTAATCTTTATCATTTTCTTCCCTTGCTGCAAAAATCATTTCAAATAATTCTTCTTCCATTTGTCCCATGTTTTCTGGTCTCTTTAAAATTTTTATCTTATTGTTAGAAAATCCACCATCTTCTTCTATAAAATCAATGGCTCCTTCTAAGTTCCACTTTAAAATAAAGGCATTTATATAGTTTCCAACTAAATCACCTGTTACTAGATAAGCTTCAGCTATAAAATATGCCAAATCTTCCATAGGTCCATCGTAAGGAATGTCTTTAAAATATTCTCCCTTTAAATCTTTTATTTTTGGAAGAATCTTTTTATTTTGAATCTTTCTCTTATTAAAAGTTAGACTTACAGCTCTAGCTACAAAATAAACTACTGCAAGTACTGCTGCAAAAACTCCACCAAGTGCAGTTTTTGCTCCTGTGGACATAGGCTTTTGATAGGCTTCTCCTTCTCTATTTTCCCAGTGAGAACCTTCAGCAGCTATATTTGCATAATCATCAAAGTTTTTATCAATTTTATAAGCTGTATTAAAATATCCCTTTGGGAATTTTAACATCACTGTTGCATAATTGACATAACCAGAAGATTTCATTTTTATAATTCCATCTACATTGTGGATTTCTCCTTCTAGTCCAAAGCCCCACATTTTTACATCCTTAAAAGCTTCAAAACCTTTAATATTTATTTCTACATTATTTGGTTTCGTATCAAAGTTATCTCCAACAAATTTAAAAAATAACATATCGCTGTCATTTAATCCAACTACTATTGGATTTATTGTGTAAGATAAGTTGTAAGTGTTATCAGCAAATTCACTAATTCCCCAGGTAAGTTCAACTTCGTCTTCTCTATCAATTCTTCCATAGTGATAGGCTTTTTCTTCAAAGCTTGAGTCTATATTCCATGGGCTAATTTCTGTAAAGTCTTTTCCAAGAGCATTGACAGAAAAATCTTCAATTTTTATTCCTTGCAAATTGTTAATTAGTTTATATCTTTCAGTGTAATCCTTATTGTCCTCATCAATCTGCCAAACTTCTTTTACTTTAGCAATTCCATTTTTATCAATTGTGGCATCAATTTTAATACTCTTAAAATTTTCTGCAAAGACAAAACATGGAAGAAGTGCAAATAAGATAGCCAATATAAATATCTTTTTTATTTTCATGTCATCGCTCCTTTATATAGTTATCTATTTTTAGAATACAACTTTACAAATAATTTTTCAATTTTATTTTTCTTACTAAATTTTAAATTTCTGCATATATATTCTTATTATGCAAAAATTCATTATATTGACTTACTTTTAAGATATTTATCGACTAAATATAAAAAAAGAAGTTGTCAAATTAATGGCAACTTCTTTTATATTCATAGTTCTTTAAGATATTTATTTAATAATTTATATGAAGCTTCTTCATCTACAGTGGAAATTAAGCCAGCGGAAGATAAAATATACTCTGTATCTAGGTAAGTTTTTACATTCCTATTAATTAAATATTTATCGTCTAAATCCTTTATAGCTGATAAAATCTTTTTCGGCTCATTCGAATTAATGAGAGATCCACCAGTTCCAATAAACATTTCTGCTGGTCTCAAATCTTTTCCATACTGTTCATAAATCGTTCTAGTAGGTGTCTTAATTTTTTTTATATGACCAATATGCCTCATAAGTGAAGTATGAGTTGCAATATAGCACAAGACATTGTCAAAATACAAATCTTCTTCATTGTCTGGAATATAATTTGTATGATTAAAACGAAACTCCGTCTTTTCTTTAGCATCCTTGATTCCAAACTCTAAAAAAGGTTCATCTCCAACTGACTCATAAAGGGCAGTTGCAGAATACCTCATTCCCATGTCACCTTCTACAGTTCTCTTTTCATAGGGTTCATCTATTGGAGGTGAGATGATATTTTCTTCTCCATAATATGACTTTCCTATGGAATGAATATCTGTTGTTGCGCCGCCAATATCTACAGCTAAGATTACCTTATCTAGATATTTAGCGTAAACAGACATAGCTTTTTGAACTGCAACTGGAGTTGGAAGAAGTATTTCAAAATCTTGACTCAATAAATCTATTCCCTTAGCATGGGCAATAGTCTTTATAAAAAGTTTGCCTATTGTTTCTCTAAGAGGCCTATAGTTTATAGTATTTGTCGTTGGCATTACATTTTCTGTGAAGTCACAAGGGACACTTGATTTCTCAAAAATGTCCCTTATTTCTTCATGTGTATCAATGTTTCCTGCCACAACAACTGGGGTTTTTATAGATCCCTTTGCAATTTTTTTTGCATTGTAGATAATATTATCCCTATTGCCGTGATCAGTTCCACCACATAATACTATTATATCAGCACCAGATGATTTAATCTCATTGACATCTGTGTCTGTTAATTCATAAGAATAAACCTTTAAAATTCTGGCACCACTTGATAATGACGCAAGTCTTGCAGCGTCAGTAGTTAGATTTTTTGAAAAACCTATTGCTACTACCTTTAGTCCTCCTGATGCTGAGGAACAACCTAATATTTTATCATATTTGACATCAGATATTTCTCTTAGCTTTTTATAAGCATCCTTAAAGCCTTCTCTGACATCTGTCTCTACAGTTGTATAACTTGAAGAGCTTGCCAAAATTTCATTTTTATCAGTATCCACTAAATGCAATTTTGTATAAGTTGATCCAACATCGACTAAAAGATAAATCATGCTAGTTTTTCATCTACCACTTTCATAATTTCTGCGTGATTCTTTTCAACAATCTTTCTTGTAGCTTCCATTTTTTCTTCAAGTTCATGTCTGTAATCTTGATCTTTAAGAGAGTTTAAGTTAATGATTACATTTAAGAAAGCTCCGTGAACTGCAGCTTCAATGTTTAGTAGAGCTACAGCAACGTCAGTGATTGCGTTAGAGTTACCTTTTTCAGCAAGTTCTCTTGCATAGTCATAAAGTTCAGTAACTTTAGTTCCTAGTCCAAGAGGTACTTCAATTGCATTTCTGTAACCTTCTTGAATTTTTTCAGATCTTACTTTCTTTTCTTCTTCAGTTTCTTTAGGAAGTTTCATAGCGTCCATAACTCCATTGAAAGAGTTAGCGTCTTTGTCGATTCCATCAACAAAAGCATCTTTATATTTTAAAAGTTCAGCTTGAAGTTCTTCCATTCTGTCAGAAACGTCCATATATTTTTTCTTGCCAATAGTTAGACCTGCAACCATTGCAAGAAGTGAAGCTGCCATTGATGCGTTTAGTGCAGCAATTGATCCACCACCAGGTGCTGGTGAATTTGAAGCAGTTTCGTCAGCGAATTCTACTATATTTAAATCTTTAAGCATTTTTCCTCCTGTGAATTAGAATAATCCAGTGATAACTCCGTCGTTATCAATATCCATCTTGTTAGCAGCTGGTACTTTTGGAAGTCCTGGCATAACCATGATGTTAGATGTTTGAACAACTATGAATCCTGCTCCT
>QWCE01002323.1_pt1 | contig 24348 bp, 23 predicted proteins | sample 1972531 | NCBI WGS metagenome assembly QWCE01 (sample SAMN09866716, study PRJNA288562) | Human gut metagenome isolate term4_stool, whole genome shotgun sequencing... | reverse complement strand
TTATAAAGTAATAATGTTAGTCAAACGATAGCTAATAAATAGCTAGTAAAGCCGTTAAGGCTAGTAGTTACAAGAACTTGTAGGTAGGACTCTAAAAGGAGTTCTATTATTTTGCTCCTATCTCTTATTGCACAAAACTTTGATAATAAAAGCCCCATTATATATATTTATTTTTAATCTAATACAATTTTTAATTTAATTTCTAAATATTATATCATACATTTTTTCAAATTCTAATGTAAAAAAATATAGTCATTGAAATAATATGTATGTTAGTCAATGATGTGAAACAAATTAATATATTATTCTTGTAATACATTGAATTTGTTTTTTTATTTTATGCACACATTAATTCTGCTCTTTTTTCTTTTGGTGTCAAATATCCTAAAACAGCCATCGGTATTCTATTAGATCTTTTTAATATGCTGCTCCTTGTTTTCTTAAATCTTCTATGTTATAAAATGTAATCCAACTATAAAATCTTTCACTATTATCATTATTTGGATTACAAGTTGCACAAATATTTTTAATAATCGTGCCAGGAGAACCAATAGAAATATTAGCAGGAATGTGTTATGGTGGTTTATGGGGAACAGTTTTTATAATGATTTCAGCATTTATTATATCTACAACAATATTTTTGCTAGTAAGAAAATTTGGTAAAAAATTTGTATATTCTTTCTGTAGTGAAGAAAAAGTTAAAAAAATAGAAAATAGTAAATTATTTAATAATCCAAAAAAGATAGAAATGATAATGTTGATTTTATTTCTAATACCGGGAACACTAAAAGATTTGTTAGTATATATAGCAGGTTTGTTACCAATTAAGCCACTTAAATTTATACTAATTTCTTCCATAGCAAGGTTTCCATCAGTTATTTCATCTACTTTAGCAGGAGAAAATCTTGCAGTTGGAGATTGGAAAATGAGTATTATTTTATATGCAATAGTATTTATTCTAGTTGCAATTATAGTTTTTATTATTAACAAGTTTGATAAAGATAAGACGACTAATGAAGCATTAAAGATAATTAAATAAAATATATTATAATTTGAAGGGGAGAAATTGATAATTTCTCTCCTTTATGATAATATAAGCATAATTAAACAATTATAGATATTTGTCAGATAAGCATTCAAAATTTATTATTGAATAAAAAAATATAGATAAAAAATTTTGAAATATATTTAGAAGGGAAAAAATTAAATGCAAATTTTAAATTTACAATATTCGCCTTATCAAAATGGCAAAATTTCAGGTGAATATTTCAAAAAGAATGTAAAAATAGATATAGAAAATATAAAAATTAAAATTGATAAAAATATAGAAATTAAAGAAAAGATAGAAGAACAATTTAACAACTTAAAATTAACTTTTCCAAAATATTATGATGAAGTTATAGGAAAAGCAGACGGATTAGGTATAGAACATATAATTTATTTTGCTATGTTATGTCCTGAAATAATGAACTTAAATCTCGAACATTGTACTACTATTATTTGCAAAAAAAATAATGGAAAATTTATAATTTCACACAATGAAGATGACAAATATATGGAAGGTAATTTTTGTTTGAGTAAAGTAAAAATTGATGATGATAATTGGTTTATTACAAATGATATGTATAATATGCCATTTGGGAACGGAGTAAGTTGGAATAGCTACGGAATATTAAAAACAATTAATTACTGCCATGATGATGACACGAATATTAATTATATACCTAGATATTTTTCACAAAGACATATTTCAGAAGCTAAATCTATCAATGATTTAATAAAAAGATGTAAAGAGATGAAAGTAGCATCTGGTTATAATGTTAATGCTATAGATACAAAAAATAATATAGCTGTATCAATTGAAGTACATAATGACAATATAGATGTAGAATATATAAAAGATAGCTATGTTCATACTAATCATTTTATTCATGGTCAATATATATTTAAACAGGTTACAGATAATGGTAGCAATAGCATATTTAGATTTGATATGGCAAAAAAAATGTTACATAGGTTTAATAAAGATATAGAAGAAATAAATAAAATCTTAGAATACAGATCAGTCGAAAACAAATTTTTTAACTCAATATTGCAAACGAAAGAAGATCCTTATGAAACTATTTTTAACATTTCGTATGATGTAGAAAATAGTAGCAAAGTTTTTTTGAAAATTTATGCAATGAATGAGAATTTTATTTTGGATTATAATTTGTAGAAAAGAGTTAATATAAAAAGTGTTAAAAAAAGAAGATGAATTTGAAATAGAAATATAGAAGAATAGTAGAGGGAATAATATGAAAATAGGAATAGATATAGACGGAGTATTAACAGATATAGAACAATGGCAATTAGATTACGGAAGTAAATTTGTATTTGAACAATATCATAAAGGAATTATAAATTCAGAAGGATATGATATCGAAGAAATATTTAATGTGGACGAAAAAGCAGAAGACGAATTTTGGGAAAAATATTTATATGAATATGCTAAAAATGAACCAGCAAGAAAATTTGCTAGTGAAGTAATAAATAAATTGAAAGATGAAGGAAAAGAAATATATATAATAACTGCTAGGTACTTAACCGATATGGATACAGCTGAAGGACAAAGAATGAGAGAAATAGTTAAAAAATGGCTAGAGGAAAATAAAATATATTATGATAAAATTATATTTAGTCCAGAAGATAAATTAGATATATGTTTACAAAATAACATAGATATAATGATAGAAGATAAAGTAGAGAATATAAATAATATATCAAAAAATATACCAGTTATATGCTTTACTGCAAGATATAATAAAGAATGTAATGAGGAAAATATTTATAGATGTTACAGTTGGTATGATGTTTATGATAAAATTAAAGATATAGAAAATAGAAATAAAATTGTTATATTTGACTGAGGGAGGAGTTATAATAATGGCAATAATTGAAGTAGATAATTTAGTTAAAATTTATAAAATAATCGAAAAGCAAGATAGATTAATAGGATATTTTAAGAATTTGATCAAGCCAAAGTATAAAAATTTTGATGCTGTTAAAGGTATAAATTTTAATATTGAGGAAGGTGAACTAGTTGGATATATTGGAAAAAATGGAGCTGGAAAATCTACAACGATAAAAATGCTAACTGGTTTATTAACTCCAACATCAGGAAGAGTTTTAGTAAATTGAATAGTACCAAACGAAAAAAGAATACAAAATAATAAAAATATAGGGGCAGTATTTGGACAAAAAACGCAACTATGGTGGGATTTACCTGTTGTTGAATCTTTTAGACTTATTAAAAAGATGTACAAAATTCCAGAGAATGAATATAGAAAAAATTAAAAAAAATTTACTGAATTATTAGACTTACAAGAATTGCTAGAAAAGCAAGTTAAAAATCTAAGTTTAGGTCAAAAAATGAGATGTGAAATAGCAGCAACATTTTTACATGATCCTAAAATAGTTTATTTAGATGAGCCAACAATTGGATTAGATGTTTTTGTTAAAGAAAAGATAAGAAAATTTATAAAAGACATAAACAAAGAAAAGAAAACAACAGTAATACTTACTACACACGATTTAGAAGATATTGAAGATGTCTGTGACAGAATGATTTTATTAGATAAAGGTCAAATAGTATATGATGGTGAAAAACAAAAATTTAAAGACACATATGGAAGATATGTTATTGCAGAGCTTATAGTAAAAGATAAAAAAGAAAATATTATGATAAATAATATTGAGATACTAGAACAAGATGATAATAAATTAAAAATAAAATTTAGTCATGATGAAACAACTATAGTAAAAATAATGGATGAAATATCTAAATTCTGTGTGATAGAAGATATACATATGAAAGAAGCAGAATTAGAAGATATATTAAAAGAAATATATAAAGGAGTACATACTAATGCTAAAAACAATGATACAATTAGCAAAAATGCAATTTAATAAATATACCATATATAAATCAAATTTTTATCTATTTACATCAAATAGAATAGTCGAAATTGTAGTATATATATTTGTATGGTATGTAAACAAAAACAAATCTTAACAAGAAGTAGGCTAGATAGGTATTTACCTCAATTTATACTAATAAGTCAATTACAATTAATTTACTAATTTCTATGTTATAATGTATTAAAATTAATATGAGGGGAAATAGAGATGGAAGAAAAAAATAAAATATTGTTAAAAAGATTACTAATTGCAGTATTAATTATAGTTATAATTAGTATAGTTGCTACTATTGGAATTGGAAATTATTTTGTGAACTATGCTATATTAAGAACTGGAAATGGCGGAGATAGAGAAGTAAAAAATGCAGATTCAATAACAGTTGCAAACATAGATAATGAAGCAGAAAAAATTATAGAAGAAAATAAAAAGAATGAAAAACAATTAGCAAATGAATGGTCTGAAACTATTGAGAATAAAAAAGTAGAAGTAAAAGCAAAAGACGGAATTACTTTAAGAGGGACACAATATATAAAAGATGAATCAAGTAACAAATGGGCAATAATATTACATGGTTATCGTTCAACTCCAAATTCTATAATTTCAATAGGAATGCATTTTTCAAAAGAAGGCTATAATGTTTTAATTCCAAGTATGAGAGCATGTAGTGAAAGTGATGGAGAATATATAGGAATGGGGTGGCTAGATAAAGAAGATTTACAATGTTGGATAAATTTAATTATTAAGCAAAATGAAAATGCAGAAATTATACTACATGGTTCATCAATGGGAGCAGCAACGGTCTTAATGGCATCAGGTAAGGACTTACCTACAAATGTAAAAGCAATAGTAGCAGATAGCGGTTATACATCAGTTTGGGACATATTTGCATCAGAGGCAAAAGCAAGGTTTAATTTACCAACATTTCCTATACTAAATATGTTTGAAATAGTTGCAAACGTAAGAGCAAATTATGATATAAAAGAAGCATCTACATTAGAACAAGTAAAAAATAATAAAACACCAATTTTATTTATACATGGAGATGCAGACGATTTTGTACCCGAATATATGTGTGAAGAACTATATGAAGTAGCAAATTGTAAAAAAGATAAGCTAATAATACATGATGCAGGACATACAGACTCTAAGTACAAAGAGCCAGAAACATATTATAATAAAATATTTGAATTTTTAGGGAATATTTAAGCAATTTTAATTATATCAGTAATAAGAAAAATAAAAGAAGAATGGAAAAAAATAAAATTAGAAAAATAGTAATTTGGAGGTGAGATTATTATGGATAAATATACAAAAATAAAACATCTTTTTAAACAAAATAGAGATGAAGAAAATGCTGTAAAGATGTCAAAATATATGAGAGATTTGTTCAAATTCTATGGATTAGCAACTCCAATAAGAAAGTCATTTTATAAAGATTTACTAAAAGAAGAAAAAGTAAGTAAAGTTGTAGATTGGGATTTTTTAGATAAATGTTATGAAGATGACTATAGAGAATTTCAATATTTAGTCAGGGACTATTTAGTAACTATGCAAAAATATTTAACTTATGATGATGTTTCTAAAATTTTTAAATATATAAAGTCAAAACAATGGTGGGATACAATAGATGGACTAGATAGAATCGTTGGAAATATAGCATTTAAAGATGAAAGAATAAATGATTTGATGTTGAAATGGTCAAAAGATGAAGATTTTTGGGTAAGAAGAATAGCAATAGACCATCAACTTTGTAGAAAAGAAAAAACTAATACAGAATTATTAGAAAAAATAATTGTAAATAATTTTGGTAGTAATGAATTTTTTATAAATAAGGCTATTGGTTGGAGTTTAAGAGATTATTCTAAAACAAATCCGAAATGGGTTAAAGAGTTTGTTGGAAAATACAAAGACAAAATGGACAAGTTAAGTATTAAAGAGGCTAGTAAATATATTTAATTAGCAATACAAATTACAATTTAAGGAGTTGATAGTATATGGATAAAGAAGTATTGTTATCAAATATAGATAAAGTTCATACTACTGAAATGGGTAATGATAGAATTAAGAAAAATCTTAAAATAGATACAAATGATGTAGTTGAACATTGCAAAAATAAAGTTTTAGACAAGAATTGTAATATCTATAAGCAAGGTAAGAATTGGTATTGTGAAATAGATAATATAAAGATAACTATTAACTCATATAGTTATACGATAATTACAGCACATACTATTCGCTAAATTACGAGTTATCACACAAATTATAACAATTCAACTAATCGTTGATAAAGAAAATAATAATAAAGCAGATCTTCATGATACAAATACAAAAATGGCAGAAAATATGATAGAATCAACAAATATACTTGATTTTGATAAAATGATTAAAAAAGCTTAAATTTTCATAATTCAGAAAAAATAGGTGGAGTAGGGGAAGAGCCTTATTTCAAGATGTGTACATTTAGAAAAAATAAAAAATTTATAAATTAAAAAGAAAATAGGTAGTAAAATATTTTGCGCAATGTTTTAAAATTATTTTTAGAAAAGATTTTTACAATATAAATAATAATTTAATAAAATAATTTTTTAAACTTAAATTATGATTTTAAATTAAAATTTTTATAAATTTCAAATTTAAGATTTTCAAATTTTGTTTGGAAAAAAATTCTTAAACCGAACATTTGATTATTACAAGTTAATTTACAAATTTTAATTATGATTTTAGATTTATAATTATATTTATTAAGCCTGAAAATCAATTTTAAGCAATTTAAATTATTAACTAATCAAATTATTCATTTAAAACTTTAAAAAATGATTTTGAAGCTTTTAAACTTATAATATGAAATTTATATTTATGAGTTTTAATAAAATTTATACAATTATAACTATATATGAAAATCTCTGAAATTAGCTAAAATAAGGGCTTACGAGAATCGTTTTTAAGCCGTTTTTTAAATTAAGGCATATAGTTTGTTGTATGCAAAATACGGCAAATATGGAGATACTGGGGATTTGAAGATTTTTGAAAAATTTTGAGGTAGGATCTGAAATAAAAAAATTATTAAGATATAAATTTAAAATTTAAAGATAAAAATTATTTGAACATCAAAATTATATAGATAAAATATTTAAGAAACTTAAAATGGATTTTAAAGCGTTATAAAAATAAAGTAATATAAGTTGCTGAATAAGATTAAATAATAAATAATATGCAAAGTAAAATAACTAAATAATAAGTAAGTGTATTAGTAAGGCTAAAGGCTTGAAAGTGCTGAATTTGCTAGGAGGGACTTGGAACATAGTTCTAATATTTTACTCCTGCCTCTTATTGCACAAAACTTTGATACTCGGAACTTTTTTATATATAGGCATTTAGAAAACTAGAAATATGCTCTAGTTCTTTTTTTTGCATATTTCAAGTAAGCCACAGATTATTTGAAATAAGAACAACTTATAAAAATAGATATAATAGTTAGAAAGGAATTGAATTTATGGAGAATGAAAAAATTAATTTAAACAATATTAGTAAGAGATTAAATGAGATTACGGATTATTTAGTTGATCTAAAAAAAGAAACTGCAAGAGTAGTTATAAAACAAATATATTATAATTGCTTTTTGAATAAGCTAAAATTAGAAGATATATTTGAAATCTTATCAGAAATGAGAGAAGAAACAAATTTAAGACTTCAAATAGAATTAGATAAAATCATTGCAAAGACATCGATTAATAATGTATTAGAAATTCTTAATGAGGAAATTAATATAGCTATAAATGTTGATATTGCACTTATTATGTATTTGATAACAAATGAGGATATTCAAGCAATACTAGAAGATGATATTCCAGTACTTTTAAATTTTACTAAAATTCTTTATAATATGAACACTAAATTTGTAGATTTTCCAATAGAAAGGGTTGCCAATATACTATTGAATTTGATAGATGAAATAAATTTGGAAGAAATGAATTTTGACGAATTATTTGAAATGATGAACGATACATTAAAAAAATATATTGAAACAAAAGAAGATATACAAAAATTTGCAGAAATATCAGAATAAACAAATCACACATTTGTGAAATTATAGTCAATATGTTATTGTAGTTACAACAAAATTATGATGGGAGTTGATTATAATGTTTAAAAAGAAATATCAAATAGAAGTAAATGAAAAAGAATACAATATAATAGTAAATACATTAAATGAATACAGAAACAAACAATTATTAAAAGGTAATATTGTAGATTATCTTGATAAGATATTGTTTAAGTTAAAAAGAAAATATTGTTAAAAATAGGCGGGTTGATTTTAATTATCAATTCGCTTATTTTTTATAGCACTTATACATAGCTTTTATTTCAATAGATTTAAAAGCAAATTTAAAAGAAAGGAGGTTAAAAAAATGTCAAAATGCAAAGTAATTAGCATAGCAAATCAAAAAGGTGGAGTAGGAAAAACAACAACAACTTTTAGTCTAGGAGTATCTCTAGCTAATAATGGCAAAAAAGTTTTAGTAGTAGACGCAGATCCACAAGCAAATCTTACAACTTGTATGGGATTTTATGATGAAGACAATATACCAGTAACATTAGGAACACTAATAGACCGATATATTAAAGATGAAAATATAAATGCAGAAGAATCAATATTACATCATAAAGAAAATATCGATTTAATACCGTCAAATTTAGGATTAGCAATGGTTGAGTCTGAACTTATGAATGCAATGAAAAGGGAATATGCACTAGATGGTTGCTTAAAGGACTTGAAAGATAAATATGACTTTATAATTATTGATTGTATGCCGTCATTAAATATGATAACTACAAATGCTTTAGCTTGTAGCAATGAAGTAATTATACCAGTACAAAGTCAGTATTTATCAGCAAGAGGAATGGGAAATTTATTAAATATTGTTGCAAAAGTAAAAAGACAGCTAAATAAAGAGTTAAAAGTTGGTGGTATTCTAATGACTATGGTTGATAGTAGAACAAAATTGCCGAGTGCTATAAAGGAAGAACTCATAAATAATTTTGGTAATGTTGTGAAAATCTATGATACTAATATTCCATTTGCTATTAAAGCAGCAGAAACTACATCAAAAGGAAAAAGTATAATAGCCTATGACAAAAATAGTAAGGTCACAGAGGCTTATTCATTATTTGCGAAGGAGGTTTTGAAAGATAATGAAAGAGAAAGAAGAAAAAATGCACTTTCCCAAGATAGATGATTTCTTTACAACACAAGAAGAAAGAGATGCCGAGAAGTTAGAAAAAGTAGAAAAAATAGCAGTTTCTTCTATTTCTAATTTTCCAAATCATCCTTATCAAGTAAAAGAAAATGAAGAAATGGAAGATTTTGTCGAAAACATTAAAGAAAATGGTGTAATACACCCAGTTATAGTAAGAACTAAAGAAGATGGAACTTATGAAATGCTTTCAGGTCACAGAAGAAAAAGGGCTTGTGAACTTGCAGGAATAAAAGAAATACCTGCTATTGTCAGAGAAATGTCAGATGAAGATGCTACTATTTTAATGGTAGATAGTAATAAACAAAGGGAGAGGATACTTCCATCAGAAAAAGCATTTGCGTACAAAATGAAACTTGAGGCTATGAAAAAACAAGGGAAAAGAAATGACTTAACTTCGCGACCAATGGTCGACAAGTTAAAAAGTGCTGATATAATTGGAGAAGAAGTAGGAGAAAGTGGTAGACAAATTCAAAGGTATATTAGACTAACTGAACTGATACCAGAACTATTGCAATTAGTTGATGATGAAAAAATGAAATTGAGACCAGCAGTTGAAATATCATATTTAACAAAATCAGAACAGGAATATGTCTTTGAAGTAATGGAATACAACGAGGTATTTCCATCACATCCACAAGCAAGAAAATTAAAAAAATTAAGTGCAGATGGAAATTTAACAGATGACGATATAGATAGAATACTATCAGAAGAAAAGCCAAATCAAAAAGAAAACATCAAATTTAGTGTAGATAAAGTAAAAGGGTATTTTCCAAAAGAATATACACCAACCGAAATGCAAAAGATAATTGTAAAACTTTTAGAAAATTATCAATTAAAATGGCAAAAAGAAAAAGAATTAAAAAAGTATGATAGATAATAAAAATAAGAATTTTGTATATGCACAAATAAAAAGTTGTATATGCTTTTTTTATTTTTCCCCTCCTTACAATCCACCCCTTTATACTAGCTATATACTAACTGAAAAGTAATATATTATATATTTATAAAAATTATATATAAAATCACACATTTGCTAGAAATAAAAAATCACTTTAAAATTAGGGTAAAGGAGTTGGTAGGTATGAAAAAAATAAAAATAATAAGCATAGCTATTACAATATTTGCAATTATTTTCGGTATAGGCTTAAAGGTGTGTTTTAGTCACAATAAAGATGAACAGACTATTGCGGAAAATGATGTCATAGATGAAAGCAAAAAAACAGAAATTGAAAATGAAGAAGCACAGACTATTGTTGAAATACCCGTAGAAGAAAATATTGCAGAGAGTAATATGCAAAATAATGATATTGCTCCTCAAGCAGAAGATGATACTGAAAAGCCAAAAAACGAATTTACAATTTCAAGTAAAGCAGATTCAAATAAAAGCACAACGAGCAAACAGAATACCAAAAGTTCTCAAATAAGCAAAAAGTCAGAAACACCTGCAACTACATCAAAAGACAGTAAAACAGAACAAAAAAACACAAGTAAAACTGAAAAACCAAAAACAGAAACAAAAACGGAGACAAAGCAAGAAGAAAAAACGCAAATAAAGTCTGAATGGTGCTTTGAGGGTGGTTCAAAACATATTGCAGGAGATGGAACAAATGAACATGGGTATTATGATACTTGGAATGATGCATTTAATGCTTATGAAGAATATACTAAAAATTGGTTATCTTCACATTATAAAGTCAACCAATGTGCTTGTGGAAAATATTATTTTTGGGCAATACAAGATTAAAAATAAATTCAATTTAAAGAGGCTTATAAGCTTCTTTTTTTGATGGAAAGAAAGGAATAAAAATATGAAAGATAAAACAAAAAAGTTAGTTTCAATATTGATGTTGGTATTAATTTTACTTTCATCAATTCCAATAAATGCATTTGCTGCATTTATTACTGATATGAATAGTGACGCTCAATTTGGAGTTATATCTGGAAGTTTAACAGAATATGGTCATGAATTACATTATTCAAATTATGATGGCACAACATATTTGTTGTTTTGTACCCAATACGGAATGAAATCTCCTAATGGTAGCTCTTATTCATTTAATGGAGATTTTGTAACACAATATAAAGCACAAAGAAGTGAATACGAAAAAATAGCAGAATATATTTATTTTGGTTATACATCAAAACATGGAATGGGACTTCCAACTAATGCTAGTGCAAAAAAAGATGCTTGTTGCACTCAACAATTTGTATGGGAATATATTAAAAACAATATCGACGGAAATATGAAATGTCCTTCAAGAGATTCGTGGAAGTCAAATTATATGTCAAGTGGACTTTATGCAAATTGGCTAAATGAAACAGAGTCAGCTTATAATCAATATCATAGAAATACATCAATAAATGGAATGAATGTTAAAGTAAACATTGGAGAAAGTACAACATTAAATGACTCAAATGGTGTTTTAGCTCATTATGAAAGTTTTAGTCATAATATAAATGGTATTACTTTTTCACACACACAGGGAAGTAATGATTTGAATATAAGTGTATCAGCAGATACAAATGAAACAAATGCTAATTTTGTTTCAAAAAATTATGGAATTTATGAATTAATGCCTAATGGAAGAAAATATGATAGTTCTACAATGGGAAACTATGTATATTTTCAATTTAATAATGGTGCGGTACAAAACTTAATGTTCTCAAACTATGTAGATCCATCAAATTTTAACATTTCAGTAGAAGTACAAAGTGGAAAAATAGCATTATTAAAAACAAATAATATTGGCAATGCGGTTTCTGATTGTGTTTTTGAATTATACAGAAATGCAGAATGCACAGATTTGATAAAAACAGCAACAACAGGAACTGATGGAAGAATACTATATGATAAATTAAAACCAATGACATACTACATTAAAGAGAAATCAGTAGCAACAGGTTATTTATTAGATACATCCATACAGAAAGTAGATGTTGTTGCAGGTCAAACTGCAAATGTTACATTTAGAAACAATGAGCCAACAGGTCAAATTAAAATATATAAATTGAGTACAAATAATGATAAAATTGCAGGAGCTGAATTTGAAGTCAAAGCAGATGAAGATATTTATAATGTTGCTAAAACTAAAAAATACTATTCAAAAGGAGATTCTGTTGCAAAAATTACATCTAATAGTAATGGAATAGCAACGATAAGTGATTTGCCTATTGGAAAATATATTGTTTATGAAACTAAAGCACCAAAAGGATATTTATTAAATGAAACTATATTTAATGCCGATATAAAATATGTAAATTCTACAACACCAGTTGTTGAATTAAAAATAGAGGGTGTTATAAATACAGAACCAACAGGAACTATTGAAATAGTTAAAAAAGATAGTGAAACAGGAAGCATGGCTCAAGGAGATGCAACTCTTGAAAATGCAGTATATAAGGTATATGCAGACGAAGATATATATAATGTGGCAAAAACTAAAAAATATTATTTAAAAGGAGATTTAGTAGCAACTAGAACAATGGACAAAAATGGAAAAACTACTCCTATTGAAGAATTACCACTTGGAAAATATTTAGTAAAAGAAGATGTAGCACCAAAAGGATATTTACTAGACAAAACAGAATATTCAATAAATTTAGAATATAAAGACCAATACACTAAAGTAATTACAAATACAACAACAAGTAATGAACTTGTAAAAAAGATGGGAGTTCATATCTTTAAATCTGGAATAAAAGAAAATTCTGGAGAAACTCCTGGATTAGCAGGTGCTGAATTTACAATTAAACTAAATAGTGCAGTAGAAAAGGCACTTGATGCAGGTTATAGCTATGAGGAAATCTGGAATGGTATAGATGAAAATGGAAATAAAGTAAAAGTAGATGCTAAAAGAGTCGCACAAGCACAAAAAATTGCTCCAACTTATGATGTCTTAATAACAGATAAAGATGGAAATGCCTATACTCAAAAAAATCTACCATATGGAAAATACATTGTAAAAGAATCAAATACACCTAAAGATTATGAAAGTGCTAGTGATTTTTATTTTTCAATTACTGATGATGAAACTGAAATACAAGATGTTGCAAAAAAGACAAAACATATAGTAGTAAATAATGAGCAATTAGAGGCTTATATAAAATTAATAAAAAAAGACTTAAAAACAGATAAAATTGTTACTTTATCAAGCACTACTTTTGAAATAAAGGCAACAAAAGATATTTATGACAGAGCAACAGGAAAAATCATTTGGAAAAAGGGAGAATCTGTATCACAAAAAATTGGTAGTACAACTTATAATTCTTTTACAACAAATGCAGATAATATGATTATTCCAGAAAAGAGCTATACTACTAATAATGATGATAAAGGTACTGTTATTACACCTTTACAACTACCAGTAGGAAGTTATGCTATTTATGAAATAAACACACCAAAAGGATTTTTACAATTAGAAACACCAGTAACTTTTGATATAAAAGGAATAAGAGATTATGATAAAGATCAAGATGAAGATTTCATAAAAGAAGTAACAATAAAAAATGAACAACCAACAGGAACATTAATGATAGACAAAACAATAGCATTAAGAGAAAATATAGATACATCAATAATAGACACAAGTGATTTGTCTGGTATAGAATTTAAACTAATTGCAAAGGAAGATATTATTGATAATGCTGATGGAAGTAAGATTTATTCAAAAGGTCAAGAAATAGAAACTTATAATTTGAATAAAAATGGAAATCTAAAAGTTGAAAATTTACCAATGGGAACTTATGAACTTGAAGAAACTAAAACATTAGATGGACTTGTTTTAAATGATACAAAATATGAAATAAAATTTGAACAAGAAGATTTAATAAGAAAAGTATATGAAGATAAAGAAAATATCTCAAATGATACAACAATATTTGAATTTTCAAAAAAATCAATAACTGGAGATGATGAACTTGAAGGAGCAAAATTATCAGTTACAGATGAAAATGGAAAAATTATAGATACTTGGACATCAAGCAAAGACAATCATAAAATTGAAGGACTAATTGTAGGAAAAACATATAAATTAAACGAAGAAATTGCACCAGATGGATATACAAAAGCAACTTCAGTAGAATTTAAAGTTGAAAATACAAAGGAAATTCAAAAGGTAGAAATGATTGATAAAATAGTTACAATGTCAAAAAAAGATATCGGTGGTAATGAAATTGAGGGAGCTAAAATCAAAGTATTTGATAAAGATGGTAATGTGATAGACGAATGGGTTTCTAGTAAGGAAAATCACAATATAAAAGGACTAACTGAAGGAGAAAAATATATATTACATGAAGAATATGCTCCAGATGAATTTGTTATTGCAACAGATGTTGAATTTGAAGTAACTTATGGAAAAGAAACACAAGACATTGTTTTAATAGACAAAAGAGTGGAAATAACGAAAACAGATTTAGTAACTGGAGATGAGATTGAGGGTGCAGAACTTCAAGTAATTGATGAAAATGGAAATATTATAGATGAATGGATTTCTACTAAAGAGCCACACAAAGTAACAGGATTAGAAGAAAACAAAAAATATGAATTGATTGAAAAAACAGCACCTTATGGATATGAAACAACTGAAAAAATTGAATTTGTAGTTACAACTGATAAAGAAACTCAAAAAATTGAAATGAAAGATATGCCGATATTAAAAAATATCAAACTAAATAAAATAGATAGTAAAACCAAAGAATTAATAAAAGAAAAATTTGTATTTGGAATTTATGAAGATGAAGAATGTAATAATTTGATAAAAGAAGTAAAATCAAATAAAAATGATGGATATGTTGTATTTGATCAATTACGATATGGAAAATATTATATAAAAGAAATAAAAGCACCAGTGGGATATGAATTATCAAATAAAATAGTAAGTATTGAAATAAATGACAATGGAGTATTTGCAGATGGAAATTTAATAGAAGAAAATGATTCAATATATAGTATTGATTTTGAAAATGATATAATTGAAGTGCCAAACACAGGAGATAATAGACATACAGAAATATTTGCCTTAATTGGAGGATTATCTGCTATATCACTTGTTGGAGCATTTATTTATGATTATAAGAAAAAAAGTAGAAAAAAGAAAAATAAATAAAAATCAAGAATATTATAGACAGAATTAAAAAAATATTGTAGAATGATTTGCATAGGAAATTGATGATTAGTGGAACGGTTTTGCCACCAATTTTGCGATTACATCGTAGGAAAGGTGGTGATGTTTATGGTTAAAGTAATACTATTTTTTGTAATATTGCTAATGTTATCTTTAACATTAAACGTTGCCTTAATTGCAGTTCTTTATAAGAACTGGGTTGATAAGCAACTACATAAATAAAAAATAAACCATTCTGCTTTTGCTGAGACGAATGGTTTATAAAAAAACTCTTTCGTGGCAAAACCGTATCTTACGGAATTGTCATTTCCTATATCTATTATAATACAAATTTAATAAAAAAGTCAATAGAAAACCTTATTTTAAGTAAAACCTTAAAGTAAGGTTATTTTTTGTGAAAGAGGTGCATAATGTCGGAAAATAGCTCTAAAAATAAAAAGAATTTAATAAAAAAATTAAAAAGTATAGGTATGGCAAACGAAAAAGATGTTTTGAATATGAAAGTATCTGAATTGAAAAAGATAAATCAAAATGAAGATATACCAAACGTAACATTAAAAGACATAGAAACAATATGGATTATACAAGATGCAATAGAAACAAAAGGATTATGGAATTTTTTAATTGATATAAATTAAATAATAAAGAAGGGAGGTTTTAGATGGGAAGAATAACAGAAACAAGAAAATTGTATAAAGAAACCTTATATGAAATAACTAAAACAGAAGAAAACTGGCTCTCATTTTTAGATAGTAGTAGTTGGAATTTTAAATACGACTTTGCAGATCAAATTTTAATTTATGCACAAAGACCTGATGCAACAGCTTGTGCTGATATTGCAACATGGAATAATAAAGTAAGAAGATGGGTAAACAAGAATGCAAATGGAATATTTATATTTGATAATGACGAAAATAGTAAATATCCTTTTAAATTGGTTTTTGATGTATCAGATACTCATAATTATAAAGGAACACCATATAAATTATGGAGTATTGAAGAAAAATACAAACAAGATATTATAGAAACTTTAGATACTACATTTGGAGCAGAAAGTGAAAATTCAGAACTTTCTACATCAATTACTCTTAATGCTTATAATATGGTAACTGATAATATTCAAGATTATATATCAACTATAAAAAAATATATTAAAGAAACTCAATTTGAACAATATACAGATGATGAACTATATAGTTTGTTTGTTCCTTGTATTTGGGCGAGTGTTTCCTATATGATGATGACAAGATGTGGTATTAATGCAAGAGAAAAAATTGATATAAAAGAATTTGAATATATAAAATATTTTAATAGTGAAAATTTAATAACAATTTTAGGTCAAGCAGTAAGTGATATTGCAGAAATGGGATTAAGAGAAATTGCAAAAACAATAAAAAATCTACAAATTGAAGAAAAAAACAAAAATCACACATTTGTTAAAAATCAAAATTTAAACTATACTAATGATAAAGAAAAAAATGAGGGAGGAATTGATTATGGAGAAAATAACATACACGAAAATGGGAGATTACAATATACCAAATCTAGTGATGGAGAGAGAAAAAATTCCAGATGGGAAATACGCAAAAATGAGACTACATTATCTAAAAACACAGAAGAAAGCAGAATACACAATATTAGTGATGAACAACGAATTAGTTTTACACCTATCACAAATACAAGACCAAGCAACAAAAATGATAAAACAGATAGTGGAGAAAATGGCGATACAAGATGGGACAAACGAAGAATTGAAGATGAAAGACCAAATGAAATGGACTGGGCTAATGAACAACTACAAGATGATAGCAGAAGAACAAATAATGAACGAATTGATTTTCAATTAGGAGAATGGACTGATGAAAATGACAATATATTATCATTTAGTGATGATTATACTATTATTAGTATTATAAAGAATGCCCCAAAAGTCAAATTGAATGAAGAAAAAATAGTAGAATTTTTAAATAATAATGTCGAAGATAATCAAAAAACAAGAGAATTTTTACTTGAAACTTTTGGAAAAGAATATAATGAATTTACTATAAATGATGATAGAGTAGGATATAAGCTGTATAATAATGGTATTTATCTATGGAAAGGAAATTACCTTAACAGAACAGAAAAATGCTTTTTGCAATGGAATAATTTTGTTGAATATTGTATATCTTATGCTCAAACAAATAAAATAAATGATGTTTTTGAAATACCAACTGAAAATGAACAAAAACAGAATATAGCAGATGTTGAAAATACACCTGCTTTTTTTGTACCTCAAGAAGTTATTGATAATGATTTACAAAGAGGTAGTGGTTTTGAAAATGGAAAATTTAGAATATATCAACAATTTCTAAAAGGCGAAACTAATATAAAAAATGCAGATTTTCTAAAAAATGAATATAGCATCGGAGGCCATACAATTGAAATAGAGGAATTGTTTCAAAATCACGATAGTAAAGGCATAACATTTGAAGAATTTAAAACAAATAGAAAGTATCTATTAAAGTGGACACAAGTTGCAAAAAGAATTAGCGAATTAATTTCTACAGATAGATATTTGAGTGAACAAGAAAAGGATGAATACAATGACTGGCTAGATGCAAACGGAATACATCACAATCCCCAAGAAGATACACTAAATGATGAAGATTATAAATTAGCAGATAAAATACATTCTTTTATAAAAGATTATGATTTTTATTCATATCTAGATAATTCTCCTACAGGAAATACAGAACAAGATAATATTGAATTAATTAGAGCAGATATTGAAGATGAAATAAATATAAAAAATTATATCGATTTCTTCAAAACAACAATTGAAGAATTTGAGTCAGATGATGAAATGTTGCCAGAGGCTAAAGAGTTATTAAATGAACTTGAAAAAAGATTGCCATATTATGAATTTAAAGATGGAAACATTGTTTATATTGGAATTGATGAATACGAAATACTATCAATTAATGATAATATCGTAAAACTAGCAGATACAAAATTTCCTTTATTTATAAAAGAAATGCCTAGAAAAGAATTTGATAAAAAAATCAAAGAAAATCCTGCAAATGATAAATTAAGAACAGGTAAAAGATTACTAGATATTGAAAAAGAAAACGAAAAAAATGAAAACGATGAAATAAAACAAGAAAATATAATAATAGAAAATAATGACCCAAAAGCATTAAAAGCAAATATAAAACAAAAGAGAAGAAATAGAATCGAATATTTTGATTTGCATCCAGAAATACCATTAGAGGAAAGAAATAATTATCACATTGAGAATAATGATTTAGGTGTAGGAACTCGAAAACAAAAATTTCAAAAAAATATTGAAGCAATTAAAATACTAAAAAAATGTGATGAAGAAAATAGATTTGCTACAAAAGAAGAACAAAAAATACTTGCAGAATATGTCGGATGGGGAGGATTAGCAGAAGCTTTTGATCCTAAAAATACTGAATGGACTGAAGAATACAACGAGCTAAAAAAATTACTAACTGAAAAAGAATATACAGAGGCTAGACAATCTACATTAACAGCTTTTTATACTCCACCTATTGTAATAAGCGCTATATATAAAGCACTAGAACAAATGGGACTTGAAAGAGGAAACATATTAGAGCCAAGTTGTCGGAGTAGGAAACTTTTTTGGTAGAATACCAGAAAAACTAAAAGAATGCAAAATGTATGGAGTAGAACTAGATACAATATCAGGTAATATTGCAAGACAATTATATCAAAAAAACACAATAGCAGTAAAAGGGTATGAAGAAGTAGAATTGCCAGATTCATTTTTTGATGTAGCTCTTGGAAATGTACCATTTGGAGATTTTAAGCTTTCAGATAATAGATATAATAAAAATAATTTTTTAATACATGATTATTTTTTTGGAAAAACTTTAGATAAAGTTAGACCAAATGGAATTATTGCGTTTATTACATCAAAGGGAACAATGGACAAACAAAATGAAAAGATTAGAAAATATATATGTCAAAGAGCAGAATTAATAGGTGCAATTAGACTACCTAATAATACATTTAAAGATAATGCTGGAACGGTAGTAACATCAGATATTATATTTTTAAAGAAAAGAGATAAAATTACAGATATTGAAGATGACTGGGTACATTTAGATAAAAATCAAGATGGAATAGAAATGAATAGCTATTTTGTTAAACATCCAGAGATGATATTAGGAAAAATGAAAATGACTTCTGGAAGATTTGGACCTGAATCTACTTGTAGCCCAATATATAATGAAACATTTGAAAATCAATTAGATAATGCAATAGCAAATATAAATGCAGAAATAGATAATATTCAAATAGACGAAATAAGTAATGATGAGGAAATATCAATACCAGCAACACCAGATGTCAGAAACTTTTCATATAAAGAAGTTGATAATAAAGTTTATTATAGAGAAAATAGCCTAATGTATCTACAAGACAAACCTATTACAACACTTAACAGAATAAAAGGTATGATAGAAATTCGTGATTGTGTTAGAAAAATAATAGATTTACAAATAGATGATGCACCAGACTTTGAAATAACATCAGAACAACAGAAACTAAATAGACTATATGATAATTTTTCAAAAAAATATGGATTAATAAATAGCAGAGGAAATGAAATTGCTTTTTCAGATGATGATAGTTATTATTTACTTTGTTCATTAGAAATTATTGATGAAAACAAAAACTTTATTAGAAAAGCAGATATGTTTTCAAAAAGGACTATACAACCTCATGTAAAAATATCAAAAGCAGATAATAGTATAGATGCTTTAATTTCGTCTATATCAGAAAAAGCAAGTGTTGACCTAGAATATATGTGCAATTTAACAGGAAAAACAGAAAAACAACTTATTAAAGAATTAGAGGGTAGTATTTATAAAGATCCTATGCTAGATAAATATGTAACAGCCGATGAATATTTGAGTGGCAATGTTAGAGAAAAACTAAAAATTGCTAAAGAATTTGCTCAAAATAATTCAGAATATGAAGTAAATGTAAAAGGATTAGAAAGTGTAAAAATTAAAGATTTGTCAGCTAGTGAAATAAGTGTAAGACTTGGTAGCACATGGATTCCTACAAAATATATAGAACAATTTATGTATGAATTATTAGAAACACCACAGCAATATAGAAATGACATAAATGTAAATTATTCCGATTATACATCAGATTGGAATATTACTGGGAAAAATATAGATTGGAAAAATAGCAGAGTAAATACAACTTATGGTACAAGAAGAATTAATGCCTACCAAATTATTGAAAAAACATTAAATTTAAAAGATGTGCAAATATTTGATAATGTAATAAATTCAGATGGTAAAGAAGAAAGAAAATTAAATGCAAAAGAAACGGCAATAGCACAGGGAAAACAAGAAATAATAAAAACAAAATTTGAAGAATGGATTTGGAAAGACCAACAAAGAAGAGAACATTTAGTTAGAATTTATAATGATAAATTTAATTGTATAAGACCAAGAGAATATGATGGCCAATATATAACTTTTGTTGGAATGAATCCAGAAATAACATTAAGAAAACATCAAATAAATGCTATTGCAAGACAACTTTATGGAGGAAATACTTTGTTAGCTCACGAAGTACGGAGCTGGAAAAACATTTGAAATGGTTGCTGCAGCAATGGAGGGAAAAAGACTGGGACTTTGGAATAAGTCTCTTTTTGTTGTTCCAAACCACATTATTGAACAATTTGCAAGTGAATTTTTACAACTATACCCATCTGCCAATATATTAGTAACAAGTAAAAAAGATTTTGCAATGAATAATAGAAAAAAATTTTGCAGTAAGATATCAACTGGACAATATGATGCAATAATAATGGGACATTCTCAATTTGAAAAGATACAATTATCACAAGAAAGACAAGCATACTTTTTAAATCAACAAATAGATGCTTTAACATTGAGCATAGATGATTTAAAGAAAAATGGTGCTGAGTATTATTCTATAAAACAACTTGAGAAAAGTAAGAAAAAAGTTGAAGAAAAATTAAAGAAATTAAATGATAATTCAAGAAAAGATTCTGTTGTTACATTTGAACAACTAGGAACAGATAAATTATTTGTTGATGAAGCGCATCGGTTTTAAAAATCTATATTTATACACGAAAATGCGTAATGTTGGAGGAATAGCCCAAACTGAAGCACAAAAAAGTTCTGATTTGTTTATGAAATGTAGATATTTAGATGAATTGACAGGTGGAAAAGGTGTTGTGTTTGCTACTGGTACACCTGTTTCAAATTCAATGGTAGAATTATATACAATGCAACGCTATTTGCAATATAACACATTAGAAAAAAGTGGACTATTACAATTTGACAGCTGGGCGAGTACATTTGGAAAGACTGTATCTGCACTAGAACTTAATCCCGCGCGGAACAGGTTATAGGACAAAAACAAGATTCGCAAAATTTTATAATTTGCCAGAACTTATGGCATTATTCAAAGAAGTAGCTGATATACAAACATCAGATACTTTGAATTTGCCTATTCCAAAAGTAAAGTTTGAAACGATAGTTGTAAAACCGAGTTCAATTCAAGAAGAAATGGTAGAAAAATTAGGAGAAAGAGCAGAAGATATAAAAAGGGGAGATGTAAACCCTAAAGATGACAATATGCTTAAAATTACTAATGAGGGAAGAAAATTAGCATTAGACCAGAGATTAATAAATGATATGTTACCAGACTTTGAAAATAGTAAAGTTAATTCGTGTGCAGAAAATATTTATAGAATTTGGAAAGAAACTGCAGAAAAAAAATCAACTCAATTAGTATTTTGTGATTTGTCAACACCCAAAAACACAGGCACAATGGAGAATCCTTATGAGATGGAACTTGTAGACGGAAAATGGAAGCTAAAAGAATGGAAATTTACAGATGTATATACAGATTTAAAACGAAAACTAATTGAAAAAGGAATACCAGAAAACGAAATTGCGTTTATACATGATGCAAATAATGATACTCAAAAACAAGAATTATTTTCAAAAGTAAGAGCTGGAAATATAAGAGTTTTAATGGGATCTACTGCAAAAATGGGAGCAGGAACAAACTGCCAAAATAAAATAATTGCACTTCATCATTTAGACTGTCCGTGGCGACCTTCAGATTTAACTCAAAGAAATCGGTAGACGGACCTAGACAAGGAAATGAAAATGATGTTGTATATATTTACACTTATGTAACAGAAAAAACTTTTGATGCATATTTGTTTCAGTTAGTGGAAACAAAGCAGAAATTTATATCACAAATAATGACATCAAGAACACCTGTCAGAAGTGCTGAAGATGTTGATGAAAAAGCATTAAGCTATGCTGAAATAAAAGCTTTAGCAGCAGGAAATCCTTTAATTCTAGAAAAAACTCAATTAGATACAGATGTTGCAAAACTAAAATTATTAAAGCAAAGTTATTTAAGTGAAATATATAGACTTGAAGATATGATAGTAAAATATTATCCAAATAGAATAAAAGAATTAGAAGATAAGGTTTTAGGTATTGAAAAAGATTTGAATTTAGTAAAAAATAATACAAATATAGAAAATGAAGAAAAATTTTCTCCTATGACATTAAAAGGTAAACAATATAATAAAAAAGAAATGGCAGGAAAAGCAATATTAGAAATTTGTAAAACAAAAGAAAATTCAGAATTAGAAGAAATAGGAGAATATAGAGGAATGAAACTAGAATTACAAATAAATGTTGCAAAACAAGAATTTGAATTATTTTTAAAAGGAAATTCTGAATACAAAATTTCATTAGGAAATGACATTTACGGAAATATAACTAGAATTGATAATGCTTTATCTAATATTGGAAAAGAACTTGAAGAAAATAAAGATGAATTAGAAAATACTAAAAAGCAATTTGAAAATGCAAAAATTGATGTAAAAATTCCATTTGATAAAGAAAATGAATTAAAAGAAAAATCAACTAGATTAGATAGAGTAAATGCATTATTAAAACTAGATGAGAAAGAAAACTTTATAATGGAAGATGATGAAAAGTCGGAAGATGATAATTTGAAAAGTCAAGACTATGATAAAGACCCAATTAGATAAATCACACATTTTTATTTTAAAAGCAAATACTATATTATGACAACAAAGGAGGAAATAAAAATGATAAATAATTTTAATGATGGAGTTTTTAACGAATTATATGACATAAGGAGTGAAAACTATGAACTATGTTTTAGCGAGAAGTTGACAAAGGAGACAGAAAAATTTGAGGTATCTGAAAAAAGAGAAAATTTGAAGAATTTTATTAATGAATTAAAAATAGAAGATGATTCAAAAATAAAACAAATTAATGATTTACTAAAAGATTTTGAAAATGCTCTTTTTCTAGAAATGGACTTCTGGTGTAGAAATTATTACAAACTTGGTTTTTGTGATGCAGATATGTTAAAAAAAGAAACAAAAAATTTTAGTGAAAAAAATAAAATGAAAGGAAAATCTTTTTATAATGAATGTTCTGATGAATTTTTTGATTATGTTGAAGAATATAGAGTAACATATTTAATGAAAAAACCTGAATACAAAGAACTTATTAGTCAAGTAAGAAAACTAAAAGAAGATAATCCTAAAGTTGAAAATCTTGTTGAAGATGGAAAAATTGAAATTTTAAACTATGAAGAATTGAAAGTTATACAGAAACTTTTAAATTTGGGAAGCCAACTTGATTCTATTGAACAAAAAGAAATATTTAGGCTTGGAATGAGAGAAATGCTTACAAATCTTGCTGATATAAATGTAATTCCATTAACTTTAGAATAATGATATAAAGATATAATTGTTGAAGAAAAATTAATAATTATATCTTTTTTATTTAATTGAAAAAAACTATTTTTTATGATAAGATATGTAAAAATAGTAATTTATAAAGGAGAATATTGATGAAACTATTTTTATGTTCGCACTTTTCAAGTGTGGGAAGTCTGATAAAGGAAGAAATTGAAAATAAGAAAGT